>Ga0213872_10000597_pt1 | contig 27544 bp, 21 predicted proteins | sample VelepicomBERX_R2_FD_160071 | JGI IMG/M metagenome (GOLD analysis project Ga0213872, IMG submission 160071) | Rhizosphere microbial communities from Vellozia epidendroides in rupestrian grasslands, the National Park of Serra do Cipo, Brazil - RX_R2 | ecosystem: Host-associated > Plants > Roots >...
CCCGGCTTCAACGACGCCCATGTCCATTTCCTCCAGGGCGGCGGCACCCTGATCGGCGTGCCGCTGGGCGACGCCAATAGCCAGGCCGAATTTCGCGATCGTGTCGCCTCCTTCTCGAAGACCCTGCCCAAGGGCGCCTGGCTGCGGAACGGCAATTGGGACCATCAGCGCTGGACCCCCGCCGAGCTTCCCACTCACCAACTGATCGACGAAGCCTCGGGCGATCATCCGGCGTTGCTGTGGCGGCTGGATCTGCATATGGCGCTGGCCAACGGGCTGGCGCTCAAATTGGCCGGCATCGATCGCAACACCAAGGATCCGCCGGGCGGCGAGATCGTGCGCGACAAGGACGGCAATCCGACCGGCATGCTGAAGGACGCCGCCACCGATCTGGTGGAGCGGATCATGCCGCCGCTGCTGCCCGAGGAGCAGGATCTGGCGATGGACGCGGCGATGAAGGAGGCCGCCTCGCACGGCGTCACCAGCGTGCAGAACCTGGCCCAGACGCCGGATGATCGCAGCCAGCCGGGCGAGTTGCGGGAATACGAGAAGATGGAGCGGGCCGGCAAGCTGACGGTGCGCATCTATCAATCGCTGCCGGTGCGCGATTGGAAGACCCTTGCCGACGCCGGCATCACCGCGCCGTTCGGCGGGCCGCATCTCAGGATCGGCAATTTGAAGGCGTTCGCCGACGGCGCGCTGGGTTCGTCCACCGCCTGGATGATGGCGCCGTTTACCGACAATCCGGCCAAGAGCGGCCTGGCCAGTTCCGACCTGCTCGACCCCGAGCATTTCTACCAGTCGATGCAGGGTGCTGACAAAGCCGGGCTGCAGCTCACCATCCATGCCATCGGCGACCGCGCCAACAAGACCATCCTCGACCTCTACGAGCGCCTGCTGAAGGAAGACGGCCCGGCCGACCGCCGCCCGCGCATCGAGCATGCGCAGCATCTCGACCCGGCCGATTATCCGCGCTTCGCCAAGCTCGGCGTGATCGCCTCGATGCAGCCCTATCATGCTATCGACGACGGCCGCTGGGCCGAGCGCTCGCTGGGGCCCGAGCGCATCAAGTCGAGCTATGCCTGGAAATCGGTGCTCGATGCCGGCGCCACCTTGGCCTTCGGTTCGGACTGGCCGGTGGCGCCGCTCGACCCGCTGATGGGCATCTATGCCGCCGCCACCCGCCGCACCCTGGACGGCAAGACCCCGAACGGCTGGATACCCGAGCAGAGGATCACCGTGGCGCAGGCGGTACACGCCTATACCGTCGCCGCCGCCTATGCCGAGCATCAGGAGACGGTGAAAGGCTCCATCGCTCCCGGCAAGCTGGCGGATCTGGTGGCGCTGTCCGACGACATCTTCGCCATCGCCCCCGAGGCCATCGAGAAGACCCGGGTCGACATCACCATCTTCGACGGCAGGGTCATCTACCAGCGCCGCTGAGGTGTGACAAAGAGAAGCTTTCGTTGCGCGCTTCGGCGTTCGGTCCATATCCATCGGCAGGCTGAAGAAAGGAGCGCCATGACCTACAAAACGATCACGCTCGGCCTGGCCGCCCTGGTTGTGGCGGTTCTGCCGGCGCCGGGCCGGGCGCAACCGGCCGCCTCGGACTATCAGACCCTGGCCTCGGCCCAGTTCCCCGAGCCGAAGCCGCTCGGCGACGTGCCGCTCAAGATCGTGCTGCGGCCGGCCGAGCCGCTGGCGGCCGAGCTGGCCCAGCCGGTTCCCCAGCACCGTATCCTGATGGTGGTGCGCGGCACCCGCCAGCGCGGCGCGCCGGTCATACCGCTCAGCGTCTATTGGAACCTGCCGGACGGTTCGTCCCGTCTCGATCAGGGCCACCTGCTGGGCCATCTCACCCTCGAGGACCGGTTCGGCGGCAAGGAGCATACCAGCGTCATCGACGTCACCGATCGCCTGCGCGAACTGGCCGCCCAGCGCCCGGTTCCGGAACCGCTGGATGCTCCGCAACCCGGGGTCACCCTGGTCAATCCGGAGGCCGGCCTCAACCGGACCGGTCCGCAGATCGAGGAAGTGCTGCTGGTCGCCGGCGCTACGAAATCGCCTTGAGGCGATAGAGGGCGTCCAGCGCTTCGCGCGGGGTCATCTCGTCGGGATTGAGCGCGGTTACCGCCTTTTCCAGCTCGGACGGGCCCTTGGGCGCGGCGGGGGCGGGCTTCATCGCGCTGAACAGCGGCAGGTCGTCGACCAGCTTTTTCGTGTGCTGCCCGCCGCCGCTCTTTTCCAGCGTGTGCAGCACCGATTCGGCGCGGCTGAGCACCGCCGGCGGCAGTCCGGCGAGGCGGGCGACGTGGATGCCGTAGGAGCGGTCGGCGGCGCCCTTGGCCACCTCGTGCAGGAACACCACCTCGCCCTGCCATTCCTTGACCCGCATGCAATGGCAGGACAGCGAGGGCAGCTTGGCGGTCAGCGCCGTCAGCTCGTGGTAATGGGTGGCGAACAGGGCGCGGCAGCGGTTGGTCTCGTGCAGATGCTCGACCACCGCCCAGGCGATCGACAGGCCGTCATAGGTCGCGGTGCCGCGGCCGATCTCGTCGAGGATGACCAAAGCGCGCGGGCCCGACTGGTTGAGAATGGCGGCGGTCTCGACCATCTCGACCATGAAGGTCGAGCGGCCGCGCGCCAGATCGTCGGCGGCGCCGACGCGCGAGAACAGTCGGTCGACGATGCCGATGCGGGCGGAGTCCGCCGGCACGAAACTTCCCATCTGGGCCAGAATCGCGATCACCGCGTTCTGGCGCAGGAAGGTCGATTTACCCGCCATGTTGGGGCCGGTGATCAGCCACAGGCGCTGCTGGTTCTCGAGATTGCAGTCATTGGCGACGAAGCTGCCCTCGATGGCCGCCTCGACCACCGGATGGCGGCCGCCCTTGATGTCGAAGGCGGTGCCGTCCTCCAGCACCGGGCGGCAGAAGCGGCGCTCGGCGGCCAGCAGCGCCAGCGAGGTGGCGACGTCGAGACCGGCCAAGGCGCTTGCGGCGCGAGCGATCTCCTCGATGCGGGCCAGGACTTCGCCCGACAGATCGGCGAACAGCTCCAGCTCCAGGGCCAGCGCCTTGTCGGCGGCGCTGCGGATGCGGTCCTCCAGCTCGCCCAGCTCCACCGTCGCATAGCGCACCGACGAGGCGATGGTCTGGCGGTGGATGAAGGGCTCGCCCATGCGCTCGGCCTGCTTGGGCGGCACTTCGATGTAATAGCCCAGCACATTGTTGTGCTTCACCTTGAGCGAAGCGATGCCGGAAATCTCGGCGTAATGGGCCTGAAGGGCGGCGATCTTCTGGCGGCTTTCGTCGCGCCAGGCGCGCAGCTCGTCCAATCCCTCGTGATAACCGGCGCGGATGAAGCTGCCGTCGCGGGCCAAGAGCGGCAGATCGTCGGCCAGGGCGCGGCCCAGCCGGTCGACCAGGGTCGCATGCTCGCCGAGATCGCGCGCAGTGCGCTTGACCAGCTCGGGAATGCCGTCCAAGCCTTCCTGCAGCAATGCACCGCGCAGGGCGGGGATCTCGGCGAGGCCGTTGCCGATGGCGGCGAGATCGCGCGGTCCGCCGCGTCCCAGCGTCAGTCGCGACAAGGCGCGGGCGATGTCGGGGCAGCGGCGCAGGCTGTCGCGCATATGGTCGCGCAGGCTCGGGCGCTCGACGAAATAATCGACATGATCGAGCCGGCGGTCGATCTCGGCGGGATCGGTCAGAGGGGCGGCCAGCATGCCGGCCAGCAGGCGGGCGCCGGCCCCGCTGACCGTGCGGTCGATGGTCGCCAGCAGGCTGCCCTTGCGCTCGCCCGCCAGGGTTTCGGTCAGTTCGAGATTGCGCCTTGTCGCCGCGTCGATCTCCATCAGCGCGCCTTCGCCCAGGCGCGACAGGGGCGACAGGCGGGGCAGCTTGCCCTTCTGGGTCAGCTCGACATAGTCGATCAGGGCGCCGGCGGCGGCCAACTCGGCGCGCGAGAAGCTGCCGAAGCCGTCGAGCGCCGCCACGCCATAAAAGTTTTCCAGGCGCTTGCGGCCATTGTCGCTGTCGAAGCGGGCCGAAGGCTGCGGCGTGAAGGAACGCTTCCAGTCGGCCAGCGACTCCATCAAGGCGGTTTGGCCGAGCAGCCGTTCCGACAGCAGCAGCTCGCCCGGCGCCAGGCGGGCGACGGCGGCGGCGACCGATTTCGCCCCGACCGCCTGCACGGCGAAATCGCCGGTCGAGAGATCGAGCCAGGCCAGGCCCAGCCCGCCCTGCGCCTCGGCCAGAGCGGCTAGGTAGTTGTGGCTGCGCGAATCGAGCAGCGACTCCTCGGTCAGCGTGCCCGGCGTCACGACGCGGATCACCGCCCGTTCGACCACCGATTTGGCGCCGCGCTTCTTGGCCTCGGCCGGACTTTCCGTCTGTTCGCAGACGGCGACGCGGAAGCCCTTGCGGATCAGGCGCATCAGATAGGCCTCGTGCGACACCACCGGGACCCCGCACATCGGGATCTCCTCGCCGGCATGGCGGCCGCGCTTGGTCAGCGCGATGTCCAGCGCCGCGGCCGCTTGGACCGCGTCGTCGAAGAACATCTCGTAGAAATCGCCCATGCGATAGAACAGCAGGCAGTCGGCATGAGCGCGCTTGATGGCGAGGTACTGGGCCATCATCGGCGTGGCGTCAGCGGCGATTTCGGCAGGAATATCGATGATTTCGGACATGGTGCGGGAACTATAGTCTCCGATTGCGCTCGGCGAGGAAACTGCCAACATGGTCGGGATTTAACAAACATGAATTCGGTGTCGATGATGGAAATTGCGGCGTCCGATCCGATGGTGCGCGGCGAGAAGGCCCGCCGGATCTGCTAGAATGACATAAAATCGTAAGACGACATCGGCTCCGAACCGGGCAAATATCAAGAGATCCGGGCCGAAGCCTCCACAGCCATTGATAGTCGGGAGAAGCGCCATGGAACAGTCGGATGCGGTTGCCGCCCTCGAGCGCGACACGCTGCAATTCCACGCCAAGGGCCGGCCGGGGAAGATCGAGATCACCCCGACCAAGGCCCTGGTGACTCAGCGGGATCTGTCGCTGGCCTATTCGCCCGGCGTGGCGTTTCCCTGCCTGCACATCGCCGCCGATCCGGCCCAGGCCTACGACTACACCGCCAAGGGCAATCTGGTGGCGGTGATCTCCAACGGCACCGCGGTGCTGGGCCTGGGCGACCTCGGCGCCCTGGCCAGCAAGCCGGTGATGGAGGGTAAGGCGGTGCTGTTCAAGCGCTTCGCCGACATCGACGGCATCGATCTCGAGGTCGACACCAAGGACGTCGAGGCCTTCATCAATTGCGTGCGCTATCTCGGCCCCAGCTTCGGCGGGATCAATCTCGAGGACATCAAGGCGCCCGAATGCTTCATCATTGAACAGCGCCTGCGCGAGATGATGGATATTCCGGTGTTCCACGACGACCAGCACGGCACGGCGATCATCGCCGCCGCCGGCCTGCTGAACGCCATGCGCCTGACCGGCCGCTCGGCCGCCGACATCCGCCTGGTGGTGAACGGGGCGGGGGCGGCGGCCATCGCCTGCGTCGAGCTGGTGAAATCGATGGGCGTGCCGCACCAGAACGTCACCCTGTGCGACACCAAGGGGGTGATCTATCAGGGCCGTACCGAGGGCATGAACCAGTGGAAATCGGCCCACGCCATCGTCACCGAGGCCCGCTCGCTGGCCGAGGCGCTGAAGGGTGCCGACGTGTTCTTCGGCCTGTCGGTCAAGGGCGCGGTGACGCCCGAGATGGTGGCCTCGATGGCCGACCGGCCGATCATCTTCGCCATGGCCAATCCCGATCCCGAGATCACCCCGGAAGAGGTGCGCGCCGTGCGCTCGGACGCCATCGTCGCCACCGGGCGCTCGGATTACGCCAATCAGATCAACAATGTGCTGGGCTTTCCCTATATCTTCCGCGGCGCGCTCGACGTGCGCGCCTCGACCATCAATGACGAGATGAAGATCGCCGCCGCCCATGCCCTGGCCGATCTGGCGCGCGAGGACGTGCCCGACGAGGTCGACGCCGCCTATTCCGGCCGCCGCCTGCGCTTCGGGCCGGAATACATCATCCCGGTGCCGTTCGATCCGCGCCTGATCTCGGCGATCCCCCCCGCCGTCGCCAAGGCGGCGATGGCGTCGGGCGTGGCCAGGAAGCCGATCGCCGACATGAACCGCTATGTGCGCGATCTCTCCGCCCGCCTCGACCCCACCGCGGGGTCGCTGCGGCCGCTGTTCGACGAGGTGAAGGCCAATCCGCGCCGCATCGTCTTCGCCGAGGGCGAGGAGGAGAAGACCATCCGCGCCGCCGTCGCCTTCCACAATGCCGGCTACGGCACCGCCATCCTGCTGGGACGCGAGGAAAGGGTGAAGCAGGCGCTGGAGGATGCCGGGCTGGTCGGCCGCACCGAGGGCATCGAGATCATCAATGCCCGTCTGTCGAACCGCCTGAAGCTCTATACCGACATGCTCTATGCCCGCGCCCAGCGCAAAGGCATGCTCTATCGCGACGCCCAGCGCCAGATGAACCAGGAGCGCAACGTCTTCGCCGCCGCCATGGTGATGGCCGGCGACGCCGACGGCATGGTCACCGGTCTGACCCGCGGCTATCACCAGGCCTTCGACGACGTGCAGCGGATGATCGATCCGCGCCCGGGCGAGCTGGTGTTCGGCACCACCATGATCGTCGGGCACGGCCAGACCGTGTTCATGGCCGATACCGTGGTGCACGAGACGCCGACCTCCGAACAGCTTGCCGACATCGCGCAGCAGACGGCCGCCCTGGCTCGCCGCATGGGCCATCAGCCGCGGGTGGCGCTGCTGTCCTATGCCAATTTCGGCAATCCCTCGAACCTCAACTCCACCCGCGTGCACGAGGCGGTGCAAATCCTCGACGCCCGCAAGGTGCCGTTCGAATATGACGGCGAAATCGCCGCCGACGTGGCGCTCGACCCCGAGCTGCTGAAGCTCTATCCGTTCTGCCGCCTGACCGGGCCGGCCAATGTGCTGGTGATGCCCGGCCTCTATTCCGCCAACATCGCCGCCAAGCTGCTGCAGAAGCTGGGCGGCGGCACCATCGTCGGGCCGGTCCTGACCGGGCTGGGCAAGGCGGTGCAGATCACCTCGATGGATGCCACCGTCAGCGACATCGTGACCATGGCCGCCCTGGCCGGTCATGACAGCCTCCGCACGTCCCGTTACGGCTGAGCGAACAGGAGAACCATGCACACTCGTCGTCTCTGGCCGCTCGTCACCATTCTCACGGTTCCCGCGGTCGCGATCTTTGTCGTCCTGGTGGTGGCCCAGGCGATCGCCGTGCTGCCGGCGCTGGGCGCCCTGGCGGCGCTGGCCGGCGCCACCGCGCTATTGCTCAGGCCTTATATCCAGGATCTCGACGACGTCGCCCGCTTCGCCCGCGACCTGCAGCGCAATGACGAGGGCGCGGTGCCGTCGCTGCGCACCGACATCGCCAACGACCTTCTCACCGCGCTGAAGCTGATCCGCCGCGAGCACCGCAGCCAGTCCGAGGAGATGGCGGCCAAGCTCAAATTCCACGAGACCCTGTTCGACAGCCTGCCCAGCCCGATCCTGCTGCTCGACCGCCAGCGCCGCATCACCGGCGAGAACGCGGCGGCGCGCAAGGTGTTCGGCCGCCAGCAGCGCGACCGCGACCTTGCCGCCTTGCTGCGTCATCCCGACCTGCTCGACGCCGCTGACCAGGTGCTGGCCGGCGAGGCCGGTGGCGAGGTCGAGTTCACCTTGCCCAGCCCGGCCAATTCCGAATATCGCGCCATGGTCGAGCCGCTGCTGCGGCCCGGCTCGGGCGGGGTGGCGGCGGTGCTGTCGCTGCACGACATCACGGCATTGAAGCGGGTCGAGCAGATGCGCGCCGACTTCATCGCCAATGCCAGCCACGAATTGCGCACGCCTCTCGCTGCCGTGCTGGGCTTCATCGAGACATTGCGGGGTCCGGCCAAGGGCGACGAGGAGGCGCATGAGCGGTTCCTCGGCATCATGTATGAACAGGCCAGCCGCATGAGCCGGCTGGTCGCCGATCTGCTGAATTTGTCGCGCATCGAGCTGCATGAATATACGCGGCCTGAAGGCATGGCCGATCCCGGGTCGATCATCCGCCGCGTCGCCACCGGGCTGGAGCTGACCGCCAGCGAGAAGCTGATGAAGATCAACCTCGACATCGAAGAGGCCCTGCCGATGGTCATCGGCCAGGAGGACGAGCTGACGCAGATCTTCCAGAACCTGCTGGACAACGCCCTGAAATATGGCCGCGAGGGCACGCCGGTCGAGATCACCGGCCGGGTCGTCAGCGACCTGCCGCCCGGCATGTCGGACAAGTCGCGTCCTGCCGTCATGGTGACGGTGCGCGACCATGGCGAGGGCATCGCCCGCGAACATCTGCCGCGCCTGACGGAACGCTTCTTCCGCGTCGACACCGCCCGCTCGCGGCGGCTGGGCGGGACCGGGCTGGGGCTGGCCATCGTCAAGCATGTGGTCAACCGCCATCGCGGCTGCCTGCAGATCGACAGCGAACTCGGCAAAGGCAGCGCCTTTACCGTCTATCTCCCGGTAGCGTAAGCTTTTCTCATCCTATCATGGAGGGTGAGATGCGCATGAAGACGTACGTTGTTCCCGCCATCATCGCGGCGCTGGCCTGCTTTTCAGCCGCGCCGGCCGGAGCCGGCGCCGACGAGGACGCCATCAAGAAGATCATCCAGCATCAGGGCAGCTCGATCATCAAGGGCGATTTGGCGGGGATCAAGTCGGATTTCGCCGAAGACGGCTCCATCACCGACGAGGTGCCGCCCTTCTACTGGCATGGCTCGTCCATGGTCGACGCCTGGTGGGCGGACCTCGGCAAGGAGATGCAGGAACAGAAGATGGCTCTGGTGAAAGCCAAGATCGGCTCCTACCGCAGTCTGGTGGTGGCCGGCGATAGCGCCTATGCGGTGGCGGATGTCGCCTTGACCGTGAAGCAGGGCGACGCGACCCTGGTGGAGAAAGGCGTGTGGACCTTCGCCCTGGCCAAGCGCGGAAGCGACTGGAAGATCGTCGCGTCGGATTGGGGCGGCTCGGTTCCCAAGCCGGTGAAATAACAAAAAAAGCGGGCCGCTGTACCGTAATGACGTTTCTTGTCATTACGGTACAGCTTCATAGTCGCGGGGGCCGGCCCCCGCACCCTCGGGGTCCTCACTCCGTTCGTCCTCGCAGGATGATTCCGTGTGGAATCATCCTGCTCTTGGGCCCGCCTTTCTCTTACTTCTTGGCCTTTTTCTTCGGCTTTTCCGCGGCGCGGTCCATGCCTTCCTGAATCAGGCGCTCGGCGGTGGCGGCGTCGCCCCAGCCGGTGACCTTGACCCACTTGCCCGGCTCCAGGTCCTTGTAGTGGGCGAAGAAGTGCTCGATCTGCTGCAGCAGGATGACCGGCAGATCCTTGTAGCTCTGCACCTCGTCGTAATAGGGGTGCAGCTTGGTGTGCGGCACGGCCAGGATCTTCTCGTCCTTGCCGCTCTCGTCTTCCATCAGCAGCACGCCGATCGGACGCGAGCGCAGCACGGCGCCGACGGTCACGCCGATCTGGCTGACCACCATGACGTCGACCGGATCGCCGTCATTCGACAAAGTGTGCGGAACGAAACCGTAATTGACCGGGTAATGCATGGCGGTGTGCAGGAAGCGGTCGACGAACATCGCGCCAGAATCCTTGTCCACTTCATACTTGATCGGCACGCCGCCGAGGGGAATTTCGATTACGACGTTAATGTCGCGAGGGGCGTCCTTGCCGACCGGAATTTTGCTGAGATCCATGGAAGACTGCTGTCCTTTTTTACTGCTGCGCTGCACCATAAACGATCTCCATCCCTACGTCATTAAGACTCGCCGGCTCCTGTCGGCCAGCGTTTGCCGATCCAGTGTAGCAGAGCTAAAGCGGGGATGGTGATGATGGTGGTGAGGAGGAAAAACGACGACCAGCCCATCATTTCCGAGAGCTTGCCGCCCGAGGCGGTGAAGAAGCTGCGGCCCAGCGCCATCACCGAGGCCAGCAACGCATATTGGGTGGCGGTGTAGGGCGGACGGGCCAGGCGCGACGAGAAGGCGACCAGCGCCGTGCCGGCCATGCCGCCGGTCAGATCCTCGGCCGCCGCCGATACCGCCAGCATCGCCGTGTTGTGGCCGGCGGCGTCGAGGGCGATATAGGCGAGATTGCCGAGCGACTGGGCGACGCCGCACACCAGCAAAGCGCGGATCATGCCAAAGCGCGCCACCACGGCGCCGCCGATCAGGCCGCCGGCGATGGTGGTGACGAAGGCGACCAGGCTGCTCATGCGGGCGATCTCGTCCAGGGTGAAACCGAGATCGATGTAGAAGGGCTTGGCCATCGCCCCGGCCATCGCCTCGCCCAGCTTGTAGGCGGGGATGAACAGCAGGATCAGCAGCCAGCCCGGACGCGTCATGAAATCGCGGAAGGGATTGATCACCGCATCCTGGACCGCGGCGGCGAAGCCGGGAGCGGGGCCTTCCGGCCGCGGACGGGGCGCCGGTTCGGCGGTCAGCAGGAAGGTGATCATGCCCACCGCCATGAGAAGACCATCACCGCATAGGCCCAGAACCAGTTCACGTCGCCGGCGATCTCCAGCGCGCCGGCGCCGGCCGCCAGCATCGCCACGCGATAGCCGGATTGGGTCACCGCCGCACCGGCGCCCTGGCTCGCCGGCGGCAGATATTCGATGCGGAAGGCGTCGATGATGATGTCCTGGCTGGCCGAGAGAAAGGCTACCAGCACGCCGAGCCCGGCCAAAAGGCCGAGATGGGTGGCGGGATCGGCGGCGCCCATGGCGATCATCGCCGCCATCAGCAGGATCTGGAGGGTAACGGCCCAGCCGCGCCTTTGCCCGATCGGGATCGGCGGCGGCAGGCGGTCGAGCAGCGGCGCCCAGACGAATTTGAAATTGTAGGGAAGCTGGGCCAGCAGCAGCAGACCGATGGTGGTGCGGCTGATGCCGGCCTGGGCCAGGCGGGCCGACAGGGTGGAATAGACCAGCAGCAGCGGCAGGCCGCTGGAAAAGCCCTGCAGCAGGATGACCAGCTGGCGGCGATCCTTGTAGACCGACAGGCCGCGGCGCAGGCGCTCAGCCATAATACCCGCCGAGAATCGCGTCCATCACCGCCGAGACTTTCGCCCCCTCGCGCCCGAATGCCGGATGGCGGGCTTCGCCGCTGAGGTGGCGGCGAATATTCTCGATATGCGGATGCTGGATATTGGCCGGATGGGCGACCGCCAGCGTTTCTTCGCCCTGGTCGGTGATCAGTTTCAGCGGCACGTCGCCGAACACCGAAAACTCGATGCGGCCTTTCTCGCCGAGGATCATCACCTCGTCCATCGCCGCATGGCTGGCGAAATTCCAGAAGCCCGAGCCGGTGGCGCCGCCGGCGAAGCGCCAGCTGGCCGACACCGCGTCCTCGGCGGCGTAGAGACCCTGCTGGTTGACGGCCACGCCGGCCGCCGCCTCGATGTCGCCGCAGAGATGGATGAACAGGTCGAGCCCGTGACAGGCGAGATCGGCGAAATAGCCGCCGCCGGCGATGGCCGGATCGATGCGCCAATTATCGGCGGCGTTTTCCTTGTCGCGGTTGGAGGGCGCACGGGTCAGGCCCCAATGGACATGGCGGACGGCGCCGATGCGGCCTTCGCCGATCCAGCGCCGCACCGTCTCGAAACGCGGCAGCGAGCGGCGGTAATAGGCGACGAACAGCGGCACGCCGGCCTTTTCGAAGGCCTCGGCCATCTCGACGCACTCGGCGTGGCTGAGCGCCATCGGCTTTTCGACGTAAGCCGGCTTGCCGGCGGCGGCGACCTTCAGGGCGTAGGGAAGATGCGATCCCGGCGGCGTGGCGATATAGACCGCATCGATGGCGGGATCATGGATCAGCTCATCGGCGTCGGCGGTCCAGCGCGGCACCCCATGGCGCCGCGCATAGTCCTCGGCCTTCGCGGCGTCGCGCCGCATGACCATCTCCAGAGAAAAACCGTCGACCTTGTTGAAGGCGGGGCCGCTCTTGACCTCGGTTACATCGCCGCAGCCAATAATGCCCCACCTCACCAAGGTTTCGTCTCCTCAGGCTTCCTTCTGGCGGCTCATCCGCTTGCGCTCGTTCGGGTCGAGATAGCGCTTGCGCAGGCGGATGTTCTTCGGCGTCACCTCGACCAGCTCATCGTCCTCGATATAGGCGATGGCCTGTTCCAGCGTCATGCGGCGGGGCGGGGTCAGGCGCACCGCCTCGTCCTTGCTGGTGGTGCGGATATTGGTGAGCTGCTTGGCCTTCAGCGGGTTGACCTCGAGGTCGTTGCCCCTGGAGTGCTCGCCGATGATCATGCCTTCATAGACCTTGACGCCGGCGCCGAGGAACAGCGGCCCGCGCTCTTCCAGGTACCAGAGACCGTAAGCCACCGTCTCGCCCGGGCTGTTCGAGATCAGCACGCCGTTGCGGCGGCCCTCGATCGGACCCTTGTAGGGGGCGTAGCCGTGGAACACGCGGTTCATGATGCCGGTGCCGCGGGTGTCGGTCAGGAATTCGCCGTGATAGCCGATCAGGCCGCGCGACGGGGCGATGAAGGTCAGGCGCAGCTTGCCGCCGCCCGAGGGCTTCATGCCGGTCATTTCGGCTTTGCGCAGGCTCATCTTCTCGACGACGACGCCGGAATATTCCTCGTCCACGTCGACCACCACGTCCTCGATCGGTTCGAGGCGCTCGCCGGTGGCTTCGTCGGTCTGGAACAGCACGCGCGGACGCGAGATCGACAGTTCGAAGCCCTCGCGGCGCATGGTCTCGATCAGCACGCCGAGCTGCAATTCGCCGCGGCCGGCCACTTCGAAGGCGTCGCGGGATTCCGCCTCGGTGATGCGGATGGCGACGTTGCTCTCGGCTTCGCGCGCCAGGCGGGCGCCGATCACGCGGCTGGTCACCTTGTCGCCTTCCTGGCCGGCCAGCGGGCTGTCATTGACGGCGAAGGTCATCGACAGGGTCGGCGGGTCGATCGGCTGGGCGTGCAGCGCCTCGGTGATCTCGGGCACGCAGATGGTATCGGCCACCGTGGTCTTGGTCATGCCGGCCAGAGCGACGATGTCGCCGGCCTCGGCCTGATCCAGCGCCAGGCGCTCGATGCCGCGATAGGCCAGGATCTTCGAGACGCGGAACTGCTCGATCAGGGTACCGTCGCGCGACAGCGACTTGACCGCCTGGTTCACCTTCACCGTGCCTGAGGCGATGCGCCCGGTCAGCAGGCGCCCCAGGAAGGGGTTGGCTTCCAGGGTGGTGGCCAGCATGGCGAAGGGGGCGTCGGGCTCGCTCTTCGGCGGCGGCACATGGCGCAGCACCAGGTCGAACAGGGCCGAGAGGTCCTTGCGCGGGCCGTCCAGGCTGTCGTCGGCCCAGCCGTCGCGACCGACCGCGAACAGGGTGTGGAAGTCGAGCTGCTCGTCGGTGGCGTCGAGGGCGGCGAACAGATCGAACACTTCGTCGTGGACTTCATGCGGGCGGGCGTCGCCGCGGTCGACCTTGTTGATCAGCACGATCGGACGCAGGCCGAGGGCGAGCGCCTTGCCGGTGACGAACTTGGTCTGCGGCATCGGGCCTTCGGCCGCGTCGACCAGCACCACCACGCCATCGACCATCGACAGGATGCGCTCGACTTCGCCGCCGAAATCGGCGTGGCCGGGGGTGTCGACGATGTTGATGCGGGTGTCTTTCCAGACGACGCTGGTGCACTTGGCCAGAATGGTGATGCCGCGTTCTTTTTCCAGGTCGTTGCTGTCCATCACGCGCTCGTCCACCTTCTGGTTTTCACGGAAGGTGCCGGATTGACGGAGCATGGCGTCGACGAGAGTGGTCTTCCCGTGGTCGACGTGGGCGATGATGGCGATATTGCGAAGGTTCATGACATCACACAGACGATAGAGTGGACTCGACGAGTCGAGCGAGATTGGTTTCCGGACGCGGACCCATGTGGCTGATCACCTCGGCGGCGCAGATGCCGCCGGTGCGGGCGCAGATCGCCGCGTCGCGACCATGGGTGTATGCATAGAGAAAGCCGGCGGCATATAAGTCACCGGCCCCGGTGGTGTCAACCAGTCGTTGCACCGGCTCGGCCGGGACGGCGACGATTTCCGCGCCGCTCACCACCAGCGAACCCTCGGCGCCGCGGGTGATGGCGGCCACTTCGGCATGGCCGCCAACGGCGCGCACCGCCTCGTCGAAACCGCATTGATAGAGCGAGGTCAGCTCGGCCTCGTTGGCGAACACCAGATCGACGTGATCGGCCACCAGTGACATGAAAGATTCACGATGACGCTCGACGCAGAACGGGTCCGAGAGAGACAGCGCCACCTTGCGCCCGGCCTTGTGGGCCAGGGCGGCGGCCTTGAGGAAGGCCTCCTTCGCCGCCGGCCGGTCCCACAGATAGCCTTCGAGATAAGTGACGGCGGAGCCGGCGATCAGATCTTCATCGACATCGGCCGGCGACAGCTCGACGCAAGCGCCGAGATAGGTCTGCATGGTGCGCTGGGCGTCGGGGGTGACCAGGATCATGCAGCGCGCCGTCGGGGCCGCCTCGATGCCGGCCGAGGTGGGGAAATGCACGCCGAGGCTGGTGAGGTCGTGGCGGAACACCGCGCCCAGCTGGTCGTCCTTGACCTTGCCGATGAAGCCGACCTTGCCGCCCAAGCTGGCCACGCCGGCGGCGGTGTTGGCGGCCGAGCCGCCCGAGACTTCGACGGCCGGCGGCAGGCGGCGATAGATCGCCTCGGAGCGCTCGGCATCGACCAGGGTCATCACGCCCTTGTCGAGCGCCAGATCGGCCAGCAGGGAATCCTCGACCCGCGCCAAAATGTCGACGATGGCGTTGCCGATCGCGGCGACGTCGTACCGTGCGTTCAAAACCAGACCTCCGGGAAGCGTGTAGGCGCGGGAGTATAGCCGGGGATGCCAGTTAGTAAACCAGCATGTTCTTGATCAGCACGTCGCCCTTCCATTCATGGCCGAGACCGGCCTCGACGGCGCCGTGGATCACCTTCTTCGCCTCGCCCGAGCCCTGGCCGGGCGATTGCAGAATCTCGAAATTGCGGTTGGGGAATTCATGATCGGCCTTGGTGACGATGATGTTCTTCAGGCTGTCCAGCTTTTTGGCGTTCTCGGCGTCGGTGCCGGACAGCCAGGCGTCGATCTGGATGTGTTTCCAGCCGCCGTCATCGGCGCGGATCGCCACCGAGATGGTCGGGAGCTGGATGATCGTCGGCGGCAGCTGGTTGCCCTGCTGCCCGCCCAGTTTGATATCCTTGGCCGAGGCCGAACCGGCCGCGAGGGCGATCAGCAAGAGGCCCGAAAGCAGGCGGCGTCGCGGAAACGCGATGGTCATGATCTCACCCTCTCCCGGCCGGCGGCCTTAGAAATTTTTAACATCATACACAAAATATAGACAAAATACCGGTGAATATTCGCAAGCCTGCTGTTGGCGGGATGACGGGAAGAGCATATTTTGAGGCGGCGTCGGCTTTCGAAAGGACAGCTTATGATTGTACGCGCCCTATCGCTCCTCTCATTCATTGCTGTTGTCCTGCTTGGTCTAAGCGGGGCGCCGGCGCTAGCCAAACAGAAGCAGACCGACAGCACGCCGCTGGCGCCGAACGAGATCAACGGCAAGGCCCCCAGCAACTACCTGGCGTTGTCGCGGCTGCATATGTCGGTGCTGGTCGACAAGAACCGTCAATACCGCTCGCTCGAGCTCGAAGTCTGGCTGCTGCCGAGCGACGAGGAAAATCTCGCTCTTGCCCGTTCTCAGAAAAAGGCCATCATGGCGGGCCTTCAGGAGGACTTCTCTTCCTATGACTGGGAAGCCTTCCAGGATTCGAAAAAGGGACCGGAAATCGCCAAGAAGATCGTCGCCTCCGTGGTGGAGCGAATCTCGGGCGCCAAGCTGCAGGACGTGCTGATCAAGACGTTGCTGCTGAGATAACCAATCAAATTCAGGAAAGTTAGGGAAGGGTACGATGACGCAGCATATCGATGAGCTTAAGGAACGGATCATCCAGCAAGCGGTCGAGATCGGGCGTCAAAGATTGTCCGCTGGCCAGCAGGGCCTGGTCGAAAGCCTGATCCGCTCGTGCTATGCCAATGTCGCCCCCGAGGACGTGCTGCGGCGCGACCCCGAGACCCTGTTCGGCGGCGCCGCCGCGCTGCTCGATTTCATGGGCGAGCGCAAGCCCGGCACGCCGAAGCTTCGGGTCTATCAGCCGCGTTACGACGATGCCGGCTGGGATTGCGAGCATGGCGTCATCGAGATCGTCAATGACGACATGCCGTTCCTGGTCGACAGCCTTTCGGCCGCCCTGCAGAGGCGCGAGATCGACATCCATCTGCTGGTGCATCCGATCCTTTATGTCAGCCGCGACGCCCAGGGCCGCCTGACCGGCATTTCCGCCGGCAAGGGCGAGGGCGCGGCGGAAAGCGTCATGCATATCGAGATCGACCGCTTGGCGGCGGCCACCGACCCCGCCGGGCTGACGGCCGATCTCCTGTCCGTGTTCACCGATGTTCGCGCCGCCGTCGAGGATTGGCAGATGATGCGCAAGACCGCGGTGGCCGCCATCGAGGAACTGGCCTCCGCCCATGTGCCCGAGGGGGCCGGCGACGTCGCCGAGACCCGCGAATTCCTGCGCTGGCTGTGCGACGACAATTTCACCTTCCTCGGCATGCGCTCCTACAGCTTCGGGAAAGGCAAGGACAAGGTCGAACTGGCCTCCGAGAGCAATCTCGGCCTGTTGCGCGACCCCGCGCTCGGCCTGTTCGACAGCGATTCCCACGGCCAGCAGGCCGGGCCCGAGGTCGATGCCTTCATGCGCCCGACCTTGATGGTCCTGACCAAGGGCGACCGCATCTCGACGGTGCATCGCGCCGTGCAGCTCGACGTCATCGGCATCAAGCGCTTCGACAAGTCGGGCAAGGTGGTCGGCATGCTGGCCATCGCCGGGCTCTACGCCCATTCCGCCTACAGCCTGTCGACCCTGGCGATCCCCTATCTGCGCCAGAAGGTCAGCCAGATCATCGAGCGCGCCGGCTTCTCGCCGACCAGCCATGACGGCAAGTCGCTGCTGACCATCCTGGAGAATTATCCGCGCGACGAGTTGGTCCAGGCGTCGGACGAGCTGCTGTTCAACATCAGCTTGGGTATCCTGCGCCTGCAGGAGCGTCAGCGGGTGGCGCTGTTCCTGCGCCCCGACGATCTCGGCCGCTTCGTCTCGGCGCTGGTCTTCGTGCCGCGCGACCGCTACGACACCAAGCTGCGCCAGCGTTGGTCCGAGGTTCTGGAAGACGCTTTCGACGGCACCGTGGTCACCTGGTTCGCCCAGGTGGCGGACAGCCCGCTGGCCCGCCTGCATTTCATCGTCCGCAAGAAGGACAAGGCGCTCAAGACCCCCGACATCGACGATCTGGAGAAGCGCCTGACCGACGCCGCCCGCTCCTGGGCGGATCGCCTGCGCGAAGTTCTGCTGGAGGCCCACGGCGAAGCGCAGGGCCTGGCGCTCTATCGCCGCTGGGGCGATCTGTTCCCGGTCTCCTACCGCGAGCTGGAAAGCCCGCGCGCAGCGCTGGGCGACATCGACCAGCTGGCCAATCTCGGCGGCAAGGTGGCCGTGCATCTGCATCGTCCGCTGATGGCGCCCGAGACCGAGGTCCGCTTCAAGCTCTATCACAAGGCCCAGCCCGTCGCCCTGTCCGACGTGCTTCCTTTGTTCGAGCATATGGGCTTCCGCGTCATCTCGGAGAACCCGCACGAGCTGCGCGGCACCGGCGACGTGGTGTGGATCCACGATTTCACCATGGCGACGCTGGACGGGGTGAAGCTCAATGTCGAGGCGCTGCGCCACCGTTTCGAGGACGCCTTCCTGGCGCTGTGGAACGGCGACGCCGAGGATGACGGGCTGAACCGCCTGTTGGTCGGCGCCGATCTCACCTGGCGCCAGGTCTCGGTGCTGCGCGCCTATGCCAAATATCTGCGCCAGGCCGGTTCGACCTTCAGCCAGTCCTATACCGAGCGCAGCGTGGTCGGAAACCCGGTCATCGCCCGCCTGCTGGTCCAGCTGTTCGAGCGCCGCTTCGACCCCAAGGGCGACGGCTCCGACGGCGATCTGATGGCGCAGATCGAAACCGCGCTCGACGCCGTGACCAGCGCCGATGAAGACCGCATCCTGCGCCGCTTCCTCAACCTGATCGACAGCACGCTGCGGACCAATTACTTCCAGAAGAACGCCGAAGGCGGCACCAAGACCTACATCTCCTTCAAGCTCGACAGCCAGAAGGTGCAAGGTCTGCCCCTGCCGCGGCCGATGGTCGAGGTGTTCGTCTATTCGCCGCGCATGGAAGGCATTCATCTGCGCGGCGGCAAGGTGGCGCGCGGCGGCATCCGCTGGTCCGACCGGCCGGAGGATTTCCGCACCGAGATCCTCGGCCTGATCAAGGCGCAGATGGTCAAGAACGCGGTAATCGTGCCCGTCGGCTCGAAGGGAGGCTTCGTGGTGAAGCGCCCGCCCGCCACCGGCGGACGCGAGGCGTTCCTGCAGGAAGGCATCGCCTGCTATCAGACCTTGATGCGCGGCCTGTTGGACATCACCGACAATCTGGTCTCGGGCGCGGTGTCGCCGCCCAAGGATGTGGTACGACGCGACCAGGACGACCCCTATCTGGTGGTCGCCGCCGACAAGGGCACCGCGACCTTCTCGGACATCGCCAATGGCGTGTCGGCGGAATACGGCTTCTGGCTGGGCGACGCCTTCGCCTCGGGCGGCTCGGTCGGCTATGACCACAAGGTCATGGGCATCACCGCGCGCGGCGGCTGGGTCTCGGTCGAGCGCCATTTCCGCGAGATGGGCCGTGACTGCCAGACCGAGGACTTCACCGTGGTCGGCATCGGCGACATGTCGGGCGACGTGTTCGGCAACGGCATGCTGCGCTCGAAGCATACCCGCCTGCTGGCCGCCTTCGACCATCGCCACATCTTCATCGACCCCAACCCCGACGCGGCGAAATCCTTCGCCGAACGCCAGCGCATGTTCAACCTGCCGCGCTCGTCCTGGGCCGATTACGACAAATCGCTGATCAGCCCCGGCGGCGGCATCTATCCGCGCGACGCCAAGACTATCGCGCTGTCGCCGGAAGCCTGCGCCGCCCTGGGCGTGCCGGCCGATCCCTTGAGCCCGGCCGAGCTGATCCGTCATCTGTTGAGCGCCGAGGTCGATCTTCTGTGGTTCGGCGGCATCGGCACCTACGTCAAGGCCCAGTCCGAGACCCATGCCGAAGTCGGCGACCGCGCCAACGAGGCGCTGCGGGTGGACGGCAACAATCTGCGCTGCAAGGTGATCGGCGAGGGCGCCAATCTCGGCGTCACCCAGAAGGGCCGTATCGAGGCGGCGCTGAACGGCGTGCGCCTCAATACCGACGCCATCGACAATTCGGCCGGCGTCGACTGTTCGGATCACGAGGTCAACATCAAGATCCTGGTCAATGACGCCGTGGCCGATGGCGACATGACCCTGAAGCAGCGCAACGAGCTGCTGGCCAAGATGACCGACGATGTCGGCCTGCTGGTGCTGCGCGACAATTATCTGCAGACCCAGGCCCTGTCGATCTTCCAGTCGCAGGCGACCCACATGGCCGAACAGCAGATCCGCTTCATGCACATGCTGGAGGATGCCGGTCGCCTCAACCGCGCGGTGGAATATCTGCCCACCGACGAGGAGCTGAAGCGCCGCCTGCATGGCGGGGTCGGGCTGACCCGTCCCGAGCTGTCGGTGCTGCTGGCCTACAGCAAGATGTGGCTTTACGACTCGGTGCTGTCGTCCGACCTGCCGGACGATCCGGTGCTGGTCGACGATCTGGTGCGCTATTTCCCCGCCGAACTGCGCAAGAAGGAATGGCGTCCGCGCATGGACCGCCACCGCCTGAAGCGCGAGATCATCGCCACCTCGGCGGTGAACTCGATGGTCAACCGCATCGGCGGGAGCTTCGTCTTCCGCATGATGGAGCGCTTCGGCGCCTCGCCCGAAGAAGTGGTGCGCGCCTATCTGGTGACCCGCGACGCCTTTGCGCTGCGCGAGGTGTGGGAAGCCATCGAGGCCTTGGACGGCAAGGTCCCGGCCGAGGTGCAGATCAATATGCTGAACGAGGGCAATCGCCTGCTCGAACGCGGCGTCGCCTGGATCCTCACCCATGCGCCGCGCCCGATCGACATGGGCAAGCTGAAGACCATGCTGGCGCCGGCCATCGATCTGATGCGCAATCACCGCGAGTCCTTCATGGCGCCCGACGCGCTGGCGATGTTCGATTTCCGCGCCGATGAGTTCGTCAATCAGGGCATCCCGCACGATCTGGCGCAGAAGGTGGCCGGCATGATCCTGTTGGTGGCGGCGGGCGACATCGCCTCGATCGCCAGCCGGATCGGCAACACGGTGGAACGGGTGGCGCAGTTCTATTTCCGCGTCTCCCAGCGCTTCGGGCTGGGCTGGCTGCGCGCCACCGCCGACAATCTGCCGGACAGCGGTCCGTGGCAGCGCCTGGCCATCGACGCGGTGATCGACGATCTCTACATCCACCAGGGACAGCTGACCGCCAACATCGTCGGCACCTCGGCCGCCCTGGCGCCGGAAGAGGCCCTGGCGGCGTGGAGCGAGCAGCGCCGCACCTCGGTGACGCGCATCGAGCGCCTGCTGGGCGAAATGCGCACCGCCGGATCGGTGGATCTGGCGACCCTGGTGGTCGCCAGCCATCACCTACGCGCGCTGGCGCATTCCCAGACGGCGTAAGGCAAAGAGCAAGACGGCGGTCATCACGATGGCCGCCGTCAGGCCGTGCATACCCCCGTTGCGGGAGATCCCGGCGTTGTGTATTCTTACACAATGAATAGTCGGGATGTGATTAGGCTTCTCGAAGAAGCGGGGTGGCGCTTGGCGCGTACCGCCGGCAGCCATCACCACTTCCGCCACCCGGACAAGCCGGGTCTGGTCACGGTGCCGCATCCCAAGAAGACCCTGCCGAAGGGCACCTTGAAGAACATCGCCCGCCAGTCGGGCCTGACCTTGGAGTGGACGTCATGACCCACTATGTCGCCTATCTGCGGAAGGATGCCGACAGTGATTTCGGCGTCGAGTTTCCGGATCTGCCGGGATGCTTTTCCGCCGGAACCACTGTCGAAGAAGCATTGGCGATGGCCGAAGACGCATTGGCCGGCCACTTGGCCGAACTCATCGAGCATGGTGATCCGGTACCTGCGCCGCGAAGCCTGGAGGCACTGATCGACGATCAGGGGCGGGGTGATGCCGTCGCCGTGCTGGTTCTCGCCGATCCGGATCTCCATAAACCGGAACGGGTCAATGTCAGCTTGTCGCGCTCATTGTTGAAGCGCATCGACGCTGTAGCGTCGAACCGCTCGCGTTTTCTCGCGGAAGCGGCCGAGCAGAAACTGTCCGCCTAGCGCTCTACGCCCTCGGGCGGCGCGACGTCCGCACGAGGGCGAACAACAGAACCGCGGTCATCACGACCGCTGCCGACACCCCTTGCCATGGTTCGGCCTTGGCCCAACGGGCCGCTTCCACCAGCCCGACATCGCCCATCAGGATCAGCAGCACGACACGCGAGTGACGGGCGCCGCCGCGCAGGGCGCGCTGGTAGAAATGCTCGCGATGCGCCTGCCAGACCTTTTCGCCGCGCAAACCGCGCCGGATCAGGGTGATGGTGGCGTCGGCCAAATAATAGGCCGGCAGAATCAGGGCCGGCGCCCACAGGCCTTCGCCGGCCAGGCGCAGCAGCAGCCAGCCCAGCAGATAGCCCAGCGGCACGCTGCCGGAATCGCCGAGAAAGATCTTGGCCGGGTGCCAGTTCCACAGCAGGAAGCCGGCGGCGGCACCGCCTACCACCGCCGCCTGCTCGGGCGCCGGGCTGAGGAAATAGAGGCCGGCGGCGATGGCCAGGGTCTCGATCCCGGTGATCCCGTCGATCCCGTCCATGAAATTGTAGAGATTGAGGAACCACAGCCACAGGAAGGCCGCCGCCGCGCGGTCGGCCCAGATCGGCAGCCAGCCCTGGAAGATCATCTGCTTGTCGGGCAGGGCCAGCAATCCGGCCGCCACCGCCGCCAGATGCACCAGCAGCCGGGTGCGCGCCGACAGGCTGACCCGGTCGTCGCGCCAGGACAGCAGCAACAGCACGAGGGCGCCGGCCATGACGATCCACTGCCCGGACAGGATCAGCCCGGTCGCGGCCAGCACCGCCCAGCCGATCAGGATCGCCGGCGTCACCGCCAGCCCGCCGCCGCGCGGGGTCGGACGGGAATGGCTGGAGCGTTCATTGGGATGATCGAGGATCTGGCGGCGGCGCAGCCAAGCCAGGACGATGCGCAGGGCCAGGGCGGTGCCGGCCAGACTGGCGAAAAAGGCGTAAAGCGAGATGGTCACGGGGAAACCGGCTGCAGGGTCAGGGCGCCGCTCCAGGGCAGATTGGCGCTGGTGGCGAACAGGATCATGGTCAGTGGACGCTCTTCACCCCGTTCGGTCCAGAGCTTGGCCGGATGCAGGGTGACCGGAGCGTCGCCGCTGAGACGCAGGCGATGCTCGCCCTCGGTCAGCACGATGGCGGAGTCTTCGCGCGAAACGGTCCAGGGCGTGATCAGCCGGCGTTCGATCAGCGGCCGGCCGGTGCCGAGGATGCTGTCCTCGATCCGCAAGCCGACGCCGTCGAAGCGCCAATGGCGCTCGATCTGGCGATGGCCGCCGAAACGGCCGAAACCGTCCATCGACAGCGTCACCCCGTCGAAGCGGGTGCGCAGCTCGGGCGGCGGTCCGGCGACGGCGCGGCGGAAGGCGTCGCTATAGTCGGGACGGTTTTCCGGATAGGGATCCTTCCCGTCGAGAGTCAATCCGCCATGGGCGATGGCGGAGCGGTAGAGCGGGCGCAGCGCGGCCTGGGCCGGGGGCGGAGTGCCGGGATCAACGAACAGCGGCAGGCCGTTCCAATGAAGTTCGGCGGCACCGAGATCGTGATGGGTCAGCCCGCCGAATTCCGGCCAACCGGTCGGGGGACAGTGCCACAGCCCGGACCACGCTCCGCTGTCGAGGCGCAGCCAGCCATCCGGGCGCAGCGATTCCAGATCGTAGAGGCGGGCCTGGCGGCGCAGCTCCTCGACGGCGCGGCGATCGCTCTCGTCCAGATGATCGAATGGCGGGCGCGGGCCGGCATCGTCGGGCGCCTCGCCGATCTCGGGCAGGCCGCCGGCCAGGGTCAGGGCGTCGAGCGCGCCGAGCACCGAGCGGGCGACCGCGGCCAGGCGCCACTGCTCGGGTCGCCCGGCGCGGCGGGCGGTCAGCCAGCATTCGGCGAACAGGCGAGCCAATTGCGCTTGCCGCGGAGTCGAGCCTTCGCGGGTGACGCCGGACGGGGCGATCGCCTGCTCGGCGCCGGCCAGCAATTGGCGCAGGCCTTGCGCGGCGCGGTCCTCGTCCTGGGCATTCAACCCGGCGCGGTAGAGCGCGGCGCCGGCCACCGCCTGGTTGCCGGGGCGGGCGGAGGCTTCGCCGGCCGGCTTGACGCGGCCGCGCAGACGTTCCCAGCGCCATTGGCGCAGCACCGGATCTTGCCAGCTTTCAGCGAGGATGGAGAGGATTGAGGAAATGGTCAGCTCCCGATTAAGCGTTTTTGTATAGGAACATGGCCGACCCCGCGTCAAGATTTGCCGGTCACCGCCGATTGAGCTAACGTGCGCGGCAATGAGCGCCTCCGGTCTTCCCAGCCTGTTCCGATTGCATCGCGGCTATATCGCTTTCGTCCATGACATCATCATGGCGGCCGTGTCGATTCTGCTGTCCCTATGGCTGCGCATGGGCGACAGCCTGTGGACCACCTGGGACGCGTCGCGCCTGGCGCAGGTGACGGGAATTTTCGTGCTGGTGTCGGGGCCGGTGCTGCTGTCGCAGCGGCTTTACCGCGGCATCTGGCGCTATGTCTCGACGCAGGAGCTGATCGCGCTGGTGCGCGCCGTCACCCTGATCATGCTGGTCTTCCTGCCGGTGCTGTTCCTGCTGACCCGCGCCGCCGACCTGCCGCGTTCGCTGCTGGTGATCAACTGGTTCGTGCTGCTCGGGCTGCTGGGCGGGCCGCGTTTCCTCTATCGCATCCTGCGCGACCGGCGCACCGCCCCGTTGCCGGAAGGGGCGCGGGCGATCCCGGTGCTGCTGGCCGGCGACGGCGACGGCGCCGAATTGTTCCTGCGCGCCAGCGGCCGCCGCGACGCGCAATACAAGGCGCTGGGCATCCTCGCCCGCAAGGAGGCCCGGGTCGGGCGCGACATCCACGGCGTTCCCATGCTGGGCCGCGTCGACCAGTTGGAAGAGGTGGTGGCGGCGCTGAAGCAGAAGGGCCAGGGGCCCGAGCGCGTCATCGTCACCGACGACAATCTGTCGGGCGCCACTTTGCGCCGTCTCCTCGACCAGGCCGACGGGCTGGGGCTGACCCTGGCGCGCACGCCGCGCCTGACCGATCTCAAGGACGGGCTCACCGACCAGCTTCAAGTGAAGCCGATCGCCGTCGAGGATCTGCTGGGCCGGCCCCAGGCGGTGCTGGACCGTCAGGCCATGGCCAGCCTGATCGCCGGGCGCCGGGTGCTGGTGACCGGGGCGGGAGGCAGCATCGGCGGTGAACTGGTGCGCCAGATCGCCGATGCCGGGCCGGCGACGCTGACCCTGGTCGAGAACAGCGAGTTCGCCCTCTACACCATCGATCTCGAAATGGCGGAGAAATTCCCCGCGCTGCGCCGCCGCGCCTTGCTGGGCGACGTGCGCGACGCCGCGCGTATCCGCCAGATCTTCGCCGAGACCAAACCCGAACTCGTCTTCCATGCCGCAGCGCTGAAGCATGTGCCGATGGTCGAGGCCAATCCGCTGGAAGGGCTGATGACCAACGCGGTGGGCACCCGCATCGTCGCCGACGCGGCGCGCGAGGCGCATGTGGCGCTGATGGTGCTGATCTCGACCGACAAGGCGGTCAATCCCACCAACGTCATGGGCGCGACCAAGCGCGTCGCCGAGGCCTATTGCCAGGCGCTCGACGTGGCGGCGGCCGGCGCCACCTCGTATGTCACGGTGCGGTTCGGCAATGTGCTGGGCTCGACCGGCTCGGTGGTGCCGCTGTTCCAGCGCCAATTGGCGGCGGGCGGACCGCTGACGGTCACCGATCCCGAGATGACCCGCTATTTCATGACCATCCGCGAGGCGGTCGAGCTGGTGCTGCAGGCCTCGGCCTTCCGCTTCCATCACCCGGAGCTGCATCGCGGACGGTCTTCGTGCTGGACATGGGCGAGCCGGTGAAGATCGTCCACCTCGCCCGCCAGATGATCCGCCTGGCCGGGCTGCGGCCGGATGTCGACGTGAAGATCGACTTCACCGGCGCCCGCCCGGGCGAGAAGCTGTTCGAGGAAATCTTCCACGGCGCCGAGGCGCCGGTGCCGACGGAACTCGACGGCATTCTCGAGGCGACCGTGCGGGCCGGCGATCTGGCGTCGCTGGCCGAGGCGCTGGATGGGGTGCAAAAGGCGGGCTTGGCGCTCGACGTCGAGTCGGGTCTGGCGATCATCCGGCAATTCGTTCCGGAATATGGTGCAGGCTGAAAAGTTTCTCGCTATAAACCGGGCCTTCTTTCTCTGGTGGACCGCCAAACCATGACCGAACCCGTCATTCGTCGTGCCCTCATTTCCGTTTCCGACAAGACCGGCCTGATCGATTTCGCCCGCTTCCTGGTCGATCATCAGGTGCATCTGCTCTCGACCGGCGGTTCGGCCAAGGCGATCCGCGATGCCGGCCTGCCGGTGACGGAAGTCTCGGACCACACCGGATTCCCCGAGATGCTCGACGGGCGGGTCAAGACCCTGCATCCCAAGATCCATGGCGGTCTGCTCGGCATCCGCGACAATGAGGAGCACCAGGCGGCGATGGAGCAATACGAGATCGCGCCGATCGATCTCCTGGTGGTGAACCTCTATCCCTTCGAGGCGACGGTGGCCAAGGGCGCTCCCTTCGAGGATTGCATCGAGAATATCGACATCGGCGGGCCGGCCCTGATCCGCGCCGCCGCCAAGAACCACAACGACGTCGCCGTGGTGGTAGACCCGGCCGACTATCTGGCGGTGATGGACGCCATGAGCGAAGGCCAGGGCGCCACCACCCTGGAGCTCCGTAAGCGCCTGGCGGCGACGGCCTATGCCCGTACCGGCGCCTATGACGCCGCCATCTCGGGCTGGTTCGCCGCCCAGCTGGGCGAGAGCTTCCCGCGCCGCGTCGCCGTCGGCGCCGAGCTGAAGCAGACCCTGCGCTATGGCGAGAATCCGCATCAGCAGGCCGCGCTTTATCTGTCCGGCCCGTCGCGTCCCGGCGTGGCGACGGCCCGGCAGCTGCAGGGCAAGGAATTGTCGTTCAACAACATCAACGACACCGACGCCGCCTATGAGCTGGTCGCCGAATTCGACAAGCCGGCGGTGGCGATCATCAAGCATGCCAATCCCTGCGGCGTCGCCCTGGGCGCGGACATGAAAGACGCCTATCTCAAGGCGCTGGCCTGCGATTCGGTGTCGGCCTTCGGCGGCATCATCGCGCTCAACCGTCCGCTGGATGGCCCGACCGCCGAAGAGATCGCCAAGATCTTCACCGAGGTGGTGATCGCTCCCGGCGCCGACGAGGCCGCCCGCGCCGTGTTCGCCGCCAAGAAGAATCTGCGCCTGCTGGTCACCGACGGCCTGCCCGACCCGGCGGCGCCCGGCATGACGCTGCGCACCATCGCCGGCGGCTATTTGCTGCAGAGCCGCGATTCGGGCCGCATCCTCGAAGCCGATCTCAAGGTGGTGACCAAGCGCGCCCCGACGGCGCAGGAACTGGCCGACATGCTGTTCGCCTTCCGCGTCGCCAAGCATGTGAAGTCGAACGCCATCGTCTATGCCAAGGACGGCAAGACGGTGGGTGTCGGCGCCGGTCAGATGAGCCGCATCGACAGCTCGCGCATCGCCGCCTGGAAGTCGCGCGAAGCCGCCGAGCTCGCCGGGCTGAAGGAGCCCGGCGTGGTCGGGTCGGTGGTCGCCTCCGACGCTTTCTTCCCGTTCCCGGACGGCCTGTTGGCCGCCGCCGAAGCCGGCGCCACCGCGGTGATCCAGCCGGGCGGGTCGATCAAGGATGCCGACGTCATCGCCGCAGCCGATGAGAAGGGCCTGGCGATGGTGTTCACCGGCATGCGGCACTTCCGGCATTAAATAGAAAAATCACCACAGAGACACAGAGGGCACAGAGACAGAAGAAGCGCTTTGGAGTGCCCCCCTGAATTGAGACACGATAATTAGGCACACAGTCCGAGGAGGACGAAGTGTCTAAGGAACGCAGGCGATTTACGCGGGAGTTCAAGCTGGCCGCCTTGGCCAGGTTTGAGGAAGC
>Ga0213872_10000598_pt1 | contig 27494 bp, 28 predicted proteins | sample VelepicomBERX_R2_FD_160071 | JGI IMG/M metagenome (GOLD analysis project Ga0213872, IMG submission 160071) | Rhizosphere microbial communities from Vellozia epidendroides in rupestrian grasslands, the National Park of Serra do Cipo, Brazil - RX_R2 | ecosystem: Host-associated > Plants > Roots >...
TGAGGCGCTGGAAGCGTCCCTGATCCACAGTCTGGGCGAAGGATTGCCGCAGGGGAAATTGCTGCGCACTCGCCCATTCCGCGCCCCGCACCATTCTTCCTCGGCGGTCGCGCTGGTGGGTGGCGGGTCTGAATTTCAGTAAATAAATGGAATTTGCAGCTTATTAGTAGACTGAACCAGGAGTAGAGCCACTACGCAGAGGTGTCGCCTGCGATACGCTGGCTGGGTAAGCACCTCACTATGTCTAGACGCCCACCTTCTTTCTATGATTGCGCCCAGCCGCCCCGTTGGCGGGCTCCTCCGGTTTGGGACGGCTGGTAGCGCAGCTTCACCAATAATATGTGTGTGGCCGCCGATTCGGACTTTGCGTCCATGTTACGGCGTCAGGATCGTCGCCTCGCGCGACTTGGCGGGCGAGCACATTGTCGGCTCGACGGGCTGGCCGAATGTCCGAGAGACGGACATGCCAGCCAGGCGCTTCACCAACCCTACGGGATCCGGCCCAGAAGATGCGGGGAAGACGACCACGGGCGCGGTAGTCGCGCGACCGCCGCGCCCATTTTCCATGATGATGAGTTCGTGACACGCTGGAACCTCCAGCGCCCCAGGCTTAAAGCCTGGCCGGACAATCCGGCTGATCGGAGCGCTATAAGGTCACGACGTGCCTCCTTCTGCTCGCCATATCGGCGAATGCCTGCTCAATCGCGGTTGACGCACCCTGGCAATGTAGTCCGGTCCCGACTTCGATGCCAGTACGGTGAGCGCGATAACAGGACTGGGTGAGAGCCGGTCCTGTGTCTAGGCCTTGCGAGCGCCTGCGACCCGCGGATGGTCAACGACCAGCTGCCGGCGGCGAAGTCCAGATGCCCGCTTTCAACAAGTTCATCGGCGATCTCGCCGACATCGGGGATGTGGGCGGGCAATTCCCAAATTGACCGCAACGGGGTGCGGAAAACATAAGCCAGCAACTCCAGGGCAATTTGCTGCATGCGAACCTCTCCATCCTATTGGCCCCAGGACTTTAAGCGTCTGCTTCCGCAACCAACAAAGGAGTTTACACCCTATTACCGCGATATTATGGACAGACACACCAAGCTGGGTTTCCTGCGGGCTTTGAGGCTATGTCCGTCACTTCAGGGGGGGCAGGGGGACCGAGATGACCCCAAGTCAGACACGTTCACGCCGCACTGGGAATTGGAGATAGCGCCCGTCATAGGTAAGCTTCATGACGGTGGGACGCACAAAACTGGTGCCCCAGAACAACTCGCCACCGGCGACGTCGAGAAACCCGGCGACCAACGGGCGCCGACGGGCTTCGACCAGCCGCACATATTTTTGTTCGTAGAAACGAACTGAAGTGCGGACTCTGCCGCGGCGCCGAATGTCGGTTGGAACCATGTGAGCGACCTCCAAGAGCCTGATTGAGCTTGCACAAACCTCCGCCCAAGATCGAATGAAAGGTAAACGCGCCTCCTGTTCGGGTCGCCGTTTACTGAGGCCCTTGCTCTTCCCTAATCGGGTAGACCCGGTAAGGCCAGCCAAGTTCGTTTCTCCGGTCGTTCAGGCCGTCGGAATACTTCGCCAGCAATTCCTCAATATCGTGCTCTTGTAACTCGCACGGATTTGCCAATCGGCTTTGATCCCAGCCCGGGTTCCATATCGTTAGCAGTTCTGGATTATGTTGCCAGTGTGGGAGAAGAAATGTGATGCCTACAAGGCTCGGAAATTCTCGCAATACGCCGCCCCGGCGCTGATGGCCTCCCAAATTGCTCTTTCCGTCAAATTCTGGAAGGGAGAAGATCTGCTCGCCGGGCGAGCCTAACGCCACTTGCCACAATTCACCGGTGACCGCGCTTTCAGCAGGGGGTCCGTCGTGGAAGAAAACCGGCAACAGGCTAGATGGGCCAAACGGCATAGATCCAAGCCGTCCCAAATCTATGACTAGGACTGTCGGACCATACTCAATCTGTCCGTGTTTGACATTATTGAGGATCTTTTCGATCGTCTCGTCGATTCGCTCCGCGACACCGATGCGGGGAATATAGCCCGATATCTCCTGCGGCCGGCCAAAGTGGACTCCAGGCGTTTTTGCGCGCCCATCGAGTTCTGCCGCTATCTCCAGCGCCTCTTCAGCCATCTGCTTGTGGCGCGAAAGCGGATCGAAAATCTCGAGCGCCTTCAATTCAAAATATATGTAGCCGGCTCCGTGCAGGTGGCGGAAATCGGGGCGCTTCTGCCCATGACCTCCGGTGCCAGGTGTCCGCTCGATTAGAACTCCGCGGTCCCGCATGGCAAAGTAGAGTAAGACCTCCGAATAGGCCTCATAGGCCTGCGCCATCTGAGCGTAATCCTCTGGCCGCCGGATCGCCTTCAATTTGGCGAACAGCTCCTTTGCGAGGGCAGCCAGCGTCGCGTTCAGATCAGTTTCGGCATCTAACCGTGCAAACGGCTGGATCACCATTGCAACAATTGGCACCGACACGGTGAGCCCCGCGACTAGGCTCTTTACACGGGAAAATTCGTCGGAAAACTTTTGTGGCATTCCAGTACAACTCCGCAGCTACGATATTATGGAGCAGACACACCAAGCTATGATTTCTGCGGGTTTCTGGCAGGCCAAGGTTTATCCACGGGGCGGGTTTCTGCGACCATTACGAGTCTGGCTGCAAGACGCCCTGTGGATAAACGACCGTGATGTTACAGCCGCATTATGCGGTTTGGCTCAGATTGAGCAGAGGCCGTTGAGCGGCGACCAGTTCATTCCTCGGTGAGCATCAAATTGACCTGGGCGCCCTGAGCCACGTCTACTTTTGTCAGACCGCGAGCACCGCTCGGCGCGGACAGGTAGCCGTGAAACGGCTGGGTCGAACCGCTGTTCAGGATAAATTTATTGCAGGAAGTATCCACACGACCATCTGACCTCGTATGTCCGACGCGGCAAATGATCTTCGTTCCTGAGTGAACCAGTGCGACATCGCTCTGGGGGATATAAAGAGGCTCGCCAGTAATAAGTACGACGTTGTCACCTTCTTCTAGGCCATCAGCGGTGTAGACGTTTGAGTGGATGGAGTGATCCCCATGAGACAATTTAGCCAAAATACCTTGGAACCAGGGATCAGGTTTAGAATCATCGGCCATCGCAGGGGTGATTACACCACCGCAAAGAACTGAAAGGGCGCAAAACACAACGCGAATCTTCATGAAAATCCCCTTATTGGCGAATATAGGTAGTTTACACCACCAATAAGGATGGTGAACTCGATTTTTCGTGGCCTGCGGATACACGCCCCTCTGCTTCCCGGCTATCCTGGACACGCGTCGTACGATGGTAGGCTGAAGCAGATTATGGATTACGAACAGGTAGCGTCCGCTCTGGAGGCGACCGGAAATTATCGGGTACTGCGCAGGCTGGTGCCTCGATTGCGCTATGCCGAGGACGATGGCACCCCCAAGAAGATAGGGGTGATCCTCGATGTCGAGACCACAGGCCTTGATCCGGCCAAGGACGAGGTAATCGAACTCGGGATGGTTAGGTTCGAGTTCGCCAGCGACGGTCGGATCTTCGGTGTCACAGGCACCTTCGACGAAATGCGAGAACCGTCTGTACCGATCCCGACCGAGATAACCCAGCTGACCGGAATCACCGAGGCCGATGTCGCTGGCAAATCGATAGATCCGAACCAGGTTGCGGATTTCGTGACCGAGGCCTCGGTGGTCATCGCCCATAACGCCGGCTTTGATCGAAAATTTTGCGAACGCGCCTGGCCGCTGTTCGAGAAGAAGGCCTGGGCGTGCTCGGCGAACCAGGTGGATTGGCGCGGTGAGGGTTTCGATGGCAGCCGCCTCGGTTACCTGCTGGCTGGATGCGGCTTGTTTCATGGCGCGCATAGGGCGGATGCCGATTGCGGTGCTCTCCTAGAGATCCTATCCCGCCCCTTACCCGCCTCGGGGGAGCTGGCCCTGAAGCGCCTGCTCGATACGGCACGACAAGCTACAGCGAGGGTTTGGGCGGTCGACAGTCCGTTCGATCTCAAAAACGTGCTGAAAGCCCGCGGCTATCGGTGGAACGATGGTAGCGACGCTCGGCCGAAATCCTGGTGGATCGATGTCCCCGAAGATCGCTTAGAGGCGGAGCGATTGTTCCTCCACCAGGAGGTCTATGGTTGGGATGCAGATATTCCCTGCACCAAGATCACGGCCTTTGATCGCTTTTCAGAGCGAATTTAAGGGCGGCGAGGTCGTTGCGACGACCTTGAGACGCTCTAAAACGGAATGGTGTCGTCGTCCCATAGGTCCATCTTTGGGATTTCCGTCGGTTTCTCGGGTTCCTTCTCGGGCGGTTTCCGGGCCAAATGCTTCGTGATCAGGAAGTTATGGAATGCAGCGGCGAGCTGAACCGCTAACTCGCCGTATGCGGCGTCTACGGTGACAATTTCCGCACCCTGGCCATGTCCCGCCAACTTGTTTCGCAACGAGGGCAGGGTCTTGAGCACCTGATCGCCAAAACCGGCTCGGACGTCTTCCGGCAGGTCGTCGATAAAGCCTTGGGCCACGAAATCCTTGATGAGGCGATCGGCATTGCCGTGGGCATTGCCTGTCAGCACCTTGAGGACGCTCTCGAAGCTCTTGCCGGCATGGAGAATCGCGTCTTTGGTTTCGCCCTCGGCCAGCTCCCGCCTAGCCTTCGAGAATTCATCGGCCGCCCCGGTGAATTGATTGGCTGCCAGGGCATCATGAGCCCGAGCTGCTAGACGTTCACCCATGAAATCCGCGTCGAGCTTGAAGAATTGGCCATCCGAGATCCGCCAGGGGCATTGATGGATATCCAGGATCTCGTTGACCTTGGCGCGAAAGGGGGCTTGCTCGTCAGCCAGGTAACCGGTCTGTACCTCGATCGCGTCCAGCACGTGGTGGCCATCGCCATTCAGCGCTAGCTCGCGCATGCTGTCGAAAGCCGACAACGATCTATTGGTTGCCCACGGGAATTCGTCCCAACCATAATCTGAAAGCAGATCCCATTTCGCTTCATCTATGGCGGAGGTGTTTTCGATCCACCGATCATTGGGATCGCGCTGAACACCGAAGGGGCGGTTGAAGTTGGCCATCGCCTTCCACAGCTTCGCCCGGACGATTTGGGACAGGTCCACGACGAGGCGGCCGTCCTCGATGGCTTTCAGGTAGCGCTGGCTGAAAATCACGCGGCTGGTTCCCTTATGCGTTAAAAAATGTGCACTTCATGGTCGGATCGAGATAGGTCATTGGATCGCTTGGTCCAAGCACATACTCCGGCCATTCCGCAGCGAGATCATTGATGTCAGGCGCGAGCGGGTTCCGCCAGCGGGCGACATTGAAGTGAGCGGTCTCAACTATCGCTTCGACCATCTCGATGACCTTTCTGGCGCCGAGTACGGTGGGCAGGGTTAGCCGCAGGCTGGTCTCCGGGGAGTCCAGGCACAGATGGACCGCATGCTTATGGTGTTGCTGCGTCTGCTCCAACAACTTGCCGTAATCGAAGAAGCGATTGTCATTTGCCAAGAGGGTGATGTCGTAAAGGTGTCCTGGCTCTCCGACTACCTGCTGTGTCGCAGCTGCGCATGGCCTTGTGAGCACCTCCACCACTACCCCGATAACGGGTGAGTGGTTGACCTGGCCGACCCGCATCCATTTATTAGGTTCGATCTCCCCCCAGGGTAATGGGTCGAGGGGAAAGAAGTACTCAGTAACAGGGTCCTTCGTCTGAGGAAGAATAGGCTTGGAGCAGTTGTAGCTCGTACAAAACGTCCAGAAACCCTTGTCGATGTCCCGCAGGAATTGAAGCAGGCGCGTATAGTCATCTGCATGACCGGATCGGAAATGCGCGACGCGGTGCCGAATTTGCGAAATTTCCTTTAGCTTCGCGTTCCACAGCTCCTTGGGCGGCAGATAGACCTCGAAGCAATTCCAGTGCTTCTCAACCAGCTCGATGAGTTTCGATAGCTGCGAATAGCTCAGCTCATTCATCTCAGGTGTCGGCATGTGCTTGAGATGCTTGTCCTTGTTAAAGTGCCTCGGATCGGCATTCAGGGGCTTGGCCCAATCGTCTCCGAGCAACGCCCGCAGTTCGACGTAGACCATCCGCCGGAGCCAATTTTCAAATTGCCAGAGCCGCGCATAGGTGCGGAGCGCGCGTTCCGGTACGTCGGGTACCTCGCTCAGGATTGAGGGTCCGGATTTTTCAGCGCCGTCAGTCATCACGTTAGACTCCGATAGTGTGGAGCAGACATACCAAGCGAGGCTTCCTGCGGGCTTTGGGGCGACGCCCGCCCGACGGCTGGACTCAACTTTCGGCTGTGTGCTCCACCTCACAACGAACTCATTTCCAACTTAGTAAATCTAATGGTTGGCCCTTGTTCATTCTTCGGGGCAGCGATGGGCTACAAGCTGTTGCGGGCCAGAAGAGATAGAAAGCAGAGTAGCCGGAGACAAGAAGTATGAAGTCACAGTTCGTCGCAATCTCGAATGTTGATCCACGCAGTGGCGTTAAGTCCCAGGTTCACATCGTTCCTCACTACATCGTTGCAATGGAAGTAGTGTTTTCTGATCGTACGCGCATAAGAATGGTGGACGGAATCGAATATAGCGCACAATCATCTATTGATGAAATGCTTGAAAAAATCGAAAAGGCAATGATCTTAAATAAATAATATGGCGAATATCGCTTGTGTTTCAATACACTAGAGAAATTATATGCAATATAATCATGAATATTCCGTTTTGGGTGGAATGAAGCGCTCCACAGTAGGCCGCTGTATCACCGTCCTTGCTTCGTTTTTATCGGGAGCGGCAGTCGTTCTTCTGACGGATGCGTTCCAACTTGCGTCGAATTACGGCTTGTCCGCCAACGTTCCACCAACTGTGCTGTCATTGGTAGGAGCCGGCGTGCTCTACACCGCGCTCTATTGGGCTTTCGATCAGTTCTGCTGGAAGTGGATCAGGCGCGTGACAAAATTGCCGGATCTAAGTGGTGAGTGGCATTGCGAAGGCCGGACGCTGGGGGACGGTCATGTCGGCGACTGGGATGGGAAGATCACGATCGTCCAGAGCTTCGACAAGATCAAAGTCAGTCTCTCAACTAAGCAATCCACTTCCTCTAGTCGATCCGCAGCGCTGTTCTACGAGGAGGGCATAGGGTATCGGCTTTCCTATAATTACAAGAACGAACCTCGTATAGGGGAAGAAGACCTCGCCTTTCATTGGGGATGTTGCGAGTTGCTATTCGATGTTGGGCTGACTCGGGCGGACGGCGAATATTTCAACGGCCATGGCCGCAAGACCTTCGGCACGATGCATTTGGAGCGGGTGTAATGTCGCGCGACTTTAACAAGCACATCGCCCAACTGCGCAAACGTCGCACGGGCGGTAATCTTTCACGGACTATAACCCTCGATGAGGCGCGATTAGACAGCGTTATGGCTAAAGTGGCCGCGCTGGAGGCATGGGAGAGGCGCGGTGCCCATAAAACCGCGACCAGTTATGTTCTCGGTTCAATGCAGGAGGTTGGACCTGCTTACACCGAGATCGCTAAGCAGACAGCGAGGAATGTCGCTGTTCAGCTAGAGTCCGAATTGGCGAAGCGCCAAATCAAAGCGGTTTTCCATCTGCAGGGCTCGGTTCCTCTCAATGTCCATATCAGGGACGTAAGTGACGTCGATCTCCTGACAATCGATCCCGCCATCGTGATGATCAGCATGACGGGGGTTAAGGCGCGGAGTTCCCATTATCCCTCCACGGATCGCACAGGTCTGGAGGTCCTTCAGGAACTCCGGCGTGCCGTTGAGGCAGTGCCCGCTAGCGCCTATCGAGCCGGCAAGGTTGATCTCACCGGTAGTAAAGCGGTCAAGATCTCCGGCGGCTCACTTCCGATGCCAGTCGACGTCGTGCCGGCAATGTGGTTCGACACCGATGAGTATCAGCGTACCAATAAGACAAATGATAGAGGCGTGTATATCCTCGACAAGAAGGCTGCGGAAAAGGTGAAGAACCACCCTTTTCTTCACATTGATCGAGTGATCGCACGGTGTGATCAAGCCAAGGGCGGCCTTCGTAAAGCCGTCAGATTATGTAAGAGCGTGAAAGCTGAAGCGGAGTCAGACGGGAAGTCGATTCCTTTGCCAAGCTTCGATATAACCTCCATTTTTTACCATGCAGACCTTAAAGCCCTGGCCGTTGGTCAAATTTTTGAACTTGGAATTCTGGCGGAAGCTCAGAGGCACGTTGAGGCGCTGACAAAGAATCGCGCGGCAACAGAAAAACTTCTCGTCCCCGATGGTTCCCGACCGATCATCAACACTGCAGAGAAGTGGACCGGTCTAGTCAACTTATCGTTAGAATTAGACGATCTCGTACGCGAGATTGCTCAAGAACATGCCGATCCACGAACTTGGCGTTCCTCTGCACCATTGTCAGAATCTCGAGCCATTCTGAATGCAGCGTATATCGGTGAATAGATCGTCGCATATGGCCCCATATGATTAGTTATCCGAATTTGTTGCCATTCTGTTCGCGGTCGATTTAGGCTCGTTATAGGTGCCTGCAGGGCGGATCCTTGGAGAAAACAGCAACATGTCGACCGAACAGAAGTATTCGAAACCCATTCTCATGGCTTTGGGCGAATCGAGTTCCATTAGTCTGCTCGAGGAGCAGAGAAACGACCGTGATTGGTGGAAGCACCGGTTGGTTTACTATTCACGTAGCCGCACTGAAAAGGCGCGATTGCTTCCGATCGATTTCTCCCCGCTGGCTTCTCTTATCACCCCTGATGAGATTGAACCTGTATACCTTGACTTGGTACCGCAACGACCGGGTGAAATGTCGGTCAACTACATCGTTGGCGATATCGCTCAACGCCTGCAGAAGGCGATGCTGGAAGATACTCGGGATATTACCATCACGCACTCTCAGCGCGCGCTTGACGCTGAACTGCGCCGGATTGTGATGGCCCTCAATCTGTCCAACGATTATGACCGCGAAGCCGGAGTAGCTCTCTTGCGAAAGGCTTGCGAGCGCGGTCGAGAACTCGTGCGTAGTGTGAATGGAGCTCTCTATGAAACCGTTTCCGGGAAGCTTGGCGGGCTGGAAGCAGAGCGGGCAGCGGCACATCGAGCTAAACCTCAACCCCGGCGTTTGTTTGGCCTATTGCCCCCGGCGAAGTCCGAAGTGCTTGAACTTTCCGGCCGTAGCGATCCGGGAACGGCGCTGAAAGTTCTCTTCTGGGAAGTAATGCATTATCCGTTCTCCGGTGGATACCGGATGCAAACTTTGACCGTCGGCGTTCCCGAGAGACCGCTAATTGAGAAACCTCTAATCGAAGCCCTCGCCGCTGTGTTGCCGCGTCTCTCCGCGGAGGAGTTGGATGCGGCCCAGAATGCTCCCGATCTTCGCGGCGCCGCTGAGTAGTGTGAGGGATTTACTTTTGATCGCGGAGCGGGCGGCGGTGGGCCGCCCGCTTTTATCCTTAAGGAGAGCGGGGATGTACCTGCTTCAGGCTGAACTCTTCTGCGTTGTATCCCTGTTTTGGAGTCTCCATCGTTGGCGCTTTCATGCTCGCCGCTATGGCTATCAGCCAACTTGGGACGGCCTCACGCGAGCGTGGCACACGGATAAAGATGCTCGCCGCCTGCTGACATTTTATATGTGCGGGGGATTGATCCTGATGAATACCGTGCAGATGCATCATTCCCTTTTAGGAATGGCGCTTCGCTGGGCCAGTTCGAGGCTATTTGTTTGATTTGGTTAGATCTGACGCTCATAGCCCCCCTTCATAGAAGGTCAGTCGTCAGCCTATAGGCATCAAATCTTGCCGTTGCAATTTATGCGCGGTTAGTAGTAGCAATGCAGCAACCTGCACGCGCATATGCTACAAGAGGGGATGCCATGAAATACTCCCGGCTCTCTGCGATTCTAGCGCTGTTCGTTGTGACCGAACCAGCGATCGCCGCGCAACAGTGCATGCCGAATGGGGTATGCACCTATTTCATTCCGCGAGAAAAGCTACCGCCGATTACCGCCCAACAGACAATGGTGTGGTGCTGGGCCGCATCAGCCCAGACCATTTTTCGCTACTATGGCCATGACATTCAACAAGAGGAAATAGTTCAGGCCGCGTTCGGAACCGTTGAAATTTCGACGGCCCCACCAGATGTAATCGTAAAAATGCTCAATAGAACGTATACGGACGCGAGTGGACGGACGTTCAAGGTAAGCACCCCGAGATATTCCGATTCCTACGGGATTATGCCAGGAAATATTCAAACCCAATATGTACAGCCCGGCTTTTCTAATGCCGAAATATTCAACGAATTATCGGCTGAGCGCCCGGTGTTCTATGCTGACGGACCTCATGCCATGGTGCTCATTGGGGGCACAGCCATGCAAGGCATGCCGATTTCAGGCTGGGTAATGGATCCCGCCCCTATGGTCAGCACCTTTGGACTAGGACCTATTACTCCACCAGGCACGCCTGCGGTTGGGGTACGTCAGCTACAGCCGAATGAGATGCATGCTTTTTTTGCGGCAAAGGTCGTTGTTCAATAATCAAGAAGCGGGGCAGTAACTCGCAGTTGAACCAACGGCTCTGGTGACGCCCGCAAAGGCGCTCCAGAGCCGCAACTATTCCAGGGAGGCCGAAGCTATGATGTTGCGGAAGCCCTCCAGCAGTTCGGGATATTTCTCGCCTAGATACCCCTCGACCTCGGTGTTAGAGAGCAGCTTGGCCAGATAACCCGTCGCGACCATGAGGTTGAGCATGTCGTCGCCATAGGTGGTCTCGACGGTCTTCACGTCGCGCAGGAGTGTCTCCATCTCCCGCTCCATCTTGACCATCTGCTCCGGCGTGATCCCCGCGACCTTCTTCGGCCGGTGTGGATTGAGCAGATCGACCGCCCTGGTTGCGGCGAGAAGTGCCTTGGCGTAGCTCGACGAATAATTCCCGACCGTGGTCATCAACTCTGCGACCTCGAACTGCCGCTCTGGCTTCATCTTCCTCAGAACGTCGAAGGTCCCGTGATTGATCCGCTTGTCCCTCAGCAAGTCGATGACCGGCCGGCATATCCCGTCGAGGAGGCCGGTCTGCTTCCAGATGCGGCTCACATCGACGTCGAGGGCTTTGGCGATTTTCTCTTCCGGAACACCCCGCTGGATCGCGCGCACGATCATGTAGTGCTCTTGGATCGTGGCCAGGCGGCTGACTCGCTTGTTGTAGGTGAAGCTCTCGTCATCGGTGGAGATCAAGCATTGGACGTGGCGCCTCCCAAGCTCCACCAGCGCGGCAAGCCTAAGGTGCCCGTCCACCAGCAGATATGGTCCGCGTCCGCCTGCGGGCCGCGCGACGACGGGCGGCTCGATAATCCCGATTTCCTGGATCGATCTGCGGATGCGCTGGTATTTCACCGACTTGCGCTGGTTTTCGGAGACCTGCCGCAGCGGGAGGATCTCGTCCACTTCGAGGTGTAAAATCCTGTGCTCGAAAGCGGCTTTGACCGATGCCCTCATGCCTCACCCTCGACCCCAACCTTGTCCATCAACTCCTTTGGCATCGTCTGCATCGTTTCCGCCCGGAGCAGGGTCACAAAGTGGGCGTCGGCAAGCAGGCGCTTGAATGCATTTACGATGAAGATGAGCCGGTTTCGGGCGAGGGTGGCCTGCTTGACGAGCAGCTTCTGGCGGTCGGCCTCCTTCCGGAAGGTCCGCACCAGGGTTTCGGTGGTGACGTTTCCCCCCTTTCCACCTCCGCTGAGCGATTTTCCAAGACGTTTACGAGCTTCGATGATCCGCCGTATCGCGGAGATCTGGGTCCCGGTTAGGGCTTTACTCTCATAGGCGTCAATCAATCCGAGTTGGATTTCGGTGCCGTTTGCTTTCGCGATCTCGATGGCGATGGTGTGGGGAACGATTCCTTTCTCTACCGCGGTCAGAAGACGTCGCTCCCCATGGTCCAGCAAATAGAGGAGGTTGCCGATGTATACGGGGGAAAAAGCGGTCTTCTCGGCGATTTGCGTGATGCTGTACCCTCGCTCGCGCAGGCGCTCGATCTCCTGGACCAACTCGAACGAACCTGGCGACCGGCGGGCAATATTTTCGACCAGGCTCATGATGTAGCAATCATCTTGAGAAGCGGAGATAACCCTCGCGGGTATTGCCGCCTGGCCGAGTTGAACGAAAGCCTCGAGGCGCCCCTGTCCGCACACCAGGTCATAACTCACGCCGTCGGCACGTCGACTGACCGTGATCGGCTTTTTCAGCCCCAGCGCGGCGATGCTTTCAACCAGTTCATCGAACGACCGCTTGTTTCGAGCGCGAGGATTGAGGACGCGAATGGCAGCGAGTGGGACCATCTGCACCTCATCGGCCTCTTCGGTCATGCAGCCCTCCTGATCCGGCGCCTAGCGAGTAACTGGTAAAGCCTGGCCAGCGAATCGAAGCGGTAAGCGTCGAGGAATAGGCCGTTGTCCTCTTCCTTCGCCGTGGCGCCGATCCATCCGGGGTCGAGGCGCGGCAACAGGTAGTAGTCGAGCATGGTTTGATTTCCGGCGGCCATGCGGACCGCCACCGTGATATCGGGTCGGAGGCCGGTATCGAAGCGCAGTTTCCACCGTCGGCCGCCGCCAGGCAGTTCCACACAGCGCACGACGATCACGGAGATGGTCAGTTCATCGTTCACGGTGAGCAGGTCCGTGTCCGGACTTTGGCTCACGCGGCTCTCCACCCGTTCGATGTTGGCGACGACGTCGGCGACGACCCCCGGGTGCAATCGGCGAAGAAATCGATTGATCTCGATATATCGAAAATCCCGGTCCGGCGAGTATCCGACGAGTTGGTAAGCCTGTATCAGGGAACCGAACCGAGCCCTATAGGTCGCGCTCGATGGCATGTCCTCCATTTCGTCGATGATCAGGCCTGAGAGTTCGCCCCGTTCAGCGAAGAGCTGCGACAGCTTGGCAAGCATCTCCTCGTCGGTGAAGCGGATGCTGCGCTGGGCGATGATCTCGCCGGCAGCCACGAACAGGTCTGAAGGCACGATCGCGGGAAATGCCCCGTCTCGACGAACCCATTGGTCGGGCGCGTTGCTCACGTGCTTTTGCTTGAGTTTGAATGACGTTCGATTGAAGACGTTGTTCCCGATGTACTTCTCGTTCACCAGCACCTCGTGGACCGTGCCGCGGGTCCAGGGCCGGCCGAGATCCGTCACCAAACCTCGGGCATTGAGAATATCTGCGATCTCCCTCTCGACAAGCCGCTGCTCGACGAACATCCGGTAGATCTCGAGCACCACCTCGATCTCTTCGGTAGGTCCCGGAACCAGCACCACGCGATCCGTCTGGATGCTTTTGTGCTCGCCGAATTTCAGCAAGCTCTTGGGTTGGCCATGGTCATCGACCAGCATGCGGCGCAGCCCGTAGCCGGCCGCTCCGCCCTGCCGGAAGCCTAACTCGATCAGGCGACACTGGCCGGCGAAGACTTTGGTGGAGAGTTCGCGGCTGTACTCCCCAGCCATGACGCGCTTCATACCCTTGAGGATGGTGGAGGACAGGCTCCCATCATTCTCGAACTGTTCGGCGCAATATCGCACCGATAGGCCTGCGCGCTTGCAGATATGCTCGTTGTAGGCGCTTTCGTCTGCGTCTTGGAAACGGCCCCACCGGCTCACATCGTAAACTAGGATCACGCTGAAATCGGCTCGCCCCGTCTGAACATCCTCGAGCAGCTGCTTCAAGGCATCGCGGCCGTCCAGACTCAGCCCGCTTTTTCCATCGTCAGCATAGGTGCGGACGATCGTTAAGCCGTGGGCTGCCGCATATTTGGCGATATCTGCTTCCTGGTTTTCCGTGGAATAGCGCTGGTGGTCGGTCGACATACGGACATATTGAGCCGCCCGGACCATGTGGTCGGGGTTCAACATATCGTTGCTGCCGCTGTCTGAGCCTGCCCGTCCCAACAGATTCACCTGTTTCACGCGAAGCACTTGAAAATGCTAGCTGAGAGGGGCTTGGAATGTCGCTTCCGAAGAAGGACCGAAAAGTTCGGTCCAATTCTGGAAAAACTTTTCCAGACGACAACAGCAGGTTGCCGGGCGCCGCCGGTTTTGCCCTGGCGATCGCCGACGCTCTGCAGCGCCAATTCGGTGAGACCAATGCCGCGGTCAAAATGCTGGTAGCGTTGACGGGCGCCAACGAGCGAGCAGCCAAGAACTGGCTTTCTGGCAAGAACGGGCCATCAGGGCCGAATCTCGTCGATCTGATGCGGCATTCTGATGAGGTCCTGGAGACGGTTTTGCGCCTAGCTGGTCGGGTTGACCTGGCTAAGGCAAAAAAGCTCGGCGACACGAGGCGCACGCTTCAAAGAATGCTAGCCTTGATCGACGAAATCGAAGGCAGCTAGACGACCTTCATACGCGGAGACATGGGGACGATGCGGGCATTGTTGAGATACGCGGTCGGGCTCGCTCTCACCGCTTTGGCGGCCTACGGCGCCTACAATGCTTACCTGGGATCCAGAGAATGCGGTGACGGCAAGCTGTTGCTCGAGGAGGGGTGCCCTACGGCGGAGCGTAAGTAAGGCGAAGCCCCATTACGTTGTCAGCCTGAAGTCCGCAACCATTCCTTCCCCAGTTGCCTTTGTTTCTCCTCGCAAATTACGCTATAATGTATGTTTAGAAAAACGCTATAGCCTATAACGACTTTCTAAAAGGACATAAAATGCCGAAGAAGGCCCATATGCCGCCTCTGGCCGCCACACGAGCGATCCGCAAGATCGGCGAGGATCTCCGCATCGCACGCCTGCGCCGGCGGCTTCCCCTCGACGTCATCTGCCAACGGGCCTTTTTGTCCCGCTCGACCCTCACCAAAATCTTCAAGGGTGACGCTTCCGTCAGCATCGGCGCCTACGGGGCGGTCATGCACGCCCTCCGTCTACTCGATCGGCTTCCGGAGGTCGCGGCGGACGATCATGTCGGCGTTATGCTGGAAATTGAGCAGCTGCCCAAGCGTATCAGACGAACCCGTCCCCGCGTGCCGCAAACAGATCCAGCCTCAGAGGGCTGAATTGCTATTGCTCAAAAATTAGGGCTGTTGCGCTGACCAATAGCTCGGCCGGGTCAAGTCGAAGCGCGGCGCAAAACCGGACGTAGTCGATGAGATCGACACGGCGTTCGCGGCGCTCGAATTTTGAGATCTGGGACTGGTCGGTCCCCATTGCCTGGGCGAGTTCGACCTGTGTCATCCCGAGCGCCTTACGCCGGGCAATCAAGCCGTCCAAAATGACGCTGTACGCAGGATCGTATGCGTCCTTCGTCCCCAACCATCACCTCCCAAGGCAATGGACAGGGAATAGGGCAAATCGGCATAATAGGACGAATTGACCTATTTCGGGCTGCCGATACCCTCATGACATACCCCTATGCTTCGACGGACTCTTCGGTCCTGTCGTTCATCAACGGGCAGAACAGCGGACCAGATGAGCGCGGCAGCGGCGGGACTTACGCCCCAGCAGTGTTGAACAACGGTATCGCAGGGACGTCGACCGACAACGTTGTGGGCTTCTCACAGCTGACCTCTTCGGGCTCGTCGGTCATCGCCCTGGGCTCCGGCTTCAATGCCGTGGTGATCGATGGCGCGAATTCCGCGACAGCCGCCGCCGGGTCCGACAACTTTTCCTTCACGGTCGATTCCTCTGGGTTGGTGACGCTTACCGACAGCACCACGGGCGCGACCCAACAGGTCAGCGGGGTGTCGTTCCTTCTGTTCAATGGCGCCGCCGCCGGCGCCACCTCGGGCAGCTATGCCTCGATGTTCTTCATCGGCGGGGCTAACCAGACCGAGGTCACGGAGCTCTACAACGCCTCGTTCGGGCGCCAGCCGGATCTGGGCGGGGTCGAGTATTATGCCAACCAGATCAAGGCCGGCCTGTCGTTCCTCGACATCGCCGGCGAATTCATGGCGTCGCCCGAATTCCAGAATCGGTACGGGACCAACGTGTCCGACGCTCAATTCGTCGCCAACCTCTATCAGAACGTGTTGCACCGCACGCCGGCTCAGTCCGAGCTGAGCTATTACACCGCGGCCCTGGCCAACCAAGAGGCGGGCTCGGTCGTCAACAGCACTAATCCCGTCCAATGGAGCCGGGGACAGGAGTTGCTGAACTTCACCACCAGCCATGAGAACCAGCAGGACGTGGCGGGTTTCGTGATCAACACCGCCGGGGCGGTGACCAACGGGTTCGTCTATTCGACGGCATCGTCCGGATCCGAGACGGCGACGCAGGTTCTGACTTCGGCGCAATCGTCCGGAGTGCTCGACACGTCGTTGATCAATCCGTCGAGCGTCACCGCGCCGGTGACCGTCGGGGCCAATACGATCGGCACTGTAGGTTCGGGCTCTGGCGCCGGATCTTTCGCGGTGTCGTCGACCTCCGCGTCAGGGGAATTCATCCTCTCCTCGTCTTTTAACCATTTCTCTGACCCCTCAACGACGGCCACGATCACCGTCGTCGGCAGTCCGACGGGCGGCTCCTATGTCGGGATGGCATCGGGTACGGTCGAGTTCGGCGGCAACGGGAACACCATCGCCACCGGATCGACGGCGAGCGAGACCCTGGTTGCCGTGACCGGGTTCAATTCCACGGACTCGCTCCTGCTGTACGGCTTCGGCCGTGGGCTCTCCACCACCGTGGTGGCCCCCTCGGCCTCGGCCCCTCTCCAGGGTTCGTCCATCAATTTCACGAACGGCAACACGCCCAGCTACGTGATCAATGTAGGTGGGGTCGGCACCGGAAGCGCCGCCGAGGTCGCCACGGCCGCCAACAAGGTCTATATCCCGAGCGGCCAGAGCCTCGAATGGGCCGTCTTCTTCGGACAGACCAATTCCGGCTCCACCGTGCTGTTCGACTGGCACTCGCCCAGCGGTGCGGGCTCTGCCGACAGCAACGGCAACCACATCGTGGATGCCTCAGAATTCACCGGCGGAGTTATGTTGGTCGGCATCTCATCGACAGCTATATCAGCGTCGACGTTCCACAGCTAGCAGGCCAATCGGTTGATTGGTTAGAGCTTGGACATACACATCCACGCCAGCGCCTATAGCCTATACGGTGCAGGTCGTCTAAAGCTCCTGACGTAACACTCTCAAGCTGCGGGAGGCGTCGTTGAAAACCAAGGAACTGGCCACACTTCGGGCCGAAAACCGAGCACTCAGGTCAAAATTCGCGTCTGCTCACCCGTGCGTACCGGTCTCCGGAGACATGGTGAACTGGCTAAAATCCAGGATGATTTTTGCAGTTCGTCACAAAGGGGGCGAGCTCGTTCCTGCTTTCCAGTTCGACGGCGACGGCCGGCCACGGCCGATTATCCGTGAGGTTCTCAACCTTCTACCGTCTCAGCTCTCTCCATGGCAGGTCGCTTTCTGGTTTGCTTCGGCGAACAGCTGGCTTGGCGGTTTGGCGCCTTGCGAAGCATTGGATAGCCCTAAACGCGTGATCGAGGCAGCTCGAATGGAGGCAGCAGATATCGCAGGCTAGATATCGCTCGTCGACCCGTTGGCCTGATCCCCAGAATGTGGCGGCTTTCCAATGGACAAGTTTGTTACAACTTACACAACTTGCTGATTTTTCAGGGGCGCAGTAAAGGCAAAAGTGATTCTAAATCAACTACTTGACGACTCGGGCTCGTATGCCGCAAAGTCTTGTGTGGTTCGAAAAAAAAGAAGCCGGGGATTAGGCCCCCCGGCGTCTGATTTTAGAACCGCTAAACGATTGAATCGATTGACGGAATCAAGTTTGCGCCAAACATAATATTCGAAGTTCAGATTACGTCAAGTCGATTCTCCGATTTCTAGGTAGGAGAATCACGTCGTGGCATACGAAATTGAACCCGTTGCGCATATTCTGAATGGCCAGGTGATCGGACAGCGTCCGTCTGACGGCTATATCAACGCCACCGCCATGTGCAAGGCGGCCGGCAAGAAATGGAACGACTACCGTCGCCTCCAGACGACGACCGAGTTCCTTCAGGAACTTTCGAAACAGCTCTCGATCCTGGTGGATCCCGTTGCGGGAATTCCCGCAACGGAACAATTTCAAGCACTTATCATATCTATTCAGGGCGGAACCCCGGAATCGCAGGGCACGTGGGTGCATCCCCAGATCGCCATTCATCTGGCGCAGTGGCTCTCCCCCGCCTTCGCGGTGCAGGTATCGCAATGGGTGTTCGACTGGGTGTCGAGCGGCCGGCACGTGCTTCCTCATATGCCGTACCACCTTCGCCGCTATATGCGGAATCGCGCCAACGTTCCTGACGGGCACTTCTCCATCCTGGTCGAAATGACCCAGATGCTGATCGCGCCGATGGAAGAGGCCGGATATACCCTTCCGGAGCGGATGTTGCCCGACATCTCGTCCGGCCGGATTTTCTGCCAGTGGCTCCGTGACCGTGGCATCGATCCGGATACCTTCCCGTCCTATCACCATATTTACGAGGACGGTCGGGTCGTCTCCGCGCGAGCCTATCCCGACGAGCTGCTGGCGGCCTTCCGTAAACATCTGAAGGAAGTCTGGATCCCCAGCAAGGCGGTCACCTACTTCCGGCAGCGCGACCCGAATGCCGTCCAATTCCTGACGGCGATCTACCCGAAAGCGTTGCCGGCGGCGTGATGCACATGATGACCAAGCTGAACAGCGTGGCGCCCCGGGCGCCGCGGCCCGGACTTTCGCACTCGATTGGGAACACCTTCCGCTGGGGGGACTCGCCATGCCGGTGAAGGTGATCTCGTTTGAGCAGGCTCTCCGAGAAACTGAAAACGCCAAGCGGTTTCTGCTCCTGGGCAACGGCTTCAGCATCGCGCTCTTTCCGGATCGCTTCCGGTATGGCTCGCTGCTGGCAGAGGCTGATTTTTCCAGTCTTCCCGAAGCCCGAAACGCTTTCGATCGATTGCAAACCGTCGACTTCGAAGTAGTCATCCAGGCTCTGCGCCAGGCCGTGGCCCTGGTGCCGCTGTATTCGAACGATGGCGGCGCCGTCGCGCGCATGGCCGAGCACTGCGAAGCCCTAAAAGAACTTCTGGTCCAGGCCATCGCGGGGCGGCACCCCGAAAGGCCGTCGGATGTCTCGGATGCTCATTACAAGGCGTGCCGGGGGTTTCTCGCCCATTTCGTCGGCGAAAGCCGCGACCTCTCCAAGGCGGGCGGGAAAGATCTCCGCGGTAAGATATACACGCTGAACTACGATCTGCTGCTCTACTGGACGCTTCTTCATGATCAGATCGTGGTCGGCGGGCTCGACAACCTGCTCGCCGCTCGCGTCGAAGATACCGAGCCTCTTCAACACGACGATGGCTTTCGCGCGCCGGAAGACGAGCCCGAAGCGCCGTATGTTACCTGGGACGCGGAAGGCGGCGCCAACCAGCAGACCATCCACTTTCTGCACGGTGCCCTTCATCTGTTCGATTATGGCCCAGACCTGCAGAAGAAATGCTGGGAGCGCTCTGGCGGCGTTCCCCTGGTCGACCAGATCAGGCAGGCGTTGGCGGACAGCAAATTCCCCCTGTTCGTCGCGGAAGGCCACAGCGATGGAAAGCTGACCCGGATCCGGCACAGCGGCTATCTGCAACGCTCCCTCAAAAGCTTCGCGTCGATCTGCCGACCGGGTGCGAACAGCAACACCAGCCTTTTCATCTATGGCCACTCTCTCGCCACGAGTGACAACCACGTCCTGAATTTCATCGAGCGGGGAAAAATCCGACGGGTCTATATCAGCCTCTACGGTGAACCAACGGACGCACATAACCAGGCGCTGATCCGCCGCGCGGAGGTTTTGACCCGATTTCGGACTGAAAAATTTCCCCTGGAAATAACCTTCTTCAGCGCACAAAGCGCCCAGGTATGGGGATAGGCCTGCCCCTTCACTGACCAAGCTCTAGGAGCCCGACATGCATATTCTTGGGTGGATGGGTGGTGTTTATAATTCTGAGGTGATCTTCCGCGGGTTCCCGAAAGGGCGGTGGGAACTCATCGGCTTTCTGGAAGTCTCCCGTCACCCATGGCGCGCTGATGCCTGGCTTATCGAGTGCGCTCTTCAAAATTGCGCCAATCCGAACGCCAAGACCGTCGCCCAAGCCGACGTCGCATGGCTCCCCTGCCTGCTGCCCGGCAGCATCATCGAAAACGGCGTGATTGTCGGCGACAACCTCGAGAGAGAAATCAAGAAGGAGACAGTCGAGGAGAAGTCGCTGCTGCTGAACATCGAGGCCGACTCCTTGATCGATTTCGATATCCGTGACCAGGAAGATGTTGTTCGCGTCGACAAGAACGGCAAAGAGGGTACGGTTCTGCACAACATCATCCCGTTCAAGGTCTTGCAGTACAAGGGGCTCAGCCAGACCCGCTACCGCCTGGTCGGAGTGCGTCATGGAGGCGACGACTATGCCATCGTCATCCCCGCGTCCGTACTCGCGCATTTCTATTTCGCTGGCGTCTCCAGCAAGCTCGCCCAGGCTCTGTTTACTGGCCGCCTTAGCAGCATCGTCGACCTGCGCCGCTGCGGCTTCCTCGATGAAGACCGTCTGCACTACACGATCGCGCTCCGCGCCAATGTCAGCGACATTGACGGTTGGATGCTCGCCCGCGTCCTGGCTTCGCCTCGCGGCAGCGCGGCCCGTCAGGCCTACTACCGCGTCCACAACAGCTTGATGCGGGCAAAGGTCAATGGGGATCACTCCATGCCAAAGGCGCTGTTCCCCTTCCTAGGGCAGACCAATCTCACCATGCTCGGCACCCCCTTCTCGGTGTGGGACGGCAATGGCAACCGTCTGCGCAAGCGCTTCTTTGTCCGCCGCCTCCTCACCTGCACGGCGGATTGGCCGATCGACTATCTAACTATCCAGCGCCATGGTCTCGCCGCCCAAGCCGAGGGAACGGAGGTGCATAAGAACGTAGTCACATTGCGGCGCGCCGATGTCGCCGACCAGCTAAATATGTCCTCGGAAAACAGCCCCAACACTGCCATGACGCCAGTGACCATTCCGCTCGCGGAGGCGACCGATCGATTTCCGGCCCTAAGCACGAAGACCACCATCATCGAAGTGCGACCTTATGATCGCAAAACGGGGCTGCTCGGGGCCCACATCGTAGACGGCGGAGTCGTCGATGAAGGCTCGACCCTCCCGGGGTCAGATTCGAATTCCAACGTGGTGCCGGTCGACTTGGTCTCGGGCGACGAGACCCTGTCCAAGACCATCTCCGAGCCCGACGCGCCGGAACAGAACGTCGAGGATCAGCCCATGGAGGAGATGAAGAAGCGCTTGGTCGCGGATCGTTCAGTCGGCAACGCAAGCTTCCTGATCGTGCTGGAACATCTCGCCAAATGGGGCGTGGCCGTTCAATCGATCGCGGTCACCAAAGAGGTCTGGGAACTTGAAGGCCATCGCTTCGGCATCTTCCCGTGTATGCCAAAGAGCAAAGGCTGGGAGTTGCTCAATAAGCCTCGTTCGACCGGTCAGACCAAGCGTCTAGCGCTCGCTGCGGAGCTGCGATACGGGAACGCAGCCGGCGCAATCTACTTTATCGAGCCGCGCGACGATGAGACAACCGGCTGCATCATGTTGGCCCTGGCGCCGAAGGGGCAGGGCTTCCCCACCGCTGCCCACGAGGAAATCCTCGACGGAGTGCGCAAACTGCGCCGGGTCTGGGGGCATGATAGCGACTGCAGGGAAGTCAACGACGTGGTCGACTCGATGGCCTCCGGCTATCGCCTTAGATTCCGTCGGATTGAGCATCGCCATGCCAACGCCTCGGCTTATGCCGGGATCATTTTTGACCACCTGAAGGCGACCGCCGCCCAGGGCGGCGAAGATAGTCAGACCGGCGAGCAGTAGGTGAGAATCTGGTCCCAGGGCAGGGCGTCGTGATTGGCCTTCTGGTCCTTCCGGCGTCTCCAGACCAATGACCCGCCCGTGATCGGCTCGCGCAGGTCGGCGTGTAGGGACCAATCGCCCAGCATCGACATGATCGCAGCCGACACCTTCGCTGGGTCGAAACCCAGCCGCACTAGGCGCGCTTCCAGCACCGCTTTAGTCATGCGGTGCCCGGCCGGCAACTCGAAGGTCAGGATTTGGCGGCTCAACGGGTAGTCGATCGAGCAGTTAGCGGAGCGGGTCAACCGCAGGTTCGCCGCGAATTGCTCGGTCAACTGGTCCTCACTGACGCTTGCATGGACGACGTTACCCGGGAAAACAGGGTAACTCCCCGGCCGGACATCGTCGCCGGCCGTAATGTCGATAACGAAGGTCGTTTCTTCCCGGCGCCCCCAGGGCTCGCGTTTCATAATGACGCGGCATCCATCGCGTTCAGGCAGGGCATTCGCGGAAAGAGTGGTGATCGGCCACGCTAGAAAGGATGTGACCGCCTCGAGACGCTGCCGGAGCAGGATCACCTGACCGTCGCGCAGCTTGCTGAAAGGAGCGATTATCATCGACAAAGCACCACCGTTTCCGTAGACTCCGAGGAGCTTGCGGATTTGATGCGCTTTGAGAATCCAACAGCAAATCGGCCGGGAGCTGCAACCCCTGACCAACCGATCCCCACTATAGCAGGATTCGCTGCTATCACCCGCAAATATGGCGGGTGATCGTGGGGAAAGTCACCGTCCTCTCCAAGCCAGACTCAAGATCACCCGGTCCAGGTGCTGGGTATCACCCAATATCCGGCGCAGATTATCGCTGCTTGGATGCTTGCCGCGGCGGAGCAAATACAGTGCCGCTTCGCGCGTCTCCTCAAATGTTGGAATGTAGGCCTGTCGGAACAAAGCCGCTTTGACCGGAACCTCGTAGGCAAAGGGTAGGTTGTCGTTTTCCTTCTTGGCCCAGCTCCACCAGACGCCGGCGGCCGCACAGGTCTCAGTGAAACGATCCGGCCAATCCGTCATCAGATGGCTGGCCATTGTCATAAGGAACTCGCGGTCCTCCACCGCCAGATACTCGATGTCGCGGAACTCGGCGTCGAGACGGTCGCCGCCCGGGATGGCCACGGCAGAAATGATGGCTTGGCGAAGCTGTCCCGCCCGCTTGCCATTAGTCAGGATCCGTACCACCTGACGCAGAATCTCGAAGTAGAGGAAGGGCCGCTGGAACACCCAACCGTTCAAGACACCCCAGCCCTGTGCCAGGATCCGCTCCGCCTCGACCTGTAGGCGCGTCGCACTCCCTTCGGCCTGCGCGATGCCGCAGTCCCGCAGGTCCGCCGAGCATGAAAAGCATGCCGTGATCTCCTGGGACCGATGCGGGGTTAGCATCAGCCCGCAAGCTGGACAGCGATCCATCAGCCGGCACCCGTGCCGGACACACACCGTCACCCAACCGAGCCGCCAATGCCGTCGGAAATAGGGCTTATCGTCCTCCCGCAGGCAGAGCGGACAGAATTGCAGCCCATAGCGCCGGCGGATCCGGTGATAGACCCCCACAGGCAATACCCAGCGGGCAAAGCCCGCTACCGGCCAGGTCTGGACCAGCTCGCCCTCCAAGCAGCGCAACGTGGTTAGCCAGGCGCGCTCCGGTGGCACGCCGGTGCGCTCGGCCATGGATTGGCATAGCGGCTGGGGTCCGAGATTGTCGATGTCGCGCGTCCAGATCTGAGCGCCGCGCCAGACGTTATGACAGAAGACGTAAGGGGTCTGGCCGTGGCCGAGAGCGGTACGGATGATCCAGGAGGAAAGAAGTTCGTCGGGCTGGGGTTTTGGGTGATAGGGAAAATGCCGACCCGAGAACATCAGGGCTCGGTGTCCGCGAACTCCACCTTCCGTTCGGCTGGTGATTCATAGGGAATCCCCCGCAGGATATCCAAGGTGATCGCTTCCTTGCCTGTGTCGATCGCGAGCTGGGCAGAGCGATAGACGATCTTGAACACCTCACCAATCATGCCATCGGATTTGTGGAGGATGTACTGCGCCAGAGTGTCGGTCTGGCCAAGCCGCGAGGGCCGGCGGAGCGGCAGCAGCGACTCGAACGATGCCAGCAAAACCCGGAAGGCTTGCCCGTCCGACCAAAGGGGCAGCCGGTAAACGTCAAACCGGTTGAGGAGCTGCGAGTCAGATTGTAGCGTGCGCTTGGCATCCTGAGTTCCCGCCGCCACGACATGGATTCGGGGGCCATTTCCCAGCATCTTGAAGAAATTCAGGATCTTCTGCCTCTCCTCGGAGCTGGCATGCTGGAGGTGGTGCAGCTCATCGACGAGCAGGACCTTCACCTGGGTCTTCTCGACTAGGTGATAGACCTCCCGGCGGCGATCGGCCTTCGTGCTGGCCTGATTGACCGGACTGCACATCAGGTCGAGGATCATCATCCAGATCAGATTGAGGCTGGGTTCCTCGGGAATCTCGATATGCAGGACCGGCACCAGGGCCGCCTCGCCGTCGATATTGTCGTCCGCCGGATGCGCATCGCGGAATTCTTCCAGGATCATCGACTTGCCGTTCCCGGTCGGGGCGACGAGCAGCATGCATTCCGGGCGCTGCTGACGGGTACACGCAAGCAGCTTTTCCATGCGGGCATAGGCGGTGCGGGCACCGTCATAGGGAATCCAGCGCTTCTGCTCGCAGAAATTCTTACGCGCTTCGCCGTCAAGGTCGAGCAGGTGGATCGTCGATGGATGGAGATGCGGAAAGTCGGGGTTCACCACGGCTTCACGTCCGGTATGGGCGTGATGTCCCAAGTTGATGATGGTGACGACTGATCGGCCGGTGCTCCAGGCTCCGGCGCGGTCGAAGGCTTGGCGCCGATGCCGGGCGTCACCGCAGGATCTGCAGCCAGGCGCCGGCGCTCGACGTTCAGGCGTGCTCGCTTGGATTTTAACGCCGCATCCTCGTCCATTTTCCAGCCGCGCTGGATGGCACGAAAGACAACGTCCTCGTCCGTATGATCGCGCCCTTCCTCCTTCAGCCGCTTGATCGCGGCCCTGACGTCCCACAAGGTCACTGGCGGCATGTGGCTGCGGGCGCGCGGAATCTCGAAATATTCGGCGTCCAGGTCGCTATAGATCCAGATCCGGCTGAAATCGTCGGGGTCGAACCTGACGATGTGCTTCTCGCCCCGCGCCTGGCGATCCCTCATGGTTCTCAGGATTGAGCCATAAAAACGGGTGTAATTGATCTGCAGGCCGTAATCCTGGATCGAGAGCCGCTTGGCAGGCAGAAAATCGAGCAGCAAGCGGCCCGCATCCGTCGGCACCTCCGGCTCCCCTCGGCCCGGCGTGTGATCGTCGCCCAGGATTCCGAAATGATAGGCGCGCAGCGGTGTGATCCCGAGGGCGGAGTGCTCCTTGCGGTGATAGTGATCGGCGATCTCCAACGCGATGCGCTTCTCCGCTTCCGCCATTGTCAGCGCCGCTCCCTTCTCTGGATCGTAATCGGCGCCGCGTTGCTTGATGGAGTTCATCGTGGCGCCGGGCATTAGCCGGACCCGTCCCATCATGGTCCCAATCAGCCGCTCGATGTGGCCACCGAAGTTCGGGCGACCGAGCGGCCGGAACTGGCCGATGAAACCGTACTGCTTGCACCCGAGCTGTGCGCCGGTGCTGTCGAACTCGACGGCATTGTCGGACAGCAGCAGATCCGGGATCCCGCAGATCGGCCAGTCGGACTCCAGTCCCATCCGGCGGCAATAATGGTCCTTCGGCATGAGGGAGTGGGCGATAGCGCGCGCCATCGTCGCCGTCGACGGTGCCCGTAGGGACAGATGGAAGCCGGCCACGCAGCGCGAGAATTCGTCGATCACTAGGGTCAGGATTGGCCGGGCGATCGATAGGCGGTTCTCTTCATCGACCACAAAGAGGTCCGCAACGGTGTGATCGATCTGATAGCGCTGCAGCGGCCAGCGCGCCTCATCGGCTGCACCGAGAACCGGATCATGCTGCTCGCGCGCGGCCTTCTTGCCATACCGCGCTTCCGTCACCTTCCGAGGATCCTGCTTTCTGATGCGGTCGCGCACGGTGTTGTATGTCGGAGGCTCAAGGCCGGCAGCCTTACACTGCTGCTCAATGATGAGAGTGACCGAGGACTTCGATGGCTTACTGCGCTTTAGGTAATTCTCCTTGATGGCTTTATCCATTATGGCCTCGACCTCGGGCGCCAACCGACCCTTTCGCGGCTTTCCCTTCTCACCGTGCGGGATCAGGCAGGTCCAGGTGCCTTCTTCCTCATAGCGCTTCATCAGGAAATAGAGCCAGGCCGGTGCGAGACCGAGATCGGCGGCCGCGTCGGCAACCATCCGCTTGGTGCGACGCCGAATCGACAAAAGACCTTCGATCACCTCCTGGCGGCGCAGGCCGATCGCCCGTTTCGCCTCGGGGATTGAAGAAAGGTCGGGGGTTTTCCGCCGCTCGATTTGGCCGCCGCTCGTCCAGATCGAGAGATCGCCGGCCGTGGCTATGACCCGTTCCTGGGTTTCGGCGCTCTCGACGAGGAAGCGGTGCAGATCGACCACTTCGATGATGACGTGGCGTTTGCCCTGATAGGCCACCTCGACGCCTTTCCCGTATCGAACTCTGTTCGGAAGAGGGCGGGCTAGATCCAGCTCGGTCTCTATATCCATAGCAGGCTCCCCATGCCGATAGGGCTTTCCAGGTCGGTGTTGATCTGCCGCTGTGCGATCATCCGCCAGACAGTTGCATTGAATAGTCCGCGATCTTCAAGTGTAGGGCATAGGCGCCGGGCAAGCACCAGCAGCGAAACAGGCCCATCGGTCAGCGCGTCCAGCACCCGGGATCGCATGTCTTCATTGGGCGGCCATTTCTGGTGAGGGGCGAGAAGGCGGAGATTTTCGCATAGCGAACCGCGGATTATTGCCTCGGTGACGAAGCGGAAATAGCGGCCGTCAATGCGCGCTCGCGCTCTCATGAGTCGGGCGATCTCCCGATAGCGTTCTTCCCAATTCTGCCGCAGCTCGTTGCGGTATTTGACCTCGTAGATGACGATCTTCGAGGCATAGGTGACCTGGAAGTCGGGAGTGTAAGACCGACGTTTGCCGGTGCTGTCGGTGAATTCGACGGTCTCCGGCTGTTCGATCACCTGTCGGTAATCCGGCCGGAATCGGACCAGAGTCAGGAAGTCGCGCTCAAGGCCGGACTCATACCGGACGGTGTTGGGGTCATCCTTCCGCTGGCCTTCATGCCTGCCGGTATAGGACCTGTTATTGGGCCGAATGATGCGGCGCTTCAAAGGCTCCCCCGAACCAGTCTGCGACTTACGTGCGAAAGCTGATCCAGTCTACGGATCAGTTGAGTCGTCTACAAATTAATTGCGAGCGAGAGCGAGGCTTTCTGCCTCGTCGGGTCCAGAAATTTGCTGAGGATCACAGCGGGCGGAAAAGTCAGCCGGGAGAGATCAGTCTCGCGCACCGGGGCGTTTTGTTTTTAGACGAGCTGCCCGAATTCGCGCGATCGAGTTTGGAAGCGCTACGCCAGCCCCTGGAAACCGGCGAGGT
>Ga0213872_10000599_pt1 | contig 27489 bp, 23 predicted proteins | sample VelepicomBERX_R2_FD_160071 | JGI IMG/M metagenome (GOLD analysis project Ga0213872, IMG submission 160071) | Rhizosphere microbial communities from Vellozia epidendroides in rupestrian grasslands, the National Park of Serra do Cipo, Brazil - RX_R2 | ecosystem: Host-associated > Plants > Roots >...
GGTAATGGCGCGGAGGGGTTACCTGCAAGGACCTTTTGTGTTACTGACGTGGCAAGGAATCGGCTTGAACATTGGGCTAGAGCAATTAATCGACATGCGCCAGAGCAATGATCGACAGTTGTGACTACCGTTGATCGCTCGTTGCGCGACAAAAACGTTGTTTTGCGCTTGTTACGAGGCGGAAAGTTAGAATGGGCTCCCTGGCGCGCTTCAGAAATGTACGAACGGATGAGAGCGGTCAGGCCCTGGTTCTTGCAGCCGTGGGGCTGTCAATGATCCTCTCCTTTGGGGCTTTGGCCATCGACGTCGGGCAGCTCCATTATGCGCAGAGTAAATTGCAAACTGCAGCCGATGCCGCCGCTTTGGCGAGCGCGCTGGAAATCAGTGCTTGCGGAGGCACCAAAGCCTGCAGCACCATGCAGACCGCTGCGCAGCAGGCTCTGGTGGAGAACGGGTTCTCCGGCAGCACCGCGTATACCCAGTGCGGCACCCCCGGAAGCGGCCTGACCATCACCGTCAACCAGGGCCCCTGCGCGCTCGGCTCAACATCGAGCGATCCGAATTACAACAACAGCAACTACGTGGAGGTAGTTGTCAGCAACTCGCAGCCCACGCTCTTCGCCAGACTTGTCGGCGTTAGTTCCGTGAAGATCACGGTGCGAGCGGAATCCGGCCTGGGAAACGATCCGTTCTGCATGACTCTCCTAGGCACATCCGGCACAACCTACACGGCGAACGGAAGCGGGCAGAGCCTGTCGTGCGGCATCATGGTGAATTCGAATGGGTCTCAGGCCTTTCTGGCAAACGGCGCCACAATCAGCGCCACTGCAATTGATGTTCACGGAGGCGACCTGGTCAACGGCAGCACGGTAACCCCGACCCCGGTCACAAACACTGGGACGGTGCCCGACCCGCTGAGTTATCTCACGGCCCCATCCACTACTCCGTGCGGCACCAGCACATCGAGTCCCTACTCCGGGGCGACGAGCCAGGTCATAGTCAACAGCGGCACCGCGGTATTCAATGCCGGCGTCTATTGCGGCGGCATTCTGGTTAACGGCGGCACAGCTACCTTCAATGCCGGAACCTACGTCATCACGAGTTCGAACGGATTAACAGTCAATGGCGGCAGCATCAGTGGGACCGGCGTTACATACTATTTCTCGCAAGGCTCCGCCTTGTTCAATGGCACCTATAACATCGATCTCGTTGCTCCAACGACCGGCAACTATGCCGGAATTCTCTTTTATCAAAGCTCGAGCGACAGCACCGCCGCGGTGCTCAACGGGGCCAGCGGCTCAAAGTTTCAGGGAGCTTTGTATTTTCCCGATGCCGGTGTCACATTGAACGGCTCCAATACTGCGGCCTATACCATCGTCGTCGCGCAGAGCGCGCTGGTGAACGGTACCAGCTTCAACATCGGCAGCGATTACTCTTCCCTTCCGGGAGGCTCGCCCGCGAAGGGCGGGGCAGCGGTCCTGACGGAGTAGCTTATGAGGATTCAATTGCAATTGCGGAGTCTTCAATCGGAGCAGGGCTCCAGCCTTGTGGAAGTAGCCATCGTGGTACCCACTCTGCTGTTTGTTCTGCTGGCGCTGGTGGACTTCGGCCGGGGATATTACCTTGCGATGGAGGTGGCCGGAGCAGCGCGTGCGGGCGCCATTTACGGCTCCCAGAATCGCACGGATACGACAGGCATTACGAACGCTGTGAAGGATGACGCCCCGGACGTGTCCGGTATCAGCGCTTCGTCTATCTCCTGGGGTTGCGAATGCCCCGACGGGAGCAATGCATCGGTCAGCTGCACTTCAGCGCCCTCCTGCACGACCAACGTCGTCTACTACGTGAAGGTCACTGCCTCGGCAACCTATACGACCATGATTCCCTGGAAGGGAATTCCGTCAACCATCGCGTTGTCCAGTACCAGCGAGATGCGTAGCTTCAATTAACACGCTGTCTTGAGAGACCAAATGCGAACGTTGCGAAGAATTGTCAAAGAAGATGCTGGTGAAACCATGATGGAGTTCGCGCTTTCTGCCTCCATCCTGCTGATGACGATCTTTGGGATCATGGATTTTGCCCGGGCGCTCTATGTCTATCACTTTGCCTCTTATGCCGCGCAGCAGGGGACGCGGTACGCGATGGTGCGCGGCGCACACTGGGGCACCACTACGTGCGCGTCCACAACCAGTGTCGCCTGCAACGCCAGCAGCTCGAATGTGAAAAGTTATGTCCAGGGCCTTGCCACGAATGGGATTACAGGGAGCAATGTATCGGTGACGACCACCTGGCCGGGCACCACAATCAGTGGCTCCACAACGGGTTGCAGCACCACCAACAGTCCCGGCTGCCTGGTCAAGGTGAAGGTCACGTATTCCTTCAGCTTCGTTCTTCCATGGCTGCCCAAATCGGCTCTGGGGTTTACTGGAACTTCGGTAGCGGTCATTCAGGAATGAAGGCAGGCGAGCCGGCGCGGCACCAGTAGCTAAACTAAAACCGATGCTCGCGAAGCCTAGGGGACACCCACGAAAGCATTATTGACGGTCATCCCGGGCTCAACTATGATCCGCAATCGCTGCATGTTGTAGCAGCTCCCCCGCCCAAATCTCTGATGTCGTCCTCCTGAAGCGGCTGCTCGCAATACGCAGCACTGAAGCAGCGCGGCAGAGCCGCGCGAGCAAACAAGCCTGGACGACCAAGGCCCGCAGCAGGCCTTGATGGAAAAGCAACCGACAAGTCAGGCTCGGGTTCTTCGATCGTCCAGCCAAGCAAGGAGGTTGCGATGAATCGTCAACAGATATGGAAGGCTGCAGATGCAGTGGTTCTGTTTTGCGCCTTGGTGCTCCTCTCTCCCTTTTCAGCCCCGGCCCTCAGCCTATTTCGGATCGGTATCAATCAGTTGCCCGAATGCCGCCGAGGCAAACGTCGGAAACAGGCTCATGGGATTGGTCTGCTCGCGCAGCCAGTAAAGCATTTTGTCGCGTGCATCGAGAAGCGGCGCCGGCTCATATCGAGAAACCGGCTCGACTCCCTTGGACGCCACCTTGGACACCGGGGCGCCACCGCGTTCGGCGCCATGCGCAGACGGCGCATCCGGAAGCGAATCACCTTGCTCGCAGAATGCCACCACTGCAGGCAGAAACAGCAAAAGCAGAACACAACACCATGGAAACCCTGTTCTTGCCATCGAAATCCTCGTTTCTCCGGTTGAACAGCGGCGGCTCTTCGCCCGCCCATTGATTCCTGTCGGTTGCAATCACTCAGTCCGAGTGCGGCCCGCAGCTACAGGATGTACGCGAACCCATGGGATGTACCAGAGTCGCAATCACGGAACCGGCATTAACTCGGTCGGCACCGCCCGTCACCCATCCGGTTGATTTCGCTCCTATGCCCCGCCGATACTGTTCCTGAACGGCTGCGTGAGGATATATGGCCAATCAGCCCGGCAGTGGATTCGAAAACTTCGGCCGCAAAATCGACGAAACCGTTGGTAAGGCCGCCCCTCGCGTTGAAGAGGAGCTGAAGAAGATCATCGCCTACCTCAACGACGAGGTCGTGCCCAAAGTCCGCGAGAATTCCTCGAAGGGGCTGCGTGTCGCGGCCGATCAGCTGACCAAGCTGGCTGAACACCTCGATCGAACCACTGGGGACCGCACCTCGAGCTCGCAACAAAATCCGCCGCATCCAGGTCAGAACCCATAAGCATGACCCGGCCCCCGATTACAGCAAAGATCACCGCGAAATCATTGCGCCCGAACCTCCTCGCCCTCGCCTTCCCCGCAGCACTTCTCTGTCTCGCCGGATGCAGCCATCGCGCCAAGGTCGCCTCGACGCCGCCCCCGCCGCCCGTCGCGGCGCCTGCGCCAAGCCCCGTGCCACCGCCAGTCGCCGCGCCTGCTCCAGCACCGCAGCCGCCCACGACCGCAGCGCTCGCGCCCACTCCTGACGAGGCCATCGTCGCCTCCCGTCAGCCCATTTACACCGAAGAGGGCATGGCCAGTTGGTACGGCCCCAACTACCACGCCCACCGCGGAGCCAACGGACAGGTCTACGACCAGAACGGCATCTCAGCCGCCCATCGCACACTGCCCATGGGCTCGCTCATCAAGGTCACCAACCTGCAGACCGGCCAGACCGCAATCATGCGCATCACCGACCGCGGGCCCTTCGTCCCCGACCGCATCATCGACCTCTCTATCGGAGCCGCCAAACAGGTCGGCGTCTGGCGTCCCGGAACCGCGCGCGTCCGCATCGACGTCTACGACACGCCGCACCCCATCGCCACCGGTGGCCGCTGGTGCGTCCAGATTGGCGCATTCTCCAGCCAGCACGATGCCATCAAGCTCGAGGAGCACCTCACCCGCAAGTACCAGACCGCCAATGTCATCGAGTTCACCGGACCCACCGGCCACTGGGTCCGCATTCGCCCCCTCGCCGACGACAAGCAGCGCGCCATCGAGATCGCCGGCAGCATTGATCCCAGAGAAGGCGAAGCCTACCTCGTCCGCCTCGACTGACCCCTGTAAACCTTGCCAGTAGTAGGTCTCCGCCGCATCCCCTAGAATCCACCCTGTTCGACACCGCGTCCTCATCGGGCCGGCTTCGCGACAATCGGGGAATCACCCGAAATCTCAGCAACATTCAGGGGAGTTGAGTCATGAAGAAATCACTGCTTCGAGTCCTGGCATTCAGCGGAGCCATGCTCTGCCTCCACGCGCCGGCCTTCGCCCAGGACAATGCCTCCCAGGCCACCGCCAACCAAAGCGCTCAGCCCAGCGCCAACCAAGGTTCACTCGATCAGGACATCCTCATGCTGCGCAGGGACATCCGCTCGCAGAAGAAACAGCTCATCGCTGCCAACGTCCCGCTCACCGATGCCGAGGCGCAGAAGTTCTGGCCCGTCTACGAAGAGTTCACCGAGCAGCTGGTGATGATTAACAACGACAAGTACGCGCTCGTAAAGGAGTACGCGCAGAACTACAACAACATGACGGACGCACAGGCCGCCGACTGGACACAGCGTCTGCTCGCCGTCGACGCCAATGCCGCCGCGCTGCGCCAGAAGTCCTGGTCGAAGTTTGCCGCTGTGCTGCCACTCAAAAAGGCAGCTCTCTACGAGCAGGTAGAGCGCCGCGCGCAACTCCTCATCGATCTGCAGCTCTCGTCGCAGATCCCGCTCGTCCAGCCGTGAGCCGGAGAGGCAGCCACAGATTTGCCCTCGAAGGCAGCTCCGAGTCGCGGGCTCACATTCACGGCGCCGGAGCTTTCCGGCTCCGCTGCCGCCTGGATGTGAGCTGTGCGATTAAGGAATGAAGCCGCAGTCAAACAGCTTGTTCGCAATCGGCCCGGCAATCTTGTTGATGAACTCCGTTCGCAGCTGCGGGTCGGTTTTCAGGAACTGGACTACCTTCACCTTCTCGGGTGACGGCGGCTCCTGTTTCTGCTGCGCCAGTTGCTGGCAGCTTGAGCTCTGATACTTCTGAATCACTTTGTTGGCCACCTGATCGAGCATCGGATGCTGGCCAGGAGCCTGTGCTGCGCCAGTCGTGGCGTGGTTTCCACCGATGGCGATCACGAAGAGGGATACCGCTGCGATTCGAACGATCCTGCCGGCGTGCGTCAGCTTCATGGGTCTTTCTCCTTGCTGAGGCTTTCTAAAGCTGGGCCAAGGATATCCACAATCCCCGCTCGCCGGGACTGTCACTTGTGCCAGTCCCTCAGTTGACGGTGCCACTCCGCTCCCTGTTCCCTACACCCTGTTCCCTGTTACTCCGGCAGCGGACCCAGAATCTCGATCCCATACTTCGCGCAGATCCGCGTCAGCTTCTCCACATCCGGAGCCTGCGGCTCGGGCAACACGCGCTCCCTCGCCGGCTCCGATGCTTCCTGCATCAGGCTCACGAATCCGGTGCCGGGCATGGCGAGGATGAGCATTGTCGCCGGGCGATCGCCCTCTACGCGCAGTCCATGCGGGATCCGGCGCGGAAGAAAGATGTACCCTCCCGGCCCGAGGACTGTCTTCTTCCCATCGCAGAAGAAGGCGACTTCGCCGTCGAGCACGTAGGATGCTTCGTCCTCGTAGTGGTGCAGTTGATAGGGGGTGCCTTCCCGAGGCGGCGATACGATGTGCGTGAGCGACCAGGCGCCGCCCGTCGATTCCGTGGTGGCCTTCACCGTGCACAGCGAGTTAAGAAACCAGTACGCGGAACCTTCGTCGGCCGCGATACTGCGCGGCTCAGGCTGAGAGATCATTGGCAACTCCCTTGATCATCGCCCGCCCATTTTATGTCAATCGCCTGCCGAAGCCTTCGTAATCGTGATACCCAACCCAGCGTATGGCGATATCAGCTTCTGATTCGTGCCTTCGGCGACAATCATTCCCGTCACCTCTGAGAGCGGAACCACAACATACGGCGAAACCGCATTCAGCTTTTCCGGAGAAGCCAGCACGATCGTCTCTGCAGCGCTCGCGCTCAGGGCCCTCTTTACATGCGCTTCTTCGAAGTCACCCGTCGTCAAACCGGCCTCAGGATGGATACCCGTCACCCCCATGAAATATGCATCCGCGCGGATTCTGCTGATGCTCTCAATGGCCGGAGCGCCCACCGACACAACCGAATGCTTGAAGAGCTTGCCGCCAATCAGAATCACATCGATATTTCCATGCCCGGCCAGTTCGACCGCAATCGTTGGACTGTGCGTCACCACCGTCGCCTTGAGCTCCACAGGAAAATGCCGCGCAATCTGGACCGCCGTAGTGCCTCCATCAAGAATCACCACCTGGCCCGGCTGAACCATCCGCGCCGCTGCCCGCCCGATCATCTTCTTCTCATCCGTCGCAACGTTGAGCCGCGAGGCAAAATCTCCCATCGCCGGGGAAGCCGGAAGCGCTCCTCCATGCACCCGTTGCAGCAGACCTTCCGCCGCCAATTCCCTGAGATCCCGCCGGATTGTGTCCTCCGAGAGTCCCAGTTCCTGGCTCAGTTCCTTGGCGACAACCTGGCCAGTTCGCCGCAGAACCTCGAGGATATGTTGCTTTCGATGGATGGTAAGCACAGCCATCACTATTCCACATTTCAGCGGGCTTTGCACGAGATTGCACGATATTGCACAAATCTGCACGAATGGATATTATGGGGGTGCCAGAGAGGTATGGATCAATGAACGATCTTACGGAACATGTTCGCGTCCATTCGGTTGAGGTGCTCTCCGACGACTGGTATCTCCTCAAGAAAACGACCTTCGATTTTCTGCGAAGTGATGGAACCTGGCAGCGCCAGTCCCGCGAAACCTACGATCGCGGCAACGGCGCAACCATCCTCCTCTACAACCTGGCCAGGAGAACCGTAATCCTCACCCGGCAGTTCCGTTATCCGGCATTCGTTAACGGACACAAGGGTCTGCTGATTGAGACACCGGCCGGTTTGCTCGACGAGCGCTCTCCGGAAGAGGCTATCCGCAAAGAGACGGCCGAAGAGACCGGGTATGTCATCCAACGCGTGATGAAGGTCTTCGAAGCCTTCATGAGCCCCGGCTCGGTGACCGAAAAGCTCCACTTCTTCATCGCCGAATATGATTCGAACGCAAAGTTGGAAGCGGGCGGCGGGTTGCTCAGCGATGGCGAGGACATCGAAACCTTTGAGCTGAACATCGACGCTGCGATGGAAAAGATCTCCTTCGGCGAGATCAGGGACGGCAAAACCATCATGCTTCTGCAATACGCAAAGCTTCACCTCTTCGGTTAAGGCCAAACCGGGTATCCAGCTGCAGTCGGTGGTGACTGGTCAACTCTTCCAAAGATCGTTCCTTTGCGAAGTTCACCCAATCCGGAGTCAGAACTCGGGGACGGCTTCGCTAGCTTGTTCTTCGTCCAGATATTGCTTCCACCCCACGGACGAAGACCCGTCCGTGGGGACCCCGGGCTGGATGTCTGGTCGTTCTGCGATCTGTTTGCGGAAGTGGGCGGCCCAGTATTCGCTGGAGTGCTGCTGCATCTGCTGGTCCTCTTCGTGTTCGGGGGTGCCGGGAGGGATGAGTCCGGTGGTGTAGGGCTGGTACGGTGGAGGCTCGATGCCGACGGCGAGGGCGGCGGCGGCGCGGGCGGCGTACTGGGCTTCGTGGCGTCGGATGGCGTCTCCAAAGGTGTATTCGGCGACCGACCAGGGGCGGTTGAGGGGGTCTCGGCTGGGTGAGCCGGAGAGAAGCGAAACCGCTCGCGCCACGCGCGGGCGAGGGCTCAGAGCACAGAGCTCAGGGCTCAGTTCAGGGCTCAGCGAACAGGGAACAGGGCTCAGGCTCTGCTCGTCAGGTGTATCGCTTCCCTCGATCGTGCCGCTTTCTGAAAAAAGCAGGTCCCTCGACTCCGTGCGCCGCGGCGCACTCCGCTCGGGATGACAACTTCTAAAATGTGCGATTTCGTTGGGTAATTCTGTGCTCTGAGTGCTGTGCTCTGCGCTCTGTTCTTCGCAGAGGCCGCACTGGCAGTCGGGATGGTGTTCTTCCGGGGGCTGGTTGCGGTATTTCTCTGCGCATTCGAGGCAGGGGCAGGCCTTGTGGTGGATGGGCTCGGCTTCGTTGTCTTCGAGGATCTCGACGGGCGGGGCGATCTCGTCTCCGTCGGGCGTGAGGATGACGCGGTGGACGGGGCGCGAGACGGGGGTGCCTGATTCTGAGCCGTTGCTACCTTCGGAGTCGGCGTCGGAATCGGTGTCACGGGAGCGGGAGCGAGATGGAGCGGCGGTTGCCGGCTCGAAGAGCGGCTTTCCGTTCAGGGCGGAGAGGCAGACCTGCATGCCGTAGGTGACGGAGTTGGCGGTGGGACGGTCGATCTGTCCCCGAACGAGCATGCTGGTGACCCGATAGATATTGGTGAGGATCGCGGCTGGGTCTTCGGGGAATTCGAGATCGACTGGATAGGGCGGCGTTGGCTCGCGATCGGGGACCAGCATGGTGCCATGGTCGTAGGTTTGCGTTGGGGTCTGCGTCCGGATCTGGCTGTGGAGGCCAGAGCGGCGCTTCCAGTCCTTCGTGTCGCGATGGTGGCGGCAATAGAAGGTGCGGTTTGCCGCGGGCTGGCTGCACTGACGGTTGTCGCGGAAGATGTGACGGCAGAGCTGAATCATGGGTGGATACCCCTCCCCCTCGGAAATTCTTAAGTCATACAAAGAACAGCGGTTAAGGTCTACGTCGGCGTTAGTTCATAGAAAACATGGGAGTTGTGGCATGTCATAGACAGCGAGCGAGTTAGCAGGTCAGCGAGTCAGCAGGTCAGCTAAAAGACAAAAGGCGCGGCTGGTGGCCGCGCCTTTTTGTAATTCTGAGTCCTGTATTCAGTTTATCAAATTTAGAAAAATGTTACGCCAAAGATCCGGAACGCTAAGCCTTGCGTTTTGTGGAATTTGAGAGTAAGAGTTACTTTCGGGATGGTTGACGCGGGTGGGGTGATCCGCTCAAGTGAAAGAAGAACTTGAGCACGCATCTGGATGCCCTGCGCGGCCCTAAGGCGCTGGCATATGGGACGCCATTTTCGACTATTAACCGATAGGGATGTTGGAAATTGCCCCACTCAAGCCAACGGAGGGCATGAGTGGGGTTTTTCTGGGCTCACGATGTGGGCGTTAACAGTTTGCAGCCCGCTTGTTCTCACGACGGGTGTAGCTGATTTCTTTGGTTGAGTCGCGATGGCTCTCGCATAGACCCATCGTTGCTCTCGCTCCTAGCCTCATCCATTCGGGCCAGCTTTCAACCCTCCTCGCCGTCTCTTTGAGGTGTCGTTCGAATTCCTCGAAGTTTTGCTTTTTCTCCTTTATTGCCATGGTGCCGTCTCCCTTCGGCATCAAGCGACTCCAGTTCAGCCACCGCAATCTCTTCCCGTTGCAGATAAGAAATAGGATGCATTGGTAGTCTTGGTTTACTGTCCTTGTCTGGCCACGGAACGGTTTTTCCGTCGCGTTTACGGATAAGCTCTCGACCGTAATTGGGTTTCAAGCTGAAGAGATCGTTGTATCGTCGAGGGCCGATCCCAACGAACGATTCGAACGGAATTCTACCCTGAAAATCTGTTGATTTTTTCGTTTTCTTTTCGATGGAATCTCGTACAACAATCGCGTCTTTGTGCAATTGAATTGCCGCACTCTTTACGTAGGGTTCAATATACACAACTCTTGAGATTCCGGCGGCAATGATGTGGCGCGCACAGTTGTGACACGGGAACGTAGTCGTGAATAAAGAACTACCCAAGACTGAGACCCCAGAGCGCGCACATCCTAAAATGGCGTCCATCTCGGCATGAACGGCTCGACCGAATTCGGTAATGTCAAAGAGCATTGCACCCTTCACGGCCTTTTTCTGGTGTTCATTTAGTGAGCCACAACCGAGCCTCGTAAGGAGATCAGTCAGAATTTCACTCTTTCGCCGGTCATTAGAATCCTCTCCTAAAATGTGATCGCGCTTGTCGTCTTTGTCGTTGACCCAATACAGCCCCCCTCCGGCCCGGGGCACGTCATTGCAGCCAACGCTAATCAAATCTCCGCTCTTTGAGACGATGGCGGCTCCTACTTGGCGACCGAGCTGCGCTGAGCGCAACGACGAAGCTGAAGCTAGGTACATCGCATATTCATCGCGAGTGGGAGTGTGATACGTATGTCCAAAAATCAGATCAACAAATCGCGTCAGCTGCTCCTTATACCTGTTCTCCCGCAAGCTAATAAATACATCGGCGAGGTGATATGTTTCGCGAGTTCTTTGGCCAAAATCCAGGTTGTCATCTTCGTCGTCCCGCATCAGCTTGACCGCTGTTGAGGGTTCAATGCCCTTTTGATCGACAAGATAGTCTTTTCGCCCCTTCTCGGAATCGTGGATGCCAATTAAAAAGAAACCAGTTCCGTAGACCTTTCTGAGAATATCTGCCTCTTCGGGTCGTTTCAGTGTTGCGAGGATGTGCACATTCCGCAGTAGTGGCCTAAAGTCAGAACTCTCTACGGTTGGTAGGGAAGGTTGAGATACCGCTCGGGAGCGATTGATCTCTTGAATCGCAGCCAGTGCGAGAACTGCGTCCGATTGTGTTTTCTCCCGCAAGCTATTGCCGAGTTCCATCCTAGATCGAATTCGTTGGCCTTCTGGCTTAGGGTGGCTTGGGGCCGTTATCGAAAATCTCTTACATAAGTTGTCCATTAGCAAGCTCATTGAGATCACTCTTGGTATATAGTGGAGCCGCTCAAACGCCGCCTGGAGGACGTGTATGCAACGTGCATAGTCCACTCCCACCGGACAGACAAGGGCGAGAACTAGCTCACTTTGATCGAATCGGGAAAGTGTAGTGTCGATGAGCAGTTTTTGTGTTTTCGGCATGTGCTCGGCGTCTCAGCTAGATAGCAAGCCATAGCAGGTACGCATCACATGATAGCTAGTGATTTGTAGGATTGTATTTCTACTTATGGTTCCTTTCTCCTCGATAAAACACCGAAGTAACAAAGCCCCGGCGCGAGATTGGTACACGCGGTGTGACCCACTCGGTCCAGAATCGGAAAGGCCGCACTGATCCCCGTTCCGTTGGGCTTTATAACGGCAGAAAGTATTGCTTGCCCTTGACCGGCTCCGAGAGGCGCTTGAGGAGTGTCTGGAGGTCACGGGCATCCCGCTTCCCACCCTTCGCTCCGCTCAGGATGGGGCATCCGGAAGGCTCCCGCGGACTGGGAGTGGAGCAGCTTTCGTCATTATGCGATTGGAAGGGAAGGACGCGTAGAGATCGAGTCGGAATGGACTGCAAGAAAACGAGAACTGTTGGGTGAAGATGTCCCCCACTCAAGCCGAAACCGGGCTTGAATGGGCCACCGTCGGTCAATCCGATCACTTCTTCTTGAGGTGTTCGATGAGCTTGGCGGGATGGATCGGTTTGGCAATCAGTTCGAACTCGTGTCCCTGTTTCTGGGCTTCGAGCATGATCTCGGAGATTCCAGCCTGTCCTGAGAAGAGCAGGATCCTGGCGGCTGGGTGCATTTTTTGTATGGCGATCGCAAGCTCGACGCCGTTCATCCGGGGCATCAGGACATCGGAAAGCAGGACGTCGGGTCGAAAACCATTTGCCTCTTCGAGCGCCGTATGTCCGCTGTACGCAGTCACCACATCAAAACCCGCAGCTTCGAGGATCTCCCCGACCGTATCGGCTACAAGCTTTTGATCATCGACAACCAGAACCCTGGGCCGGCTTCGCTGAGGTTCCTTCTCGTCGCCTTCGCGGCGAAACTCGATGAGATTATGAATGAATTCATCCGACAAAAAAATAGTAACTGCCCCTGAATCGCACATACCTAATCCCGGAGTCATTTGCTATTCGGGCCTTTCTTCAGCCTGCCTCGCCGGAACGGCAAAAGGAAGGAAAATTGTAACTGTCGTGCCACTTTTTTCCTTTTCCGAGCTGCTTGCGATGGAGATCTGCCCTCCGCGAGCGTCGACCAGCTGTTTTGCAACCCAAAGGCCAATACCTGTTCCCAGATTGCCCTTGGTGGTGAAAAAGGGATCGAAGACCTTCGGCAGGTGATCAGAGCTGATCCCTGTTCCGCTATCGCGGATGATGATCTGAATTCCATCTCCCGCGGAACTGATGAGATTTCGCGTCGAAATGTGGAGGACGCCTCCGGCGGCCTGCATCGCATCCACGGCATTGGCAATGACGTTGGAGAGGACCTGGAGCATCTCGCCCCTGCTGACAACGATCTTCTGAAGATCGTTGAAGCGGGCATTCACCGAAATTCCGGCGGAGACGATTTTCGAGTTGTATACGGTCAGGACGTTCTCGATGAGCGCGTGCAGGTACACTTCGATCGGAGCGCCGGTGTCGCGATAATAGCCAAGCGCTTGACGTGCAATATGAGAGACACGCTCCAGTTCCTCTTCAGCGGTCAACAGGTAGGTGTGCGCTTTTCCTTTGGCCTGAGTATCCTGGCGGGCCAGAAAAACCAAATTGATAACGGACTCGAGCGGATTGTTGATTTCATGGGCGAGAGCGGCTGCCATGCGACCCGTGGCGGCAAGCTTCTCGGACTGGACGAGCAGGCGCTCGATCCGTTTGCGGTCGGAGATATCGCGCGCAATTTTTGAAGCCCCAATCACCCGGCTCTTTTCATCTTTGATCGGGGAGATGGTTACCGAAACCTCGATGGTCTCGCCATTCTTTTTTCTCCGCGTAGTCTCATAGTGGTCAACGCGTTCTCCGGCCCTCAGTTTCCGGAGGATCTCCTCCTCTTCGTAATAGAGCTCTTCGGGAATGATGCGAAGGATGGACTGGCCAACCATCTCGTCAGCGGTGTAGCCAAACATCCGGCGCGCGCCTTCGTTCCAGGATTTAACGATGCCATTCAAATCCTTGCTGACGATCGCATCGTCTGCGGAATCGACAATAGCTGCCAGACGAAAGCGCGTCTCATCACTCTTCTTGCGGTAAGAGATATCGCGAACGATCCATGTAGCCCCAATAATCTGGCCAGTGTCATTCGTCACAGGAAAGATGGTCACCGCAGCAATAAAGCTTTCGCCGCTCTTCCTCACACGAACAGTTTCATGCTGATCGATTCGCTCGCCCGCACTCAGTCTGGTGTGGAAATCCTCGTGCTCCTGATGTAAATCCGGGGGGACGGTCGGCAGGATCGGTTGACCCATCATCTCTTCCGCTTCGTAGCCAAAAACGTGAGTGGCAGCGCTGTTCCAGCTGACGATTCGCCGGTCGAGGTCCTGACTGATGATGGGATCCTCGGAAAATTCGACAATGGGGGCGAAATGAAGGCGAGGATCAAACTGAGTCTTTGCTGCCCGGCGGCCCATTTTGTGTGCGGTCCTGGAGCGTCCATGGTGCAAGGGCATAATCGAAAAACTCCACCTGTGATGGGTACCGGACCCAACTATGGGGTGGGATGCGATTGAAACCGGGAGAGTTGGGCTGCTTCGCCGTTCACAACGGCAGAAAGTACTGCGTCCCCTTGATGGGTTCGGAGAGGCGCTTGAGGAGTGTCTGCAGGTCGTGGTTGTTGTGGACGAAGTCAATGTCGGAGGTGTTCACGACCAGCAGGTCGCTCGCCGTGTAGTGGAAGAAGAAGTGTTCGTAGGCCTGGACGACCTGCTCGATGTATCCGTCGCTGATGGCACGCTCGCCGGGAACTCCCTTGCGTTTGAGCCGCTGCTTGAGGACGTCGGGCGACGCCTGAAGATAGATGACCAGGTCGGGCGCGGGGACCTGCTCGCGGAACATTTGGTAATAGCGGTTGTAGAGGGCGAGTTCGGCGTCGGTGAGGTTGAGGTAGGCGAAGAGCTTGTCTTTTTCGAATAAGTAATCCGACACAACGGGAACGTCGCCGCCGGCGAGCGAGCGCATCTGCTCAAAACGCTCCATAAGAAACCAGAGCTGGGTGGCGAAAGCCATGCCCGCCTCGGCCTGGTAGAAACGGTCGAGAAATGGGTTGTTCTCCGGCTCCGTTAGCCTCCGGGCGTGGAGCCGCTCGGCGAGAATCCCGGCCAGCGTGGACTTGCCGACACGCAGGGGTCCTTCGACGGCGATGAAGCGGGGCGGTCCGAAGAGATTCGCCATAGAGGGCCATGGTATCGCACGGCGAAGGAAAAGAGAAGATGCAGGGATTAGGGATCAGGGATTTATAGGGATTAGCGATTAGCGATTAGCCATTAGCGTTCAGGGCCTTGCACCACTATCGGCGTTGTAAAAAGCAAGTCCTTCGACTTCGTTTGGCGCCTTTCCGCCCCAACCCGCGAACAGCGAGCGCGTCGTGAACCCCGGTTACGCGCCTAACTCTGCTCGGGATGACAAATATGGAGGGTGAAGGCGGAGCCAAAAAGGGCGGGAGCTTTCTGCTCCCGCCCGTTGCAGTTCGAGGGAGGACCTAGAGGGGTTTGAAACGCGGAGGAAACGATAACTTTCGCCAGCCTACAGATTAGGCCAGGATGCCCGTAAAGTCGAGGAACGAAAGGGTGTTGTACTTAGGTCATAGATGGTAACGTTCCCGGGCCACGTCTTTCTTTCTTAAACAACATCCCTCAGGGAATAAAGCCCCCAGGTTTTTATAACCGTTTTACGGCACGGCTGAAGCCGTGCCCTTTCAAAACCGGCCCTCCGTGGGTGCTTCCTCCGCGCTGATTTCTGTTCTTTCGTTTGGGATAATTCGCGGATATAATTGATCGTGCCCGCCAGGTACGCCAATCATTACAAATCAGAAAAGGTGACGCAGGAATGTCGTTCAAGTACATTTTTGTGACCGGTGGAGTTGTGTCCAGCCTCGGGAAGGGGCTGGCAGCAGCGTCGATCGGCTGTCTTCTCGAAAGCCGGGGGTTGAAGGTCAACCTGATGAAGTTCGACCCCTACCTGAACGTCGATCCGGGGACGATGTCGCCCTTCCAGCACGGCGAAGTGTTCGTGACCGACGACGGCGCGGAGACCGACCTCGACCTTGGCCACTACGAGCGCTTTACCCATGCGCACCTTAGCCGCGATAACAACCTGACGACGGGCCGCATCTACGAGCAGATTATCGCCAAGGAGCGCCGGGGGGACTATCTCGGCAAGACCGTCCAGGTGATTCCTCACGTCACCAACGAAATTAAAAATGCCATGCGCAAGGTCGCCGGCACGGCCGATGTCACGATTGTCGAGATTGGCGGGACGGTGGGCGATATCGAGTCGCTGCCGTTTTTGGAGGCGATTCGCCAGATGCGGCAGGAACTGGGCCGCGACAATACGGTCTTTGTGCACGTAACGCTGGTGCCATGGATCAGCGCGGCGCAGGAGCTGAAGACCAAGCCGACGCAGCACTCGGTGAAGGAGATGCTGTCGATCGGCATCCAGCCGGATATCCTGCTCTGCCGCACGGACCGGTTCCTCTCGCGGGAGATCAAGAGCAAGATTGCCCTCTTCTGCAACCTGGAGGAGCAGGCCGTGGTCACGGCGAAGGATGTCGAGTCGATCTACGAGGTTCCGCTGACGTTTGCCCAGGAAGGCGTGGATGCGCTGGTCCTGCGGTATCTGCGGATGGAGACGAAGGAGGCCGACCTGAGCCGCTGGGAGGATATTGTGCGGCGATCCTATAACCCGCAGGACGAGGTCTCGATCGGCATTGTCGGCAAGTACGTGGAGTACGAGGACAGCTACAAGTCGCTCAAGGAGGCTCTCGTTCACGGGGCGCTGGCGCACAACCTGAAGCTGCGCGTGACGTGGATTGAAGCCGAGGGGCTTGAGACGGAGCACTTCGAGTCGCAACTGGCGGGCTTCGACGGAATTCTGGTGCCGGGCGGGTTCGGCAAGCGCGGCATCGAGGGCATGCTGAACGCGATCCGGTATGCGAGAGAGCGCAAGGTGCCGTACTTTGGGATTTGTCTCGGCATGCAGACAGCGTGCATCGAGTTTGCGCGCAATGTGTGTAGGCTGAACGGGGCGAACTCCAGCGAATTCGACCCGGCGACGCCGCATCGCGTCATCTACAAGCTGCGCGAGTTGACGGGCGTCGAAGAAATGGGCGGCACGATGCGCCTGGGGGCGTGGGCGTGTGTGCTGAGTCCTGACTCGCTGGCGTACAAGGCGTATGGCGCGGCGGAGATCAGCGAACGGCACCGTCATCGTTACGAATTCAACCGCGAATACGAGGCGCTGCTGACCGGCGCGGGATTGCAGATCACCGGGACGACTCCCGACGCGACGTATGTCGAGATTGTGGAGCTGCGCGATCACCCCTTCTTTCTCGGATGCCAGTTCCATCCCGAGTTCAAGTCGAAGCCGCTTGAGCCGCATCCGCTGTTCAGCGCGTTTATCAAGGCGAGCTATGAGAACCGGCTGAAGGGATTGCCGGAGACGACTGCGGCTGAAGTGGCGCGGGCCTGATCGGAACCGTTAAAGCGCGACCGTCTCTCTACTAACCGCGCTGTGCACGGCCAGCAGGCTCTCCAGGACTGCACGCAGGTTCTTCAGGTGGAGAGCGTTGGCGCCGTCGGACTTGGCCTCGGCGGGGTTATCGTGCACTTCAAGGAAGACGCCGTCCACGCCTGCGGCAACCGCGGCTCGCGCCAGGAGCGGGATGAACTCGGGCTGGCCGCCGGAGACGCCATTGGCTCCGGAGGGGATCTGGACCGAGTGGGTGCCGTCGAAGACCACCGGTGCGAGGCGGCGCATGATGGCCAGCGAGCGCATATCGACGACCAGGTTGTTGTAGCCGAAGGTTGAGCCGCGTTCGGTGAGGAAGACGCGGGGATTGCCGGACGACTGCACCTTCTCGACAGCGTGACTCATGTCCCAGGGCGCGACAAACTGGCCCTTCTTGACGTTGATGGCGCGTCCGGTCGCCGCCGCAGCCACGAGCAGATCGGTCTGGCGGCAGAGGAACGCAGGAATCTGAAGCACATCCACGCCCTCGGCGGCGACGGCGCAATGTTCGGGCTCATGAACATCGGTAAGGACCGGAAGGCCGGTAGCCTCGCGGAGCCGGCGGAGAATGGCGGTTCCTTCCTTCAGTCCCGGACCTCGGAAGCTCTTGACCGAAGTGCGGTTGGCCTTGTCGTAGGACGATTTGAAGATGTAGGGAATGGCGAGGTCGGAGGTGATCCGCTGGATGGCGTCGGCCATCTTGCGGACATGCGTCTCATTTTCGATCACACAAGGACCGCCGATCAGGAACAATTGGCCCGCGCCGACGCGAACGGGACCGATTTCAAACTGGTGGCTCACATCATTTATTCAATCACATAGCCCGGTTTGCCGCGGGAGGTAATCCGCCACTGTTGATGGGGTTGCAAGGTCAATTCCGCGGAGCCGGAGGGCGGCACAATTCTCTTGACAGTTGTTGATTTCGGATCATATCTTTGCGCCGCGATACTAAAACGCTTTAGTACGCCCTGCAAAAACCAACTCGACTCGACATGAGGTAGGGTTCCTCACGCTGATACCCAGAAGTCGAGTAGGCAGAGTTAGCCTTCTGCCTATTGCATTCGACAAACATAACTAACGACTGGGAAGCAATCACTTGAAGCAATCACTTATGGAGGCACATTAGATGATGAAGCACAGATGGTATTGCATACCATTGTTGTCGCTGATCCTCGTTCTTGCTTGCGTTGGGGCTTACGCGCAGAACAACTCGACGATCACCGGCACAGTGATGGACAAGCAAGGGGCCGCAGTCGCGGGCGCGGACCTCATTCTGACGAACCCTGCTACAGGAACTTCGGTCACCACGCAGAGCAACGGGTCAGGCGTCTTCACCTTTCCGGGCCTGAACGTCGGCACCTATGACCTTAAGGTCACGACCAAGGGATTCGAGACCTCCGTTCAGACAGGGCTGCAGGTGAACGTTTCTCAAGTGCTGCGGGCCGACGTCACACTGACGGTTGGCGCGGTCAATGAGACCGTTACAGTCGCGGCGCAAGCATTGCAGGTGCAAACCGACTCCAACGTGGTCAGCACCCTGATCAGCGGCCAGCAGATCGAGAAGATTGCGACCGAAAATCGCAACTTTGCCGCCCTGGCCGCTCTCGGCATGGGTGTCAGCTCGGCTTTGCCGGACAACAATACGCCGACCTCGGTTGCCGCCAATTTCACTCTCAGCGTCAACGGCCTTCGCCAGAGCCATAACATCTGGCTTATTGACGGCGGCGAGGCTGACGACCGCGGCGGCGCCGGCGGCATGGATATCATGCCCTCGCAGGACGCCATGGCCCAGTTCGAGGTGCTCGCCAGCAATTATCCGCCCGAGTACGGCATTTCATCGGGCGCAACCATCAGCCTCGGCATCAAGAGCGGCACGCAGAAGTTTCATGGTGAGGCGTGGGAGTTCAACCGCAACACCGATTACAACGCCAACAACTACTTCAATAAGACCACTACGCCAGTTACTCCGCGGACCAAGCTGAACTACAACATCTTCGGGTTCAACATCGGCGGCCCGGTGGTAATTCCGCATGTCTACAACAACGATCGCCAGAAGACATTCTTCTTCGTGAACGAAGAATGGCGCAGACTGGTCCAAGGCAGCGCGCCGTCAGCCAAGAATACATTGCCATCGGCCGACTTCCCGGTTGCAGGCACCGATTTGCATTATGTGGCGCCGTTGTTTGCCCCCAACACCAAGATCGTAATTCCGAATCTGGGTGATCCAACCTACACTGCCAAACTTTTGGCTCTTGGCCTTGCACCGGGACAGCCGTTTCCGAACCAGACTATCCCGTCGGCCCTCTTCGACCCGAATGCCCTGCTGTACCTGGGCACCGGCATCGTCCCTCACCCCACTACCTCCAACGGCCAGGCCGTTGTGTCGGCGGTGCAGCCCATTACGGTCTGGGATAACGTGGTGCGCATCGATCACAACATCAATGACAAATGGAAGCTGCTGGGACACTACCTGCACGATGGCGTGACGCAGGCTTATGCCCAGCCGATGCTCGGCTGGTCAGGCGCCGACTATACCAGCATCACCAGCACGCTCTCCAACCCATCGAACAGCGCGGCGGTAAAACTGACCGCGTCAATTAGTCCTTCACTGCTCATCGAAGGCAGCTTCAACTATGACGGCAACACCATCAACATCGTGAACAGCCCCAATTCTCTGGTCCCCTCAGGCTGGAGCGTGAACCGGTATTTCGCCAATACTTCGAAGAACCTGCCGAACATGCACTGGGGCGCTCCGTATAACACGCAGGAGAATCCCGGTTCGGCGCCGTGGCACAATGCCGCCCAGGATTACCAGCCGAGAGCCGATATCTCCTGGACGAAGGGCGTGCACGCCATGGACTTCGGCTTCAGCTACATGCGTTACACCAAGAACCAGCAGTTGTTCGGCCAGCCAGGAGGCCAGTTCTACTGGCAGGCCAACCAAACAGGCGATGCCTTCATGGACATGATCCTGGGAATATCCAGCGCTTATGACCAGACCCAGATCCTGAACACCAATCACTACGTGAACAACACCGTCTCGTTCTGGGGACAGGATACCTGGAAGGTGAATCCGCGGCTCAGCCTTCAGCTCGGCCTTCGCTGGGATGGTCTGCCGCACGCATGGGAACGGAACAACCAGATAGCGAACTTCAACCCGGCGGCGTATAACCCCGCCCTGACGCCACAGTGGAACGTAAATGGTGCAGGTGTTCAGGACGGCTCCATGAATCCGAACGGGCCCGGCTTCGTCACCCCACCGGGATTTACTCACCCCTTTTATCTGAACGGCATTTACATCGGAGGGGTAAACGGCCATCCGCATGGGCTGGTCACCAACTACTGGAAGACGGTCCAGCCTCGTGTGGGATTCTCGTATGACCTATTCGGTAACGGCCGCACGGTTCTGCGCGGCGGCTTCGGAACGTTCTACGAGCGGCTGCAGGGTAATGATATTTACAACGCCGGAACCAACCCGCCGTTCTACTTCGATCCGTCAGCTACCAACGTGTATTTGTCCAATCCGCACACCAGCTGGGTCAGCGGAGCGACTGCCAACACCCCAACCTTCCCCCAGGGAATGACAACGCTCGCCACCTACTACCCTGCTCCCGCTGTCGGGCAGTTCAGCTTCGGTGTCCAACACGAGGTTTTGCCATCGGTCATCTGGATTGTCCAGTATGTCGGCAACGTGGCCTGGAGTCAGAACATCGACCTGCCGATAAATAACTTCCCGTTATCTACCCCATTCAACGTCCGCGCAAATGCCGGGGACGGCAGCAATAAGTCGGGCACGAATCCAGGCGGCGCGCCGCTTGCGAATGCCAACTTCTATCGCACGTTCCAGGGTTTCGGGAGTATCACCCAGCAGACAAACAACACGAACGGAAACTACAACGGCTTCCAGACCGGTCTCCGTGTCCAGAACAAGTGGGGATTGAGCGGCGAGGCCGACTACACCTGGTCGCACGAGATCGATATCACCAGCTACGACCTGGCCACGATCAGCAACCCCTTTAACATCGCGTATGACTACGGCTCGGGCGCTCTCGACCGCCGTCATATTTTCGTCCTCAACTACATTTACGACTTACCCTTCTTAAAGAACTCCACCGGCCTGATGAAGACGTTCCTGGGTGGGTGGCAACTTGCCGGAACCTTCGTCGCAGAATCCGGGTATGTCGGTGCCTTACAGTCCAACCAAGGGGTTGGTCTTTCTGTTGGCTATGACCCAGTCGGTCTAGGCGGCAACTACACTAACCGTCCCAACGTGAGCGCAAGGCCGAAGGCGACCAAGAAAGTCAACGAATGGTTTGACACCAGCGTATTCAGTGCCCCGATTCCGTCCTGGGCCGGTGGCCCCAACCAGGGATTCGGCAATGCCCGGAAGGATATCGTTCTGGGACCTGGACGGACCAACTTCACGACGTCGCTCTACAAGACTTTCAATATCAAAGAGGTTGCTCACATCGAGCTGCGCTTTGAGTCGTTCAACACTTTCAACCACACCGAATTCCAGAACGTAAACAGCAACTTCGGTACCGGAAACTTCGGCGCGATCAGCAGCACCTGGGATCCGCGTGCGCTGGAGCTTGGCGGCAAGTTCGTTTTCTAACCTCAACCCTAACCGGCGCGGCAGGCAACCAGCTTGCCGCGCTTTTTTGTTTTTCAGGGAACAGGGCACAGGGATCAGGGAACAAAGCGCAGATTGTATCGCCGTAAAATCAGTTATCAGTGAGAAGAGTGGCTCATTCCATCCTGTTTTGGTTGCTGGCTTGCTGTGCGGTTGCAGCATCGGCCGGGTACAGCCAGACGGGGACACGGCAGGACGCCCTGGCACTTGAACAGCAGGGAAGAAACGCAGAAGCCGCCGAAATCTGGAGTGCTATCGTCCAGCATGATCCGCGGAACGCAGAAGGGCTCGCCCATCTCGGCTTGTTAGAGGCGCGGCAGGAGCACTATGGCGAGGCGATCTCCTACTATCGCAGGGCGCTGGCGCTCGATCCGATGTTTCCAAGCCTGCAGATGAATATCGGGCTGGCATTGTTCAAGACGGATCAGTTCGGTGAAGCAATCAAAGCCTTCACAGCCGAGCTTCAGAGGCATCCCGGTGATGTGCGGCTCATCACGCTTCTGGGCATGGCGCATTACGCGATGGGCGACTACTTCGTCGCGATTCCCTATTTGCAAAAGGCGACGGAGAACGATGCGCAGAACAACGATCCACAACTGGGGGTGTTGCGCCTGACGCTCGCGCGGAGCTGCCTCTGGAGCAAGCAGTATGCGTGTGTGGGCAAGGCCGCGGAGGAGGTTCTGGCGCTGAATCCGGGTTCAGCCGAAGCTGCCATGCTCGCCGGGGAAGCGCTTGGTGCGCAGGGGAACACGGCGGCGGCGATCGAACAGTTCAGAGCGGCGATTCGAGCGAATCCAGGCGAGCCTTATGCGCATTTCGGACTGGGATACCTGCTGTGGAGCAAGGGGCGATATGCCGAGGCGGCGGATGAGTTCCAAGCCGAACTGGGGATCAACCCGTCAAATGCTGAAGCCCGCGCGTGCCTTGACGCTGCCGCGACCAGGAAGCAGCCTGATCAGCCTCTTATTCAAGTCATGCCGAATGCGCAGCCACCGGCCCATCCGTAGTCGGGCCTTATTGCGTCTTTGTCTTTTCCCGGACGGTCTTGGCCAACTTTTCGATCTGGGCGGCCTTGGCTGCGTTGATGGGGGTTCGCGGATCCTTACCTGCAGTCGAAACGTCGTCGTGAAGTTGTTGCGCGAGGGTATACAACTTGTTTGTTGCATCGACGACCTGCTGATGGATTTGAGCGCTCTTCAACGCCGCCGCCTCCTGTTGCTTTGCCTGGTCGGGTTGGTTGCTGCCGTAGATCTTCTGAAGGTCCGGAGGACGCGGGGTCGGATCTTTGAGCTCGATGTGCTGTTGGGTCGGGCCCGGCTGTTGCTGCGCAGCAGCGATCACGGTAAAAGCACTGAGGAGGGCCGCGGCGGCGAGGATTTTGCAGCCTGAGCAAAACTTGCCAATGAGAGAGCGGACAGGCTGGGAGTGCATAGGCTCGCACCTCGGTGACCCTGACGAAGATTGAACCAGAATCCGGAGCGCTTCGTCCAGCAATGATGCTGCCTGGCTTCTCGATTTTTGACTGGCTCAACAGCAGGGTGCGGACTGCTATGATCCGGTGCGGAGATCGCGATGACCGCAATCAAGTGCCTGAGCACCACTCTGATTTGTACCGTCTTCCTGTGCGCGCGAGCGCAGGGTCCGTCGGAGTCGCAGGCGATCCGGCTCGATCCGAGAAACCCGCATTATTTCCTGTTTCGCGGCAAGACCGTCGCGTTGATCACCAGCGGCGAGCATTACGGCGCCGTTCTGAACGCGGAGTTCGATTATCGCCGCTATCTCGACACGCTGCAGTCGGCAGGGCTGAACTATACAAGGCTCTTTCCGGGAAGCTATGTGGAGGTTCCGGGGAAGTCTTTTGGGATACAGCGCAACGATTTGGCGCCGGCGGAGGGCGGGTTCCTAGCTCCCTGGGCGCGCAGCAGCACGCCAGGATATGCAGGCGGCGGCAACAAGTTAGACCTCGATCAGTGGAATCCCGAGTACTTTACGCGCTTACATGAGTATCTTTCAGAGGCATCCAAGCGCGGCATCGTCGTCGAGATGAGCCTGTTTTCTTCACAGTATGGAGAGGCGCAGTGGAACCTGAGCCCGTTCAATCCGGCGAATAATGTGAACGCGACTGGGAACAATGGTGGCACGATCGCGTGGAAGAAGGTCAATACGCTGGAGAACGGAAACATCCTTGGCTACCAGGAGCGGTACACACGCAAACTGGTGCGCGAGGTAAGCGGATTCGATAACGTGATCTTCGAGCTTCAGAACGAGCCGTTCGCAGACAGGCCAGTGCTGGCCGGCGTCGTCAATCCCTACCTGTTTCCACCGGCGCGGAATCAGTTCCCGAACACGATCGAGACGGCAGATGAGCTGTCGCTTGCCTGGCAGGCTCGCGTTGCTGAATGGATCAGGAGTGAAGAGGCCTCATTGCCCAATAAGCACCTGATCGCGCAGAACTACTGCGACTTCGGGCTGCCGGTCAGCCGGCTCATTCCGGGGGTCGATATTGTGAACTTTCATTACGCCTATCCGGAGGCGGCCTCGGCGAACTATGGAATAGCCAAGCTGCTGGCTTATGACGAAACGGGCTTTCTGGAGCAGTATGATGCAGCATATCGGCGAGAGGCATGGAACTTCATGCTCTCGGGAGGCGGCGCTTTCGATGGGCTCGATTATTCCTTTTCGGTTGGGCACGAAGATGGGTCTGATATTGCGCCGAATGGTCCCGGCGGCGGGAGCCCAGCTTTTCGGCGGCAGCTAGGAATACTAAGCCAATTCCTGCAAAAGCTGCCGCTGGGTGAGATGGGTCCCGATACCCATACTGTGAAGCATGCGGGAGCGACCTATGCGCGCGTGCTGTCGAGTTCCGGCAAGGTCTATGCGATTTATCTCGATGGCGGCGGCCCGGCGGAGTTGGATCTTGATCTGCCTGCGGGGGGTTATTCCGGCGAATGGATCGATGTGGAGAGCGGCGAATCGGCTCAGCCGGAGAGGTTTCAGCACCAAGGCGGGGAGAAGCGGCTGCAGTCTCCGCCATTCAAGAATGGAATCGCGTTAAGACTCACCCGAACTTCGCCGTAGCTTACGGCAGGTGCGCTGCGGGATAAACCTTGATCCAATGATTGCGCATCCTGGCTCGGACCAGCTTGCCTGCAGTGTCGGACACGATGACATTCGTCGGCTCGACGGGCATGTGGCAGTCGATGCAATTGCTCGCGATGCGGTGTCCCATGGTCTTCGCAACGCCGCAGCTCTGCCACTTATGGCAGGAGAGGCATTTCTCCGAGTAGGAGGCCGCTGGACGCTCCGGGCCATGCACGTCGTGGCAGGTGGAGCAGGTCATGTTTGGCGACGAAAGATAGCAGCGGCTTCGCTGGAGCAGCCCGACCTGGTTGCCGTGGACATCGGGATGTTCCAAGGAGCTCGGGGGCGAGTCGGTGGGCAGAGGCTTGAAGTAGTTCGCCAGCGGCTCTCCGGGTACATAGGAGAAGGCAGGGCCGATTGCCTCGCGCTGGATGCCGTTGTGACATAGCGCACAGAGTTCGACCTGCCGGTCGCGGGAAAACCTGGCCGGGTTGAGAATCGCCTGTGCTTGTGAGGTTGCGGCCTTCTGCCGTGCGATGTGTTCTGCGCCAGGACCATGGCAGGTCTCGCAGGATATCCCCGGAACGAAGCTGTCACGCTCATAGCGATTGGTGAGCGGGTCTGTGGACAGCGCCTTGATGTAGCTGGCATGGCACTCGAGGCATCCAGGGTTGATGGGCCGCGAGAACTTCGCTGTGCCGTTTTCGTACCCAGGGCTGTTGATCCACTGGTGGCCGTCTGTCCAGTAGCTTACTGGCAGCTCGTACAACCCGTCGCCGTTCCAGTAGAGGTAAGTCACGCCTCGCACGCCGGAGCCGGTAACGATATCGATACGCTCGCTCTGCTGGAGCAGGTTCTTGCCCCAGCCGGTGACCGCAGTTTCATAATAGCCACCGTTTTTTGACTCCATTTTGAAGTAGAGACCTGGCTGGGTGGTAGTGCGGGCCGGGTCGACGATCATCAGCACATTCGATCCGGGCGTGAAGGAGCCGAGCACGGAGTCTTTGCTCGCAAGCTGCGAGGTGCGGTAATGCGACGTGTGCAGGTAGGAAAGGCCTTGGTCCTTGTGGCAGTCAAGACAAGCTGCGTCCCCGGCATATCCGGCTCGCGCCGCGCCAGAATCAGCAGGAGCGGATGGAAAGGCGCCCGTTAAGAGCAGAGCAATTAGACCAAACAGGACATAGAGTCGAGGCATTACGGCGATACTGCCTTCCAGTACGCCTTGACATAGCCCTGGGCGTCAACTTCTTCCGAGCGGATGACCGTCGGCCGAGGTCCGTGACAAGCCCACGAGAGGGACGTCGCGTGTCCGGTCACATACATCGGCACGAACTGTGAGTCGGGATTCTGCTTGCAGTAATCCACAACGGCCTGAGTGGGCTTTCTGCTGGTGAAGGCTTTTGAGTCGCAGGGGATATTTGCGCCATAGAGACAGGCCATCACCTGGCCATCGGCACAGCGCCACTCCATCATTTTCCCCTCATCAGGCTTGAGGTTGAGCTTCTCGGCCATCCATGCAGGGAGCTTGGGGCCGGTATATCGGGCATCGGGCTTGTCGATGCTGCTTACGGCGCGGCAATACGGCACCGGGTCCACGAAGGTTTGCGCGAGAGCCGCTGAATTTGCGAGAACGAACAACGCCAGTATCCACAACCATTTCCTGACCATCGCGGGCCTGCTCTGTTTTCGAAGGTCCAGGCCGCACCGGACAGGGAATCCCATCCGGCTTACGGTCGGTTGCGAACCACATGCGACGATAAGCCCGGCCACCAACATCATCGTCCAGAAGTGGGTACGCCGTAAAGCCCTTCGCTGCTGCTGAGCGGGATTCGTGAGCATAAGCGAATAGCCACCCTGCGTGCATTCCCACGACGGCGATCACTTAATCGTGTAACTCGCTGACACCACCGGGCTGTTGGTCCACCCTCTCTTGGCGGCGATCGCACGGATGGTTTCGGTCGAAGATACCGTGATAGGCCCGTTGTACACGGTTGATGAAGTCGTGGGTGTGCTCCCATCCGTCGTGTAATAGACAGTTACGTTGCTCGAGTTGCCATTGATACTCACGGTCTGCGGTCCGGTATACGTTCCCGAAGGCAGACTGAAGCTGGGCTTGGCCAGTCCTGGCTGAATTGTGTAGGCGACGGTTGCCGTTGGACTCGTCGTGTAGCCTGCCTGGAATGCTATGGCTTTGAAGGTGAACGTACCAGGGGAATTCAGGGCGATCGGCGTGGTGTATTTGGGTGAAACGAGCGAAGGTGTCGAGCCGTCGGTCGTGTAGTAGATCGCCACACCGGGCGCCGTGTCACGAATAGTAATGGAGCTGTTGGTATAGGTCCCGGAGGGCTGGGAGAAAGTGGGAGCCGGCAGCCCATCGGGATCAATCGTATAGGCGGCCAAGGCAACCATGCTGTTAGCGAACCCTGGCGCTGCAGATATGGCGCTGATGGTCTCGGTCGAAGAGACAGTGATGGGTCCAGTGTACATGGCAGACGAAGTCGTGGGCGTCGTCCCGTTCGTCGTGTAGTAGACTCTTGCGCCTCTCGCGTTGCTGTTGATGCTCACTGTCTGAGTCGTCGTATAGGTTCCCGATGGCAGGGTAAAAGTTGGCGTGGCCAGTGTCGGATAAATCGTGTAGACCACAGCGGTAACCGGACTGCTTGCGAATCCATCGAGGACTGCAATCGCCTTTACAGTCACCCTCCCTGGCGAGTTGAGCGAGAATGCGGCTGAGAATTGTGTCGACGAAGTGAAGTTCTGGCTCGACAAGGGGGTGGATGGTTTTCGGATGGGTGCGATTCCGCTAGTTGGCGTTGTGCCGTTGGTTGTGTAGTAAATCCTGGCGCCCGGCGCGCTGTCGCTG
>Ga0213872_10000600_pt1 | contig 27447 bp, 22 predicted proteins | sample VelepicomBERX_R2_FD_160071 | JGI IMG/M metagenome (GOLD analysis project Ga0213872, IMG submission 160071) | Rhizosphere microbial communities from Vellozia epidendroides in rupestrian grasslands, the National Park of Serra do Cipo, Brazil - RX_R2 | ecosystem: Host-associated > Plants > Roots >...
ACAATCGTTTTTGTTGGAATTGCCCCTGGATTCATGGTGTTACCTCGTCTTTTACCGACAACGCTCCGGTTCCGGCTCAGCAGCATGGTGGTGGTCCTGGTGTTGGGGGCTGCTGTCACGGTGACTGCGGCGGCCCTGCTGCTGGCGGAGCGGGATATGAAAGCCGTCATCGGCAATCAGCAATACGCGCTGCTGGCCGGCGCCGCTGCGCATATAGACGAGCACCTCGCCGCCAAAAAGGCCATGCTGGCCACGCTGGCGGAATCGCTGCCGCGCAATCTACCGACCGAGCCGCAGCGGCTGCACACTGTACTGGCCGCGCACACGGCGCTGAACAAGGAGTTCTCCCTGCTGGAGGTCTATCTGGCCGACGGCAGCCTGCTGGATGTACAGGGCGGTCCCATGCCGCAGCAAGCCATCAGCGCCAAGGGGCTGCCGTACTTTGAGCAGACCCTGCGCAGCAGCAAGGGCGTGGTGTCGGCGCCCTTCGTCAGCGCGATCAGCGGCGCGCCGACGGTGCTAATTACCGCGCCGGCGCTGGATGAACAGGGCAAGCCGCGCATGGTGCTGGCGGGCGCGATCAATCTGCTGCACTACGCGCCGTTCGAGGCGATTAGCGCGCTCAAGCCGGGCAGCACCGGCTTCACCTTCATCATGACCAGTGCAGGCGTTTTGCTGAGCCATCCCAACAAGGACCGCATCCTCAAGAACATCAACGAGGCGCCGGGGCATAATGAAGCGACCGAAATGGCGCTGAGCGGCTTCCAGGGCTGGACCGAGGCGCGCAACAAGCGCGGCGTGATGGGTATCTATTCCTATCGCCGCCTGACCCAGACCAGCTGGATCGCGGCGGCGCGCTATCCCAGTGATGAAGCGCTGGCGCCGTTGCGCGCGATCCGCTATGAGGCCGCCGCTGCCGCCATTGTCTTCGCCGGTGTGGCGGGCCTGCTGGCATGGTTCGGCATTGCGCGCCTGCTGCGGCCTTTGCAGGGCCTGCGCCGCAATATCGCCCAGGTCAAGGACAGCCAGGCGGGCATTCACTTGCTGCAGCTGGACCGCAAGGATGAAATCGGTGAGCTGAGCGGCGCCTTCTACCGCATGGTGGCCGAGCGCGAAGAAGCCCAGGCGCGCACCCGCAATATCGCCGACAACCTGCCGCTGCTGGTGGCTTACCTGGACAAGGACAAGCGCTACCAGTTCACCAACCAGCACTTCATGACCCTGTGGGGAATGGACCCGCAGGCCATGCTGGGCAAGTCGGTGCTGGAGGTGTTCGGTACGCTGGCGGAAGGCTGGCAAGAGCAGCTGCACGCGGCCCTGGCGGGCCAGCGCCTGCACTACGAGCGGGCGATTCCCCGCGCCGACGGCGAGCAGCATCTGATGGTCGATCTGATCCCGGACCTGGCGCCGGATGGCAGCGTGCGCGGGGTCTACTTCATGGCGACCGATATCACCGCGCGCAAGAACGCCGAGCTGCGCCAGGCCGCCAGCGAGCGCCGCGCCGAAGCAGCCAGCCGCGCCAAGAGCGAGTTTGTGGCCAATATGAGCCACGAGATCCGCACGCCCATGAACGCGGTGCTGGGCGTGGCTTACCTGCTGGGGAATACCGAGCTGGATGCGGTGCAGAAGAAGTATCTGGACATGATTCTCGCTTCCGGCAATGCGCTGCTGGGCATCCTGAATGACGTGCTGGATTTCTCCAAGATCGAAGCCGGGCGCATGGAGCTGGCGCCGGTGCCGTTCCAACTGAACGACGTGCTGAACGCCATCGCCACCGTGATGACCTTGAACGCGGGCGAGAAGAATATCGAGCTGGCCATCGGCGTTGATCCGGGCGTGCCCCTGGCGCTGACCGGCGACGCCATGCGGCTGCAGCAGATCCTTATCAACCTGGTCAACAACGCTGTCAAGTTCACCGAGCAGGGTGAGGTATCGCTGCTGGTGGAGCGGCTGGGCCGCCCCGGCGTCGGCAGCGGCATCACCTTGCGCTTTGTCGTGCGCGACACCGGCATCGGCATGGACGTGGAAGAGCAGGGGCGCCTGTTCTCCGCCTTCAGCCAGGCCGACGCTTCCACCACGCGGCGCTTTGGCGGCACCGGACTGGGGCTGGCGATCTGCCGCCGCCTGGCGCAGCTGATGGGCGGCTCCATTGAGGTGCGTAGCGCCAAGGGCGTGGGCAGCGAGTTTGTCGCGACCTTGCCGTTCAGCGCCGGACAGGAGGCGGTGCAGCCGATGCCCACCAATGGCCTGTCCGATCTGCGCTTGCTGGTGGTGGATGACAATGAGACCAGCCGCGACTACCTGTGTAAGACCATCGCCTCCTGGAAGTGGCGCGCCGACAGCGCTGCCAGCGGAGCGGAGGCGGTACAGCAACTGCGCCTTCACCGGCAGGCCGGCGTGTGCTATGACGCCGTGCTGGTGGACTGGCAGATGCCCGCAATGGACGGCTTGCAGACGCTGGCCGCACTGCGCGCCGAAGTGGGTGAAGCGCTGCCGGTGGTGCTGATGGTGGGCGCTTATGGACGCGATCAGTTGATGGCGCAGGGCGATGCCGCCCAGGCCAGCGGCGTGTTGATCAAGCCCGCCACTTCGTCCAGCCTGTTCGACACCTTGCACGAGGCGCTGGCCAAGCGCGCAAGCGATGCTGGCGCGGCCCGTCTGCCGGGCATGAACGCCAACGGCCAGCCTTTGCTGGGTGGCGTACGTCTGTTGCTGGTGGAGGACCATCCGCTCAACCAGATCGTCGCCCGCGGCATGCTGGAGATCGCAGGTGCGGCGGTGGACGTGGCGGAGAATGGCGAGATCGCTGTGAACATGCTGCGTGAGCGCCCCCAGGACTTCGACCTGGTGCTGATGGACGTGCAGATGCCGGTGATGGATGGCTTTGCGGCGACCCGCATGATACGCCGGGAGCTGGGCCTGAAGCTGCCCGTCCTGGCAATGACGGCGGGCGTGATGCAGTCGGAAAAGGACGAATGCATGGAGGCGGGTATGGACGATTTCATCGCCAAGCCGGTCGATGTGGAACAGATGATGAGCACCATTGCGCGCCATATCCCGGCGCATAAGCGTGGCCTGGCTCCGGAACCAAGGATGTAATCGCATGACCCAGGAAAGCTCGCAGCTGCTGTCGCCCTTGGCCCATCCTCTTGAGATGATTCCCTTGTTCCGCCGCTGGCCGGTGTCGCATTTGCGGAACTTTGTTTATACCGGCATCTGGAGCGGTGCACTGGGACTGGTGCTCGGGGTGATCAGCATGACCGTGGACGGTGGCCACCAGCCGGCGGCCTCCTATCTGGGGCCAGTGATGCTCATATCGCTCATCATCGGCTACCTGGTGCACGGCAGCTCCTTGCTGGGAAATCTGCTGTTGAAGCGCTGGCCGCGCCGCGCCACCGGCTTGCCACGCCTGCTGTATCACCTGGTGCTGGTGGGCTGCTGCGTGGTGCTGGGCATTTCGTTCGGTTTGTATCTGATGAAGGGACAAAGCCCTTTGCAGTACCTGAGGGATAGCCGCACCTTGCAGGAAGGTCTGGTGTTTGCCCTGGTCTTCGGCAGCTTGATGTATGCGGTTCGCCTGAGCGGTGAGCGCCGCGTCGAGCGCGAGATGGCGCAGGCGCGCCAGAACGAGCAGATTGCGGCGGCGGGACGTCTGCTGGCGGAAGCGCGGCTGCGCGCCCTGCAGGCGCAGATCGAGCCGCACTTTCTGTACAACACTCTGGCCAATGTGGTGAGCCTGATCGAGGTGCAGCCGGCGCGTGCGCGGCACATGCTGGAGCGCTTCATCGACTATCTGCGCGCCAGCCTGGCCGCCAGCCGCCAGGAGCGCGCCACGCTGGGTGCGGAGGCCGACATGATCGCGGCGTATCTGGATGTGCTGGGGGTGCGCATGGGCGAGCGCCTGCGCTACCGCATCGACGTCCCGGCCGAACTGCGCGCCAGCACCATCGCACCGATGCTGCTGCAGCCGCTGGTGGAGAACGCCATCGCCCATGGGCTGGAGCCGAAGGTGGAGGGCTGCGAGGTGCTGCTACGGGCGCGCATGCAAGGCGGCATGCTGCAGCTCGAAATCAGCGACACCGGTGTCGGATTGACCGGCACGGTGTCGAAGAAACCGGGCGGCGGTGTCGGCCTGAGTAATCTGCGCGACCGCCTGCGTACCATGTACGACCCCGGAGCCAGCGTACAACTCCTGGAAAATCAACCTTGCGGCATGACGGTCCGTCTGCTGCTGCCTTTGAGCGAGAGCTGAAAATCGAAACGAGAGCCATTATTGCGGATGACGAAGCACATCTGCGCGATTACCTGCAAAGTCAGTTGAAGACGGCGTGGCCGGAACTGCGCATCGTTGGCCAGGCTGCCAATGGGCTGGATGCCTTGCGCATGATCGACGAGGAAGCGCCCGATGTGGTTTTCCTCGATATCAGCATGCCGGGCATGACGGGATTGGACGTTGCTGCGCGTCTGGCTGGTGGTCCGCAGCCGCCGCGCATCGTATTCGTCACGGCACATGACCAGTATGCGGTGGATGCGTTTGAACACGCTGCAGTGGACTATCTGCTCAAGCCTGCATCGCTGGAGCGGCTTGACAAGACCGTGGGCAAGCTGAAGGTGGCCTTACAAGCCAAGGCTGCGGCGGCGCCCGCAGCTGCGCTACAGGCATTGCTGGCCCAATTGAGTGGCGGGGCGTCGGCAGTGGCGCCTACGCCGATTGCTGCGGCAGCTGAGCCTAAGCTGCAATGGATCCGCGCCGCCCATCGCGACGAAACGCGTCTGATCCCGATCGAGGAAGTCATCTACTTCCAGAGCAATGACAAATACACCAGCGTGTTTCTGGCCGACTGCGAGTGCCTGATCCGCACCCCCATCAGCAAGCTGCGCGAGCAGCTGGATGAGGACCGTTTCTGGCAGATTCACCGCAGTGTGATCGTCGCCGCCGGCCACGTTGCCGGCACCCGCCGCGACTTCCGTGGACGCTTGATGGTCAAGCTGAAAGACCGCCCGGAAGAGCTGGTGGTCAGCCGAAATTACGTCGACCTGTTCAGCCAGATGTAGCTCAGAAGGAGTAGACCAGCGTTACCGAGGTTTGCGTGTCGGTGTTTTTCTTGTCGGCCGGGACGTCGGTATCGTTGCGGATGCTGAAGGCGGCCTTCATCTGCATGGTGCTGTTGATTTTGGTACGCAGCGCCGTTTCCGATTGCGAGTGAATGTTGGACGTGCCGCGTTCCACGCTGGCCGTCTCGCTCAGCGTGGCGGTGTCGCTCACTTTCCATTTCAGCGCTGCCGCGCCGCGCACGGTCGGACCGCTTTCGCGCTCGCCGCCAGGGCGCAGGCCGGAGAAGTAGCCAGGACCGATTTCCACGTCCACCGAGTGCTCGGTACCGTCGTACAGGCGGGTGCCGTAGCCGATACCGATGGTGGAGTAGTGGGTGTAGGCGCCGAAGCGGTCATTGACCATGGTGCCCAGTACAAAAGCCTTGTCATGGTCGCCCAGCAGTTTGAAGCCTGCCTTGGCGGAGGCGGAGAAGCGCTGTGCCGAGCGCTCGCGTTCCTTAACGCCGTTGTCATGGGTGACCTCTTCGTCCTTGAAGTAGCCATCCAGGACGTATTCATTGCTCCAGTTGGGGAGTTCCTGCTTGGCGTCGATCTTGCCGGTGACGGAAGTACCGACCGTGTTACCGGAAGTGGCGATCGCGCCTAGTTCTGCGGAAGTGTTCCAGCCCAGATGTTCGGCTTGGGAGTCAGCAAAAGCTGCGCCCTGCGCAGTGGCGAGTGCCAGCGCAAAGAGGAATGGTGCTTTCTTCATCGTGTATTGCGGCCCGCAGGCGAGGGTGCCCGCGCAATGGCTCAGTAGTGGTGCTCAAGGCCCGTTATTGTAGCGCACTTGGCGTAGCGACGCTGGCAAGGTGCTGCCATAGCGCGCGGGCCACCGGGCCATGCACCACGTCGCGCCGGCGCGTGGCGTAGTGGATCATCGTGGCGCCGTGCAGATGCAAGCCTTCCAGCGACTGCAGCCGGCTCGCCGCCAGATCGGCTTCCACCAGGTGCAGCGGCATGTGGCCCCAGGCCATGCCTTGCAGGATCAGCTCCCGCTTCATGGCCTGATCGGGCACGCTGCACTGGTGTGCGCCCGCCAGCAGATAGTAGTTGGCGTCGTCCGGCTGGCTGCTGCTGTCGCGGATGATGCATTGGGTCTGGCGCCGCAAGGCTTCCGGACTGGCGTCGCCATTGACGAAGCCCGGTGCGGCTACCGGCAGCAGCTTCACACTGAACAGCTGAATTGATTCCGTTTGCGGCGACGGCAGGTCGGCATGATGCAGGATCAGATCGCACTGGCCTTTTGCCAGCCGTTCCCATGGGCCGCTGATCGCTTCGGACAGCAGCGTCAGACGGGTGTTGCGGCGTGCGGCGAAGAAGGGCGTCAGCAGACCAAGGGCCTGCGGCAAAGGACAAATGTCGCCGATCACGATGTGCAGTTCCGGTTCTTCGCCAGCCGCCAGCTGGGCTGCTTCGCGCTGCAGCTGGCTGTAATCGCGCAGGAAAAGCTTGGCGCGTTCGTAGAACACCTGGCCTTCCGGCGTGAGCGTGGTGCGATAGCCGCTGCGGTCCACCAGCACCAGGCCAAGCTGCTGCTCCAGCGACTTAATGGCCGTGTGAACGGTGGGGTGGGTACGATGCAGGCGCTCGGCGGCAGCTGCAAAGCTGCCTTCTTCCACCAAGGCGGTAAAGCACTGCAGCTGCAGGATGGTCGGATCGGACATGCGGAACATTGTAATCCTGCTCTACCGTGTTTGTCGGAATTCCGTAATTTTAATTTCAATCGCCGAGCCCTAATCTGACATCTCCAGTCAATCACGGAGGTGTGAAATGCGTGCAGCAATGAGAAAAGAGTTCGGCGGCCCGGAAGTGCTGGAAGTTGTCGAAGTGGCCAAGCCTGTGCCGCAAGCGGATGAAGTGCTGATCGCGGTGCGTGCCTTTGGCCTGAATCGCGCCGAGTTGTACATGCGCCGTGGCGAATGGGCTGAGACGACGCCCATCAGCGGCATCGAATGCGTGGGCGTGGTGGAGCACGATCCCAGCGGGCGCCTGGCGTCGGGACAGACAGTGATGGCCTGCATGGGCGGCATGGGCCGCAGCATCAACGGCAGCTACGCGGAGTATGTGGCGGTGCGCAGTGCGAATGTGCTGCCACTGGAAACCTCGCTGGACCGGAGTGCTGAAGGCTGGGCCACTCTGGCCGCGTTGCCGGAGTCCTACGCCACCGCTTGGAGCAGCCTGCAGAATCTGGCGCTGAAGCAGGACCAGCGCTTGCTGGTGCGGGGCGGCAGCTCGAATCTCGGCTTGGCGGCGATCGCGCTGGCGGCGCAGCTGGGCGTGCATGTCACCGCCACCAGCCGCACTGCGGCGCGCGCGGCGCAGCTAAAGGAGGCAGGAGCGGCGCGCGTGATCGTGGCCAATCCCGGACAGGCCGCAGAATTTGAAGGGGCACCTTACGACGCTGTGCTGGATTTGATTGGCAACAGCACGCTGCTCGATTCCATGCGCGCCACCAAGGCAGGTGGCCGTGTGTGCATCGCCGGCTTCCTGGGCGGGCTGGCGCCGGTGGAGGGTTTCAATCCCCTGATGCAGATGCCAAGCGGTGTACATCTGAGCTTCTTCGGCAGCTTTGAGTTGGGCAGTGCGGCCTTCCCCTTATACGCCGTGCCGATGCAGGAGATCGTGCGCGGCGTGGAGCAAGGCCGCTTGCAGGCACGGCCTGCCGGGGTGTTCTCGCTGGATCAGCTGCCGCAGGCGCACGCGATGATGGAGCGTGGCGAGGCAAACGGCAAACTGGTGGTGCTGCTGTGAGTTAGCTGGTCAGCCAGTAATCCGGCCGGGCGTAGACTTCTTTCAGCATGTCGATGAAGAAGCGTACCTTGGCCGGAAGATGGCGCTGTTGCGGGTAGACCGCCATGATGTCGTAGTTCGGCAGCGCGTACTCATCCAGCACCGTGATCAGTTCACCGGAGGCCAATTGCGCCTGGATCTCCCATGAAGAGCGCCACGCCAGCCCCAGTCCCTCGGTGGCCCAGCGGTGCAGCAGTTCGCCGTCATTGCAGTTCAGGTTTCCTTCCACGCGGACGGTGACCTGCTTGCCCTGATCCTGGAAGTACCAGCCGCGCTGCTGGCCGCCCTGCAGATTGAAGGCCAGGCAGTTGTGGTCTGCCAGATCGTCCAGCGTACGTGGGATGCCGTTGCGCTCGAAGTAGGCCGGCGTACCGCATACCACACGGCGATTGGTTGCCAGCTTGACCGCCACGAAACTGGGATCGATCACACCGCCGATGCGGATGCCGACATCGTAGCCATCGCGTACCAGATCGACTACGCGGTCGGTCAGGTTGAAGGAAATCTGCACGTCCGGATTAGCCTGCACAAAGCCCGCCGCATGGGGCGCGACGTGCTTGCGTCCAAACGCCGCAGGCGCGGACACGGTCAGGTGGCCGGTGGCGCGGTGGCGGCCCTCCGACACCATGCGGTCCGCATGGCCCAGGTCAGCCAGTATTTTTCGGCAGTGATCGAGGTAGAGCGTGCCCTGTTCCGTCAAAGTCAGATGGCGCGTGGAGCGGTGCATCAGCTTCACGCCCAGACGCTTCTCCAGCGCGTCTATGCGGCGCCCCAGCATGACGGGGGTGATGTGCTGCCCCAGCGCGGCGCGCGCCAGGCTGCCTTTTTCGGCCACGTCGACAAAGGCTTCGATTTGGGTCAGTTTGTCCATGCCCTGATTATTCCATACTCTGGGTATCGAATAAAGCGAGAATTTGTCGTCTTATCATCCGCGCCCCATGCCGTTACGATGGCTCCATCGAATATCCATTTTCACATTCAGGAGACATTTCATGGCACGGATGACAGCAGCGCAAGCAGCGGCAATCGTTTTGGAGAAGGAAGGCGTGACTCAGGCCTTTGGTGTGCCGGGTGCCGCAATCAACCCATTCTACGCAGGTTTGAAGAAGCAGGGCGCGATCAAGCACTACCTGGCGCGCCACGTGGAAGGCGCTTCGCATATGGCGGAGGGGTACACCCGCGCCAAGGCAGGCAATATCGGCGTCTGCATCGGCACCTCCGGCCCAGCCGGCACCGACATGATTACGGGCCTGTATTCGGCCCAGGCAGATTCCATACCAATCCTCTGCATTACCGGCCAGGCCCCGCGCGCCCGCCTGTATAAGGAAGACTTTCAGGCCGTCGATATCGAATCGATCGCCAAGCCGGTGACCAAGTGGGCCGTGACCGTGCGTGAGCCGGCGCTGGTGCCGATGGTGTTCCAGCAGGCCTTCCACATCATGCGTTCCGGTCGTCCCGGTCCGGTGCTGATCGACCTGCCATTCGACGTGCAGATGGCCGAAATCGAATTCGATCCGGACACCTACCAGTCGCTGGAAGCCTACAAGCCCAAAGCCACCCGCGCGCAAATTGAAAAAGCGCTGACCATGCTGAACGAGGCCGATGCGCCTCTGCTGACGGCCGGCGGCGGCATCATCAACGCCAATGCCCAGGATCTGCTGGTGCAGTTCGCGGAGCTGACCGGCGTGCCGGTCATCCCGACCCTGATGGGCTGGGGCACGATTCCGGACGATCACCCGCTGATGGTGGGTATGGTCGGCCTGCAGACCAGCCACCGTTACGGCAACGCGACCCTGCTGGCGTCCGACTTCGTGTTCGGTATCGGTAACCGCTGGGCCAACCGCCACACCGGCTCGATCGAAGTCTTCACCAAGGACCGCAAGTTCGTCCACATCGACATCGAGCCAACCCAGATCGGCCGCGTATTCGGTCCTGACTTCGGTATCGTCTCCGACGCTGGCGCCGCGCTGAAGCTGATGATCGAAGTGGCGACGGAATGGAAGGCCGCAGGCAAGCTGCGTGACCGTTCCGCCTGGGTGGCGCAGTGCCAGGACCGCAAGCGCAAGCTGCAGCGCAAGACCCACTTCGAACAGACCCCGGTCAAACCGCAGCGCGTGTACGAAGAAATGAACAAGGCCTTTGGCCGCGAAACCTGCTACGTCAGCACCATCGGCCTGTCGCAGATCGCCGCCGCGCAGTTCCTGCACGTGTACCAGGCCCGTAACTGGATCAACTGCGGCCAGGCCGGTCCGCTGGGCTGGACCATTCCGGCGGCACTGGGCGTCTGCGCAGCGGATCCGAAGCGCAAAGTGGTGGCGATTTCGGGCGACTACGACTTCCAGTTCATGATCGAAGAACTGGCCGTGGGCGCGCAATTCAAGCTGCCTTACCTGCACGTGGTGGTGAATAACTCCTACCTCGGCCTGATCCGCCAGTCGCAGCGCGGCTTCGATATGGACTTCTGCGTGCAGCTGTCGTTCGAAAACATCAACTCTCCGGAACTGGGCAACTACGGTGTCGACCACGTGGCCGTGGTGGAAGGCCTGGGCTGCAAGGCGATCCGCGTGTTCAATGCCGACGATCTGCCGGCCGCCTTCGAGCAAGCCGCCAAGTGGATGGAAGAGTTCAAGGTGCCGGTGGTGGTGGAAGTGATCCTGGAGCGCGTAACCAATATCGCCATGGGCACCGACATCGACAAGATCAATGAGTTCGAAGACCTGGCGCTGACTGCGGGCGACGCACCGACCGCGATCTCCCTGCTCGACTAAGAAGAAAAGGACAAGCGATATGACCAAGCTGGCCGCCAATCTGACCATGCTGTTTAACGAAGTACCGTTCCTGGAGCGCTTTGAAGCGGCGGCCAAGGCGGGCTTCAAGGCAGTGGAATTCCTGTTCCCGTATCCGTACGAAGCGCGCGATCTGGCGCAGCGTCTGCAAGCCAACGGACTGGAACTGGTGCTGCACAACCTCCCGGCCGGTAACTGGGAAGCGGGCGAGCGTGGCATCGCTTGCCATCCCAGCCGCGTGCAGGAGTTCCGCGACGGCGTACGCATGGCCATCAGCTACGCCAAGCAGCTGAACGTCAAGCAGCTCAACTGCCTGGTCGGCATCGTGCCGCCGGGCGTGAGCCAGGACGCGGCGCATGCCACCCTGGTGGAAAACCTGAAGTACGCCGCTGGCGTGCTGAAGGCGGAAGGCATCCGCCTGTTGATTGAGCCGATCAACACCTTCGATATTCCCGGCTTCTTCCTGTCGCGCACCGCGCAGGCGGTCAAGCTGATCGAGGAAACCGGTTCGGACAATCTGTTCGTCCAGTACGACATCTACCACATGCAGCGCATGGAAGGTGAGATCAGCGCGACCGTCAAGGCCAATCTGCCGCTGATCAAGCACGTGCAGCTGGCCGATAACCCGGGCCGCAACGAGCCGGGTACGGGCGAGATCAACTACCGCTTCCTGTTCGGCTATCTGGAGTCGCTTGGTTATGACGGCTGGATCGGCTGCGAATACAAGCCGCGCGGCGATACGCTGAGCGGCCTGGCCTGGCGCTCTTCGCACGGCCTGTAATTAAACAAACTATTAAGGAGACCATCATGGCACGAATTGGCTTTATTGGACTGGGTATCATGGGCGCACCAATGGCGCAGCATCTGCTGACCGGCGGCCACAAACTCTATCTGCACGACGTCAAGAACCCACCGTACTCGCTGATCGAAGGCGGCGCCACCGTGTGCACCTCGGCTGCGGAAGTGGCGATGCGCGCCGATATCATCATCACCATGGTGCCGGACACCCCGCACGTGGACGCCGTGCTGTTCGGCGAAGAAGGCGTGTCCAAAGGCCTGAAGGCCGGCTCGATCGTGGTCGACATGAGTTCCATCTCGCCGATCGAAACCAAGAAATTCGCCAAGAAGATCAACGCCCTGGGCTGCGATTACCTGGACGCGCCGGTATCCGGCGGCGAAGTCGGCGCCAAGGCGGCATCGCTGACCATCATGGTTGGCGGCCCGGACGCTGCCTTCGAAAAGGTCAAGCCTCTGTTTGAACTGATGGGCAAGAACATCACCCTGGTCGGCGGCAATGGCGATGGCCAGACCACCAAGGTGGCCAACCAGATCATCGTGGCGCTGAATATCCAGGCCGTGGCGGAAGCGCTGCTGTTCGCCTCCAAGGCTGGTGCAGATCCGGCGCGTGTGCGCCAGGCGCTGATGGGCGGCTTTGCCAATTCGCGCATCCTGGAAGTGCATGGCGAGCGCATGGTCAAGCGCACCTTCAACCCTGGCTTCCGCATCGAGCTGCATCAGAAAGACCTGAACCTGGCTCTGCAAGGCGCCAAGGCGATGGGTGTGTCGCTGCCGAATACGGCGCAGGCGCAGGAATTGATGAATGCCTGCGCTGCCAATGGCCTGGCAGGCCTGGATCACTCGGCGCTGTGCCGCGCGATCGAGATCATGTCGAATCACCAGATCGCACAGGCCTGATCATGAGCGACTTCAATCCACGCCAATTCCTGCTGGAGCTGTACGGCAGCGCGGTCGGCGCCGTCAGCGCGGAAAAATGCCTGCCCGCCTATCTGCCCGAGCCGCCGAAAAATGGCCGCACGCTGGTGATCGGCGCCGGCAAGGGCGCAGCCGCTATGGCGCGCGCCGTCGAACAACACTGGAAAGGTGATATTTCCGGGCTGGTGGTCACGCGCTATGAGCATGGCGTGGATTGCCAGCATATCGAAGTGGTTGAAGCAGCGCACCCTGTGCCCGACGAGGCAGGGCGCGCGGCTGCAGGCCGCATGCTGGAAATGGTCAAAGGCCTGACCGAGAATGATCTGGTCCTGTGCCTGATCACGGGCGGCGGCTCAGCACTGCTGTCGCTGCCCGCGCCGGGCATCTCGCTGGAGCAGAAGCAGGCGCTGAACAAGGCTCTGCTGCGCAGCGGCGCCACTATCTCCGAGATGAACTGCGTGCGCAAGCATCTGTCGGCCATCAAAGGTGGCCGTCTTGCGCTGGCCTGCGCGCCTGCGCGTGTGGTCACGCTGCTGATCTCCGACGTGCCGGGGGATGATCCCGGCGTGATCGCCAGCGGTCCTACGCTGCCGGATCCAACCACCTGCGACGATGCGCTGGCGGTGCTGAAGAAGTACAAGATCGAGGTGCCGCCGAATGTGCGCAAGTACCTGGAGACCGGCGAGGGCGAGACACCCAAGCCAGGCGATCCACGCTTCGCCCGCAATGAGCACCACGTGATTGCGATTGCCCAGGATGCACTGGAAGCGGCTGCCGACTACGCCGAACAGGCAGGCATCAAGCCCTATATCCTGTCCGACGGGATCGAAGGCGAGTCGCGCGATGTGGCGCTGGTCCACGCAGCGATGGCCAAGCAGGTGGCTTCCCGTGGCCAGCCGTTCCAGAAGCCTTGCGTGATCATCTCCGGCGGCGAAACCACGGTGACGGTGCGCGGTTCGGGGCGCGGCGGACGCAATGCCGAGTTCCTGCTCAGCCTTGCGGTGGCGCTGGAAGGCCATCCGGATATCCATGCCGTGGCTTGCGACACCGACGGCATTGACGGTTCGGAAGACAATGCGGGCGCCTTGTACTCGCCGGATTCGCTGGCGCGCGGCGCCGAGAAGGATCTGCGTGCCAAGACTCTGCTGGAAAACAACGATGGCTACGGCTTCTTCAGTGCGCTGGATGACCTGGTGGTGAGCGGTCCGACCCGCACCAACGTCAACGATTTCCGCGCTGTGCTCATTCTGTAAAGGTATCAACATGCGACGTCAACGCAAGGCCAAGATTGTGGCCACGCTGGGCCCGGCCTCCAGCAGCAAGGAATCGATTCAGGCGCTGTTTGAAGCGGGTGCCGATGTGTTCCGCTTCAACTTTAGCCACGGTTCGCATCAGGACCATCAGGCACGCTGCAATATCGTGCGCGAGATCGAACGCAGCGTCGGTCGCCCGATCGCCATTCTGGCCGATCTGCAGGGCCCCAAGCTGCGCGTGGGCCAGTTCGCCGATGGCAAAGTTACACTGGAAGCGGGCCAGGAGTTCACGCTGGACCGCGACCCGGTGCCGGGCAATGCGCAGCGCGTCTGCCTGCCGCATCCGGAATTGTTTGAAGTGGTTGGTGCGGGCCAGTCGCTGCTGCTGGATGACGGCAAGCTGCGCCTGGCGGTGCAGGGCAACGATGGGCGCAATATACGCACGACGGTGGTCAATGGCGGCGTGCTGTCCGACCGCAAAGGTGTGAATGTGCCGGACGTCGTGCTGCCGATTCCTGCACTGACGGAAAAGGATCTGCGTGACCTGGAGTTTGCACTGGAGATGGGCGCTGACTGGATTGCGCTGTCCTTCGTGCAGCGTCCGGAAGACCTGGTGCAGGCGCGCGCCATCGCCGGCAACCGTGCTTCGCTGCTGGCCAAGCTGGAAAAGCCAGCTGCATTGGATGCGCTGGACGCCATCGTTGCCGTCTCGGATGCCATCATGGTGGCGCGCGGCGATCTGGGCGTGGAAGTGCCGCCCGAGCGCGTACCGGGTGTGCAGAAGCGCATCCTGCGCACCTGCCGCCAGCAGGGCAAACCGATTGTCATCGCCACCCAGATGCTGGAATCGATGATCTCCGCGCCGGTGCCCACCCGCGCAGAAGCATCCGACGTGGCCAGCGCCATCTACGACGGCGCGGATGCGGTGATGCTGTCGGCGGAATCGGCCAGCGGCGCGTATCCGACCGCTGCGGTATCGATCATGGACCGCATCATCTGCGAAGTAGAGAAGGATCCGCTGTATCGCCAGATGATCGACGCGCAGAATCAGGCGCCGCTGCCCAACAGTGGCGACGCGATCTGCTCGGCGCTGCGCGACGTGACCAGCATCGTCGGCGCGGTGGCGACCGTGACCTACACCAGCTCGGGCCATACCAGCCTGCGCGCGGCACGTGAGCGGCCGATGGCGCCGATCCTGAGCATCACGCCGAACCTGTCCACGGCGCGCCGCCTGGCGCTGGCCTGGGGCGTGCATTCGACGGTGAGCCAGGAAGTGCGCAATGTTGACCGCATGGTGGCAGCGGCTTGCCTGGCCACGCTGAAGGAAGGCTTTGGCCAGCCGGGCGACCAGATCGCCATCACGGCGGGCGTGCCGTTCGGCCAGCCGGGCAGCACCAATCTGCTGCGCATCGCACAGATCTGGCCGAACCAGGAGCCGGTGGCGGCTTAAAGCAGGCAGCCCGTGTCGCCATGGATCGCATGGCGGCCGGGCTGGGTTAGTTTGTTCTCGATTACTCATGCAATTTCAGCCACGTTCCTACTGGCTTGCGTGGCGCTGCAGCATTCCGCTGGCGCTGCACGAGCTGCTGTCCAGCATAGGGCAGATCTACTTCCAGTCCTCTCCGATTTTTGGCATTGCGCTGCTGCTGTGCCTTTACCTAACCGATCCTGCGCTGGCAATGGGCTGCGTGCTGGGCGCCTGCGTCGCCTCCGCGACGGCGTGGATGCTGGCGTTTCCGGATGAAGACCGGCGCCAGGGCATCTATAGCTTTAACGGTGCGCTAAGCGGCGCAGGACTGGCTGCGCTCTATCAGTTCAGCTCCGCCTTGGCTGCGTGGATCGCGCTGGCGGGTGTGCTGACCGCATTGCTGAGCCGCGCGGCGCAGCGTGCGGGCCTGCCGGTACTGACTTCGCTGTTCGTACTGGTGATGTGGTTGACGGCAGCGGCGGCGCCGCAATTGGGTTTGCTGGCATCGAGCATGCCGCCCGGCTCGCGGCTGCCTGCCATGCCCGGCCACTTCTTTGAGCCTGTCGCGAATATCAGCTTTGCGCGCGGCGGCGGGGTGGGTGCGCTGCTCTGGCTTGTGCTGGCGGTTCGTGATTGGCGGCAGAGCGCGTGGTTGCTGGCCGGCGTGGCGTTAGGAGCTGTAGCGCCCACTGTGGCGGCGGGAGAGGGTGTCAATTGCGCTTTGACCCTGCTGGGACTGAGCGTGCATAGGCGCAGCTGGCCCTGGCGCGTGGGCGGCGGCGCCGTCTGCATCGTCTTCTGCATGGCGTTTTCAGCTGCCGGCGTCGCGGCCTTTACCGCGCCTTTCGTGCTGACGACCTGGATGGTGCTGTGGTGGAGTGGTCCGCCGCATACTCGCCCAGACCTTCCGCCAGTGCCGTGAACACTGCCTGGCAGGCCGGATTGCTACGCAAATTCTCATGCATTGCCAGCCAGGTATCCAGCTGGAGCGAAAACAATTCGGGTAGCACGCGCACCAGCGCGCCATGGCGTTCGGCCAGCCGCACCTGGCAGGCGCCAATGCCGATACCTGCCCGGATACAGGCCAGCTGCGTGACGTCGCTGTCGGTACGCAGCCGAAAATCTTCCCGCTGCAGGCCGCCGAACAGGTGGCGCAGCGAGCGGGTATAGCCAGTCTCCTGGTCGATGCCGATCAGCGTATGGCCGGCCAGATCCTTCCACGTGGAGGGTGTGCCGCAGCGTTTCAGGTAACTGCGATGCGCATGCAATCCCACTTCAATATTGCCGATGCGGCGGGCAATCAGTACATCCTGTTCCGGACGCTGCATGCGCACGGCGATATCGGCCTCCCGGCGCAGCAGGTTTTCGATGCGGTTGGAGGGCGCCAGCTCGATGGCGATATGGGGAAATTGGCGGTGGATTCCGGCCAGAATGGGCGGCAGCACTTCCACGCTGACGATTTCACTGGCTGTGACACGTACGGTGCCGCGCAGCTCCTGCGGACCATTGCTGCCCAATCCGGAAGCGGCACGCAGCAGGGCAGCCGAGGTAGATGCCAGTGTTTCGGCATGCGGCGCCAGCGCCACGGCGGCCTCGGTCGGCTCAAACCCTGTCTGTGAGCGGATAAACAGCGACAGCTCCAGCATCTGCTCCAGCGTATCGATATGGCGGCCCACGGTGGGCTGGGTCAGGCCCAGCGCCCGCGCGGCTCCCGAGAGTGAGCCTTCCTTCAGCACAGAGAGAAAGGTCCGGTACAAATCCCAGCTTGGTTCGGTGGTGGTCATGCAAAATTGTATAGCTACTATGCGGAATAAGGCAATTTTCTTTTATCCCGGCCGGCGGCAAACTGCATCCATCGACAACACGGGAGGTAAAAATGAAAACAGCACTGGTATTGGGCGCAACGGGCGGCATCGGCGGTGAAATGGTACGGCGCCTGCAGGCGGGTGGTTGGCAGGTGAAGGCGCTGCATCGCACCGGCGCCAGGGCGGCACGGCCGGGCGACGGCATCACCTGGCTGCACGGTGACGCCATGAGCAGCGACGACGTGGTGGCCGCAGCCAAGGGCGTGCAGCTGATCGTCCACGCGGTCAATCCGCCCGGCTATCGCAACTGGGGCCAGCTGGTGCTGCCCATGATCGATAGCACGATCGCTGCGGCCAAAGCCAGCGGCGCGCGCATCCTGCTGCCGGGGACGGTGTACAACTTTGGCCCTGACGCGCAGCCGATGCTTTCGGAAGAGTCGCCGCAAAATCCGGTCACCCGCAAGGGCAGGATCCGCGCCGAGATGGAGGCGCGCCTGAAAGCCGCTGCCCAGGAAGGCGTACGGACGCTGGTTGTGCGGGCCGGTGACTTCTTTGGCCCCAAAGCCGGCAACAACTGGTTCGCACAGGGGGTGGTCAAGATGGGGCACGAGGTCAGCGGCATCACCAACCCAGGCCGCCCGGGATTGGGGCACCAGTGGGCCTATCTGCCCGATGTGGCTGAGACGATGTTCCGTTTAGTGGAGCTGGGTGACAAGCTGCCCCCCTTTGCTACCTATCACATGGAAGGCCATTGGGATGCGGATGGCACGCAGATGGTGTCGGCGGTGAGCCGCGTGACAGGCAAGCCGCAATTGAAAGTGAGCGGTTTCCCGTGGTGGCTGGTCTCGGTGGCGTGGCCGTTTGTGACCCTGTTCCGCGAGATGCGCGAGATGCGGTATCTGTGGCAGCGGCCGATCTACATGTCCAACCAGCGCCTGCGCGAGATGCTGGGTGCGGAACCGCACACGCCACTGGATGTGGCGGTGCGCGAGACGCTGGTGGGACTGGGCTGCCTGCGTAAGCTTAGTCTTGTTCAGACCAGAGCTTACCCGCCGTGGCCCAGTGCTCCTTCTTGATCTCATGGATGATGACATCAACGGAGCCGGGCGTGGCGTCCAGCGTGCGCACGGTGGCTTCGGTGATCGCCTGGACAAAGGCGCGCTTTTGCTCGGGCGTGCGGCCTTCAAACAGCTGTACGTTAATGGTGGGCATGGCGCGTCCTTTCAGGTGCGGTAGTCGGGATTGATGCGATCGAGCTTGCGTAGCAGGGCAGGCCATTCCAGCGCGCCTTCCGGCGCCCCATCGCCGACCAGCTGCTGGTGGGCTTTCAGGCAGGTTTCCGCCGGCGGCATATGCAGGGCGGCGCCGCCTGTTTGGGCTTTCAGCTGGACGGCGCAGGCTTTGTCCAGAGTCTCCATCAGCACGTAGGCTTCCGCGACGGTGCGGCCGCAGACCAGGGTGCCGTGGTTCCGCATCAGCATAGCGGGCTTCTGGGCAAGCCGCTCGACCAGGCGGGCCTGCTCCTGCGGCGTCATGGCCAGCCCTTCGTAGTGGTGGTAGCCGAGCTGCTGATAGAAGCGCAGCGCATGAGCCGACAATGGCAGCAAGCCTTGCGCCTGCGCGCCGACCGCTATCCCATCAACGTTATGCAGGTGCATGACGCATTCCACTCCTGGGCGTGCAGCATGCACTGTGGCGTGCAGGGCGAAGCCAGCCTTATTGACGGTGTGGCCGGAAACGCCCACCACCTCGCCCAGGGCGTTAATCTTGACCAGGCTGGATGCCTTGATCTCGCTGAAGTGCTGGCCAAAGGGATTGATCAGGTAGTGGCCCGGCTGGCCGGGAATGGCAGCGCTGATATGCGTGTAAATGCCGTCGTCCCAGCCCTGCAAGGCGCAGAGGCGGTAGCAGGCAGCCAGATTGACGCGCAGCTGCCATTCTTCCGGTGTGGTGATGCCGGACGCAGACAGCGCCGAAGGCGTCGCGGCGAGCGCCTGGCTGGCTTGGTCGGATAAACGTTCCATGCAGCTCTCCGTGCTTAGCGCTGATGTACTGGTGCGCCGGCGGCGTAAGTGGCGGCCACGGTGCGGTCGTCACCCAGCAGGGCGATGGCGAACAGCAGTTCTTCCAGGCTGTCGGTGCGCTCGCTGCGGCGGGCCAGCAGCGGCGTGGCTTTCGGATCGAGCACCACGAAGTCGGCTTCCGCGCCCGGGACGAAGTTGCCGATGGTGCCTTCCAGCTGCATCGAGCGCGCGCCGCCCAGCGTGGCCAGGTAGAACATGCGCAGCGCAGGAAGATAAGTACCACCCATGCGCGCCACCTTGTAGGCCTCGTTCATGGTCTGCAGCATGGAGAACGAGGTGCCGCCGCCGACGTCGGTGGCCAGCGATAACGGCACTTGCGCTGCATCGGCGCGCTCGAAGTTAAACAAGCCGCTGCCCAGGAACAGATTGGAGGTCGGGCAGATCGAGATGGCGGATTGAGTCTCGCTCATGCGGGTGCGGTCGGCGTCGTCCAGCCAGATGCAGTGGGCGTACATGGAGCGTGGACGCAGCATGCCGAAATGGTCATACACGTCCATGTAGCTGCGCGCGTTCGGGAACAGCGACTTGACCCAGGCCACTTCGTCGGTGTTCTCGGCCACGTGGGTTTGCAGGTAGGTGTCCGGATAGGCCTTGGCCAATTGGCCTGCCAGTTCCAGCTGCGCTTCGGTCGAGGTGGGCGCAAAGCGGGGCGTGATGGCGTACAGCTGGCGGCCACGCTTGTGCCACTTCTTGATCAGCTCTTCGCTTTCGCGCACGCCGGACTCGGCGGTGTCCTGCAGGAAGTCGGGGCAGTTACGGTCCATCAGCACCTTACCCGCAACCATGCGCAGATTGCGTTTTTCGCTCTCGGTGAAGAAGGCTTCCACCGATTCCGGATGCACGGTGCAGTAGACCATGGCCGTGGTGGTGCCGCAGCGGGTCAGCTCATCGAGGAAGAAGCTGGCAACGCGGCCCGCATGTACCGGATCCTTGAACTGGCGCTCGGTCGGGAAGGTGTACTTCTCCAGCCATGGCAGCAGGCCTGGCGCCGGCGAGGCAATCATGTCTGTCTGCGGATAGTGCACGTGGGTGTCGATGAAGCCGGGGACAATCAGCTTGCCGCGGTAGTCGTGCACCTGAGCGCCCTGCGGCAGCAGGCCGCTCAGGGTGGCGTAGTCGCCTGCCATGTGGACTTTGCCCTCATTGACGATCAACAGGCCGTCCTCGTGCCAGCGATAGGCGCGGTCGTTAAAGGCTGGATCGTCGGTGAAGTGCAGAATGCTGGCGCGATAAGCCTGGAAGTTGTTTTGTAAGCTTGCCATCTTTGTTTCCTTGATTCGGTTCGGCGCGCGCAGGCGCGCCGCGCGGGCCATGTGGCATGCACGCGCAATGTCTCTGGTGCGGCCGCAGCTGTTAGCGTCGCACCACGTCGTTTTGTATGGGGGATCAGCTGGCGCTAGGCCAGGTCAGCTTGTGTAACGATGGCGAACTCCCGCCCCGGCGCTGCCGGAGAGTGAGACGCCGGAGACCGGCATTGATGATGTGTCATGCTGTGCATTGGATTTGCTTTGCTGGCATGTGATTGGATGTGGATGCTGTAATTGTAGCAGCACTGGCGGCGGCTTCCCATACCTGCAGCAGTTGCGCCACAACGGCGATGGCGATCACGGCGGGTTCTTTGCCCTGGATGCCGGGCACGCCGATCGGACAGGTCATGTCGCTCATGCGGTCAGCAGGAATACCGCGCTCCTGCAGGCGGCGCTCGAAGGAAACGCGCTTGGTCCTGGAACCGATCAGACCAAACCAGGTGAAGTCGGTACGGCGCAGGATATGCTCGGACAGCAGCTGGTCCAGCGCATGACTGTGCGTCAGCACCAGGAAGCTGGCGCCCGGCGGCGCTTCCGCCACCACGGCTTCCGGCGTATCGGTCGCTTCGATGCTGACGTTGGAAGGCAGCAGATCGGGGAACATCTCTTCGCGCTCGTCGATCCAGACGACGTGGCAGGGCAGTTCCGCCAGCGCGCGCACGATGGCCGCGCCGACGTGGCCGGCGCCGAACAGGTAGAGGCGAGGGCGGTGTGGCAGGCAGGAATCCACCAGCCATTGGCCGCCCTGGGCATCGACGACGATCTTGCAGCCGGTGCCGGCAGCGGTCGCAGGAGCCGCTCCGGACGCAGAGCCGGTCAGCGTTTCCGGGCCGGCGCCGTGCAGGCGCGAACCGAGCGCGCCGTAAATGCCTGGCATATCGGGGGTATCGAGAGAAAGCAGGCGCCAGCTGTCCTGGCCATCCTTCAGGCGCTTGGCCAGTGTGGCGAAATGCTCGCCAGCCTGGCTGTCCAGCCGTTCAAAGGCCAGATGCACCACGCCGCCGCAGCACTGTCCCAGGCTGGGGCCGAGCGGGAAGCGTTCCAGGCGGCGCTCCGCGCGCAGCTGGCCGGTTGGCATGGCCAGCATCTCGCGGGCGATTTCCATCGCGCGCATTTCGAGGTGGCCGCCGCCGATGGTGTCGTAGCTGCGGTCCTCGGTGATGACCATCTTGGCGCCGGGCAGGCGCGGAACCGAACCTGCGGTCTGCGCCACCGTAACCAGGATGCCCGGCACCGAAATGGTGGCCGCTGCGTCCAAAGCGTTGAGCTGGAAGGACATGCTGAACTCCCGTTTTCCCGTGTTACTTCGTTACTGAGCCTGCTCGGCCAGTGCCTGCACGGCGCTGATCGCGTCCAGGATCGCTTCGCTGGTCGCCGGGGCGCGCAGCGGAGGATTGAAGCGGTGCTCAGCCACGCTGGAGCAGGCATCGCGAATCGCCAGGAACACGGAGAACGGCAGCAGCAGCGGCGGCTCGCCGACCGCCTTGGAGCGGTGGATGGAGTCGGTGACGTTGCGGTTCTTGAACAGGCGGACGTTGAAGTTCTCCGGGCAGTCGGACACGCCAGGGATCTTGTAGGTCGACGGCGCGTGCGTCATCAGCTTGCCGCTGGCGTTCCACCACAGTTCTTCCGTGGTCAGCCAGCCCATGCCTTGAATGAAGGCGCCTTCCACCTGGCCGATATCAATGGCCGGGTTGAGCGACTGGCCCGCATCGTACAGCGCGTCGGCGCGCAGCAGCTTCCATTCGCCGGTCAGCGTGTCGACCACCACTTCCGACACCGAGGCGCCGTAAGCGTAGTAGGAGAACGGATTACCGCTCATGGTCTTCGGATCCCAGTGCAGGCCAGGCGTGGCATAGAAGCCGTCGGACCACAGCTGGACGCGCGCCATGTAAGCCTTTTGTACCAGCTCCGCGAACGGAATGGCATGCTCGCCGACGTGAACGAAGTTGTTCTCGAAGCGTACCAGGGCAGGATCACCGTCATGGCGCTTGGCGGCGAATTCGGCCAGGCGCTGGCGGATGGTATTGGCCGCATCCTGTGCCGCCTTGCCGTTCAGGTCCGCGCCGGTGGAGGCAGCGGTGGCCGAGGTATTGGCGACCTTGCTGGTGTTGGTGGCGCTGGCGCGCACCATATCCAGGTCCACGCCCAGCTCATGTGCCACCACCTGGCAGACCTTGGTGTTGATGCCCTGGCCCATTTCGGTGCCGCCGTGGTTCACCAGGATGGAACCGTCGGTGTAGATGTGTACCAGCGCGCCGGCCTGGTTGAAGTGGGTGACGTTGAATGCGATGCCGAATTTGACCGGGGTCAGCGCCAGACCTCGCTTCAGTACGGGGCTGCGGGCATTGAAAGCGGCGATGTCGGCGCGGCGCTTGCGGTATTCGGTTTCCTCTTCCAGCTGCGCCACCAGTTCGTGGATGACGTTGTCCCGGACGGTCTGCTGGTATTGCGTGACGTTGCGGCCCTCTTCGTCATTGCGGCCGTAGAAGTTGATCTTGCGGACGTCCAGCGCATCCATACCCAGGTTGCGCGCGATTTCATCGACGATGTACTCGATGGCGATGGCGCCCTGTGGGCCGCCGAAGCCGCGGAAGGCGGTATTCGACTGGGTGTTGGTGCGGCCGGCCATGGCGCGGATGTCCACATCGCCCAGATAGTAGGCGTTGTCGAAGTGGCAGACGGCGCGGGTGGCAACAGGGGCGGACAGGTCGGCCGAGAAGCCGGCGCGCGAGACCATCTCCACCTTGGCGGCAACGATGCGGCCGTCGTCGCCGTAGCCCATTTCGTACTCGTAATAGAAGCAGTGGCGCTTACCGGTCACCATCATGTCGTCGTCGCGGTCGGCGCGCAGCTTGACGGGACGCTTGGTATGTACGGCGGCGACAGCGGCGCAGGCGGCCCACAGCGCGGACTGCGATTCCTTGCCGCCGAAACCACCACCCATGCGGCGGCATTCGATCACGATATCGTGCGAGTGACGGTGCAAGGCGTGGGCCACCACGTGCTGCATCTCGGTCGGGTGCTGGGTGGAGCAGTAGATGTGCATGCCGTTGCCTTCTTTTGGCACGGCGTAGGAAATCTGGCCTTCCAGGTAGAACTGTTCCTGGCCGCCCACGTGGAGCTGGCCTTTCAGCTTGTGCTTGGAGCGCTCGAAGGCGGCCTTGACGTCCCCGCGCGCCAGGTGCATTGGTGGCACCACAAAGGATTGCGCGTCGCGTGCAGCGACCGGGGTCAGGATGGCAGGCAGTTCTTCATATTCGATGACAGCCTTCTTCACGGCACGGCGGGCGTTGTCATGCGAGTCCGCCACCACGATAAAGATCGGCTGGCCGATGTAGTGCACGGTGCCGTCGGACAGGATCGGATCGTCGTGGATGATCGGGCCGCAGTCGTTGACGCCGGGGATGTCGTCGGCAGTGTAGACCGCCACCACACCAGGCATGGCTTTGACGCCGTCGAAATTCATCGACAGGATCTTGGCGTGCGCCTTGGACGAGATGCCCAGCGCGGCGTGCAGCGTGCCGTGCTCTTCGCGGATGTCGTCGGTGTAGGTGGCTTCACCCAGCACGTGCAGGACAGCCGATTCGTGCTTGTGCGATTTGCCCACTTCGGCCCAGGCCATGGGGACGGGTTGCGTCAGGAATGCTTCGGATTTGCTGTTCATGCGGCCGCTCCCTCTGCAAAGTTAAAGGCGCTGATCGATTGGAGCGGCATGGCCTGCTCCGGGTTGGTCTCCAGCCAGAAGCGGCGCAGCAGGTTCTGGGCCGTCTTCATGCGGTAGTTGGCGGTGGCGCGCATGTCGCTCAGCGGCTTGTAGTCTTCTGTCAATGCGGCCATGGCCAGCTTGAGGTTCTCTTCGCTCCATGGCTTGCCGTTCAGGGTCGCCTCCGCCAGCGCTGCGCGCTTGGAGGTCGCGGCCATGCCGCCGTAGGCGATATGGGCGTCGCGCACGATGCCATTTTCCAGCGTGACGGCGTAGGCGGCGCAGACGGCAGAGATGTCCTGGTCGTAGCGCTTGGACAGCTTGTAGGTGCGGAATACGACGTTCTGGCGCGGCAGGGGAATACGCACGGCTTCCACAAACTCGCCCGGTTGCCAGTCTTTCTTCATGTAGTCGAGATAGAACTTCTCCAGCAGCAGGACGCGCTGGCCCTTATCGCTGCGCAGGACGATCTCCGCGCCCAGCGCGATCATCCACGGTGCGGAATCGCCGATGGGGGAGCCGTTGGCGACGCTGCCACCCAGGGTGCCGGTATTGCGCACAGGCTGGGAGGCGAAGCGCTGCCACATCTCAGTCAGCTCGGATGGATAATGCTTGCACACGGCCTCGTATGCGTCATTCAGGTTAACGGCGGCGCCGATGGTCAGCCAGCCGTCCCTTTGCTCAAGCTGGAACAGCTCTTTCACCTGGCGCACATAGATCATGTCGCCCAGGTTGCGCATTTGCTTGGTGACCCACAGGCCGACGTCGGTGGAGCCGGCGACGATGGTGGCGGTGGGCTTTTCGGCGCGCAGAGTGGCCAGTTCGTCCAGGGTGCGCGGGGCGTAGAAGGTTTGGCCGTCGTGGCTGTAGCTGTACATTTTGTCGCGCTGGAGTGCCTCCAGCTGGGCTTTGAGGGCGGCGCGGTCAAAGCCGACTTGCGGCAGTTCGACCATGCGGCGCGCGGCATCGATGATGGGACGATAGCCGGTGCAGCGGCACAGATTGCCGGACAGGGTTTCGTCGATGGACTTGCGGCAGGGCGCTTCTTGCTTCCCTTCCTGTTTCAGGTACAGGCTCCACAGCGACATGGCGAAGCCCGGCGTGCAGAAGCCACACTGCGAGCCATGGCATTCCACCAGCGCTTCCTGCACCGGATGCAGGGAGCCGTCCTGCTGTTTCAGGTCTTCCACGGTGAAGACGGCCTTGCCGTCCAGCGTAGGCACGAACTGGATGCAGGAGTTCACCGAGCGCATGGCCACTTCGCCATTGGGTTCCAGCTCGGCCACCACCACGGTGCAGGCGCCGCAGTCGCCTTCGGCGCAGCCTTCCTTGGTGCCGGTGCAGTGCAGGTCTTCGCGCAGATGCTGCAGCAGGGTGCGGGTTGGTGCGCCATCCGCGACGGTTTGTACTTCGCCGCGATAGAAGAATCGAATTGGTTCAGACATCATCGTCTCCGTTATTTCTTAAACTGGCGCAGGAAGTCCAGGAAGATCTGGGCCGACACTTCAGCGTCGTCGGCGGTCATGGTTTCCAGCGGGTTGTGGCTGATGCCGCCGTTTCCGCAACGGGTGAACAGCATGGCGACATCGGTCACGCGGGCCAGCGCCATGGCGTCGTGGCCGGCGCCGGAAGGCAGGTGGAACACTTCGATACCAGCACGCTTGGTGGCGGCAGCCAGCTGGTCGACCAGCCACTGTGCGCATGGCGCGGCGGGCGCGGCGACGATGCGGGTGGCTTTGGAGACAATCTGGCGGCGGCCGCACACGGCTTCGATCTGGTTCAGGATGTCCGTGACGGCAGCGTCGCGGGTGGCGTCATCGGCGGCGCGGATATCCAGCGAGAACTTGCAGGCGCCCGGAATCACGTTGACTGAGCCATCCGGCACCTGCAGTTGGCCGACGGTGCCGACCAGCGAAGGCGCCTTGGCGCAGCGTTCTTCCACGTACAGCACGATTTCAGCTGCGGCGGCTGCGGCGTCTTTGCGCATGGACATTGGCGTGGTGCCCGCGTGGCTGGCAACGCCGGTCAGTTCGACCTGGAAGCGCTGGCTGCCCGCGATGGAGGTGACCACGCCTGCAGGCAGGCCTTTTTCGAGCAGTACCGGACCTTGTTCAATATGGACTTCGACGAAGCCGAGGATATCTTCCGGCTTGCGCGCCACCGATGGGATCCTGCTGACGTCGTGGCCTGCGGCAGTCAGCGCGTCGCGCATGGCCACGCCGTTGGCGTCGGTGCGGTCCAGCAGCGCCATGTCGAACTGGCCGATGACGGCATTACTGCCCAGGAAAGTGCTCTGATAACGCACGCCTTCTTCTTCCGAGAAGCCGATGATCTCCAGGTTGAAGGGCAGGCGTTCGCCGCGTTCATTAAGGTGCTTGACCACGGTGATCGGCAGCAGGATGCCTTCGCGGCCGTCATATTTGCCGCCGTTGCGCACGGTGTCGTAGTGCGAGCCGGTGAGCAGGGTCTTGGCGCCAGGCTTGGCGGCGGCATAGCGGCCGACCACGTTGCCGACCGGGTCGATCTCGACATCCATGCCCGCTTCCTTCATCCACGCAGCCAGCTGACCGGCGGTCTTGCGGTGTGCGTCAGTCATGAAGGCGCAGGTCAGATTCTCCGCATCGTCGCTCCAGGCGCCGATGGTTTCAGCCCATTGCATAATGGTCGGACCGAATTGCAGGTCCAGTTCCAGCAGGGCGTTCAGGCGCATCTCGGCGATACGGCCGATCTGGCGCAGGCATTCGGCCAGCTCGTCGTCTCGCTGCGAACGCAGGCGGCGGCTGAAGTGGGCGATGATCTCCTGGCGGGTCAGGCCGTTGCCGGTCGGACCCTTGACGGCCAGGATGAAGGGGAAACCGAACTTGCTGTTGTAGTCAGCATTCAGTTTATGCAAGGTGGCCAGTTCTTCGGCGCTGCAGTGGGTCAGGCCGGCCTGCGCCTGCTCGCCGGTGGATTCGGCGGTCAGTTCACCCGCCAGGGCGGCTTTGCCGGCCAGTTCCGGGTGGGCGCGCACCAGGCCCAGTTGTTCGTCTTCGGTGGCTTTGCGCACCACCGTTTGCAGCGCCTGTTTCAGCGCGGCCGGGGTGGCGAATGGACGCCCGGCGGCGGCGCGCTGCGGGATCCAGGGGGAGTGTTCGTAGAGACCGTGCAGCAGCTGGGTGAATTCCTCGGCGCTGCACTGGTTAAGGTGATCAAGAGTGATGGTCATATGTCTGCAGGCCGCATCACGGGCCTGTCTCCTCTTTGTTGATATATAACGGATGATATATGCCGGAAGGCGTAGTTATATATGCATAGCGCCATATCCGGATTCAGCGCGACGATATGCGGAGTGTTGCGGTCCTGCGACGATATTTGCTACTTGGCGGCCAGCGATTGCGCGGCCTGGGTGATCTGCTCGCGCAGCCACTTGTGCTCCGGGGCGTGATGCACGCGCTC
>Ga0213872_10000601_pt1 | contig 27442 bp, 29 predicted proteins | sample VelepicomBERX_R2_FD_160071 | JGI IMG/M metagenome (GOLD analysis project Ga0213872, IMG submission 160071) | Rhizosphere microbial communities from Vellozia epidendroides in rupestrian grasslands, the National Park of Serra do Cipo, Brazil - RX_R2 | ecosystem: Host-associated > Plants > Roots >...
ACCGCCAAGTATGACGAACTCCCACAGCACGGCGCGCAACAGATCGGCCCGCGCCGCGCCCAGCACCTTCAGCAGCACCGCCTCGGCGACGCGCCGCCGCTGACCGGCCGAGATGGCGGCGGCCAGGACCAATCCGCCCGCCACCAGCGCCACCGCCGCCGCCGAGCGGATGGCGATGCCGATGCCGTCGACCACCCGGCGCAGCTGCGCCAGCGCGTCCGAGACGCGGATCACCGAGACCGTCGGCAAGGCGTCGCTGACCGCCCGCTCCACCGCCGCCTCGCGCCCCGGCGGGACATGGACGGTGGCGATCTCGCTGACCGGCGCCCCGGCCAGGGCGTTGGGCGACAGCACGAAGGTGAAGTTCATGCCGAGGCTGGCCCAGTCGATGCGCCGCAGCGAGGCGATCTTCGCGGTGATCTCGCGGCCCAGCACGTCGACGGTGATGCTGTCGCCGATCCCGACGCCGAACCCCTTGGCGAGATTGGCGTCGAGCGAGACCAGCGGCGGCCCGTCATAATCCTTCGCCCACCAGTCGCCGGCGACGATATTGGCGTCGGCGGGCGGCTCGTCGGCCACCGTCAGGCCGCGATCGCCCTTGATTGCCCAGGCGGCGTCGGGCGCCACCGTCGCTTTGGACACCGGCACCTCGTCGATGCGGGTGATGCGGCCGCGGATCATCACCGCCCGGGTGATCTGCTCGGCGCCGGCGCCGCGCGCCACCTGGTCGAAGCGCTCGGCCTGGTCGGATTGGATGTCGATGAAGAAGAAGGCAGGCGCCTTGGCGGGGATCTGCTCGTCGATCTGGCGCGACAGGGTGATCTCGACCAGGGTCAGCCCGACCAGCAGCGACAGGCCGAGCCCGAGCGACAGCACCACCCCCTCGGTCAGCGCGCCCGGCCGGTGCAGGCTGGACAAGGCCAGCCGCAAGGACAGGCGGCCGGCCAGCTTGCGCTTCGAGACCAGCCGCGCCAGGGCAACCACCAGCCGTCCGCCCAGGGCGAACAGGCCGAACGCGACAGCGCCGCCCACCACGAACCAGATCGCCAGCTTGCGATCGGCGCTGATCAGCACGGTGAAACCGGCCAGGGCCAGCGCCGCCAAGGTGATGAGGAGGACGGCGCCGGGGCGGAAACGCCGCGGCGCCGGCGCGACCCGGTCGCGCAGCAGCTGGGCGCCGGGAATCGCCGCCGCCCGGGCCAGCGGACCGGCGGCGAAGGTGAGGCAGGCCAGTATGCCGAACACCAGCGCCTCGGCCAGAGGCAGGAATGCCACGCCGAGATGGGCCTCGACCGGCAGCCGGTCGCCCAGGGTTTCCGTCACCACCCAGGGCGCCGCGGCGCCGAGAACGAGCCCCAGCGCCATGCCGAGAATCGCCAGAAGGGCGAACTGCAGGGCGTGGCTGAGCAGGATTACCCCGTTCGAGGCGCCTAGGCATTTCAGCTTAGCGATGTCGGACAGCCGCTGATCGACGAAGGCGGTGGTGCCGTCGGCGATGCCGATGCCGCCGACCAGCAGGCTGGTCAGCCCGACCAGGGTAAGGAACAAGGTCGTACGGTCAAGCAGCCGCTTCAGCGCCGGGGTGGCGTCGGAAGCGTCGCGCACCAGCCACGGCGCCGGCTCGTATTTGGTCTCCAGCGCCTGGCGGAAGCGTTTGACGTCCTGCCCGGGGTTCAGCTTCATCAGCACCAGATGATGGACCAGGCTGCCCGGCTGGATCAGGCCGGTCGCCTCCAGCGCGTCGGACGCCACCAGCAGGCGCGGCCCCAGCGAAAAATTGGCCCCGGCGCGGTCGGGCTCGCGCAGGATCACCGCGCGCAGCACGAAGTCGGCGGTGCCGACGGTGAAACGATCGCCCACGGCGAGGCCGAGGCGGTCGAGCAAATCCTGCTCGGCGACGGCGCCCCAGACATCCCCCTCCTTGGCGACGGCCTGGGCGAGGGAGAGGGCGGGGGCAAGGTCGACTTTGCCAAACAGAGGATAGGCCTGGTCGATGGTCTTGAGTTCGGACAGGGTCTGCCGACCGTCCTTGGCGTTGCGCGCCATCACGCGCATCTCGGCCGATTGCGACAGTCTGCCGAAGCTCTTCAGATAATCGAGCTCGGACTCGTTCGGCGGCCGGTAGGTCAGGCGCAGCTCGGCATCACCCCCCAGCAGCGCCCGGGCATCGTCGGACAAGGCGCGGCGCAAGCTGTAATCTAAAGACAGCGAGGCGGCGATCGCCCCGACCCCCAGCATCAGGCAGGCGACGATGGTGAACCAGCCGGCACGCCCGCCGCGCAGGCCACGCCATGCTAGGCGAAAGGAAAGCGGGATCATGTGGAGATCATCTCATCGGTAGCGATCCGCCCATCCTCGATCCGCACCACCCGGTCGCAACGTTCGGCGAGAACAGGGTCGTGAGTGATCAGCACCAGGGAATTGCGTTCCTCGCGGTGTAGGGCGAACAGCAAATCGATGATCAATCTCCCGGTAGCCTGATCGAGATTGCCGGTCGGTTCGTCGGCCAGCAGGATTTTCGGCCGCATGGCGAAGGCCCGCGCCAGCGCGACGCGCTGCTGCTCGCCACCCGACAATTGGCCGGGATAATGACCCATCCGATGACCCAGCCCGACCCGGTCGAGCTGACGGCGCGCCTCTTCGAAGGGGGCGGCGCGGCCGGCCAGCTCCAGCGGGATCGCGACATTCTCCAGCGCCGTCAGGGTTCCCATCAGGTGGAAAGCCTGGAAGACGATTCCCATATTTTCCCGGCGGAAGCGGGCCAGACGGTCCTCGGACAGGCCGGTGAAATCGGTGCCGGCTACCAGCACCCGCCCGGCGCTGGCCCGTTCCAGCCCGGCCATGATCATCAGGAGGCTCGATTTGCCCGATCCGGACGGCCCGACCACCCCCAGCGTCTCGCCCGCCTGCAGGGAAAGATCGATGTCGGTTAGGATATTGACCTGGCCCGCCGGCCCGGCCAGTGTGAAGGAAACCTTTTCCAACAAGACCGATGAGTCGGCGATAAGAGGATGGGTCATGAAGGCCTGCGGTGCGGGGATGAGGGCTCTTTGGGCATATGGCTTGCTCTCCATGATTGTCAACCTGCCGGCCGCCGCCGCGCCGATCCGTCTGCTGGCCTTCGGCGACAGCCTGACCGCCGGCTACGAGCTTCCCCCCGGCCAGTCCTTCGCCGACCAGCTGGAGGCGGCGCTGAAGACCAAGGGCTATGACGTCACGGTGATCCAGGGCGGGGTGTCGGGCGACACCAGCACCGGCGGCAAGGCTCGCCTCGATTGGGTGATGGGCGGCGCCAAGGCCGACCACGTCATCGTCGAGCTGGGCGCCAACGACGCGCTGCGCGGCATCGATCCGGCCGAGACCAAGGCCAATCTCGACGCCATCCTGACCAATCTTCAGGGAAAGAACGTCAAGGTGATGCTGGCCGGCATGCTGGCCCCGCCCAATCTCGGCGCCGATTACCAGGCCCGCTTCAACGGGCTTTATCCGGCGTTGGCCAAGGCGCATGGAGTTCCGCTCTACCCCTTCTTCCTCGACGGCGTGGCCACCCACCCCGACCTGACCTTGGCGGACGGCATGCACCCCACCGTCCAGGGCGTGGGAGTGATCGTGAAGAACATCCTGCCCACCGTCACCGCCTGGCTGGGATCACCGGCGAAATGAACGACGACCTCTTCCTGCGCTCGGCGCAGGCCGGCGGCAATCACTGGGGCATCATGGTCAAATCGGCGCTGACCGCGCTGGGGCCGCTGCCCGAGGACGTCAATTTCGGGCTGGTCTGCATCACCATGCCGCTGGTCGAGCATCTGTCCTCGATCATGACCTTCTTGCGCGAAACCACGCCGATCCGCGGCTGGTCGATCGCCGTCGGCTCGGGCCTGTCCGGACCGGTGGGAACGGTGCGCGACAGGCCGGCCATCGTGCTGCTGGCGGCCCGCCTGCCGGCCGATTCCTTCCGTCTGGTGGAGAGCTGGAAGGAACCCCGGCGCGGCCAGTTCCTGGCGCAGAACAGGGATTGGCTTGATGCCCAGGCGATGCCGGTCGGGCTGATGCAGGGCGACGTGTTCGACCCCGAACTGCCCGAGATGATCGAGGACGTGGCCGATCAGGCCAATGCCTATCTGGTCGGCGGCCTCGGCGCCGGTCAACCGGGCGGCCTCTCGGGCGTGCTGCTCGGCGCGCCGCTGACGCTGGTCACCGGCCTGACCCAGGGCTGCCAGAAGCTGCCCGGCACCTACCGGGTGTCCGAGGCGACCGACGAGATCCTGATGCAGCTCGACGGCCGTCCGGCGCTGCATGTGCTGAAGGACGCGGTGGGCGAGCATATCGGGCGCGATATCCAGCGCGCCGCCGGGGTGATCCATCTCGGCCTGCCGGTGTCCGGCACCGATCGCTCGGATTACTTGGTGCGCTCGCTGCTCGGCGTCGATCCCGAGCGCGGCTGGCTGGCCGTCGGCAGCCGCCTGTCGGTGGGCGACCAGGTGTTGTTCGTGCGGCGCGACGATGTCGGCGCGCGGGAGGACATGCGCCGCATGCTGGCCGACGTCGCCGCGCGGACCGAGGGGCGCCGCATCGTCGGCGGCCTATATATCTCGTGCGTGGCGCGGGGGGCGGCGATGTTCGGGACAGACGAGGCCGAGATCGATATGATCCGGCAAGCATTGGGAGAATTTCCGCTGATCGGCATCATCAGCCAGGGTGAGTTCTGTCATGACCGGCTTTACGGCTATACCGGCGTCCTGGCGCTGATCCTGTCATGATGCGCCTGTTCGTCGGCCTTGCCCTGCCGTCCTCGCTGAAGGAGCGCTTGGCCCCATTGATGGCCGGGCTGCCGGGCGCCAAATGGGTGCCGCCCGAGAACCTGCATCTGACGCTGCGCTTCATCGGCGAGGTCGACGAGCGCGATGCCGCCCTGCTCGACGAGGCGCTGTCCGCCATCGAGAAGCCGGCTTTCGATCTCCAGGTGGCGGGCTGCGGCATTTTCGCCCAGCGCCGCGGGCCGGAAGCGGTGTGGATCGGCGTCGCCTCGACGCCGCCGCTGGTCGATCTGCAGGCGGCGGTGGAACGCGCTGCGGTGCGCGCCGGCTTCGCGCCGGAGGAAAAGCGCTTCCGTCCGCATATAACCTTGGCCCGTCTGCGGGACACGCCGCAGCCGCGGCTGCAATCCTTCGTCGCCGGGCACAATCTGTTCAAGGAAACGGTGCCGGTCAGCGAGTTCGTGCTGTTTTCCTCGAAATTGGGGGCCGGCGACCCGGTCTACATCGCAGAGACGACGTATCCGCTCGACTCCGTCACCCCCGCCTAGGCGGGGGTCCAGCGGCCGGCCTGGGTGCCCGCCTGCGCGGGCACGACGGAAGAGAGGTTACGCCTGCGTATCGACGCCGGAGTCCCCTTGGCCCGGCTTCGGGCCGCCTTTGGCGACGCCGACCATCGCTTCGCGCAACAGGCGGCCATGCAAGGTGTAGCCGGCCTGCATCTCGACGATGATGGTGCCCGAGGCGTGGCTGGGGTCCTCGACCTCCATCATCGCCTGGTGCAGATGCGGGTTCAGGACCTGGCCCAGGCTGTCCACCTTCTTGATGCCGTGGCGCTCCAGCGCCGACAGCAGCGCGCGCTCGGTCAGCTCCACACCTTCGACCAGCTTGGCGGCCAAAGGATCGCTTTCCTTGGCGTCGGCCGGGATATTGTCCAGCGCCCGGCGCAGATTGTCGGCGACCGGCAGCATGTCCTTGGCGAAGGCCGACACCGCGTATTTGCCGCGATCCTCGGCGGCCTGCTCGAGACGGCGGCGGACATTCTCGGTCTCGGCCATGGCGCGCAGCAGCTTTTCGTTGGCGGCCGTCAGCTCGGCCTGCAGCTCGGCTTCGCGCGGGCTCGGCTCGGAACCCGGGGCGGTCTCGGGGCCCGGCTCGGCGGCGGGGGCGGTGTCGTCGGCGGGGAGGTCGTTGGCTTCGGTCATGTTGGTCCTTCTTATCCGATCAGGCGCCCGATCACCTTGGCGGTGTAATCCACCATCGGAATGATGCGGGCATAGTTCATGCGGGTGGGGCCGATGACCCCGATGGCGCCGACGATGCGGTCGGCGCTGTTTGTATAGGGAGCGACGATCATCGAACAACCGGAAACCGTGAACAGTTCGTTCTGGGCTCCGACGAAGATCTGCACCCCCTCGGCGTGATTGGTGAGATCGAGCAGCCGCAAGAGCTGCTCGCGGGTTTCCAGCGCCTCGAACAAGGCGCGGATGCGGTCGAGATCGGTCAGCACGGTGACGTCTTCGAGAAGATGCGACTGGCCGCGCACGATCAACTGGCCGCCTTTGCCGCCCGCCCAGGTGGCGAGGCCGGCGGCGACCACCTTCTGGGTCAGCTCGTCGAGCTGGGTGCGCTTGCTTTCGATTTCGGCCAGCACCTGGGCGCGGGCATCCTCCAGCGTGCGGCCGACCAGCCGGGCGTTGAGGAAATTGCCGGCCTCGACCAGCACCGAAGACGGCACGTCGGGCGGCAGCTCCAGCACGCGGTTCTCGACCAGCCCGTCATCGGTGACCAGCACCACCAGGGCGCGGCCCGGGCCGAGGGCGACGAATTCGATATGTTTCAGCGCCGCCTGGGTCTTCGGCGCCAGCACCAGCCCGGCGCAGCGCGACAGGCCGGTGAGGGTCGCCAGCGCCTCCTCCAGCATGGTCTCGACGCTCTTGCCGCTGGCCCGGCACTGTTCGTCGATGCGGCCGCGCTCGGTCTCGCCCAGCTTGCCGAGCTCCATCAAGCCGTTGACGAACAGGCGCATGCCCTCTTCGGTCGGCACCCGTCCGGCCGAGGTGTGCGGCGCATAAAGCAGGCCGGCCTCCTCGAGGTCGGACATGACATTGCGCACGGTGGCCGGCGACAGGGCGACCGACAGGCGGCGCGACAGAGTGCGCGAGCCCACCGGCTCGCCGGTCTCGACATAGGCGTCGACGATCTCGCGGAAGATCTCCCGCGAGCGCTCGCTCAGCTCACTGACGTTCCGACCTCGGCTCACTCTCACCATTTCCCTGTTCGGCGGACGTAAAATCTAGTGAGCGACCTTGGGTCCGTCAATTGCGCGAGCCTGGACAGGCGCGACGCGGCGGACTACCTTCCCGCCATCTTCATCTCAGGAACCGCTGCCTTGTCCCAGATCGTCCGCCCGTCCGGCCGCGCCGCCAACGCGCTTCGCGCGATTAGCCTCGAACCCAACGCCGCCAAATATGCCGAGGGCTCTTGCCTGGCCAGGTTCGGCGACACCCATGTTCTCTGCACCGCCTCGGTGGACGAGAAGGTGCCGCCCTTCCTGCGCAACACCGGCAAGGGCTGGGTGACGGCGGAATACGGCATGCTGCCGCGCTCGACCCATTCGCGCACCGACCGCGAGGCGGCCAAGGGCAAGCAGTCCGGCCGCACCCAGGAGATCCAGCGCCTGATCGGCCGCTCCTTGCGCGCCGTCACCGATCTCGACGCCATGGGCGAGCGCCAGATCAAGATCGATTGCGACGTGCTGCAAGCCGATGGCGGCACCCGCACCGCCGCCATCACCGGCTCGTTCGTCGCTCTGCATTTGGCCTTCGCCAAGCTGGTTGCCGAGGGCGTGCTGCCGAAGATCCCGCTGACCGGCCAAGTCGCCGCCATCTCCTGCGGCCTCTATCAGGGCCATGCGGTGCTGGATCTCGACTACCCCGAGGACAGCGCCTGCCAGGCCGACGCCAATTTCATCCTGACCGCCGATGGCGGCATCGTCGAAATCCAGGCGACGGCGGAAGAAGACCCCTTCACCGACAGCCAGTTCGCCGAACTGCTGGGCCTGGCGCGCCATGGCGTGTCGCAGCTTCTGGTGCATCAGCGCGAGGCGATCGGCGGATGAGCGCCCGGCGCTGGGAAGGGGGGCGGCTGGTGATCGCCAGCCACAATGAGGGCAAGGTGCGAGAAATCCGCGCCCTGCTTGCTCCTTTCGGTGCCGACGTCGTCTCCGCGGGCGCGCTCGGCCTGCCCGAGCCGGAGGAAACCGGCACCACTTTCATCGCCAATGCGCTGTTGAAGGCGCACGCCGCCGCCTCGGCCGCCGGCATCCCGGCGCTGGCCGACGATTCCGGCTTGGCGGTTACGGCGCTGGGCGGCGATCCCGGCATCTATTCGGCGCGCTGGGCCGGGACGTCCAAGGATTTCGCCTTCGCCATGCGGAAGGTCGAGGACGGGCTGTCCGGCAAGTCCGACCGCTCGGCCAAATTCGTCTGCGCCCTGGCGCTGGCCTGGCCCGACGGCCATGCCGAGACCGTCGAGGGCACGGTGGCGGGCGAGCTGGTGTGGCCGCCGCGCGGCGGCCATGGTTTCGGCTACGATCCGATGTTCCGCCCGCTGGGCCACGACGTCACCTTCGGCGAGATGGCGGCCGAGGCCAAGCACGAGATCAGCCACCGCGCCGACGCCTTCCGCCAACTGGTGGCGCGCTGTTTCGGTCATGACTGACCGCTTCGGCATCTATATCCACTGGCCGTTCTGCCTGTCGAAATGTCCCTATTGCGACTTCAACAGCCATGTCGTCGAGCGCATCGACCAGGCGGCGTGGCGCGACGCCCTGCTGCGCGAGCTGGATGACGGCGCCGACCGCACGCCGGGCCGCACCGTCACCAGCGTCTTCTTCGGCGGCGGCACGCCGTCTTTGATGGACCCCGCCACCACCGGCGCCCTGATCGAGCGGATCGGGCAGCGCTGGGCGGTCGCCCCCGACATCGAGATCACCTTGGAGGCCAATCCCGGCACGGTGGACGCCGAGCGCTTCAAGGAGATCCGCAGCGCCGGGGTCAACCGCCTGTCGATGGGGCTGCAGGCGCTGGACGACGCGCAGCTCAAATTCTTGGGCCGCGTCCATGACAGCGTCCAGGCGATCAAGGCGGTGGAACTGGCGCGCGCCACCTTCCCGCGCATCTCCTTCGACCTGATCTATGCCCGGCCCGGCCAGTCGCTGGCATCCTGGCGGGCCGAGCTCGACCGCGCCATCGCCATGGCCGCCGATCATCTGTCGCTCTATCAGCTGACCATCGAGCCCGGCACCGCCTTCCACCCGATGGCGGCGCGCGGCGATTTCGTCATGCCCGACGACGACCACGCCGCCGCTTTGTTCGATCTGACCCAGGAAGTCACCGAGGCCGCGGGTCTGCCCGCCTATGAAATCTCCAACCACGCCCGGCCGGGCGCCGAATGCCGGCACAATCTGCTTTATTGGCAGGGCGATGATTTTCTCGGCATCGGTCCCGGCGCCCATGGCCGCCTGACCGACGAAGCGGGCAACACCACCACCCATCGCCGCCACCGCGCCCCGGAAATCTGGCGCGGCAGGGTGATGGAAAAAGGCGAGGGCACCGCCGACAGCGGCGTGCTGTCGCGCGAGGACCGCGTCACCGAGCTGGTGATGATGGGGCTGCGCCTGACCGAGGGCCTGCCCTTGAGCAAATATCCCGGACTTGAGCAGGCGCTGGACGCCAAGGGCGCGGCGGCGATGATCGAGGACGGCTTCCTCGAGCGGCGCGGCGATCATCTCCGCGCCACGCCCCACGGACGCCTGCTCCTCAACCGGCTGATCGAACGAATCCTTCCGGATTAGCCGGAAAAAGATTTCGCCGCCGGAACGATCTCCTTGGCGTTGCCGTTCGGCACCACTTCCTTGATCGAATAAGCCCGCGTGTTGGTCCCGTCGAGATTGAGCCGGAACAGTCCGTCGACACCGCTGAATCCCTGCGGATTGGTCAGCACGCCGGGGCTGAAATCATGCGCCGACAATTTGCCGAGCACGATGGCGATGGCGGTGGCGTCGTAAGCCAGCGAGGCCAGGCGGGGCGGGGCGGCGTTGAAGGCCTTGGTGTAGCGCTTGGCGAATTCGGCGAAGCCGGCGGCTGGGGCCGCCGCATACCAGCCGCCGTAGAGGGCCGGCTGTTCGCCGGGATGGGCGTCGTCCCACAGCATGGTGCCGAGCAGCGCCACCTTGTCGGCCGGAATGCCCTGGGCCGCCCATTGTTCGCCGGTGCGGCGCAGGCGCTGGCCGTCATCGGGCAGCAGCAGGGCGTCGAAGCCGGCATCGTCGCCCTGGCGGTTGGCCAGCAGCCGCTTCAGCACCGGGCTGAGATCGAGGGCGGCGGGATCGTAATATTCCACCGGACCGACGACGACTCCGCTTGCCGACACGCCATTGCTGACGGCGGCGGCGACCCGGCGGCCATATTCGTTCGAGGGCGCCAGGATGGCCTGGCGCATGCGGCCCTGTCCGGCGGCGTATTGCGCCACCTGCACCGCCTGCTGACCCGGCAGGAAGCCCATCACATAGGTACCGCGCCCGGCCACCGACTGATCGGCCGACAGGCTGAGGACCGGCACATGCGCGGCCTCGGCGATCGGCGAGACGGCGCGCACCTCGGCGGCGAACAACGGACCGACGATGACGTCGACATGCTGGCCGATCGCCTGGCGCACCGCCGCGGCGGCGCCGTCGGCGGTCCCGCCGCTGTCGAAGGGCAGCAAGGTGAGATCGGGGCCGGCCAGCTCGAACAGCGCCATTTGCGCCGCGTTCAGCAGGGCATTGCCCAGCGTGGCCGAGGAACCGCTGAGCGGCAGGACGATGGCGACCAGGGTGCCGCCGGCCGGCGCGACCTGCGGGATGCTGGGCGCGGCGGGCTGGTTCGGCGCTGGCGGCGCTGGCCGGGCCGGCGACGGTTTCGCGGGAGCGGGCGCGGGCGCGGCCGCCACCGGAGCCGGTGGCGGAGCGGCGCTCTTGGGCGGATTTCCGCAGGCGGCGACCAGCAGCGACAACGCAAGCGAGGCGAATCGGAACAGGCGGCGCACAGCGGACTCCCTTGTTACCGTTGAAACAATAACCGCGCGGCCTCAACTTAGCCGCATGACCGGACGAAGTAAATCGGCCGCCCTGGCATTCGGGCGGCGGGCCGAGGGGCTGGCGGCGCTGCTGCTGCGCCTGAAAGGCTATGCCATCCTGGAACGCCGCTTCGCCGCCGCCTCGGGCGGACGCGGCGAGATCGACATCATCGCCCGGAAGGGCGGGGTGATCGCCTTCATCGAGGTCAAGGCGCGCGCCGATCTCGACCAGGCGGCTCTGGCCGTGTCGGCCCGCCAGCGCCAGAGATTGCTGCGCGGCGCCGAGGCCTATCTGGCGGCCCGGCCGCGCCTTGCCCATCTTTCGCCACGGTTCGATGCTTGGCTGGCGGCGCCGGGATGCTGGCCGCGCCATGTGATCGACGCTTGGCGGGACGGGTCATAATCCTTAAACTGCGCGCTGCTTTGCTGGGGAAGGACCATCGCTTCGTGAAATTTCCGCTTGTGCCCGTCATGGCGCTGCTCGGCGTCCTGTCCCTGTCGGGCTGCGTCGTGGCCGCGGTGGGCGGCGCCGGGGCCGTCGGCATGGGGGCCGCCGAGGAACGCGGCTTCGAGGCCTCGGTCGACGACGCCAAGATCAAGGCCGACATCACCTCGTCCTATGTCGATAACGGCTTCACCCTGTTCAACGAGGTCACCATCACCGTGACCGAGGGCCGGGTGGTGCTGACCGGATCGGTGGAGAAAACCGAGACCCGCGTTGACGCCGTCAAGCTGGCCTGGCAGAGCGCCGGGGTCCGCCAGGTGATCGACGAGATCCAGGTGACCAAGGAGGCCGGATTCGCCTCGGCCACCCAGGATGCCTGGATCGCCAACAAGCTGCGCACCCGTCTGATGTTCGACGGCGACGTCAAGAACATCAACTATACGGTGGATGTGGTGAACGGCGTGGTCTATCTGATGGGGATCGCCCAGGACAAGGCGGAATTGGACCGCGTCATCGCCACCGCGCGCGACATCTCGGATGTCAAAAAGGTGGTCAACCACGTCGTCCTTAAAAGCGACCCACGCCGCAATACGCCATGAGCCAGAAAAAGCCCCTGACCGTCGCGGTCCAGATGGACCCGATCGAAAGCATCAATATCGACGCCGACAGCACCTTCGTGCTGGCGCTGGAAGCCCAGGCGCGCGGCTATGCGCTGTGGCACTATCATCCCAAGGCCCTGTCCTTCGAGGAAGGCAGGGTGACGGCGCGGGCCCATCCGCTGACCCTGCGGCGCGAGAAGGGCAGTCATTTCACCCTGGGCGAGCCGGCCCAGCTCGACCTGGCCAAGGCCGACGTGGTGCTGATGCGCCAGGATCCGCCCTTCGACATGGCCTATATCACCGCCACCCACATCCTCGACCATATCCATCCGAAGACCCTGGTGGTGAACGACCCGACGTCGGTGCGCAACGCCCCCGAGAAGCTGCTGGTCACCCATTTTCCGCATCTGATGCCGCCCACTTTGATCACCGCCGATCCTACGCAGATCAAGGCCTTCCGCCAGCGTCACGGCGACATCATCGTCAAGCCGCTGTTCGGCAATGGCGGCGCCGGGGTGTTCCATCTGAAACCCGACGATTCCAATCTCAACGCGCTGCTGGAGCTGTTCACCGAACGCTCGCGCGAACCGGTGATCGTGCAGCGCTATCTGCCCGAGGTGCGCCAGGGCGACAAGCGCATCATCCTGATCGACGGCGAGCCGGCCGGCGCCATCAACCGTGTGCCGGCGGCCGGCGAGGCGCGCTCGAACATGCATGTCGGCGGGCGGCCGGAGAAATCCGCCCTGACGGCGCGCGACCGCGAGATCTGCGCCGCCATCGGCCCGACCTTGAAGCAGCAGGGCCTGATCTTCGTCGGCATCGACGTGATCGGCGATTACCTGACCGAGATCAACGTCACCTCGCCGACCGGCCTGCAGGAGATCAACCGCTTCGACGGCACGAAACTCGAAGCGGAAATCTGGGACGCCATCGAGGCGAAACTGCCGTCATGAATGTCGACCGCATGCGGATGATCGACCATCGGGTCGGCGTTCCGCTCTGTTTCCTGGCGACCTTCCTGGTGAAGCTGTTCGGCCGTGCCGCCCCCGCCGGCACCGCGCCGAAGCGGGTGCTGTTCATCGAGCTGTCCGAGATGGGCAGCACCATCCTGGCCGATCCCGCCATGAAGAAGGCGCGCGCCCTGTGGGACGCCGAGCTGTTCTTCGTGATCTTCGCCGACAATCGCGGCTCGCTTGATTTCCTGCGTACCATTCCGGACGGCAACATCTTCACGCTCCGGGTCGACAGCCTGTGGACCCTCGGGCTCGACACGCTGAAATTCCTGCTGTGGACGCGCCGGCACCGCATCGACACCGCCATCGATCTGGAGCTCTTTTCGCGCTTCACCGCCCTGCTGACCGGCCTGTCGGGCGCGAGCCTGCGGGCCGGCTATCACCGTTTCCACAATGAGGGCCTCTATCGCGGTGAGATGCTGACCCACCGGGTCGCCTACAATCCGCATATCCACATCGCCAAGAATTTCATCGCCCTGATCAACGCCCTGGCGGCGCCCAAGGCGGAAACGCCCTATTCCAAGACGGCGATCGGCGATGACGAGATCCGCATCGCGCCGATCGCCATCCCGGAGCCGTCGCGCCAAGCCATGGCCGAGCGGATCGCCAGGCTGATCCCCGGCTTCCGCCGCGGCAAGGGCCGGATCGTGCTGTTCAATCCCAATGCCAGCGAGATGCTGCCGCAGCGCCGCTGGCCGGCGGCGCACTTCGCCGAGCTGGCGCGGCGGATGCTGGAACGCTGGCCCGACATCACCATCCTGATCACCGGCGCGCCGTCCGAGCGCGCCGAGGCCGAGGCGCTGGCCCGCATGGTCGAGAGCCCGCGCATGGTCAGTTTCGCCGGGGAAAGCCGGCTCGACCAGCTTCCGGCGCTCTATTCCCTGGCCAGCCTGATGGTCACCAACGATTCCGGCCCCGGCCATTTCGCCTCGGTCACCGCCATGCCGGTGCTGTCGCTGTTCGGGCCGGAAACACCCGAGCTTTACGGTCCGCTGGGACCCGGCCGCGCCATCACCGCCGGGCTGGCCTGCAGCCCCTGTGTCTCGGCGGCCAATCACCGCAAGACGGCATGCTCCGATCCGGTCTGCATGAGCGCCATCCAGCCCGGACGGGTGATCGAGGCGGCCGCGGAATTCCTTGATTAACCTTCGCTGACAATTCTTTACGAAGCTTGTCCCCAGGCGGGGATCAGGATCGGGCACGATTTCTCCTATGCTCCTCGAATGAAGAGCGCGGAGGAGACCGAGATGCCGATTGGACTGAAACTTATGCCGCAGCTGATGGTCAACCTCGGCCTGTCGGCATTCATGTTGGCCGTGGCGATGATGGCGGCGGTGGCTTTGGCCGGTCTCGCGGCGCTCGCCAGCGCGACGGAATCCGCCACCTTGGCGGGGCGCCTGATAGCGCGGCCGGCGCGAAAGTAGCCCACATGACCCTTCGTCTGAAGAATGTCGCGATCCACCCCGGATCGGGCAACATCATCGTTGTTGCCGAGTTTCCGGTACCGCCCGACCGTCTGTTCCGCGCCCTGACCGCCGCCGAGGAGATCGGCCGCTGGTGGGGAAGTCCGCGGTCGGTGCCGACGCTGCTGTGGGTCGGCGTCCCGGTCAAGGGCACCAGCTGGCGCGCCGAGGGGTCGCGCGTCGCCGGCAGGGCCGCCTTCACCGCCTTCACCGCCTTCGGCGACTTTCTCGACGTCGATGCGCCGCGGCAGATGCAGATGAGCTGGCACGGAAGCTGGGACCAGATGATGCCCACCCGGATCGATGCGCGGTTGGAGCCGGTGCTCGGCGGCTCGGTCCTGACCCTGCTGCATCAGGGCTTCATGGGCCGCGAGCAGGCCTGCCTGCGCCAGGGCCGCATCTGGTACCGGGCGATGAAGCGGCTCAAGGCCTATCTGCAGGCCGAAGCCTCACTCGGCGGGCGAGGGTCGGGTCAGATGCGGAAAGCGGCTGCGAATCGTTGACGCCTGCCGCGTTATGGCGGCGTTCAGAGCGGCGACCGCCTCGGGCGGAACCGCCTTGTTGCACCAGAAGGCGGCGTCGAGCCCGCGGCGCATGTCGGGATAGGACGCCACGGTGAATTCCTCGGCATCGCGCCGGGTGGCGAGGAAGTTCAGCGCGTAGGTCTTGGGCAGGATGGCGAAATCGCCGCGCCTCGCGGCGATCATGTCGAGCATCTGCTCGATCGACGTGACGTCATAGGTCACGCGCGGGCCGAGCTTGTTCAGCGTCTCGCTGAAAGTGGGACCGTAGGTGGTCGGCCGGAAGGCGAAAAATCCCGAATTGGTCCCCGCCGCGAGTTCGGCGAAGCTGTGCAGCCGGTCGAGCTGTTGCCGGCGTTCCGCCCGCGCCACCACGGCGACCATGTCGTCATAGAGATAGGGGAAGGTGAAGCGGCCCTGCTCCTCGCGTTCCTTGGTGATCGCGGCGCCGGCGAGGCAGAACAGATAATCGTGGCGCTCGATCAGATAGGTGACCCGGGCGATCGGGACCGGCATCCACTCTACCTCGAGTCCGCTGTCGGCGATGATCAATTCCGCCGCGCGCAGGAAGTCGAAAGTGAAGTTCCCCGGTCCCTGTTCGAGATAGAGTTCCCGCGGATAACCGAGATGGAGCGGTTCGGCGATGGAACGGCCGGCGGCCAGGAAAGCGATCAGCGCTGCGAGAAATCCGGCGGATCGACGCGAGAAAAACATTGCCACTCCCTCGATTGACGCGGGTGAGGATAGCGGCGATTGCAATCATACAAAAGTGTCGATCAAAAGAAATTCTTTCCCTAGATGTGCTGATCGATCAGCGCCAGCAGCCTGACGCAATGCTCCTCGATCCGCCCGGCTTCGAGATTGGTAACGCCCAGCAGCAGCCCGGGCCGTGGCGCCGATCCGGTGCGCCAGGGCGACAGAGGCACCGGGCTTTGTCCACGCAGCACGGCGCGCCGGGCGATATCGACATCGTCGGCGCCCTCCGCCAAGTCGAGCATGACCGCCAGCCCGCCGGGCCGCACGACGCAGCCGGGCGGCGCCAACCCGTGCAGGGTCGCCAGCAACCCCTCGCGCCGCGCCGCATAAAGGCGCTTCATGCGCCGCAGATGGCGCAAGAAGTGTCCCTCGGCGATGAAATCCGCCACCGCCCGCTGGATGACCGGGGCCGGCGCCGGCGACAGACACGCCGCCGCCGTGCCGAAATGTTCGGCCAGGGCCGGCGGGACCACCAGGAACCCCAGCCGCAGCCCCGGCGTGATGGTCTTGCTGAAGGTGCCGATATGCAGCACCCGGCCGCCCTGGTCGAGCGACGCCAGGGCCGGCGCGGCGCGCCCCCTGAGCTGCAATTCGCCGAGATAGTCGTCCTCGATGATCCAGGCGCCGTTCGTTCCGGCCCATTCCAGCAGCGCCAGGCGGCGGGCCAGAGACAGGGTGACGCCGAGCGGCGCCTGCTGACCGGGCGTCACCACCGCCAGGGTCGCGCCGGGATGGCGGCGCCGGCCCTCGGCGACGTCGATGCCCTCTTCGTCGACCGGCACCGGCAGGGGAGCGATGCCGGCCAGTTCCAGCGCCGCGCGGGTCAAGGGAAAGCCGGGGTCCTCGAGCCAGGCGCGCGCCCCCTCCAGCCGCAGGGCGCGGATCGCCAGATTGAGCGCTCCGGCGAAGCCGGCGGTGACGATCACCTGACCCGGCGTGCAGGCGATGCCGCGCGCCAGCGCCAGATAGGCGGCGATCTCGCGCCTGAGCTGCGGCAATCCGCGCGGATCGGGATAGCTGACCGGCACCGCCGCCGCGGCGCGCCCGGCGCGGGCCACCAGCCGCGACCATTGGGTGAAGGGAAAGGCGTCCTGCGCCGGCACGCCCATCTGGAAGGGCAAAGGGGCGGTCTCGAAATCACGGAAGAAGGCCGGCAGCGGTGAATTCTCGGCGACGGCGCCGGTCCTGGCGGCCAAAGGCGGCTGGGCGGCGACGCGGGTGCCGGCGGCGCCGAGGCCGACGATCATCTGCTCGTCGGTCAGGCGATCATAAGCGGCCCGCACCGTGCCTCGCGCCACGCCGAGCTGGGCGGCGAGGTCGCGCCAGGAGGGCAGGCGGGCCCCGGCGGCCAGGGTGCCATCGTGAATCGCGGCCAGGATCGCGTCATGGATCTGCGTCGCCAGGGAGTGTCCGGCGGCGCGGTCGAGGGTGATGGATAAGGACGGATCCATGGGCGTCATGGTACAGTCTTTTTAGCATTTCTTGGTGCTTTTTGATGTTCCGAGTGGCGACTACTCTCCGCCCACCGATTCTCATCGCCCCACGGAGTTGCACCATGTCCCAACGTCTCGACTACAACAACGCCGCCCCGGCCGGCATGAAGGCCCTGGGCGGACTCTATGGCTATCTGGCCCAGTCCGGCCTGCCCGGCCAACTGCTCGATCTGGTCTATTTGCGCGCCTCGCAGATCAATGGCTGCGCCTTCTGCATCGACATGCATTCGCGCGACCTGCTGAAATCCGGCCTGCCGGTGGAAAAGCTGGTCCTGGTGCCGGTGTGGCACGAGGCCAAGCCGCTATTCTCGGACAAGGAGCAGGCCGCTTTGCGCTGGGCTGAAACGGTTACCAGGGTCGCCGAGACCCATATTCCCGACGAGGAGTACGAGGCGGCCCGCGCGCAGTTCACCGAGAAGGAACTGACCGATGTCACCATCGCCATCGGCCTGATCAACACCTATAACCGCATCGGCATCGGCTTCCGCGCGACCCCCGCCGCCGCCAAGTGATTGCGCCGAGGGCGCGGACCCTCTAGAGTGGCGACAGTTTCCATTTTGGAAAATGCGTCTCTTGCTCGTCCGCGTCTCCAGCGTCGCCTTCCAGGGAATCGAAGTTGTTCCCATCGACGTCCAGTGCCAATTGGGAAACGGCCTGCCGGCCTTCACATTGGTCGGACTGGCCGACAAGGCCGTTACCGAAAGCCGGGAACGGGTTCGCGCCGCGCTGTCCGCCATCGGCCTGTCCCTGCCGCCCAAGCGCATCACCGTCAATCTGGCGCCGGCCGACCGGCAGAAGGAGGGATCGCATTACGATCTGCCGATCGCGATCGCCCTCCTCTGCGCCATCGAGGTGCTGCCGGCGACGCTGGGCGAACGCTATCTCGCCATGGGCGAGCTGGCCCTCGACGGCGCCCTGGCCCCGGTGAACGGAGCGCTGGCCGCCGCCATCGCCGCGCATGGCATAGGCAAGGGCCTGATCTGCCCGGCGGCGCAGGGATCCGAAGCCGCGTGGTCGGGCGCCGAAATTCTGGCGCCGGCCAGTCTGCTGGCGCTGGTCAATCACGTGAAAGGCCGGCAGGCGGTTGCGGTCCCGACACCGCAGATCGCCGAAGAAATCGGCGCCGTCCTCGACTTCGCCGACGTGAAAGGCCAGGAGACGGCCAAGCGGGCGCTGGAGATCGCCGCGGCCGGCCAGCACAATTTCCTGCTCGTCGGGCCGCCGGGGTCGGGCAAATCCATGCTGGCGGCGCGGCTGCCCGGCATCCTGCCGCCGCTCGAACCCGACGAGGCGCTGGAGGCCTCGCTGATCCACAGCCTGGGAGAGGGGTTGCCGCAGGGCAAGCTGCTTCGCCGGCGTCCCTGGCGGGCACCCCATCATAGCGCGTCGGCGGTGTCGCTGGTCGGCGGCGGGCGACGGGGACAACCGGGAGAGATCAGCCTCGCCCATCGCGGGGTGCTGTTTCTCGACGAATTGCCGGAATTCGCCCGCGGCGCCCTGGAGGCCCTGCGTCAGCCCTTGGAGACCGGCCAGATCACCATCTCGCGGGCCAATTCCCACGTCACCTATCCCGCCCGTTTCCTGCTGGCGGCGGCGATGAACCCGTGCAAATGCGGCTATCTCGGCGATCCCGCCCGGCAATGCCGGCGGGCGCCGGTATGCGGCGCCGAGTATGGCGGCAAACTCTCGGGCCCCTTGCTCGACCGCATCGATCTGACCGTCATGGTGCCGCCGGTCTCCGCCGCCGACCTTGCCCTGCCGCCGCCCGCCGAACGCAGCGCCGACATCGCCGCAACCCTGACCGCCGCGCGGGAGCGGCAGCACACGCGTTTCCACCGTCACGGCATCCGCTGCAACGCCGAGGCCGACGGCGCGCTGCTTTCCGAGATCGCTCGCCCCGACGAGGCGGCGGCGGCGCTGCTGCGCCAGGCGGCCGAGCGGCTGGGCCTGTCGGCGCGCGCCTATCACCGGGTGCTGCGGGTGGCGCGCACCGCCGCCGATCTTGCCGATTCCGCCGCGATCCGCCGCGATCACGTCGCCGAAGCCCTTGCCTTCCGTCCCGCCGCGGCCCCATCCTTGGCGCCCGGGCCGGTCCACGCCGGCGCAGAGGAAATGGCTCCATGACCGCTTCGTCCCATACCGTCACCCATCTCATTTTCTACCCCATCAAATCCTGCGGCGGCGTACAGCTGCAAATGGCGCGGATCGGGCAGCGCGGCCTGCAGGCCGGCGCCATCGGCGACCGGCGCTGGATGCTGTCGGATGCCGACGGGCAGATGATCACCCAGCGGCAGATCCCCGATCTGGCGCGGGTGCGGGTGGAGCTGGTGGGAAGCGATGCGCTGCGGGTTTCGGGCGGCGGGCTGGAGCCGGTGATCGTCGATCCGGCGGAAGCTGGCGGGGAGAGGGCCTCGGTCATCCTGCATCGCCGCGAGGTGGTCGGACACCGGCCGCCGGCCGCCGTGGATGAGTGGTTCAGCCGCTTCCTCGGGCAGAAGGTCTCGCTGCTCTATCAGAAGGACGAGGATCTGCGGCTGTGCGATCCCGATTATGCCGTCGCCCCCGGCGAGGATCGGGTCGGGTTCGCCGACGCCTATCCCTATCTGGTGTCCGCCGAGGCGACGCTGGCGCGGGTCAACCGGCTTCTCGCCGAACCGGTGCCGATGGACCGCTTCCGTCCCAATATCGTGGTCGGCGGCGCCGGCGCCGATGCCGAATATGGCTGGAAAAGACTGGCGCTCGGCGGCGCCGAGCTGACCATCGTCAAGCCCTGCACCCGCTGCGTCATGACCACCATCGACCAGGAGCGCGGCGTCAAGACCGGCAAGGAGCCTTTGGCCACCCTGGGCCGCGCCTATTTCCTCTCGGCCAGCTTCGGCGCGGCGTCGCTGCAAGGGGCGATCTTCGGCGAGAACGCCATCCCCACCCGCCTGGGCGAGGTGGCGGTCGGCGACACGGTGACGATCCTCGAACGCAAGGCGCCTCACGCCTTTCGTGACGAGAACGCCTCTGCTAGTGGTCCTCCCCAAACGCTTGGTACCCAAGCGTTTGGACAAGGAGGCCCACCAACCTATTGAATTGTGGTAAGAATCTGACAGATGGCCAGGGAGCCATCTGTCAGATTCTTACCACGAGCGTTGCCGGCTGAAATCGACCTGGGGAATGGGAAGTCCGATGATCAACAGCAAGAAGAAGCTCGTCCTGGCCCTGGCGCTGCTGGCCGGCGGTCCGGTGCTGGCCGCCCCTGAAGGAACGCCCCCCACGGCGCCGATTCCCGCCCCCGAAGACGCTCCCTATCCCGGCACCCTGACGCTGGCGATCGACGCCACCGATGTGGCCCGCCACATCTTCGCCATCCACGAGACCATTCCGGTGGCCGGTCCCGGACCGATGACGCTGCTGTTCCCCAAATGGCTGCCCGGCGAACATGCGCCGGTCGGGCCGATCTCGCAGCTGGCCGGGCTGGTGATCAGCGCCAACGGCAAGCGGCTGGAGTGGCAGCGCGATCCGGTGGAGATGACGGCGTTTCACGTGAAAATCCCCGAGGGGGCGACGCGGCTCGACATCGACATGCAGCGCCTCGCCATGTCCGAGGACAAGTTCGGCGGCACCGTGGTCACCTCGAACATCCTGGCGGTGAAATGGAGCTCGCTGTCGCTCTATCCCGCCGGCTATGCGGTCAGCCGCATCCCGATCCGTCCCGAGGTCACCCTGCCGCATGGGTGGGGCTATGCCGCCGGGCTCGATGGCGCCAAGGCCTCCGGCGACACCGTGTCTTTCGCCGCGACATCTTACGAAATCCTGGTCGATTCGCCTCTCTACGCCGGGCGCTACAGCCATCAGTTCGACCTCGATCCCGGCGCGCAGATCCCGGTGCGGCTGACCGCCTTCGCCGATCACGACGAGGATCTCGACGCCCGCGCGGAGGTGCTCGACGCCCATCGCGCGCTGGTGCGCCAGGCCTACAAGCTGTTCGGCTCGCGGCATTACGATCATTACGACTTCCTGCTGGCGCTGAACGAGCGGATGAGCGATCTCGGCATCGAGCATCACCGTTCCAGCGAGAACGGCTACAATCCCAAATATTTCTCCGACTGGGACGGGCTGTTCTTCGACCACGACCTGTTGGCCCACGAATTCACCCATAGCTGGAACGGCAAATTCCGCCGCCCGGCCGATCTGTGGACGGCCGACTACAATCAGCCGATGCGCGACAGCCTGCTGTGGGTCTATGAAGGCCAGACGCAATATTGGGGCGACGTGCTGGCGGCCCGGTCGGGCCTAATGACCAAGCCGCAATTCCTCGACAAGCTGGCGGTCTATGCCGCCCGCATGGATCTTCGCACCGGCCGGAGCTGGCGCTCGCTGCAGGACACCACCAATGGCGAGATCCTCGATGCGCGCGGCCAGCACACCTATGCCAACTGGGTGCGCGGCCTCGATTACTATGTCGAGGGCGCCCTGATCTGGCTCGACGCCGATACGCTGATCCGCGACAAGAGCAAGGGCGCCAAATCGCTGGACGATTTCGCCCGCGCCTTCTTCGGCGTCGCCGACGGCCAGATGACCCCCGACACCTATCGTTTCGACGATGTGGTGGCCGGGCTCAATGCGGTGCTGCCTTACGACTGGAGCGGCTTTCTGCGCAGCCGCCTCGACAGCCACGGTCCCAACGGACCGCTGGAAGGACTGCTGCGCGGCGGCTACCGCCTGGTCTATAACGACCAGCCCAACCCGGCGCTGCTGGCGCAGGACGCCGACTCAAAAACCATCGACGTGATCTATTCGCTGGGCATGGTGATCGGCCGCGACGGCACCATCAACGACGTGGCCTGGAACAGCCCGGCCTTCAAGGCCGGCATCGCACCCGGCGCGCAGCTCGTGGCGGTGAATTCCTATGCGCTGGACGGCGCCGGGGCCGACCTCTTGAAGCCGGCCATCATCGCCGCCGAAAAGCCCGGCTCGGCGCCGCTCGAATTGCTGATCAAGGCCGATGACCGCTACCGCATGGTGTCGATCGACTACCATGACGGGCTGCGCAATCCGCACCTCGACTCGCTGGGCGACGGCGCCTTGCTCGACAAGATCGTCGAGCCGAGGGGTTAACCCTCGGCCACGATCTTGCGGATGGCCTGCTCGAAGGTAGCGGCGGGCTGGCCGCCGCTGATCAGGTAGCGATCGGCGATCACCACCGCCGGCACGGAATTGATGCCCTTTTCCAGCCATTCCCGCTCGTCGGCGCGGACCTCTTCGGCGTAGCGGCCGGAGTTGAGGATCTCGGCGGCCTTATCGGGGTCGAGGCCCGCTTCCTGGGCGGCGGCGATCAGCACCTCATGCTGGTCCGGGTTCTCGCCACGGCCGAAATAGGCCTCGAACAGGGCGCGTTTCAAGGCCATCTGGCGTCCTTCCAGCCCGGCCCAATGCAGCAGGCGATGGGCGTCGAAGCTGTTGACCATCCGGCTGTCTTCGTCGCGCACCATGGTGAACCCGGCCTCGGCGGCGCGGGCCCGCAGGCGCTGCTGGTTGGCCAGGGTCTGTTCCTTGGATTGCCCGTATTTCTGCGCCAGATGCTCGAACAGATTCTGGCCGCCCTTCGGCATCTGCGGATTCAGCTCGAAGGGATGGAAACGGATCTCCGTATCGACGAGGTCGCCGAGCTTGTCCAGCGCCTGTTGCAGGCTGCCCAGCCCGACGGCGCACCAGGGGCACACCACGTCGGAAACGAAATCGATCTTCAAAGACTTGGTCATCGTCAGTCCCGCCTGAATTGAGGTCCCGAAGATGTGGTGCCCGCTCAGGCCGGAATAAAGGCCGCCGAGCGGCACGCAGTATTGCGCGCCGCGGATGAATGGACCCTCAGCGGCTCAGCATCGGGCCGAGACGCTTGCCGCCGAACAGATGGATATGCAGATGCGGAACTTCCTGCCCGGCATTGGCCCCGGCATTGAACAAGGCGCGGAAGCCCTCTTCGACGATGCCGAGCTGCTCGGCCACCCTGCCCACCGCGCGGAAATAGCCGGCGATCAGCTCGGCCGGGGCCTGGGCGGTGAAATCGGCCAGCGAGATATACTCGGCCTTGGGGATCACCAGCACATGGACCGGCGCCTGGGGGTGGATGTCGTGGAAGGCGAGGGCGAAATCGTCCTCATAGACCTTGTTGCAGGGGATCTCGCCGCGCAGGATCTTGGCGAACACATTGTTGGGATCGTAGGACACTTCGGGCTCCGTCAGCTTTTGCGGGATTTCTTCTCGTCCAAGCCGGAGGTGCCGATGCGGCCCTCGAGCTCGGTCCACACCTGATAGGGCTCGATGTCGCACTCGGCCCACAACACCAGCAGATGATAGAGCATGTCGGCGCTTTCGCTGATCACCCGGTCGGGGGTTTCGGCCAGCGCGGCGACAACCGTCTCGACCGCCTCCTCGCCCAGTTTCTGGGCGATCTTGCCGCGCCCACGCGCCAACAGCTTGGCGGTGTAGGACTTCTCCGGGTCGGTTCCGCGCCGGTCCTTGATGGTGTCGAAAAGCTGGTCGAGGACGCGTCCGCTTTCGGGCATCTGCTCACTCCATCCTTACCGCTATGCCGGCCGCGGCCATGTGATCCTTGGCCTGGCGGATCGTGAATTCGCCGAAATGGAAGATCGAGGCGGCCAGCACGCCGGTGGCGTGGCCGTCGAGTACGCCCTCGGCCAGATGCTGCAGCGTGCCGACCCCGCCCGAGGCGATCACCGGGATGCCAACCGCATCGGCCACCGCCCGCGTCAGCGGCAGATTGAAGCCCGAGCGGGTGCCGTCGCGATCCATCGAGGTCAGCAAAATCTCGCCGGCGCCCAGCTCGGCCATGCGCCGGGCCCAGGCCACGGCATCGATGCCGGTGGCCTGGCGGCCGCCATGGGTGAAGATCTCGAAGCGGTCGGGCGCGGTCTGCTTGGCGTCGATGGCGACGACGATGCATTGGCTGCCGAATTTCTCGGCTCCTTCGCGCACCACCTCGGGGCGATGCACGGCGGCGGTATTGATCGACACCTTGTCGGCGCCGGCCAGCAGCAGCTTGCGGATATCCTCGACGGTGCGCACCCCGCCACCCACGGTCAGCGGCATGAAACACTGCTCGGCAGTGCGGCTGACCACGTCGAACAGGGTGTCGCGATTGTCCGACGAGGCGGTGATGTCGAGAAAGGTCAGCTCGTCCGCCCCTTCGGAATCGTAGAAGCGGGCCTGGGCCACCGGATCGCCGGCATCGACCAGGTCGGTGAAGTTCACCCCTTTGACCACCCGGCCGTCCTTGACGTCGAGGCAGGGTATGACCCGCATCTTGAGCATCGTCATGGTTCCGCCAGCAGCTTGACGGCATCGGCCAGGCTGACCCGCCCGTCATAGAGGGCGCGTCCGCAGATCACCCCCTCGACGCCGGCATCCTCATGCTCTTTCAGCGCCGATAGATCGTCGAGCGAGCCGACGCCACCCGAGGCGATTACCGGAGTGGAGAGTTTGGCGGCCAATTGCGCCGTGGCCTCGACATTGACGCCCGACAATTTCCCGTCGCGCTCGATGTCGGTATAGACGATCGTGGTCACCCCGACATCCTCGAAGCGCAGAGCGAGATCCAGCGCCGAAATCTCGGAGGTCTCGGCCCAGCCTTCCACCGCCACCTTGCCGCCGCGGGCGTCGATTCCCACCGCGATCTTGCCGGGAAAGCGCTTGCAGGCCTTCTTCACCAGATCGGGGTTTTTCACCGCCACGGTACCGAGAATGACCCGCGCCACCCCGGCCGACAGCCAGAATTCGATGGTCGAGAGATCGCGAATGCCGCCGCCGAGCTGCACCGGCACCGGCGCCACGCCGAGGATCGCCGCCACCGCCGAGCTGTTGACCGGCCGGCCGACGAAGGCGCCGTTGAGATCGACCACATGCAGCCAGGTGCAGCCGGCCTCGATGAAGGACTGCGCCTGAGCCGCCGGATTGTCGTTGAACATCGTCGCCGCCGACATCTCGCCCTGCACCAGGCGGACGCAGGCGCCATCCTTGAGGTCGATGGCGGGATACAGGGTCAGGCTCATGGCCGCCACTCCAGGAAATTCGCGATCAGTTTCAACCCCACCGCCTGGCTCTTTTCCGGATGGAACTGGGTGCCGGCCAGATTGTCGCGCCCGACCAGGGCGGCGACCGGCCCGCCATACTCGGTCTCGGCCCAGACCTGGCCGGGATCGGCGGCGAATTTGTAGCTGTGGACGAAATAGGCGTGCGCCCCTTCGGCGATACCCGACAACAAGGGATGGAACCGCCGGAACGACAGCTCGTTCCAGCCCATATGCGGGACTTTCAAGGCCGCATCGGACGGCGCCATCGGCACCACCTCGCCGGAGAGCCAGCCCAAGCCCCGCGTGTCGCCATGCTCGCGGCCCCATTCGGCCATCAGCTGCATGCCGACGCAGATGCCGAGGAACGGCCGGCCGCCCTGGATCACCGTTTCCTGCAGCGCCTGATGCATGCCCGGCAACCCGTCGAGCCCCTTCATGCAATCGGCGAAGGCGCCGACGCCGGGCAGAACGATCCGATCGGCGCCGCGCACCGCGTCGGGATCGGCGGTCACCAGCACCTCGTCGTACCGCCCCGACTCTGCGACCGCCCGGCTGAGCGCCTTGGCCGCCGACCTGAGATTCCCCGACCCGTAATCGATCACCGCGATTTTCATCACAGGCTGCCGCCGAGCGTACCTTTGGTCGAGGGAACCGCATCGGCCTTGCGCGGATCGATGCTGGCCGCCTGGCGCAGCGCCCGCGCCAGGCCCTTGTAGCAGGCCTCGATCATGTGATGGGTGTTCTCGCCATAGACCACCTCGACATGCAGGGTGGCGCCGGCGGCCTGGGCGAAGGCCTGGAACCACTCCTTGAAGAGTTCGGTGTCCATGGTGCCCAGCTTGTCGCGCTGCAGGCTGACGCGCCACACCAGATAGGGACGGTTCGAGAGGTCGAGCGCCACCCGCACCAGGGTCTCGTCCATGGGAATCAGCGCGTCGCCATAGCGGGTGATGCCCTTGCGGTCGCCCAGCGCCTTCGCCACCGCTTCGCCGAGCGTGATGGCGCTGTCCTCGGTGGTATGGTGATTGTCGATATGGAGATCGCCCGTCGCCTCGAGATCGATGTCGATCAGGCTGTGGCGCGACAGCTGTTCCAGCATATGGTCGAGGAAGCCGATCCCGGTCGACACCCGATACACGCCCTGGCCGTCGAGATCGACGCGAGCCTTGATCCGGGTCTCCTTGGTATTGCGTTCGACGCTGGCCTGCCGCATAGGCTTGCTCCCGCTGAATTTTTAAGCCGTTTGTCCTAGCAGGAAGTCATGGCGAACGCCAGTTGTCCGTGAGGTTGCGCACAGGGGCCGCGGGATGGGTATGATAGAGGCTGAAACACGCCCGGCCGCCGCGGAGATATTCCTTTCATGACCGTCACCGTCACCCTGATCGCGCCTTCGGCCGGTTCACCGACATCGGCCCTCGCGATCAACGATGCCGGCCAGGTGGTCGGATGGGACGGAAGCGGCTTCGTGTGGCAGAACGGCGCCGTCAGCACCCTTGCCTCCGGCGGGGAAGGGCTGGCGATCAGCGATTCCGGCGAGGTCGTCGGCCGGACCGGCGCCGGCCAGGCGGCCATCTTCCAGAATGGCTCGGCGACGGTGCTGGCGGTCAGCCCCACCAGCGGCGATTACGCCGCCCAGGCGGTGAACCTGTCGGGCGAGATCGCCGGCAGCGTGGTCACCGACGCCGTCAAGGATCTGTACCAGGCCGTCGTCTGGCAGCAGGGTCAGATGACGGCGCTCGCCTCGCTGGGCGGCAACAGTTCGGCGCTGGCCATCAACACCGCCGGGGAAGCGGTCGGCTTCGCCTATACCACCGGCAATGCCGAGCACGCGGCGAGCTGGATCGGCGGCGGCGTGACCGATCTGGGAACCTTGGCCGGAGACGTCTCCAGCATCGCCAATTCGGTGAACGGCCAGGGCGAGATCGCCGGCTCCAGCAGCAATGCCGTCGGGGCGCAGCACGCGGTGATATGGATCGGCGGGGCGATTTCCGCGCTGGGGACCCTGCCCGGGGGAAGCGGCAGCGCGGCGTATCACGTCAACGATTCCGGGGTGGTGGTGGGCACGTCCTACGACAGCAGCGGCACCGGCCATGCGGTGGCGTGGATCAATGGCGGCATCGTCGATCTCAACAGCCTGATCGACGCCAATTCCGGCTGGGTGCTGACCTCCGCCGTCTCGATCAACGATTCCGACCAGGTG
>Ga0213872_10000602_pt1 | contig 27343 bp, 27 predicted proteins | sample VelepicomBERX_R2_FD_160071 | JGI IMG/M metagenome (GOLD analysis project Ga0213872, IMG submission 160071) | Rhizosphere microbial communities from Vellozia epidendroides in rupestrian grasslands, the National Park of Serra do Cipo, Brazil - RX_R2 | ecosystem: Host-associated > Plants > Roots >...
CAGCCGGAGGCTAAGCTGGCCTGTGACTGACCCGGTTTCTCGAACGATACCTTGATCCTTCCCGCCAGTCACAGATTATTCAATCCGGCCCCCAGCCGGAGGCTAAGCTGGCCTGTGACTGACCCGGTTTCTCGAACGATACCTTGATCCTTCCCGCCAGTCACAGATTATTCAATCCGGCCCCCAGCCGGAGGCTAAGCTGATGGCTGAAAGCTCTCCTCGGCAAAATAGACTTCAAGTTATCCTTGGTTAGTTTAATTTAGCGCTGCTTCAGCCCTTCCAACTCATCTAGTGTCCGCGGCCAGTCTGATCCCAATAACCGGGACAGGCCCCGATCGGCAAGTACTTTTCCATTGGTCTGGCATCGGGCGCAGTAGTTGGTTTCATTGTCGGCGTAGCGAATGCGCAAAATCTTTTCGCCGCATCTCGGACACGCTTTGCCGTACCTCCCGTGCACCGCCATGCCTTCGCGAAAGGCCGTGACTTTCTCCGGAAACCCGTCGCGCGCCTCCGCCTGCAGGCGCTCTATCCAAAGCTCGAGGGTGCTGCGCGCCGCTGTAAAGAGCCGGTGCCACTCGTCTGGTTTCAGCTTTTGCGTCTGCGCGATCGGCGATAGCTGTGCGGCGTGCAGGATCTCATCCGAGTACGCGTTGCCGATGCCGCTCACCAGGCGCGGATCGGTGAGTGCCCGCTTGAGCGTGTGGTTCTGACTTGTGAGCGCTGCGCGGAAGGAGTCGGCATCCGCGGTGAACACCTCAATTCCTCCCGGGTCCGCCGAACGCAAGCCTTCCTCGCCGCTCAGGATATGCAGTGACGCCCGCCGCTTCGTCCCTGCTTCAGTGAGCGTGAGAGAACCCTGCGGAAAATCGAACGCTGCCAGGTTCTGACGCCCCGCCAGCCTCACGAGCGGCGGCCGCCAATGCAGCCGGCCGGCAATCATCAGGTGCAGCACCAGCCACAAATCTCCTTCGACGCCCATGGCAATCCGCTTACCTACGCGCCGCAGCTCGCGTACGACACGGCCCTCCACTTCCGTCACCCGCGGCTGCGTCGTTCGGAGCAGAAAGGGGCTCGCCAGCCGTACATGCTCGAGCGGCTGGTTCACTACGCGCGGCTCGAGCGCGCTGATGTAGGCGGCGATATCTGGTAGCTCCGGCATCCCTCATCAGCTTGCACTTATACCGGCGTCCAGGCAACTGTGCTGACTCAAGAATACGGATTAAGCCGGACTTACTGGCAATCCGGCACCTTGCTGTAATCGATGCACTGCGTCGTGAGGCTGCCGACCGTCCAAATTGCCGAAGTCGCTGGTTCATCCCAAAAGTGCAGGAAACCATAGATCATCGAGCTTGAGAACGGCTCCTTCTGGCCAAAGAAAATCTGATCGGCGAATTGATTTACATTGCAGCCGGCGCCGAAGTATAGATTGCCGTTCAGGCTCTGTGAGCCCGATAGGCCCGTCACCTCGATTGATTGAAGTCGAACGCCTTCGAGAATCTCCATGCACGGATGAATCGGCCCGTCGTCCTGGCTCCGCGAACCAGGAGGATTCGGGTTCGGCGGCAGCGGCGGCGGGCAGGGAGGCGGAGGGGTCGGTATCCGGCTCGTGTTGGGATACGTGTACTGCGATTTACAGGGCTGAGGCGTTGGCGGCGGTGGGGGTGGAGGGGGGGGCGGCGGAGGAGGAGTTGGAGGTGGGGGAGTCGGTGGCGGCGGCGACGGACGAGGCGGCGGTGGAGGAGAGGGATGTCCGCTTCCCGGAACGAACAGGATATCCGTCCAGAAGTTACTTGCCCCAAGCGGCGCCTCCGGGAACGAATCGGATCCGTTCAGTGCAAACACGCCGTTGCCTCCGGACTGCGGAGAAGAAAGCAGCGTGATTGGGCCGCTCTTATAGGGGTTCTCGAAATAGTTCACGCTAAAAGAGAACTCTCCCCTCGGCGAGTAGTACGAAGCTACGTAAGTCGTATTCGGTTGAATGCTTATGGCATGTGCGAAACTCGCCCCCTGCCAGCCTGATCCTGACTCATTGGCAAACGCGACACTGCCTAAGAGCTGGCCGCTCGCGCTCCAAAGGTGTCCGAGATGAGGGCCTGTGTTTTGCGGGTTCTTGTAGAAGCGAATGCCCTCAATCTGTCCGGCTTCACTTACTTGAAACTTCACGCCTAATTCCACAGGCATGCCGAACGAATAGCTGCCGGTGGGAACGGCGCTGTTGCTCCAGACACTCAACACAGAACTGGAGGAAGATGCGCTGACGGCCGCATTGGAGGACCGGGAGACAACCACGGCGCCACCGTCTCGAGTTACGCTCTCGAGGCCGTGTGCTGCTGTGGAGTCAGGAGGAATAGCGGCGCTCTGAGGCCAAACCGTTAGTGCGATTGGGAGCAGAAGGAGCACGCGCACTGACCGACGATATCCGCTACGACGAGTCATAGAGTCTCCATTGCGGGCTGAAATAGGCCGATAACCAATCTGCGGCTTGAACGGCTCAGGCAATAGACCTATTGACGAACTTATGGAGTGACTATCATGAACTACGTGAAAACTACCTGATACTAATACCGGAATGTGTCGGGGACGACAACTGCTCTATCCTTCAGGGCTCGATCGCTTGAAGCGTTTCGATACCGGTCAAATCGAGCACCCGCATGGGCGTCGCGCTGCTTTATGCCGGGGTCGGTCTGGACGTTCTGGGCGTAGATACGCCAATTTCCCGATTTCGGCACGGTCAAGGCACATGTCCGCGAGCGTTTCATCCCCGACTACAGGAGCCCGAACTTCTGCGATCTCATCGCGAATTCGCCATTTCAAGATGTGTTCTCCGACGCTCCTGTGCTATCCCGATGAGCGATTCACGCGGAGCCCCTGCCGAATCGCTACAGTGCGAGGCTCATTGCACTGAACCTCGCACTCTGGCACGCGGTAGTGGCGCTTAGCTTTGTGCCGTCGCCTGGCTCCGGCGCGCAGCCATTTGGGCGCGGATTGCCTTCATTCTTTCGCGTGCGGTTGCCAAGCGCTTGCGGCCATCCGGCTGCGCGTCAATCAGTTTTTCCAGATTGGCAAGAAACTGTGGCGCATACGTCGCACGGATCTCGCCGAGTAATGGTTCGACTTTTAAAAAGACGCCGATATGCTCGCTGTTGGTGTCGTTAAACAAATCCATGCTGATCGCGCCGTGATTGACCAGCGCGGCGGCCATGTCCCAGTAGGACAGAACCATGCGCAGATGACCGCTGTGCTCGCTAAAGATAGCACTGTTGTAGTCGGCCATGGATTCGGGATTGAATTCGACAAAATACCAGTCGCGAGCTTTGCGCATGGTGTCTTCCCGGCGGAGTTCGTAGAGCTTCAGAATGAGATCGGCTTCTTCGTGTTTTGACATGCAATTCCCTTTCAGGCCTCCGGCAGTCTGATCGCCGGGCCTCTGTCAGGGTACCAGCCGAACAATTTTCTTTGGCCCGGATTGCCGGCGTTTGCAAGGTGATGGCAACCTTACAAGATGTAACTACTTTGTAATGCCCACCTGCGCTAGCACCCATGCGTACTCGAACGCCCGATCCTTCAGCCGGTCGTAGCGGCCTGAAGCACCGCCATGCCCGGCCGGGTCCATCTTGGTCTTAAGCAGCAGCTGCGTGTCGTCCGTTTTCAGCGTTCGTAAGCGGGCAACATACTTCGCAGGTTCCCAATACATCACCTGGCTGTCATTCAGGCTGGTGGTTACCAGCATGGCCGGATAGGCGTGCTTTTCCAGATTGTCATACGGGCTGTACGTCTTCATGTAATCGTATGCCGCTTGCTCGTTAGGGTTGCCCCACTCCAGGTATTCGCCCACCGTCAAGGGAAGCGAAGCATCCATCATCGTATTCATTACGTCTACGAATGGCACCGCCAGGTGCGCCGCATGGAAGAGGTCCGGCCGCATATTGATGACGGCTCCCATGAGCAGGCCGCCCGCGCTGCCGCCCTCGATGACCAGACGATCCTTCGACGTCCACTTATGTTGAACCAGGTACTCGGCGGAGTCGACGAAATCGTTGAATGTGTTTTTCTTCTTCATCAACATGCCGTCTTCGCGCCACTGTTCGCCCAGTTCATTGCCGCCGCGGATATGGGCAATCGCGTAGGCCATTCCACGGTCTAGCAGGCTGAGGCGAGTGCTGTCGAACGTCACCGGAATTGCGTAACCGTATGAGCCATAGCCGTAGAGGAACAGCGGACCCTTTCCGTCGCGCCGGAAGCCCTTCCGGTAAACGATGGAAAGCGGAACTTTTACTCCGTCGCGTGCCGTCACCCAAAGGCGTTCGGATTCGTATTGCGAGGGATCGTAACCGCCAGGCACTTCCTGCCGCTTCAGAAGTGTGGACGTTCCGGTTTGCGTGTCGTAGTCGTAGACGCTCTGCGGGGTAATGAAGCTCTGATAGTTGTACCGGTAAGTCGTCGCCGCATACTCGCGATTACTGCCTGGAAAGGCGGAGTAGACAGGCTCCGGGAACGGAATGGGGGTCCATGCGCCGCTCTGAAAACGGTGGACACGCAGCCGGTTCAGCGCCTGTGTTTTCTCCACCGAAACCAGGAAATCCTTGAAGAGATCGATGTTCTCGATGAGAACATCCTCGTGGTGCGGCAGGAAGACCTTCCAATTCCCGGGACTCGGATCGCTTTCCGGCGCTGTCACTATTTCAAAGTTCTTTCCGCCCTTATTCGTGCGGATATAGAACAGGCCTTCGCGATGATCGGGGTAATAGCGGTGCTTCTTTTCGCGCGGCAGGAACACGGTGAAGGTATCGCGCGGCCGGTCTGAGCGCAGATACCGGTATTCGGTCGTGTCTTTGCTCGAGATCCCCAGAAACAGATATTTCTTATCGCGCGTCTTCTCGATCCCGATGTCGTAAAGCTCGTCCTTCTCCTCATAGAGCAGTTCGAAGCGATCCGAGTGCAGCGTGTGGCGCCACAACTTATCGGAGCGCTTCGTAACGGCATCCTCCGTTGTCAGAAACAGTGTCTGGTTGTCGGCTGCCCATTCGACTGATGTCACCCGCTCCGTCTTGTCAGGCAGCGTCTGTCCTGTTCGCAGATCTTTGATGCGCAGGCTGTACTGCCGGAACCCGGTGAAGTCCACCGTGTAGACCAGCAGATTCTGGTCATCGCTTACCGCAAAGTTACCGAGCCCGACAAACGTGTGTCCAACAGCGAGTTCATTCAGATCAAGCAGAATCTCTTCCGGCCCATCCATGTTTCCTTTCCGGCGGCATTGGATGGGATACTGTTTTCCTTCTTCCAGGCGCGAATAGTACAGGAAAGAGCCTTCACGAACGGGCACGCTGAGGTCGGTCTGCTTGATGTGACTCAGCATCTCGGCATAGAGCGCATTCTCAAAAGGTTTCAGATCGGCCGTCATCGCCGCCGTGTAAGCGTTCTCCGCCTCCAGGTACTTCGCGACTTCTGGATTCGATTTCTCGCGCAGCCAGTAATAGTCGTCGACGACTGTGGCGCCGTGTCGCACCTCGCGGTGTTCAACGCGCGCGGCGACCGGTGGAGTGGATTGTGTTTGAGCTACTAAGGTGGACACAGAAAGAAATCCTGACAGAATAAATCTCCAAATTCTTATTCCCGTCACGCTGGTCTGATTCGTCAACATATTCGGCGACGCTCAACTCGATCGGCGTTCAAAGCAGGGAACTCCGTTGGAGATTTTGTAGGATACCACCGATGGAGCACGGCGTTCTGTCACCCGAAGTATTTGGCCGCCGGGCGCTCTCGCCGGTGGAAATGCTCGACTCCGAGCGTGCTCGCGACGCCGCGCGCCAGTAAACAGCGCTGGGTTCGGGGAGATCCGCTGTCGCCGCTGGATGATGCGCCGCACGTGCCCCCTGGCGACTCGATGCCGACGGCCTGCCGCAAGCCTACAACTGGCCGCGACGCATTTCCGAGGACCTCATCTTGCGCGCAAGCGCCATGCTTGAAGAAGCCAGACCTTATCCGCAGTGGCAGGCATTCAGCCTGCCGAAGAAACTCCGCCTAAATGATCCGCGCAACCATCGGAATACGCCGCATGGCGGCTACCGTGATCCAACTGAGTGCCAGCGTGCCCACGAATACGATGACTCCCTTCGAAAGAGCGGATAACGGCGCTGCCAGCAGAGCATACTGCAGCCAGCTTACAAACATGTAGTGAATCAGGTACATGCCGTAACAATTGTCGCGAAGGCTGTCAAACAGCGGCACGCGCGATCTTGCGAATCGAATGAATACTGCAAGGAAAGCAAACCCGGAGGCGGCGCACGAAAGCACAAAGGCAAAGTCTGCCATCGCTCCCCATAACTGCGATGCCGCGCGCGCGGTAGCCGCGGCAATCGTCAGCATGCCCGCCAAGCCGAAAGCCAGCAGCGCCCGGAGGGCCCACAAAGGCCAGCGGCGGGCGAGCTTACCGTCTGGCGCGAGAATTCCTCGTTCTAGGCCGGCCGCCCCCAGGCCAACGGCGATCAGAAAGTAGATCAGGTAATGAAGAATCCGGCTCGTCTGGAAGGTGAACGGACCGAACGCCGTCCACTGCATGGGACTGAAGGCAAGTGCCATCGGGATATATACCGCGGCCGAGGCGGCAACGAGCGTCGCGAACAAGGCCGCGGGACGGCGGAAACTCGCGAATCTGAATTGAGGAGCCAACACGAAAAGAGCGGTGGCTACGCAGTCGAATACCAGCAATACCCAGATAAACCACGCGGGACCGGCCGGCCACTGACCTAGCGAGAGCCATTGCTGCCAAAAGCCGGCAACGCTGCCATGAACATTCCTCTGAAGGTAGGCAGGATAGTAAGCGATCGGCGCAACCACCCCGGCCGCCACCACGAAGGGCAGCCCCAGCCGCAGCAGGCGGTCACGCAAAAAAGTTCCGGGTCCTTTGCGCTTCAGGCTGTTCCACACGAACAGTCCCGAAAGGAAGAACATCAGCGACATGAAAAAAATGTCGTTGAACCCCACGAAGATTGCGAAACCGGTCGATCGCTGCGCGTCGACAACCGGAAAAGCCTCCCACCAGCGGGGCTGGGCGGCCAGCGGCGCTGACGGCGGCGGCGCATAAGGATGGTACGCCAGAACCGCATGGTGCGCCAGCACGAGCACCACGACGAAGGCTCGCAAATATCCGAGCGGCAGGTTGTATCCGGCCTTTGCCGCATTCACTTGCGCGGAGGGCTGAACATATCCTGCAGAAGACGCGAACGAAGTCATAGTAAGTTCTCCTTTTCAGCCCACGCGCGCCAGGCGGCGGACCGCGATTGAAGTAAGTAACAATGTCACTCCGGCAAGAACAATAACGTGCATAACCGTTGTGCCATGGCTGGGTGCGCCCGCAGCGCTGAGAGCCAACTGGTCTAAATAAAATGCAGGCGAGGCAAGCGCAATCCACTGCACACCTTTGGGCAGCGGAATGAGAAAACCTGAGAGATAAATCATTGCCAGGTAGAGCAGATTCGTCACCGCCGGAGCAGCCTTGCCTGATGTCCGGGTCCCGATGAACAGCCCGATAGCACAGAAGGGCAATGCGCCTAGGATGGTAATCGCGGCAATTTTCAGGAACGCGATGGCGCTCAGCGTCACATGGCCGAGCAGTGGTGCGGCAAGCATCATTGTGGCCATCACGATGGCGACAAACAGCATGGCCATAAGCATCTTCGCAAGCAGATAGGCCATGGGCGGCATGGGCAGGGCACGCTTGAGTGCGAGCAGCCCCTGTTCGCGTTCCAACGCCACCAGGACGCCGAATCCGAACATTCCCGGTCCCATCACGCCCATCACGGAAAATCCGGTGAACATGTAAACCGCCCCGTGCGGATCGCCGCGGATCGCATCACCGAAAAGAAGCACCGCGAGGAGTAGGTACAAGGAAACCGGCAACGCCAAGAACGGTATGCCAAATGCCGGCATGCGCAGCGTGCGAAGCGATTCGTACTTAGCTTCGGCAAGATAGGTTCGCAATAGGCGGGTACTTCCATCCATCATGCTTCATCCTTTGTCAGTTCTGTGAATACTTCCGCGAGACCGGCGCGGCGGACTTCCAGTTCCCCTAAATCCGGATCGGCGGCCAGCAATCGCCGCAAAACGGCTTCCGCGTTGATTGCGGTGATGTGGAGACGGTTTTGATCAATGCCGGCATCTGTAACGCCAGGCCACTCAGCTACCTCTTCGGCTGCCACGCTGGTGCAGCAACGAATGCGCGTGCGGACAACCGACGCTCGAATCTCGGTCACGCTCCCGGAAGCGATCACGCGGCCCTTGGCGAGAACTGCCACCCGGTCGGCCAGCGCTTCTGCTTCTTCGAGATAGTGAGTTGTCAGCACAACGGCAGCGCCGTCGTTCACCAGCCGGCGCACCGTGCTCCACATCATTTCCCGCGCCTGCACGTCAAGACCGACAGTCGGCTCATCGAGGAAAAGTAACTTCGGGCGGCCACAGATTGCGATTGTGAATTGCGCCTGCCGCTTTTGCCCGCCCGAAAGCTTGCCGTATGGACGATCGGCAAGAGCGCAGGTGTGGGTCAGCTCCATCGCGGCTTGCGGAGTAAGCGGATTCGCATAATAGCTCGCAACCAGGTCAATATGCTCTCTCACACGGAGTTCCGGGGCGAGTGCGACTTCCTGCATCATCACGCCTATCTCCCGCCGGCTCTCGAGAGCTTGCGGCGAGCGCCCAAAGAGCATGGCTGTTCCTGTGTCGGGCTTCTGAAGTCCCAGCAGCAGCGAAATCGTCGTTGTCTTTCCTGCACCGTTCGGCCCCAGAACGGCCAGCAGTTCCCCGCGACTCACATGCAGATCCAGCCCATCGAGCGCGACCGTGCTGCCATAGCGCTTGTGTACGCCTGACAGCTCTGCCAATCGGCCGTCGCATTCTGGCGCCCCTGATGCTCCCGGGTGAGTTTCAGGATTTGCGATTGGTGGAAGCTCAACGGACATCCTTTGCATGTCGCCAGAATGCGGCCATCAGGTCCATTTCCGGAAGGCGATTTTGACGAACTGAGCCGGCGCTGGGACGAACCGGCCTGCGAAGAAATTTAGAACGGGTTGGCCGCCAGAGCTTTCAGTTTTTCGTTGTACATCCGCCCGGATTGAAGTCGGATGCCGTTCTCGAGCGTAATCACGTACTCTCCATGCAGGGCAGGCTGAAGTTCTTTAATGCGCCTGACATTTACAATGACCGAACGATGGATGCGCAGAAACATTTCGGGATCGAGCGACTTTTCGAGCCTATTCATCGCTACATGCACCAGGTGGCCGGCCCGTCCGACGTGCAGTTGCGCGTAGTTTTCGGCAGCTTCAATCCAATCCACGTCCTCGATATCGACAAACACCGTTTTCCCGGCTGATCGCACGGCCAGGCGCTTCAGGTAACGCCGCGGCGAAGCGATTGTTTCGAGCAGCGAAAGAATCTGCCGGCTTGCATCATCCGGCGTCCGATGATTGAGGCGGGCTTTCGCCCGTGCCAGCGATTGTGCGAAACGTTGCTCTGTCACGGGCTTGAGCAGATAGTCCATGGCGTTGATTTCGAATGCCTGAATAGCGTATTGATCATGCGCCGTAACAAACACAACGGCGGGCATATGCTCCGCGCCGATCTCTTTCACAACGGAGAATCCATCCATTTCCGGCATCTGCACATCGAGAAAGACCAGGTCCGGCCGCGCATTGCGAATAGCGTCAACCGCCTCGCGGCCGTCCTTCGCTTCGTAAATAGCCGAAATTTCCGGCTCGCGCGAGAGCAGCATCCGCAAGCCCTCGCGCGCCAGCGGCTCATCGTCAACGACCAATGTCGTCAAGCCCATGTAACTCCATTACTTCTGTTTCCTCGAACCCCGGAGCAACGTGATAAGGAAGAATCATCGTGACGGCAGCCCCGCAGTGCTCCCTGTTTTGGGCCGTTAATTCCGCCGCATCGCCGTAGAGTTGATTGAGCCGCGCTCTTGTGTTCGCCAATCCGATTCCCCGAGCTGCCTCGAAATTCGCCGCTGGAAACCCAGGCCCGTCATCCTCCACCTTAAGCTCCAGCTTGTCATTCACTCGCGAAGCGCTGATCTCTATCTTGCCTGCTGCCGAACTTCGTCCGATTCCGTGGCGGATCGCATTTTCGACGATCGGCTGCAGCCCCATATGAGGGACGGCAGCATCGAGCGTGCCCGGGTCTGCATGTATCTCGATTCGCAGCCGGTCCTGGAAGCGAACCTGTTCAATCGATAGATAGAGGCGCAGATAATCGAGTTCTCTCCGCAGCGGCACTTCCTGCGTTTCCACTTCTTCCAGAACCGAGCGTAAAAGATCGCTCAGCCTGGCCAGCATTTCCTCGGCCTGCCGGCCCCTCTGCTGGCGAACCAATACCATGATGGCGTTCAGAGTGTTGAAGAGAAAATGCGGCTGGAGCTGCATCTTGAGTGCGCTCAACTGCGACCGCATGAGCTGCGACTTCAACTCGGAGGCATGAAGCTCCAGCCGTAGTGCCTGCTTCTCGCGTTCCTGATATCTGCGGTAATAAAGCAGCGCGTACTGTATGCCGAGCACAACCCAGTAGACCAGGATCGAGCCGTGGAACGAGATGAGCAGCAGGACGGCAAGGGTTCCCCAGAAGCCCTTTACCGATGCTGGCAGCACTCTCATATGCGGAAGCTCGATACTCGCCAGTACGACGTTTATTAGCGCAAAGGCCACGCTGCAAAGCAGATGGAGGGCTGTCCGGCGGGCCCAGTTCCGCCGTTCGATAGGAAACTTGCGGCCCAGCCACAGTACGCCGGGAGTCAACAAGGCACAGATGTACATTCCCGTCAGCCACGACAGCAGATAGTGCCACCAGGGCGTCGGGTCGTGCGAGAAGAATCGTTGCGCGAGTTCCTGGCTGAAAAAGAAAAGGCCAAGGATCGTCCACGCAAGAAAATAGGCCGCGTACTTCCGCAGCCTGCGTCTCGACACACTGGTCATTCGGCCCGTAGGTTACCGCAAAGAGAGCCATACCGGGCCAGCGAATTGACGAACCGGCCTATTTCTGGTTCAAGCCGGCTCAGTGCTTGGCTAGCGTTGCTCCCCATTCATCAGGACTCACGTCCCGGGCATGTTGCGAGAAAAGCCAGTGGTGCCCCTCGAAGTCTTCCACCCCGTACTGTCGTTCGCCATAAGCCGTTTCGTGGAGGTCCTCCACGATCTTGGCGCCTGCCGACTTCGCTCTGGCGAAGTGCGCATCAACATCATCTACGAACACGGTCAGCGATTGCGTCCCGTATCCCAACTGAGCTGGAGTCGCCTGGCCCTGCGCTTTGGTCAGCATGATACAGGCGTTGCCCAGATACATCTGCGCGCCGTTGACCGGCCCGCCGGGTTCGCCGTAGCGGTAATGCTCTGTGAACCCAAATGCCTTCGTAAGCCACGCCAGCGCGTCCGGAACACTCTGATAAACAATGTGCGGCAGAATGCTATCTGTCGGCACCGACCGATTCGCCACCATTTAGTTTCGAGTTTACCCTCAGGTAGATCGACTTTCATCTCAAACTATAGGCCGACGTTGGCGCTTTCAAAATCCTGTATACTTCTGCCTCGAGGGCCTCAAGAAGAAGCTATGCCGCTCGCACGAAATCTCTTACTGATCAGTTCACTCTTTGCCGGCTTGGTTTCCGCCACGCCGGCGGGAGATCAGAAGACAATCCAGGGTTGGGTCCTCGACTCGGCCTGTGCCTTCACAAAAGGTCTGGAAAAACCGGTCAGTCGCGAGTGTGCATTATCCTGTGCGCACAAAGGCTCTCCACTCGTCATCCTGCAAGATGACGGGTCGATCTTCTGGCCGATATCAGAATCGACGCCGGCGGAAGGTCAGAACAGTAGGCTGCTTCCCTATGCCGGCAAACGCGTCACCGTCACTGGCAAGGTCTACTCCAAGGGCGGTTCCCAGGCTGTGGTGATCGAAACAATCTCGGCGGCCGGCAAATAGTCTCCCCAGTAACCATGACCTCGACTATAGGGAGGCTTCTTCTAAGCGCGGACAATATTACGCGAATTGGGAAATGGCGCGCTTAGATCGGAAAAGGCGTCTCGGTTGGAATACCCGGCCAGAAGTGGCCTGAAACGTAGATCGCTCCGCATGTCATATCCCGAACCGGAGTCTGCTTGAGCTTGATGGTGCCCACCTTCCGTTCTGAGAATTCAGAGATCTTCACGTCGCCGCATTCCTGATATGCAAAATTCCATACCTGGTTCGCGGCATCATATTCACCGATGATCAGGCTGGTGCTCGGCTTCCACGCACCGTTAATCGCATTGATCGTATCCTGATGGACGCTCCAGAAATAATTCTTGTGGCCGATCGTCAGGCTCTTGCGGTGCTTCTGCCGATTTTGATGCCTGTACTGCAGGAGCCGCCGCGATTGGTCGCGCTGTGATTCCGACCCGTCCGTTGGAAAAAGTGCAAACTCCGCCAGGTTCTGGTTCACCGGAACCGGCGGGCCGCCGTTGATGAATGCAGTCTGCAAAAGGTTCAGACGCGCGAGAAGAGTAGCCGGACGTGCGGCCGGGGCAGCGCTGTACGCATTGGTATGGGAAAGATATGGTTGAGCAAAAGTTCCGCTGATCCGGAACGAACATCCATCCTGCGTGGTGGTGAAGACATACACGGGATCGCCTGGCGCGTGGGCCGGGATCTGGATGCCGACCGCCCGATCGGCCGCCGACGGCACCAGAAAACAAGGCAGGCCGTTCACGCCTCCAATGTTTTGTGCGCTATCGAACCAGACAGTTACCGCCGGTTTGAAAACGGGATGCCGGAACGTCGGAAGGACAGCGGGAGTGAAGTAGGCGAAGACCTGGGGAGCGGCGTTGATTTGTATCTGATTTCCTGCGGCGCTGCCCAGGCCGCCCGTGATCGCCGTGACTCTCCTGTTTTCAGCCGGGTTTAACCCGGGCTGTGCCGCAGTCGTGTATAGATCTTGGGCATGGGCAGTGCGGCTCCCGCCGCCCGCTTGCGCCTTTACGACATAAGTCGAGAGAAAACCTTCTGCGCCGAGCGCCACGAATTCATTGCGTAATTGTCCGCTATAAGGCATCTTTTCTCGCCTGGCTATCTGATAGTGTTGAAAAACTGGCTTCCCCAGGTTACACTTTTTCGCGCAAATGTGCGAATGGGCGCAGAAATCCACAGCAAAATTCGTTTGCAATTGGAGGGTCGATTCTAGTGTTTGTCCGCTATCAGATCGCGCCGGTAGGTAAGAAATACGGCTGGAGGCAGGGTGCCTCCGATTGCTGGTACTACGCCGCCAAGTCATTGTTACGCTTCTACGGCTTGGCGAACGACAAGAGCGACAAGGTCTACGCGCACCTGCAGACTGCCAAGCTAATACGCTTGTTTGCCAATGGAATGCGCACCGTTTATGGCAAGGATCTCTATCGTACTATGCTGTCTTACGAAAACCTTTTGAAATGGATCGATCAGGAAATCCGGAGAATCGAGAACACAAGGAAAAATATAGTAGCGATCGCCGAGCAGGAATCCGACGTCCATCGGTCCATAAAAACGCTCCTTTCAGGCGAGAATCTCTGGACCACGGAGAATATCCTCAGCTTGTCATCTATCTGCCAACAGCTCGACGGCATCCTTGGCGGCATGGACTTAACTTCTATTTCCGCCAAACGCTACACATTCTTGAAAATCGGTCAAATGGCCTGCAAATTAGAAAAGAGCTGGGCGAATAAGACCTGGACTATCAGCGAAGTCTTCACCTCAGCCTTTCCGCCTTCGCTGTTTGAAGCGGTGTCGCTGGAGGAGAAAACGTCCGAAGGCCTCTATAAAGCGTTGAAGGAACACGGTCCTCTGTGGGCAACTGGCTCCCTGGCCGCAGGGAAGACCCAAGCCTATTCGATCACCACCCATTTGTCCGATGGCGACGTGGTCGAAAACCGGAATGTGGTGGAAAACTACATTAGCGACTCGTCGCATGCCGTTACCGTATACGGCGTCAACACCGAGTCGAATATGGTGGAATATGCCGATCCGAATGACTTCACCACCCCTCGGCGCGTGCAGGCGGCCCTGTTCTTCAGCCATTTGCGCACCTTCGAATTCCGCTCAAAGGCCATTCACTTTCTCAAAGTGAGGCATGCCGGGTCCGAAGCGCTGCTGAAACAGCGCCAAGTGATGACCTGGTAGCCCGCCCGGTGCTCGACCGCCACCACCGGCAGTGAAACGGCAGGGCTGCTCTCGGCAGCCCCGCACAAGCTCATCGCAGCCCGCCCGATGCAACCACGGTTTCGCCGGTTAGCCATCCTGAATCGGCTGAGGCCAGAAAAACGGCGACGGGTGCAATGTCCGCCGGCTGGCCAATGCGGCCCAGCGGAGTCTGCCCCTCTAGCTGTTTCTGGAAGTCGGTTCCGATGAATCCGATCGTATGCACTCCCTCTGTCTCTACCACCCCTGGATTGATGGAGTTCACCCGAATCTTCTTTGGCCCCAGTTCTTTCGAGAGCACCCGTGTTACTGCGTCCACCGCGCCCTTGGTCGCTGTGTAGACCGCCGAAGCGGGTGGCGTCAAACGGCTTATGGCCGAGCCGATATTGATGACGCTTCCGCCCTCAGCGCCGAAGTGCTTTGCCGCTTCCCGTGTCGCCAGCAGAAGTCCCAGCACATTGGTGTTGAAATGCCGGTGGAAGTGTTCCTCCGTGATCTCCTCGAGCGGCGCAAACTGGTACACGCCCGCGTTGTTTACCAGAACGTCCAGTCTTCCGAAGGCCTTTTTTGTTTCGGCAAAAATACGCTGCACATCGGACGCTTTGGCTACGTCCCCATGCACGGCGATCGCTTTGCCGCCCTTTTCCACGATCTCCGCCGTGACTCGCTCTGCACCCTCTTTACTGGAGGCATAGTTCACCACAACGGCTGCACCCTCTGCTGCCAGGCTCTTCGCGATGCTCGCGCCGATTCCCTTCGAGGCGCCTGTAACAACTGCCACTTTATTCTTGAGTTTGCTCATTTTGTTCTCCGGCTCGAATCGTCTAGTTTCGACAGTTCGATAACCGTCTAAGTGATGAGTTGCGTCCGCCGAAGGGTGCAGCTTTTGTTGTTAGATCGCTCCCAGGTGATCTACGTAGGCTCGCAAAACGTCGCGCTGTAGCACCAGGTCTGCGAACTTTCCTTTTCTGACGATGACGATAAGCCCTGCTGCCTCCAGCTCTTTGATGTGGTGTGACAGTGTGGCTGCGGTCACCGGCTGGCACTCGCGTACATCGGAACAGGCAATGCCCTGGTTCTTCGCGCCAATTTGCTTTAGGATCTGGTGGCGTCGCGGATCAGCCAGCGCCTTGGCAATAAGCTGTATCTGCTTTTCTGAAAGTGCTTCCCGTTTCGCCACTGATATCTCCTGGTTTCACTGCTGTTACTACCATCTGTACCAGTTCCTTGCTCCGGTCTACGATAGTTGATTCTGTCAACTATTATCGTGCAGAATGAGGGAATGCCGCTATCCCGGCAGCATACGGACCTGGTTCGCAGCTTCAACCGTTTCTATACGAAGCAGATTGGGCTGCTCCGCGAGGGGCTCCTCAAAACGCCCTTCACGCTCACCCAGGCTCGCGTGCTGTATGAGCTGGGCCGGCAATCTGGGATGCGATCGGCAGACCTCGTCGAGGAGCTTGGCCTCGACCCTGGTTACCTCAGTCGTCTGTTGCAGAGCTTTGAAAAGCAGGGGCTGGTCAGGCGCTCCAATTCGACAACGGACCGCCGCGCATGCCACCTCTGGCTGACCGCCAAGGGGCGAAAAGAATTTCAGAACCTGAACGCTCGCTCGGAAGCCGAGATCGCCGAAATGCTTTCGAATCTGAACGGCCCGCAGCAGCAGCGATTAGTCGATAGCATGACCGCGATTCGTGAACTACTCGGTTCGCCGCATGTTACTGAGCAAAGGTTCAGCCTTCGCACGCACCGGCCCGGCGATATCGGTTGGGTGATCGCGCGTCACGGCGAATTGTATGCCCGCGAGTATCAGTGGGACTCCACCTTCGAAGGCCTCGTGGCGGAAATCGCCGGAAAATTCTTGATGCACTTTGATGCGGAGCGCGAGCGCTGCTGGATCGCGGAACGCAATAACGAACGGCTTGGTTGTGTGTTTCTGGTCAGGCAGTCGAAGACGATAGGGAAACTCCGTTTGCTTCTCGTCGAGCCCGCAGCTCGCGGAATGGGTGTTGGCACAAGGCTCGTAGACGAATGTATTGCGTTTGCCCGTCAGGCTGGCTATCGCAAACTCACCCTATGGACCAACAACGTATTGCACGCCGCTCGAAGAATCTATGAACGCGCCGGCTTTCGCCTGGTGAAGGAAGAAAAGCACCACAGCTTTGCTCACGATCTCGTCGGTCAGTTCTGGGAGCTCAAGCTTTACTGACTGGTTGCTCTTCGATACACTGAACGGACCATGCACGGCATCACGCGCCGGGACTGGATGTTGGCGGCTGCCTGTTGGACCCATGTCCTTCGCGGGCAAACATCGTCGCCGCGGTTTGCTTACTTCGACCCTGCCACCGCAGGCGAAATCGAAGCTATCGCTGACACAATTATTCCCGGCGACGAAACTCCCGGCGCGCGCGAGGCGGGAGTTATCTGGTTTATCGATGGTGCGCTTGCAGGCTATGACAAGGACCAGCGGGAGATCTACCGTAAAGGGCTCGCCGATACCGAACGTAAGCGAGCCGATCTGTTTCCCGGTTCGCAGAGCATCGCCGGGCTGACTTCTGAACAGCGGATCACGCTGCTCAAGGCCGTCGAAGACACCGGATTCTTTGTCGCGGTCCGCCGCCACACGATCCTGGGCTTCTTCGGGCATCCAAAGTACGGCGGCAATCGCCACTCTGCAGCATCCCGGTTGCTCGGAATTGAGACAGCGACGCATTTCCAGCCTCCCTTCGGCTACTACGACCAGGAACTGGAAAAATGAGTCCCGTCCGTTATCGGCCCTCCGACTTGGTGGATTTCGTAGTCATTGGTGCAGGCGCCGCGGGCGGTGTCGTTGCGAAGGAACTCGCCACGTCCGGCTTTCAGGTCGTCGTCCTGGAGCAAGGACCTTATCTCCGCGCCAAAGATTTCACGCACGACGAAGTAGATGTTCTCTTTCGAGCGGCTCTCATCAATGATCCGAAGAAGCAGCCCAACACGTTTCGCCGGACTCCCAATGAAACTGCAAAGCGCCGGCAGTCCATCGAGTACGCCCGTCTCGTCGGCGGCGGGTCGGTGCATTTCACGGCCAATTACTGGCGATTCCATCCCGACGATTTTCGCGAGCGCTCCCTGCTCGACGCCATTCCGGGAGCGGATCTCCAGGATTGGCCCATCACCTACGACGAACTCGAGCCGTACTACACCAAAGCCGAATGGGAGCTCGGCATTTCGGGTTTAGCTGGCTCCAACCCTTTTGACGGGCCCCGATCCAAGCCGTACCCGCTCCCCCCTATGCCAGTCAAAGGCTCCGGAGTTCTCTTCGAGCGCGGTGCTAGAAAACTCGGCTATAATCCGTTCCCCGCACCCGTGGCCGTGCTGTCGCGGCCATATCGCGGGCGAAGCGCCTGCGTGCATTGCGGGTGGTGTGAAGCGTTCGGCTGCGAGATGAACGCAAAGTCCAGCACCCTCGCGGCATTACTGCCCCTTGCGGAGAGCACGGGCCGCTGCGAAATCCGGCCTGAATCGTATGTTCGCAAGATCGAAACAGGACCTGACGGCCGGGTAACCGGCGCGATTTATTTCGATCGCGAAGGCCGTGAAATGCGCCAGCGCGCGCGAGCCGTCGTCCTGTGTGCTAACGGAGCCGAGACGCCCCGCCTGCTACTCATGTCGGGTCTGGCGAATTCCAGCGGGTTGGTTGGCAAGTATCTGATGTTCGACGGCGGCCTCTTTGCCTACGGTCTCTACGAACATATGCTGAACGAGTACAAAAGTATCGTGGTCACGCGAGTGCTCCATGATTTCTATGCCTCTGATCCCAAGCGCGGATTTTACGGAGGCGGCGGGCTTGACTCCCGCATGGACATGTATCCCGCAACATTCGCGCTCAATGGCATGCCCAAAGACGAGCCGCAGTGGGGTGCCGAATGGAAGCGCGGAGTCGGCCGCTACTATACCCACACTTCGGGAATTCTGGCGCATTCCTCCTGCTTGGCGGTGGAGCAGAACAGTATCTCCCTCGATCCGGATCTGAAAGACGCATGGGGATTGCCTGCCATTCGCGTAACCTTTCGGAATCACCCGGACGACTTGAAGGCAATGCGTTTTCTCGTTGATCGCCAGGTGGAAATTCTCCAGGCCTCAGGCGCGACAAAGATTTGGAGCGATCCCGTCGAGGAAGTCAGCTATTCGCGGCACCTTATGGGAACGTGCCGCATGGGCAACGACCCGCGAACCAGTGTAGTGGATCGTTGGAACCGTGCCCATGACGTCCGCAATCTGTTCATCGTCGATGGCAGCAGCCTGGTGACTTGCGGGCGGCAGCAGCCCACCGAAACCATCCAGGCCCTCGCTTATCGCGCCGCAGAGCACATGGCCGAATCGGCGCGCCGCGGCGAGATTTGAACTGCCCGGCCTCCCTAGTCTCCCCGCGTCAGCCAGAGAAGCGCGTCTTCAAAAAGGCGATTCTGCACGCTGCTGGTAAAGATTTTGTCGCCGTGCCCCATGTTCATATAAATCATCTTGTATTTAGTGTTGGTCCAGACAACCGGAAGGTCACCCGCAGTAAGGGTGTCCTTAAATCCCAGCGGATAATTGGCGGCGTCTAGCGTCACCAGTACCTTCACATCCTTGTTCAAACGGGGACTGGGCTTCCAGATGTACCACTCATTTGCTGGCGCGGTGAAGCGCGTGGGCAAATGATGGGTCACCGGATGCGCCGGGTCATCCACTACCAGCTTCGCCGGCAGCGGCGGCCAATTATTGCCGTAGAACACGGTGCCGCCCAGAAAATCGACAAACCACGGCCACTTAGTATCTCGATCGTTGTAAGCGGCAACATGAAAGCCGAGCCATGCGCCGCCATGACTCATGTACTGCTGGAACGCGTCTCGCTGAGCTTGTGTGTGAGGAAAATCGTTAAGCCAAAGCACTACCTGATATTGAGACAGATGCTTGGCCTCCAGATCATCCCATCGAGTTGTCGTATCGAACTCGAAATGATCTTTTCGCGCAGCCTCGGTATAGAACCGGATCGCCTGTTCGGCGAATTCAACATGGTCGAATTCCACATTCGTTGAATAAAATGCCAGCACTCGGAACGTAGCGTCTCCGGCAAAGCAGGCGGAGGGCAGTATTGCAGAGAAAACCAATCCCGCAAGCAGCGCTGGTTTGAGCATCATCGCTGAGCCGCCCAGCAAATCGAGTTATGAAAGAGTGTGGTGAAGCTCTTGTTCTGAAAATGCTCAGGCCGATGTCCCATGAAGATATAGATGTTTCTCGCTTTGTAATGCTCGTTCGTCCACACTACCGGATGGTCCCCCATTTTGATAGCAGTCGTCGGATTGTAAGTGTTCTCATCCACTCTGGCCAGCACACGAACATTCGGCCGCGGCGATCGGTCGTACGTGTACCACTCCTCATCCCGAATCTCAAAAGAGGAACCGAGGTTTCGCATGGCGGGATGCGACGGGTCTTCCACAATGACCGTGCCGGAGGCGAAGGTCCGGATATAGTCCTTAAACCGGACGCCGCCCATGAACGCGTGGAACCACGGCCACATCGGATAGCCGTCGAATTCGCCAAGCAGCGTCGCATGATGGAAGCCGATCCAGCCTCCCCGGCCTTCTTCGATGTAGCGCTCAAATGCAGCAGCAGCGGTAGGGGTCCACGCGTATGGCGGGTAGTTCAGCTGAATGAACAGGCTGTACTGCGAGAGAAAGGCGTCGTCGATTTTCTCGGTATTTTCTATGTAATCGACGGTGAAATTCCCGGTTTGTGACTCCTGTTGGAGCCAGATCTTCGCCGCATCCACAAAGGGCTTATGAATTCCGCCATGCTCTGCGATCGCGATCACCCGGAACGTTCGATTTGATGTCTGGTCTTTCGCAAAGCCTTTCGACAGAAGCAGGGGCCAGGCCCACATCGGCCGCAATGCGCGTCTTCGAGAAAGGATCGTTTCAAGAAATGACATGGAAGCTCATTATCGTATGATCGCAAAGAGGTTCAGACCGCGTGTCCCCTGGCTATCTTAGGTGCAGCTTTTTATCCTGCTTTCTTGTGCTCGCAGCGCTATTCTTACAGTCTTCGAGCGCCGTTTTCGCCGCGCAGCCCCAAGAGGAACCGCCGGCAACGGCTCTGATCACCCGTCGGGCGATCGCATTCAATCCCGTAAACGGGAAGATCTATGCGGTCGATGAGAGCCGCGGCGCCGTGTCCATCATCGATACCGCCACGAATTCGACCGAAACCGTCACGGTAGGAGCCGGCCCGGACGCGCTTGCCGTGAATGCGCACACTGGCACGGTTTACGTCGTGAATTCTTCCGCTGGCACGGCCAGCGTGCTGGACGGAAAAACGGATAAGGTCATCGCCACAATCCCCGCCGGTCCGCACCCCTATGTGCTTGCCGTGGACGACGTCACAAACAAAGTCTATGTCACGAACACCTTCAGTGATCAAGTTGCGGTGATCGATGGAGCTGCCAACACCGTCAGCATGATGAAACTGGGATCCGCGGATAACGTTGTCGTTGATCCAAGCACTGATCGCATCGTCTTCCTTGGCTACGAAGTCCCGGATCTCAAAATCCTTAATGGCACGAATGGCTCTACGGAGAAAGCGCATGTGGGCGAGCACCTCTGGGGCCTGGCAATCAATGAAGCAACAGGTACGGCTTACGTCACTCGAACCGGCAACGCCGAAGTGGTGGTGCTCGACAAGAATTTGCGGAACAAAACCACCATTCCGGTGGGTTCAATTCCGTGTGCGGTCGCGGTCGATTCAAAGAGAAACAGGGTCTACGTCGCCAATTATGGCGACAACAGCGTCACTGTAATCGATGGGGAAAAGCACAGCACCCTCGCAACCGTAAAGGTGGGTCTTGGCCCTCAGGCGATTGCGGTCGACGCGAAGGCGAACCTGATTTACGTCGCCAACACGCATGGAAACAGCGTAACGGTGATTGATGGCGATCGATACACGCCGATAGAAACGCTCCCCTCCGGCAGCAATCCGTTTGCGATAGCAGTGGTCCCAGGCAGCGGCAGGCTCTACGTCGCGAACTTCGGCCGCCCGTCAGTCACGGCAGTGGATCTGCCCGCCGCTGGAAAAGCCGCTCATTAATCCGCGCTCGTGTACCTCCTCGCCGCGCAGTCCTGCCACCGGCCCGTCTCCGCCGACCGCAGTACCGCATCCACCACGCGCTCCGTCGCCAGCGCCTCCCGAAAAGTCGGAACCGCCGCGGCGCCGGGACAACTCAACCCGGCGAGGAAATCGGCCACTTGGTGAACAAAGGTGTGCTCATATCCAATCTGTAATCCCGGCACCCACCAGTGCTGCATGTACGGATGATCCCCCGCCGTCATGTGGATAGAGCGCCACCCGCGCAGTGCTCCCTCGTTGCCGTGTGCGAAATACTGCAGCCGGTGAAGGTCCTCTAAATCCCAGGCAATCGACCCGTTCTCGCCATTGATCTCCAGCCGGTACAAAGCCTTGTGTCCGCGCGCATAGCGCGTCGCTTCAAACGTTCCCAGCGCTCCACTTTCAAACCGCGCCAGGAATGCGCTCGCATCGTCAATCGAAACCGGTTCCAGTTTGCCCGTTTGCTGATGCCGCCGTTCTTTGATGAACGTCTCAGTCATCGCCGAGACGCTGCCAATAGGCCCCGCCAGCCATTGCGCCGTATCAATGCAGTGCGCCAGCAGGTCGCCCGTCACGCCGCTTCCCGCTACACTTGAGTCGAGCCTCCACAGAGCCTGTCCTCCTTGCGGTAGATCCGCCGAAATTGTCCAATCCTGCAGGAACGTCGAGCGGTAATGGAATATGCGCCCCAACCTGCCTTCGTCCACTAATCGCTTTGCCAGCGTGATCGCCGGCACCCGGCGGTAGTTATACCAGGCCATGTTTCGAACGCCCGCGCGTTCCACCGCCTCTACCATGTGCTCGGCTTCCCTCAGATTTCGACCCAGCGGCTTCTCGCAAAAAATAGTCTTTCCACTCGCAGCTGCGGCCGCCGCAATCTCGGCGTGCGTGTCGTTCGGGCTCGCGATATCCACCACGTCGATGTCCGCGCGTTCAACTAGCACTTTCCAATTGGTTTCTACGGAAGCAAAGCCCCATTGATCCGCGAACACCGCTGCTCTCGCTCGATCGCGGCCGCATACCGCCTCGAGCACCGGCCGGTACTCCAGATCGAAAAAGTCGTTCACCCGCTTGTAAGCGTTTGAATGGGCCCGGCCCATAAAGCCATAACCCACCAGCCCTATGCGTAACGGACGCTTCGAAGAAGTTGCGGACATCCCGGCCTCCACTCTGCGAATGCTATTCTGTCCAACCGTGCGCGCTGCGTACCGCCATCATCGAGGAGAGAATCGCATTCCACGTGCCCGCTGCGTGCATCACGCTGTTCGGAAACATGCATCCATCCCAGCAGATATGTTGCCAGCTCTTGCGTAAGTTCCCGTCTTCTCCCCGCATCCAGAATCCGGCATGACGAACGATATCTAACTTGCCTTTCTCATCATTCGGCAGGCAGTGCCGCCCGGTCTTGTCATGCAACCCCGCGCCTTTCACCGTGGCGTCGTTCTGTGCAACGTGAAAATCTTTCGTCCACGGTCCTAATGCGGCGGCCACTGTCTTCAGCGCTGCATCCAGCGTGCTTCTGTCGCTCCAGTCGAAGTCCGCCGGCAGCATGCGATCCTCCGGTGCGTTGTGGCCCAACGTGTACAAAAGCGTGTGTGCCATGTCGGCCTGAAAGCCCAGCGTCTCCGGCTTGCCGACCAGGTCCAGCAGTTCCAGCATCCTTCTCCAGCTATGCATCCCGCCCCAGCAGATCTCGCCTTCTGCCGCGAGCTGCTCCTCATAACCTTCCGCCACCGTACACGCTTCGCGAAAGGTCTCCGCGATTCGTCTGGTATTCGCCGCTGCATCCTTGGCCCACTCCGTCACCGGCGTCGCAGAGTCAATCCGCACAATCCCATAAGGCCGGATTCCGTTGTCCCGCAAGGCCCGCGCGATGCGGCAAGCTTTGCGCACCTGCATCAGAAACCGCCCGCGCTCGGCCTCGTTCCCCATCGCCGAACCACCTCCGGTGTTCGGCCATACCGGGGCAACCACCGAACCCACTACCAGTCCCCGCGCCCGGATCTTGTCCGCCAGCCTCTTCAGAGCATCATCGCCTGAATCGATATCGACATGTGGTTCGTAAAGAAACAGATCGACGCCGTCAAATCGTGTGCCGCTCACCGTCGCTGCCGCCGTTAGCTCCAGCATTGTATCCAGGCCGATAGCCGGTTCCGAATCGGGACCCTTTCCCACCAGTCCCGGCCACATCGCATTGTGCAATCGCGGAAACACAGGAAGTAGATTATCGTAAAGAGACTGCTTCAGACTGCATCTCGCCATGTCTCTTGCCAGTCCCTCGATTAGCGCCGCGCAAGTGCTCCAGGCCTTTCACCGCGATGCTCCGAATCTGTTCTTAGGCGCGGCATTCATAACTACGGGGCTGGTCGCGCTCGCATTTTCAGCTCTGCGCAGAAAGCGTGATCCGCTTTTCATCTACTTCGGACTCCTCGCTGTACTTTACGGTCTGAGGCTTTGGGTACAGGCTAGTCTGCTTGGCCTGGTTGTGCCCAGCACGGCCTTCTATCCGCGGCTGCGTGCCGCCATTAACTACCTTGTCCCCGTTCCATTCGTGCTGTACCTCCGCTCTGCAAATTTCCTGCGGAGCCGCGCCGCGATTGTGGCTGCGTATGTCTTAGCCGGCGTGGACAGCTTTCTCGCCGTGGCCACCTTCGTGTTTGGTCCGGAGCTCTTATTTTTGCGCATCAACAATATCCTTGTGATCGCTGCCTTGGCGGTCTTGATCGTACAGTTCATCCGCAACCCGCCGCGGCACGATAAAGACTTCATCGTGGTCCGGCGCGGGCTTCTGATCTTTGTCGGCTTCGCATTGTGGGATAACGTGACCGGTATCTACTTCCTTATTCCCAGGGTCGAAGCTGTAGGTTTTGCCGTCTTCCTGAGTTGTCTTGGCTATGTCGCCGCACGTCGAATACTGGAGCGTGATCGCCAGCTTACTGAGATTCAGAACGAACTCGATGTGGCAAGGCGTATCCAGCTCTCCATTTTGCCGGCGGAATTCCCACGCTCAATGCACTTTCAAGTCGCTGCGCGCTATGTGCCGATGACTTCGGTAGCGGGAGATTTTTATGACTATGTCGTGGCTGAGAATGGCCGGGCAGGACTCCTGATCGCGGACGTCTCCGGACATGGCGTTCCGGCCGCTCTGATCGCATCCATGGTGAAGCTGGCCGCGGCATCGCAGCGCACCAACGCTTCCGATCCGGCACGATTCCTGCGGGGCATGAATGCCGCGCTCTATCGCAATACACAAAACCAATTCGTTACCGCGGCTTATGTTTACCTGGATTCGCGGTCGCGCGAGCTGCACTATTCTGCCGCCGGACATCCGCCCATGCTACTGCTGCGCAACGGTGTCGTTATCGAAGTGCAAGAAAACGGCCTGATCCTCGCCGCATTCGACTTCGCCACTTACTCTACAGTTACCCATCGCCTCGAGCACGGTGATCGCCTGCTGCTCTATACCGATGGAATCGTGGAGGCATCTGACGCCGCAGGAGAGTTTCTTGGCCGCGAAGCCTTGGGCGAACTGCTGCGAAAGACCGCCGGATCTTCACCGTCTGAAGCTGCAGACCGAATTCTGTCGTCCGTGCAGCAATGGTCTGCTACCCAGGACGACGATCTCACGCTGATCGTTTGTGACTTCACGGAATCTTCAGCATTAAGCCCCGGGCGCGCACGATAAACTCGAAGCTGAATCAGAGAATTTTCGGTCTGGTGCGCGGTGCACGCTCTACTGTCCAATATTTCACACCACGGATATTCCATCCTGTTTGCCGTGGTCTTTGCGGAGGCTGTGGGTCTTCCCCTGCCTGCGGCTTTAGCTTTGCTCATCGCCGGCGGGAGCAGCGCCAAAGGTCCGCTGCACCTGGGCGTTGTCCTGCTGGCCTCTTTCTCCGCTCTCGTTCTCGGCGACATGTTGCTGTTTCTGCTAGGCCGTTACACCGGCTGGTGGCTGCTCGGCATCTTATGCAAGCTCTCTCTGAATCCGGACTCATGTATCCTGCGTTCGGCCGAATCGTTCCGCCGGCACGGACGGACCCTGCTCGTGCTAGCGAAGTTCGTGCCGGGGATTAACGCCCTGGCTCCGCCGCTCGCGGGCAGCATGAATATGGGCCTTCTCCAATTCTTCGTGCTCGACCTTGCCGGGGCGGCACTCTACGCAGTTGCCTGGTGCGGGGCGGGGTTCCTGTTCAGCGGTTTTCTCGCCCCGTTGATGGCCGGCTACCTCATCAGTAGTCGTATTTTCGTCCGGCTTGTGGTGTTCGCAGTCGTGATTTATTTCGCTTATCATCTCTGGATATTGCTAAGAGCAGCAGCGCTTAGCTACGTTCCGAGCGTGTCGGCGTCCGAAATCGCGCGTCGGTATTACTCAGACCTGCACCGCGATATGGCATTATTCGACGTCCGCAGCCACGGATACTACAGCAACAAAGCCACCCGCATCAAAGGTTCGTCACGACTTGAGCCGAACACGCTGCTTCAGCAAATCGGCAGCTTACCGAAAGATAAGGAAATCGTCTTATATTGCACTTGTCACCGCGAGGCGACAAGTCTCCGTGTCGCGCGCATCCTGCAGCAACACGGCTTCAGAGCGTCGGTGATTAAAGGCGGCCTGCGTGCCTGGAAAAAAGGCGGCTATCCGCTCGAAACCGTCCCCGCTGACGACGTCGTCCTCCTCCCCACTTTCTAGGCGGCCGTCATAAAGCGACGTCATAAAACCACGCCATAAAACAATGACACGCGGAGAAACGCACCCTCACCGTCCGTCTTGCTTCTTTCCCATTAGGGCTCTCAGCTTTTCATAGGCCTGACGGTGCGCAAGATCCGCTCGAAGCACCTCGATCTCAAGCTTTGTGCGGATGTTTTCAAGTCCGGCCTCCGCACCACCCGGACGGCAACCGCGCGCGCAAAATTTCTCCTCGGATGAACTTGAGCGCCGCACCGTCGAGCGTCGCGCCGCCGAAACCGTCATCTGGGGTATGCCCATGGTCAAAGATCTGATCACGCTCTTGGGGTATCTATTGGCCGAGAACGCGATTAGAATCCGAGGTTCGCCCGGTACGAAGGAATCACCCTAAAAACATCGCCATTACTAGTGGGGACTTCAGGCCGGGAGAAGACTTGATGATCGATTTCGCGGTAATCCCCGAGCGGACTGCGCTCCTGAACGTGGACATGCAGAACTGCTTTGTTCACGGTTCTCCATTCTCGGCGCAGGACGGCCTGGTGGTGCAGGAGCGGATTAACAGAGTAACCGCGAGATGTCGCGCCGCCGGCATCCTCGTTATACATGCCAGTCATGTACTGCGTACGGACGGCTCGAATACCGGTCTTCTTGGCGAGATTGCCCCGGTTGTCAAGCAAGGCATTATTAACAAGGGTTCGCAGTCGGCGGCGTTACACAAAGGGCTAGTTGTAGATCCGAAAGACATTCTCCTCGACAAACCGCGTTTTGGCGCCTTTCACGGCACCGATCTTGAGCTGATCCTGCGCTCGCGTGCGATCGACACCGTCATCATCACTGGCGTCGCGACGAATGTCTGTTGCGAAACCACCGCGCGCGAAGCTGCAGTCCGCGATTTTCGTGTGTTTTTCCTCAGCGACGGGACGGCGACATTCGACATAGAAGATGTCTCGGCCGCCGAACTACAAAAAGCTACATGCGCCACTCTCGGGCTGCTCTTCGCTCAGGTCCTGACGGTCGACGAGATGATCAAAAAAATCTCCGGTGCAATCTGGCAGGCCGACCCTATTCTGGAGCTCCGATCAGCTGAAGAACGTCGGCCCCGAGAAGCCCCTGTTCGACAAAACGTGGAAGCGAAGCTGCGGGACATCGAGGAGACAGACCATCAGTGACGCCCACCACATATACAAGAGACCAGCAATGCCTTCATCGTGTTTAGTCCGAAGTTCCACCCCTGACCGTGTGTAAAGAACGCGTTTCTATTAAGTTGGGGTATTTCAAGCACGTTTTTGTAGACATGTAAATAGACAGATATCTCTTGTACAATTGTGCTAGTATAGGTATAAT
>Ga0213872_10000603_pt1 | contig 27341 bp, 25 predicted proteins | sample VelepicomBERX_R2_FD_160071 | JGI IMG/M metagenome (GOLD analysis project Ga0213872, IMG submission 160071) | Rhizosphere microbial communities from Vellozia epidendroides in rupestrian grasslands, the National Park of Serra do Cipo, Brazil - RX_R2 | ecosystem: Host-associated > Plants > Roots >...
TTGTCAAACAGCGTCCCAACTCTCGTCGGGGAGGCGGGTTTCTACTCCACCTCGTTTCCGTCGTCAACACCCTTTTTGCGTTTCGCTTCGCAGCGTCTGCAGCCTGGGTCTCGGCGGCGGGAGGCGGGTTCTACTCCGCCTCGTTCCCTTCGTCAACCACCTTTTTGCGTCTCGCTTTTCAGCGGTCAGCGCCGGGGTTGTCGGCGTCGGGAGGCGGGGTTTTATAGGCCCTGCCCACCCTCGTCAACACCTAATTTCGCGCTTCGCCTTTTTTGGCGAAACAACCTCCCAAACGCCTGAATAAGTTCAGGTTTGCTTGGGCCAGGTAGTCTGGAGGGTTGCCCGAAATCGGGCAAGGCGACGACTATAGCCAGAAGGCCATTTGCACGCAAGCGCGCAAATGGCCCGGCTGTCTGAAAAACGTCATCGCCCGCGGCTGGACGCCGCGAAAGCATAATCCGACGGGTCGAGCCAGCGTTGCAGCGGCGCGACATAGGCGGCCCATCCTTCGGGACGCTCGAGATAGGCGTCGATCTTCGCCATCACTTCCTTGCCGAGCACACCCGAGGAACAGGCGATATAGCCTTCATTATAGGCCGGAGCCCCCCTCACCTTCAGAACGGCGAAATCGTCATTGAGGTGCAGTGTCTCGCGGTAGAACTTGATCTCGGATGGGCTGGCGAAGATGAAATCGATCCGGTTGGCATGCAGCAATTCGAGCAGCTGCGAGCTGTCCATCGCCTTCTGCAGCTTGGCCCGCCGCCCGTCCGACGCGATGAAGCCGTTGATCGCCGGCAGATAATCGCGCGACGCGATATAGCCGCCGGAGAAAGTGTCGTCCTTGGCCAGCAGCGACAGATCGACGTCGCCCGTCGCGGCGAAAGGCAGGAATTCGGTCAGCCTGGTGGTCCGCACCGCCAGCCGATAGCCGGGATTGAGCACCGGATGCTTGCTGAACACCGCGTTCCAATGCGACGCGGTGTTGTGGGTCACCCAGTTGAAGCAGATGCCGTCGCGGGTTTCCAGATCATGCCAATTGCGCGCGATGGCGCCTTTGACGATCTGGTGGTCGTAATCCGGCAAGGCGGCGATCAGCACCTTCAATTGCTGTTCGGCAAAGCCGCGGCCCGCCATGTCGCCATCGAAAATAGTCGCCGGCGGTAGATCCGCGGTCACCCAGGTGATCCCGCTCTTGGCCTGCGCGCTCCCCACTGCCGCTAGAGCCGCGATCGCGGCCAGCGCTCCCTTCCATCCAGCCATCTTAAGAGCCCCCTTCAGCTCTAAATCGATTGTAACGGCAAATTAGCGCAAAATCTTCATCGCCGAATCGAGACCGGCCAGGGTCAGAGGGAACATGCGCCCCTTCATCAGCCGCTGGATCAACTCGGTCGACGAGCTGTAGCGCCAATGCGCCTCGGGGGTCGGATTGAGCCAGACGGCATTGGGGAACTGGTCGACGAAGCGCTGGATCCAGACCGCCCCCGCCTCCTTGTTCCAATGTTCGACGCTGCCGCCCGGCTCGACGATCTCATAGGGGCTCATCGCCGCGTCGCCGACGAAGATCAGCTTGTAGTCGGAGGGGTAGAGCCGCAGCACATTCCAGCTGTCCACCGCGTCCTGGCGCCGGACATTGTCGCGCCACAGCCATTCATAGGGACAATTGTGGAAGTAATAATGTTCCAGATGCTTGAATTCGCTGCGCGCCGCCGAGAAAAGTTCATCGCAGACGCGGATATGGTCGTCCATCGAGCCGCCGACATCGAGGCACAGCAGCACCTTCACCTTGTTGTGCCGCTCGGGCACCAGCTTCAGGTCGAGCGAGCCGGCATTACGCGCCGTCGCCGCGATAGTGCCGGCCAGGTCCAGCTCGGTCTCGGCCCCCTCCCTCGCCCAGCGCCGCAAACGCCGCAGAGCGATCTTGATGGTGCGGGTGCCCAACTCGACTTTGTCGTCGTAATTGCGGAATTCGCGGCGGTCCCACACTTTGACGGCGCGGCGATTGCGGCCCTGCGCCTGGCCGATCCGCACGCCCTCCGGATGGTAGCCATAGGCGCCGAACGGCGAGGTTCCCGCCGTGCCGATCCATTTCGAGCCGCCCTCGTGCCGTTCCTTCTGTTCTTCGAGGCGCTTTCTCAGCGTCTCCATCAGCTTGTCCCAGCCGCCCAGTGCCTCGATCGCCGCCTTTTCCTCCTCGGACAGCACCCGTTCCTTGAGCGCCTTCAGCCATTCCTCGGGGATCTCACCCTCGACGGCGGCGAAGAGGTCCTCCATGCCTTGGAAATAGGCGCCGAACACGCGGTCGAACTTGTCGAAATTGCGCTCGTCCTTGACCAGGCAGCCGCGCGCCAGATGATAGAAGCTCTCGATGTCGATGCCGGCCAGGCCGGCCTTCATCGCTTCCATCAAGGTCAGATATTCGGTGATCGAGACCGGCAGCTTGGCATCTTTCAAGGCCAAGAAGAACCGGATGAACATCTACCGTTCCCGCTTCGACAAGAACACCAGCCGCTCGAACAGATGGATGTCCTGCTCGTTCTTCAGCAGCGCGCCGTAGAGCGGCGGGATCGCCTTCTGCCCATCCTTCGAGCGCAGCGCCTCGGCCGGAATGTCCTCGGCCAGCAGCAGTTTCAGCCAATCCAGCATCTCGGAGGTCGACGGTTTCTTCTTCAGCCCCGGCACTTCGCGCAGCTCGAAGAAGCTGGTCAGCGCTTCGTTCAGCACGTCGCGCTTCAGCTTGGGGAAATGCACCTCGACGATACGTTCCATCGTTTCGCGATCGGGGAAGCGGATGTAATGGAAGAAGCAGCGGCGCAGGAAGGCGTCGGGCAGGTCCTTCTCATTGTTCGAGGTGATCACCACCACCGGCCGCTGGCGGGCCTTCACCGTCTGGCGCGTCTCATAGACATGAAATTCCATGCGGTCGAGTTCGAGAAGCAGATCGTTGGGGAATTCGATGTCGGCCTTGTCGATCTCGTCGATCAGCAGGACCGGCGCCTCATCCGCCTCGAAGGCTTCCCACAGCTTGCCCCGCACGATGTAGTTCGAGATGTCGCCGACCCGCGGGTCGCCGAGCTGGGAATCCCTGAGACGCGACACCGCGTCATATTCATAGAGTCCCTGCTGCGCCTTGGTGGTGGATTTGATGTGCCATTGGATCAGCGGCTTGCCCAGCGCCTTGGCGATCTCGATGGCGAGAACCGTCTTGCCGGTGCCGGGCTCGCCTTTGACCAGCAGAGGGCGTTCGAGGGTGATCGCGGCGTTCACCGCGGTCTTCAGATCCTCGGTGGCGATATAGCTGGACGTACCCTCGAAACGGCTCATCTCAATACCCCGCCGCGGCGCCCGCCGGGCGCCGCGCATCGCTGGCGCCATAGAGCCAACCCGGCCGCACCTTGCCCGACAGCGATTGATCGCTGACATAGGTCCCCGCACCGCTGGCCCCGACATCCGGCGCCCGCTCGATCAACCCGACCGCGCCGGAATTCGGCTGGTCGGCCAGAACATAGCCCATGTCGCGCAGGATCTTCGCCGTGTCGGCCGACGCCGTGAAGGGTTCCAGAAACAGCTTGTCGGGCTGGAACTGGTGGTGAAAGCGCGGCGCATCCACCGCCTCCTGCGGCTTCATGCCGTAATCGACGATATTGAGGATGGTCTGCAGCACATGGGTCGCGATACGCGAACCGCCCGGGCTGCCCAGCACCAGGAACACCTTGCCGTCCTTGCTGACGATGGTCGGCGCCATCGAGGAGAGCGGCCGCTTGCCCGGCGCGATCTGGTTGCGCGCCCCCTGCTCCAGCCCGAACATATTGGCGGTGCCGACCTTGACGGTGAAATCGTCCATCTCGTCATTGAGGAAGAAGCCGGTGCCCGGCGCCATCACCGCCGATCCCATGAAGCCGTTGAGGGTGAAGGTCACCGCCACCGCGTTTCCCTGGGCATCGACCACGGAATAATGGGTGGTCTCGGGCTTTTCACGCGACAGCGAGCCGAGCGGCAATTGCTCGGACGGGCTCGCCTTGTCGGTGATACGGCCGCGCACTTCCTCGGCATAGGCGACCGACAGCAGCTTGTCGGTCGGGTTCTCGACGAAGGCCGGATCGCCCAGCAAGGTGTTGCGGTCGCGGAAGGTGTTGCGCATCGCCTCGGTGATCAGATGGATCGACTGGGCGGAATGCCAGCCGGCGGCGGCGAGGTCATAACCTTGCAGCACGTCGAGCATCTCGCACAAGCCGATCCCGCCCGAGCTGGGCGGCGCCGCGGTCGAAACGGTCAAACCGCGATAGGTGCAATGGAGCGGCTCGGTCATCTGCGCCTGATAGCCGGCCAGATCCGCCGCGGTCAGCATGCCGCCCCCGGCGGCGCTGGATTTGGCGACCGCTTCGGCCACGGCACCCTTATAGAAAGCGTCCCTGCCCTGCTTCGAGATTTTCTCCAGCGTCGCCGCCAGATCCTTCTGCTTCAGGATCTCGCCGGGCTGGAAGGTCGAGCCGTCCGGCTTCAGGAAGATCTTCGCCGCCTCGGGATCCTTGGCCAGGCGGGGCTTCACATAATCGATGATGTCGGTATCGCCGCGGCTCAACACATAGCCGTCGCGCGCCAGCTTGATGGCCGGCGCCATCACCTTCTGGCGGCCGAGCTTGCCATAGCCCTGTTCGGCCAGCTCAAAGCCGGCCACGGTGCCCGGCACCGCCGCCGCTTTCCAGCCGAGGATGCTGGCCTCGCGCACCGCATTGCCGGCGGCGTCGAGATACATGTCCTTGCTGGCCGCCGCCGGAGCGGTCTCGCGGAAATCGATGAATTTCTCGGTGCCGTCGGCCATGTGGATCAGCATGAAGCCGCCGCCGCCGATATTGCCGCAGCAGGGATGGGTCACCGCCAGCGCGTAACCCACCGCCACCGCGGCATCGACGGCATTGCCGCCCTGGCGCAGGACTTCGAGCCCGGCGTCGGTGGCGTAATGCTGCTCGGACACCACCATCGCATGCTCGGCCTCGACGGCGGGGCGGGAAGCGGCGTGCGTCGCCCCCGCCGCCAACGCCAGCCCGATCAGGGAGGCGGCGCCGAGTTTCCTCATTTGGCCGACCCGGCCGAGGTCGACAGAGCGCGGAAGTCGATGTCCGACTCCGCGGCCAGCCAGGCGAAGGAAGCCCACACGGCGATGTTCTGCGCCAGTTCGGCGGGATTCACCTTGTCCAGCGTGTCGTCGGCGGTGTGATGGATGTCGAAATAATGGGTGCCGTCCTGGCCGAAATCGATCAGCGGCACGCCATCCTTCTCGTGGATGCCCTCGATGTCGGCGCCGCCATGGGAGGATGCGTGATGCAGCATGTCGACACCGAGCGGCAGGATCGCGGCGGTCAATTGCTTGGCGAAGGGTGTGCCCAGGGCGCCGGCCGGCACGGCGGCGTTGTAGATCTTGCCGGCACCGAAATCGCTCTCGCCGGCGATGACGATGTTGTTCGCCTCCCTAGCGTGCGCAGCCTCATAGGCGTCCATCGGCCCGCCGCCGATCTCTTCGGCGCCGAACATCACCACGCGAATGGTGCGCTTGGGGTGCAGGCCCTGATCGATGATCGCCTTGGCGGCACCGGCGACGATCGCCACGCCGGCGCCGTCGTCGAGGGCGCCGGTGCCCAATTCCCAGCTGTCGAGATGGCCGCCCAGCAGCACCACCTGCTCGGGGTGCTCGCGGCCCTTGATCTCGCCGACCACGGTGATGGTCTCGGACTCGGTGCTCTTGTTCTCAAGCTTGAGGCGCAGCTTGACCGGTCCCTTGGCCGCCAGGCGCGCCAGCAGATCGGCGTCGGGGTTCGAGAGGGCGGCGGCGGGGATCTTCGGCACGTCGTTGGCGTATTTCATCAGGCCGGTATGGGGCAGACGGTGGGTGTCGGTGCCGATCGAGCGGATCACCAGCGCCACGGCGCCGCGCTTGGCCGCCTCGGAAGCGCCGCTCACGCGCGAAATCACCGCGACGCCATAGCCCTCGCCGTCCTGGGCGCGCACCATATGCTGGTCGATCATGGCGATCTTGCCCTTCAGCGAGCCTTCCGGCGCGTCGATCAGCGCCTGATAGCTCTTGAACACCACCACTTCGGCTTCGATCCCGCCGGCCGGCGTCGGCACCGAATGTCCCAAGGCGGTTACCGCCAGATGTTGCAGGCGCGGCTGGACGATGTCGGCTTCCTCGGCGCCGCGCGCCCAATAGGTGACCGGGAATTTCTCGAAATGGACCTCGTCGAAACCGGCCTTTTTCAGGCGGTCGGCGGCCCAGGCGGCCGCGTCCTGCTCGGCCTTGGAGCCGGACATGCGCGGGCCGATGTCGGTGGTCAGGTCGGCGAGGAAATCATAGCCCCAATGCGAGGCGGACGCCTTGGCCGCCAGGTCCGCGGCGGTGTCGTCGGCCAGGGCGGCGCCGCCGCTCAGCAGGACCAGCGCGGGCAGCGCATTCGACAGGCGACGGAACAACTTCATGACCCCTCCTTACCGCATTGCAAAAAATCACAAGGCGGAAAGGATAGGGCAAAACAGGCTTTTGGCAATTACCTGTTGGGTCTAGCTCATTTCGTGGCGCTGCAGGCTCAGCTCGATCTTTTCCACGCTCATCCGCAGCTCGTCCAGCTCCCTCGCCAACGGCCCGTCGAGCATGGCGCGGCGGTCCTCCGGCGAGGATTGGGGCGCGACCGAAGCGGCGCGCCAGCCGGTGGCGGACAGATGATCGAACAGGCTGGTGACGGTCTCGACATCGGCGGCGACCTCCGGCAATTCGGAGATCACTTCCGAGGTAATGTCGTGGAATTCGCGCTCATTATCGACCAGCTGCTGACGCAGCCTGTTGATCGCGGATTGGTCGGCAGCATGGACCAGCGAGGCGAACAGCGCCCCCTCTTTCAAGACATGCTCGCGGGCGTGCCCCATCATCTCGGCCGCATTCGCCTTGCGATGGGTAAGGGAATGGAAGGTTTCCGGCAGACTGCACAGGTAAACCACGGTCACCAGGGCGATCAGCGCCAACATCGACAGGATTTCGGGACCGATAGGGGACTTTTTGAATATGCGCATTAACTCTTCCGGTTCTAGGCCGGCGGCGGGCTCGCGAAGACCCGCCGCCTTTACACCATCCTAGAAAGACCGGAAGAAGCGCGATGTCCCAGTTTAGGGACGATCTTTTACTTGAACTCTTCGATGGCTTTGTACACCACGGTTGCGTCCTGGTTGGACGCGGCGCCGCTGCAGCCCATCCCCCCGATCACCTTGCCGCCGTGAGCGATCGGCAGACCGCCTTCGACAGCGATCGCGCCGGGTAGCGAGAGAGCGCCGGCATTGCCGGCCTTGACCGCGTCGGCGAATGCCCGGGTCGGGCGGCGGTAAAGGGCGGCAGACTTGGCCTTGGCGATCGAGACCTCGGCCGAGCCATATTGGGTATCGTCCATCTTCTCATAGGCGACCAGCGTGCCAGACGGCTCGACCACCGCGCAGGCCAGGTGCCAATCGCGCTTCTTGGCTTCGGCCATCGCCGTGGCAATCAGCTTGCGCGCGTCGGAAATGGTGACCGGCGTGCCATAGGGGGTGTAGTTCGGCGCGGCGTCGGGAACCGGCTGGGTGACGACGTCCTGCTCCGGGGGAAGCTGCGCGCTCGCAGCGCCGGCCAGCAAAAGAGCCGCACCGGCCAAAAGAACCTTACGAACCATGTCTCATCCTCCCTTGGTTTTAACCGTCGAGGAGTTGACCATCCCTGACGGTAACGACGCGGTCCATGCGCCGCGCCAGATCCGGATTGTGGGTGGCGACCAAGGCCGCCAGCCCCTGCTCCCGCGCCAGCCCGACCAATTGATCGAACACGATCTCGGACGTATGCGGGTCGAGATTGCCGGTCGGCTCGTCGGCCAGCAGCAGCGAAGGCTGGTTGGCCAGGGCGCGGCAGATGGCGACGCGCTGTTGCTCGCCGCCCGACAGCTGGCCCGGCCGATGTTCTTCGCGGCCGGCCAGATTGAGCTTGGCCAGCAATTCCTTGCCGCGCGCTTCGGCGCGCTTGCGGCTGACGCCGGCGATCATCTGCGGCAACACCACATTCTCGAGCGCGGAAAATTCCGGCAGCAGATGGTGATATTGATAGACGAAGCCGATATCGCGGCGGCGGATCGCGGTGCGGCGCTCGTCGGACAATTTGCCGCACGCCTCGCCGGACAGATAGACCTCGCCCTTGTCGGGGAATTCCAGCAGTCCGGCGATATGCAGCAAAGTCGATTTGCCGGCGCCCGACGGCCCGACCAAAGCGACGATCTCGCCGCGCGACAGCGAGAGATTGGCGCCGTTCAGGACATGCAACTCTTCGCGCGCGCCCTGCTTGAAGCCGCGCTGCAGGCTGTCCAGGCGGAGAATGACTTCACTCATAGCGCAGGGCCTCCACCGGATCGAGCTTGGCGGCGCGCCAGGACGGATAGATGGTGGCCAGGAACGACAGACCGAGCGCCATGCAGGCGACCAGGATCACCTCGCCCACATCGACCTTGGCCGGAAGCTGGCTGAGGAAATAGATCTCGGCGTTGAACAGATCGGTACCGGTGAAATGCTGCAGGAACTGGCGGATGCTCTCGATATTGAGCGCGAAGGCCAAACCGAGCGCCACGCCGCCCAGCGTGCCGATCACGCCGACCGCTGCCCCCGACAGGAAGAAGACCCGCATGATCATGCCCCGCGTCGCCCCCATGGTGCGCAGGATGGCGATGTCGCGCGCCTTGTCCTTGACCAGCATGATCAGGCTGGAGATCACGTTGAAGGCGGCGACCAGGATGATCAGCGTCAGGATCAGGAACATCACGTTGCGCTCGGTGGTCACCGCATTGAAGAAGGCGGCATTGGCGCGCTGAAAATCATAGATCCGCAAATCCGGCCCGGCGATCTGGCGGATCATGCGGGCGACCTGCACCACCTGGTCGGCATCGGCCAGCGAGACCTGCAGATCGGTGATGCGATCCGGGAACTTGAAGTGAATCTGCGCGGCCGACAGCGGCATATAGATAAAGGAGGAATCATACTCATACATGCCGACATCGAAGGTCGCGGCGATGCGATAAGTGCGGATGCGCGGCACGTTGCCGAAGGCGGTCGAGTTGGTGGAGGGCGAGATCACGTCGATCTTGTCGCCCGCCCCAACGCCCAGCTTCTGGGCCAGGCGGTCGCCGATGACCACCGTGTCGTCGGCGCCGAAATCCGCCCCGTTGCCGTCCTTCAAGCCGCGCCCGACGGCGCTGTGCTGCAACAGATCCTCGGGCCGCACGCCGCGCACCAGGGCGCCGCTCGAGGTGCCGTTGGGGGTGGTGACGAATACCTGTTGCTCGACCACCGGCGTCACCCCGGTCACGCCGGGAATCTGGCGCACCTTGGCGGCGAGAGCGTCGAAATCGGTCATGCCGCCGGGCGGCGCATAGATGCCGACATGGCCGTTGAGGCCGAGGATCCGGCCCATCAGCTGTTCGTGAAAGCCGTTCATGACCGACATCACGATGATCAACGTAGCGACGCCCAGCGCGATGCCGAGCAGCGAGAACCACGCGATGATCGAGATGAAGCCCTCGCGGCGACGGGCGCGCAAATAACGCCCCGCCACCATGCGCTCGAACGGCGAGAACATTGCGTGTTTACTCCGCGAATCGCTTGAGCGCTTCCTCGAAGGGAAGCTCGGACTTCTCGCCGGTCATGCGATTCTTCAGCTCGACCATGCCGGCGGCGATGCCCTTGGGTCCGACCACCATTTGCCAGGGCAGGCCGATCAGGTCCATGTCGGCGAATTTGACGCCGGCGCGTTCTTCGCGATCGTCATAGAGGACTTCGCGGCCGAAGGCCTTGTAGAGCTTCTCGCAAGCCTCGTCGCAGGCGCTGTCGCCCTTCTTGAGGTTGATCAGCCCGACGCGGAACGGCGCCACCGGCTCCGGCCACTTGATGCCGGCATCGTCGTGATAGGCCTCGATCAGGGCGCCGACCAGGCGCGACACGCCGATGCCGTAGGAGCCCATCTCGACGGTGACGTCGCCGTTCGGGCTGTTGACCACGGCATTCATGGCCTTGGAATATTTGGTGCCGAAATAGAAGATGTGGCCGACTTCGATGCCGCGCGCTCTGACCAGATTGTCGCCCAGGGTCTTTTCGTGCTCCAGGTCGCGCTTCTCGTCGGTGACGGCGTATTTGGCGGTCAGCTCGTCGACCATCGGCTGCAGGTCGGACGAATAATCGATGTCGCGCTGGCTCCAATCCATATTGATGAAGTCCTTGTGCACGAACACCTCCGATTCGCCGGTCTCGGCCAGCACATGGAATTCGTGCGACAGGTCGCCGCCGATCGGGCCGGTGTCGGCCTTCATCGGGATGGCCTTCAGGCCCATGCGCGCATAGGTGCGCAGGTAAGCCATGAACATGCGGTTATAGGAGCGGCGCGCAGAAGCGGGGTCCAGATCGAAGGAATAGGCGTCCTTCATCAGGAATTCGCGGCCGCGCATCACGCCGAAGCGCGGACGCACCTCGTCGCGGAACTTCCACTGGATGTGATAGAGGATCTGCGGCAGCGCCTTGTAGCTCTTGACCGCGTCGCGGAACAGAACGGTGACCAGCTCTTCGTTGGTCGGGCCGTACAGCATTTCGCGATCGTGGCGGTCCTTGATGCGCAGCATCTCCTTGCCGTAATCGTCGTAGCGGCCGCTTTCCTTCCACACCTCGGCGGGCTGGATGGTCGGCATCAGGATCTCCTGGGCGCCGGCGCGGTCCTGTTCCTCGCGCACGATGTTCGCCACCTTGTCGAGCACGCGCAGGCCCAGCGGCAGCCAGCTATAGATGCCGGCGGCGGACTGGCGGATCATGCCGGCCCTGAGCATCAGGCGATGCGAGGCGATCTGCGCTTCCGCGGGGGTTTCCTTCAGGGTCGGCAAGAAATAGGCGGAAAGACGCATTCAGATCCTCTGGACTCACATAAAATAGCAGGCGCCGACTTTACCGATATCCCGCCTTTCTGCAAGCCTCGGTCACGATGCGCGTCTGCTCGCCATCCAGGGCATTTCCGTTGAGTTTCGCCTGTCCGCTCAGCAGATCGACCTCGACATGGCCGATATTGGTGCCGGTATTTTGCAAAGCGCCGGGCGGCACGTTGCCCTGCTGCGGTGCATAGGCCAGCGGATTGATCCTGAGATCGAACTCGATCTTGTCCGGCAGCTTGAAATCGGTCTGCCCTGGCAGATCGGCGGGGGCGACATATTTGCCGTGAACGTCGACCCCCGGCTTGTATTCGACGTTTGCGTCGGGGTGATGAGCCACCAATTGTCTACAATCTTGACGGGTGACATATAGTTGCTGATCGACCACGCCCGGAGGCGGAGCCTGGGCCACCGCACTAGTAGCGACAAGCAACAGGTGCGAAGCCCCTATTAATGAAAGACTTTTTTTCATTTGCCCGCTCCGCGCTAATTCAACAAGCGTACATTTTTGATCGATAGATAGGCAATCCCCGCGGATTTTAGCCGCATAATTGTGCAAATTTTTAGATGACTCTTTTGCGAAATCTCTGTAGCTTCTCCTCACGAAGGCACGGACCCCGCGAAGAGGGCGGCCTGAGTTTAGGGAGAACACCAGTTAAAAACGCAACCGCCTCCTGGAAACAGGGGCGGTTTTGCTATTCTAGGCCTTTGATTCTCTGGGCTACAGGGCAATCGGGACTATGCGCCCCCGGCAGCTTGCCGATGCTCATCAGGAACTCGTTGACGATCTCTCCGCCGGTGAATTTGAAGGTCTTCTTGAAGATCTTCACCCACCCCGCCTTGTCGGTCGCCGGCTGACGGTCCAGCCACTCCGCGAATGAGCCGAAATCCCGCTGAATCACCAGGATTCGCTTAGCATTCTCGATGATCGCCTCGATCTTGCCGCGGTGACGCACCACGCCGGAATTGCCTAATAATTCAGCAATCTTCGCCTCATCGTAATCGGCGACTAATTTTAAGGCAAATCCATCGAACGCAGCACGCATCTGCTCGCGCTTCTTCAGTACGATCAGCCAGGACAGCCCGGCCTGGAAGATCTCCAGGCACAGCCGCTCGAACAGTTGATCGTCGTCGCGCAGAGGAAAACCGTATTCATTCTCGTGATACGGCCCGTGATAGGGATGACCGGGCGCGATGTCGCAGTAACCACTCATAGAGTCATTCCCATTTATCTATCCACGGATTAAACCTGTTCCAGTTCGACCAGCGTGCCGAGAAAATCCTTCGGGTGCAGGAACAGCACCGGCTTGTTGTGCGCACCGATCTTCGGTTCGCCGTCGCCAAGCACCCTCGCCCCCTCGGCCTTCAATTTGTCACGGGCGGCGTAGATGTCCTCGACCTCGTAGCAGACATGATGGATGCCACCCGACGCGTTGCGGTCGAGGAAGGCCTGGATCGGGGAGTTCTCGCCCAGTGGATGCAGCAGCTCGATCTTGGTGTTGTCGAGAGTGACGAACACCACCGTCACGCCATGGGCCGGCTGGTCGATCGGCTGGGACACCTTGGCGCCCAGCGTGTCGCGGTACAAAGCGGTGGCGGCGGCCAAATCGGGCACGGCGATGGCGACGTGGTTGAGTTTTCCGATCATGCTTACACCCTCACCAGATGAACGTCGGTCAGCGGCTTCTTGCCGTGACTCTTTTTCAGATGCCGGCGCACGGCAAGGCGTACCGCCTCGCGCGTCACCTCGTCGTCGCGGCGCGCAGCGTTGGACAGTTCGGCGATGGCTTCCTTGACCGCCTCGACCACCGCCTCGTGCTCCTCGGCCTCGTGCTCGGGATCTAGCAAGCCGATCGCGGTCACCTGCGGTTCGCCCAGCATCTTGCCGGTGCGGTCGAACACGACGGTGACCACGGCACTCCCGTTGAAGACCATCTTGTTGCGGTCCTTCAGCAGGATCGAATCCGCCGGAACCAGGCGGGTGCCGTCCATGGCCAGGCGGCCGGTCTGCACCACATTGACGATCTCCGGCTCGCCGGGAGCCAGCTTCAGCATGTCGCCATTGCCGATCACCACCTGCTTCGGCACCTGGCACAGGCGGGCCAGTTCGGCATGTTCCTGCAGATGGCGCAATTCGCCATGCACCGGCACCGCGATCTGCGGCCGCAACAGGCTGTAGAGCCGGGTCATGTCCTCGCGGCCGGGATGGCCGGAGACGTGGACGAAATGATCCTTCTCGGTCACCAGCTCGACGCCCTGGCGCACCAGCATGTTCTGGATCTTGAAGATGTCCTTCTCATTGCCGGGAATGACGCGCGACGAAAAGATCACCACGTCACCCTCGCCCAGGGTGATGTGCGGATGGTTGTCCGAGGCGATGCGGGCCAGCGCCGCCCGCGGCTCGCCCTGGCTGCCGGTGCAGATATAGACGACCTTGTCCTCGGGCAGATGCGCTGCGTCATCCTCGTCGAGGAAGGGCGGAATGTCGGCCAGATAGCCGTTTTCGCGCGCCGCCTTGTCGATCTTCCACAAGGACCGTCCAGCCAAGGCGACATGGCGGTCATGGGCGGCGGCCGCCACGGCGATGCTCTCGACGCGCGCCACATTGGTGGCGAAGCAGGCCACCGCGATGCGCTTTTTATAATGGCCGAACAGCTCGATCAGGCTTTCGCGCACAGCGGCTTCGGACCCGGTGACGCCCTTGTTGAAGACGTTGGTGGAATCGCCCACCACCGCCAGCACGCCCTCGTCGCCCAGGGATTCCAGACGCCCGGTATCGGCGACGGAACCCACCACCGGATTGGGGTCGAACTTCCAGTCGCCGGTGTGGATCACGGTGCCGAGCGGCGTCTTGATAGCCAGCGAATTGGGCTCGGGGATGGAGTGGGTCTGCGCCACCCATTCGACCGAGAAGGGACCGATGGCGACCGTGTCGCCCTGCTTGACCGGACGGATCTCGACCTCGCCGGTCAGGCCGGCTTCCTGCAGCTTGCCCTTCAGCAGCGACGCGGAAAATCCCGTCGCATAGACCGGGCAGCGCAATTGCGGCCACAGATGGGCGATGGCGCCCAGATGGTCTTCATGGCCGTGGGTCAGCACGATGCCGAGCAGATCCTTGCGCCGTTCGACGATGAAGGCCGGATCGGGCATGAACACCTCGATGCCCGGCGTCGTCTCGTCGCCGAAGGTGATGCCGAGATCGACCATCAGCCATTTGCCGTCATAGCCGTAGAGGCCGAGATTCATCCCGATCTCGCCGACGCCGCCCAGCGGCAGGAATACCAGTTCGGGTGCTTCGTTCATGTCTTGGTCCTAGCAACGTCACCCCCGCGAAGGCGGGGGTCCATGTCGAGGCCGGAGTCAGACCCCTGGATGCCCGCCTGCGCGGGCATGACGAAAAATGTTACGCCTGATTCCGGCGATGAATTTCCAAAAGTCCCCGCAGGGTCAGATCACCCTGCAGATGATCAATGACTTGCGTGGCTTCGGCGAACAAAGGCGCCAAGCCGCCGGTGGCGACCACGATCATCGGTTCGCCGAATTCCTTGACGATGCGGCCGACCAATCCCTCGATCAGGCCGACATAGCCCCAATAGATGCCCGAGCGCATGGCCGGTACCGTCGCCTTGCCGATCACCGTGCGCGGGCGGCCGATGGCGACGCGCGGCAGCTTGGCCGCGGCGGCGTGCAGTGCTTCGAGCGACAGATTGATGCCGGGCGAGATGGCGCCGCCGCAATAATTGCCCTTGCCGTCAACCACGTCGAAAGTCGTTGCGGTACCGAAATCGATGACGATCAGCGGGCCCTTGTAGAATTTATGCGCCGCCACCGCATTGACCAGGCGGTCGGCGCCGACTTCCTCGGGGCGGTCCATCAGGATGTTGAGGCCGAGATCGACCCCCTCCTCGCCCACCACCAGCGCTTCCTGGCCGAAATAGCGGCGGCACAGCTGCTTCAGATTGAACATCACGGCGGGCACGACCGAAGCGATGATACAGGCATCGACCTGAGTACGATCGATCCCTTCCATCGACATCAGCTGCAGCAACCAGACCGCAATCTCATCCGCCGTGCGGTTGGTCGTGGTCGAGGAGCGCCATTCGCCGCGGATGGTTTCGCCGTCGAACAGGGCGAAAACGATGTTGGTGTTTCCCGAATCAATCGCCAGCAGCATTTTGCCTGCCTGTATCGTTGAAGAAGACATCCCCCGCGAGGATGCGGCGGATGTGGTTATTCCCGTCGGCCATTTCCAGGGCGCCGTCGGCGGCCAATCCGGCGAAGCGGCCTTCCAGCACGGTTTCGTCGGCCAGCCGCGCGGTCACCTTTTGGCCGAGCCCGACCGCAACTTCCAGCCAGGCCCGGCGGATCGGCGCGAAACCCTCGGCGCGCCAGACGCCATACCAATAGCCCAGCCGCTCGCAAAAACCTGTCAGCACGTCCATCGCGTCGGCGCCGCTGCCGGCCTTGTGCAGGCTGGTGGCGGGATAGAGCGCCGTATCGGGATGGGCGACCACATTGACGCCGACGCCGAGAACGATGAAATCGCCCGCCTGCTCCAACAGCATGCCGGCGATCTTGGCCCCGGCGCATAGAACGTCGTTGGGCCATTTGACGCGGAAATCGACCGACAAGGCCAGATCCGCCAGGGCGTCGCGCAAAGCCACCGCGGCGACGAAGGTCAATTGCGGCGCGGCGGCCGGATCGGAACCGCGATCCAGCAGGATCGAACAATGCAGATTGCCGGGCGGCGACATCCAGGCGCGGCCCCGGCGCCCCCTGCCCGCGCTCTGCTCGACCGCGGAAACCACCGTACCATGGCCAAAGCCCGCCGCTGCAAGGCGACGGGCTTCGTCATTGGTACTATCGATTTTGTCCCGCTGCTCCAGTTTGAAGGGAGCGGGAAGCATCATCCGCCGAACAGGCTGGCGGCGGCTGCCGAGGCGCTGGAGAACAGGCCGGCCGGCACCAGGTTGAACAGCAGCACGGCCAGGGTCGCCAGCCCCATCACCAGCCCGACCGGCGCGCTGATGCTGCGGTCGAGGCCTTCGCCGGGCTCGTCGAAATACATCACCTTGATGATGCGCAGATAATAGAACGCGCTCACCACCGAGGTCAGGACGCCGATGATCGACAGCGCGATCATGCCCTTGTCGATGGCGGCCGAGAACACCATCCACTTGCTCCAGAAGCCGGCGAAGGGCGGGATGCCGGCCATCGACCACATGAAGATGGCCAGCGACAGGGCCATCATCGGATGGGTCTTGGACAGGCCCGCCAGGTCGTCGATGCCTTCCAGCGAACGATCCTTCTGGCGCATCGACAGGATGATGGCGAAGGCGCCGACATTCATCGCCAGATAGATGGCGAGATAGATCAGCACCGAGCGCACGCCGTCGGGACCGCCGGCGGCCAGGCCGATCAGCGCGTAGCCGACATGGCCGATCGAGCTGTAGGCCATCAGGCGCTTGATGTTGGTCTGCACGATCGCGGCGAAACCGCCGACCACCATCGAGGCGATCGAGACGAAGACGATCACCTGGCTCCACTGCTCGACCATGCTGCCGAACGGGCCGGTCAGCACGCGCAGCAACAGGGCGAAAGCGGCGATCTTGGGGGCGACGGCGAAGAAGGCGGTGACCGGGGTCGGCGCACCTTCATAGACGTCGGGCGCCCACATGTGGAACGGAGCGGCCGAGATCTTGAAGGCGATGCCGGCCAGGATGAACACCATGCCGACGGTGACGCCGACCGGCGCGTCGGTCGCCAGGGCCTTGGCCAGGGCGTCGAAACCGGTGGTGCCGCTGAAACCGTACACCAGGGAAGCGCCATAGAGCAGCATGCCCGAGGCCAGCGAGCCGAGGACGAAATATTTCAGGCCGGCTTCGGTCGCCCGCCCGCTGTCGCGCTGCGAGGCGGCCAGCACATAAAGCGCCAGCGACTGCAGTTCGAGGCCGAGATAGAGCGACATGAAGTTGTTGGCCGAGATCATCAGCATCATGCCGAGGGTCGCGAACAGCACCAGCACCGGATATTCCGGATGGTCCAGCCCCTCGACGCGCAGCCAATGGCGCGACATGGCCAGGGTGACAGCCGAGGCCAGGAGAACCAGCAGCTTGGTGAAGACGGCAAAGCCGTCGACGACGAACATGCCGCCGAAGGTCAGGGTGCGCTCGGACGGGCCGCTGACGACCAGCAGCGCGGTCAAAGCCAGGGCGATAATGCCCAGGGCCGTGATGCCGCCGCCGGCGTTCTCCTTTTTGAAGACGCCGATCAGCAGCAGGATGATCGCCGACGCGACGATCAGCAGTTCCGGCAGAGCGGGAGCGAGATTGGGCAGTTCCATAGTCGTTTCCTAGCCTGCGTTCACTGAGCCGCGGACGGAGCCTGTACGGCGGCCGTCTTCGTCAGCTGGTAATCATTGATCAACTTGGCCACCGAGGCATGCATCGGGGTGAGGAAGGACGAGGGATAGATGCCCATCCACAGCACCACCAGCACCAGCGGCACGAACACGAAGATTTCGCGGGCGTTGAGGTCGAGGATGGTCTTCAGATCCTCATGCACCAGCTTGCCGAAAATCACCCGGCGATAGAGATACAGCGCATAGGCCGGCCCCAGGATCAGGCCGAAGGCGGCGAAGAAGGCCACCCAGCTATTGATCTGGAAGGCGCCGTTCAGCACCAGGAACTCGCCGACGAAACCGCCGGTGCCCGGCAGGCCGACCGATGCCATGGTGAACAGCATGAACATGAAGGCATAGACCGGCATGCGCTGGGCCAGGCCGCCATAACGGGCGATTTCGCGGGTGTGCATGCGGTCATAGATCACGCCGACGCAAAGGAAGAGCGCGCCCGAGACGACGCCGTGCGACAGCATCTGGAACATCGCGCCTTCGACGCCCTGGGTCTGCACCGTGAAGATGCCGATGGTGACGAAGCCCATGTGAGCGACCGAGCTGTAGGCGATCAGCTTCTTCATGTCCTTCTGCACCAGGGCCACCAGCGAGGTGTAGATCACCGCGACGATGGACAGGGTGAAGATCAGCGGCATGAAGTCGTGGGTCGCCAGCGGGAACATCGGCAGGCTGAAGCGCAGGAAGCCGTAACCGCCCATCTTCAGCAGCACGCCGGCCAGGATCACCGAACCGGCGGTCGGCGCCTCGACGTGGGCGTCCGGCAGCCAGGTGTGGACCGGCCACATCGGCACCTTGACGGCGAACGAGGCGAAGAAGGCCAGCCACAGCCAGGGCTGCATCGCCGCCGGGAAGGCATGGCCGAGCAGGACCTGGATGTCGGTGGTGTGGGCGTCGAAATACATGGCCAGGACGGCCAGCAGCATCAGCACCGAACCCAGCAGCGTATAGAGGAAGAACTTGAACGCCGCATAGACGCGGCGAGCCCCGCCCCACACGCCGATGATCAGGAACATCGGGATCAGCACGCCCTCGAAGAAGGTGTAGAACAGCACCAGATCGAGCGCGCAGAACATGCCGACCATCATGGTTTCGAGAACCAGGAAGGCGATCATGTATTCCTTGACGCGGGTCTGGATCGCGTCCCAGGCCGATAGGATGCAGATCGGGGTCAGGAAGGTCGACAGGATGACGAAGAACAGCGAGATGCCGTCGACGCCCATCTTGTAGACGATCGAATAGCCCGGCAGCCAGCGCGCCTGGTCGACCATCTGGAAGTCGGCGCTGTTGGAGTCGAAATTGACCCACACCAGCAGCGACACCAGGAAGGTGAACACCGAGGTCAGCAGCGCCACGTTTCTGGCGTTGCGCGCGACGACCGCCGTTTCGCCCCGGATGATGAGCACGAAGAACGCGCCCAGCAGGGGCAGGAACGTCACGATGGAGAGGAGTGGCCAGTTATTCATGGTTATCAGCCCACCTTGACGATGTACCAGGTTACGAAGGCCGCCACGCCGATCAGCATGGCGAAGGCGTAGTGGTAGAGATAGCCGCTCTGCAGGGCGCCTACTCGCTTGGCGATGTCGCGGGTGGCCGCGGCCACGCCGTCGGGACCGACGCCGTCGATCAGCGCGCCGTCACCGCCCTGCCAGAAGGCACGGCCGATGCGGAAGGACGGACGCACGAACAGGAAGTCGTACAGCTCGTCGAAATACCACTTGTTGAGCACGAATTTGTGCACGCCCGGCAGCAGGCGGGCCAGCAGGCCCGGCAGGCTGGGAACGAACATGTACATCACATAGGCCAGACCGATGCCCAGCGCGCCGGCCACGGTGGGCAGCAGGCTGATCAGGGTCGGCACATGATGGGCGGCGTGGATCGCCTCGTGCTTGTCGAGGATCAGGATGGCCTTGGACCAGAAATGCTCCATGTCCTCGCCGACGAAATATTCGTGGCCCAGCACGCCGGCGAACACGGCGCCGGCGGCCAGCACCATCAGCGGCACGGTCATGATCAGCGGGCTCTCATGGACGTGAGCCATCACATGCTCGTCGGCGCGCGGCTTGCCGTGGAACGCGACGATGATCAGACGCCAGGAATAGAAGGCGGTCAGGAAGGCGGCCAGAACGCCGACCACATAGGAGGCGTGACCGACCGGAGTACCGGCGCCCCAGGCGGCTTCGAGGATGGTGTCCTTCGAGTAATAGCCGGCGAAGGGCGGGATGCCGGCCAGGGCCAGCGAACCGACGAACATCAGCGAATAGGTCAGCGGAATATGCTTCCAGATGCCGCCCATGCGACGGATGTCCTGCTCGTCCGACATGGCGTGGATCACCGAGCCGGCGCCAAGGAACAGCAGCGCCTTGAAGAAGGCGTGGGTGAACAGGTGGAAGATCGCGGCCGGATAGGCCGAGACGCCCAGCGCGAAGAACATGTAGCCGAGCTGCGAGCAGGTCGAATAGGCGATGATGCGCTTGATGTCGTTCTGCACGCAGCCGATGGTGGCGGCGAAGATCGCGGTGCAGGCGCCGACGATGGTCACCACGGTCAGCGCGGTGTCCGAGAACTCGAACAGCGGCGACATGCGGGCGACCATGAAGACGCCGGCGGTCACCATGGTGGCGGCGTGAATGAGGGCCGACACCGGGGTCGGGCCTTCCATCGCGTCAGGCAGCCAGGTGTGCAGGCCGAGCTGGGCCGACTTGCCCATGGCGCCGACGAACAGCAGCAGACAGCAGATGGTGATGGCGTTCCAGTCGCGGCCGAACAGGTGCAGCACGGTGTGCGCCTTGGCTCCGGCGCCGGCGAAGATCGGGTCGAACTGCACGGTGCCGAACAGCATGAACACGCCGAAGATGCCCAGAGCGAAACCGAAGTCACCGACGCGGTTGACCACGAACGCCTTGATGGCGGCGGCGCTGGCCGAGGGCTTCTCGTACCAGAAACCGATCAGCAGGTAGGACGCGACGCCCACCCCTTCCCAGCCGAAGAACAGCTGGACCAGGTTGTCGGCCGTCACCAGCATCAGCATGGCGAAGGTGAACAGCGACAGGTAGGAGTGGAAGCGCGGCACCGACGGATCGTGGTGCATATAGCCGATGGAATAGAAGTGCACCATGCACGACACGCCGTTGACGACGATCAGCATGACCGCGGTCAGGGTGTCGAAGCGCAGGCTCCAGGCCACGTTGAAGTCACCCGAGACGATCCAGTTCATCAGCGGGACGGTCAGGGTATGGCCGGCCTCGACGACGTCGATGAACACGACCACCGACAGGGCGGCGGAAATGCCGACCAGGATGGAAGTGATCAGCTGAGCGGCCTTGTCGCCGATCACGCGCCCGAACAGGCCGGCGATGGCCGAGCCGAGCAGCGGCAGGAAGACGATAGCGGCGTGCATCAGGTTAGCCCTTCATCCGGTTGACGTCTTCGACGGCGATGGTGCCGCGGTTACGGAAGAACACCACGACGATGGCGAGCCCGATCGCGGCCTCCGCGGCCGCCACGGTAAGGACGAACATGGTGAAGACCTGTCCGTTCAGATCGCCCAGGAAATGCGAAAACGCGACGAAATTGATATTGACCGCGAGCAGGATCAGCTCGATCGACATCATGATGATGATGACGTTCTTGCGGTTCAGGAAGATACCGAACACGCCCAGCGTGAACAGGATCCCGGCGACGGTGAGATAGTGCGAAAGGCCGATGGTCAGCATCAGATGCCTCCCCCGCTCGTCACTTTGACGATTTCCACGGACGACTCCTTGGTGCGCGCGTTCTGCTTGGCGATCACCTGCTTGCGCACGCCGGTACGGGTGCGGTGGGTCAGCATGATCGTGCCCACCATCGCCACCAGCAGCACGAGGCCGGCAGCCTGGAACAGGAACGCGTAGTCGGTATAGAGCAGACGGCCCAGCGCGTCGGTATTGCTGATCACGGTCGGGTCCGGCGTGCGGGTGGCGACCGACAACGGCGCCTCGTCCGCGAACCTCCAGCCGCCATAGACCATCAGCAGCTCGACCACCAGGATCGCGCCGATCAGCGCGCCGACCGGCATGTACTGCATGAAGCCTTCACGCAGCCGCAGATAATTGATGTCGAGCAGCATGACGACGAACAGGAACAGCACCGCCACCGCGCCGACATAGACGATCACCAGCACCATGGCCAGGAATTCGGCGCCCAGCAGCAGGAACAGGCCCGCGGCGTTGAAGAAGGCGAGAATCAGCCACAACACCGAATAGACCGGGTTGCGCGAAGAAACCACCATCACGCCGGATGCGACGGTGATGGCGGCGAAGAGGTAGAAGACCAACCCCTCGATCATTTCCTGGTCCCTTTACCATTCTTGGGAGCCGCGCCCCCAAACCCCCGAGGTCCTCGCTCCGCTCGTCCGAGCGTGATGAGGTTTTGGATGTTCCAAGCGGCCATCACGCTCACCGGTACGGCGCATCGGCTTCGATGCGGGCGGCCAGTTCGACCTCCCAGCGGTCGCCGTTGGCCAGCAGTTTGTCCTTGTCGTACATCAGCTCGGCACGGGTCTCCGTGGCGAACTCGAAATTCGGACCCTCGACGATGGCATCGACCGGGCAGGCTTCCTGGCAGAAGCCGCAATAGATGCACTTGGTCATGTCGATGTCGTAGCGCGTGGTGCGGCGCGAACCGTCGTCGCGGGGTTCCGCTTCGATGGTGATGGCCTGGGCCGGGCAGATCGCTTCGCACAGCTTGCAGGCGATGCAGCGCTCTTCGCCGTTGGGATAACGGCGCAGCGCATGCTCGCCGCGGAAGCGCGGGCTGAGCGGACCCTTTTCATAGGGGTAATTGATGGTCACACGCGGCTTGAACATGTAGCGGAAGGTCAGCGCCATGCCCGAGAACAGCTCGGTCAGCAGCCAGTCGCGCGCCGTGCGGTCGAAGAAGGACATGACTTAACTCCTCATCCAGCCGGTGTATTCGAGCACACCGGCAGTCAAAACCAGCCAGAACAGCGAGAACGGCAGGAACACTTTCCAGCCCAGGCGCATCAGCTGGTCATAGCGATAGCGCGGGAAGGTGGCGCGGACCCACAGGAAGCCGAACAGCATGGTGGCGATCTTGGCCAGGAACCAGAACAGGCCCCACAGCTTGACCAGCCCGAAGGGCGCGGCCAGGCCGAACGGCGCCAGCCAGCCGCCCAGGAACAGGGTGGTGACCATGCCGCTCATCAGGATCATGTTGGCGTATTCGCCGAGGAAGAACAGGGCGAAGGTCATCGCCGAATATTCCACCATGTAGCCGGCGACCAGTTCCGACTCGCCTTCCGGCAGGTCGAACGGCAGGCGATTGGTCTCGGCCAGGCCCGACACGTAGAAGATGATGAACAGCGGCAAATGCGGAATGATGAACCACACCTTGCTCTGCGCATGCACCACGTCGGTCAGGTTCAGCGAGCCGACGCACAACAGGATGGCCACCAGCACGAAGCCGATCGACACTTCGTAGGACACCATCTGCGCGGCGGAGCGCAGGGAGCCGAGGAAGGCGTATTTCGAGTTCGAGGCCCAGCCGGCCATGATGATGCCGTACACGCCCAAGGACGAGATGGCGAACAGATACAGGATGCCGACATTGACGTTGGCCAGCGCGCCGCCCTCGAAGAACGGGATCACCGCCCAGGCGACCAGCGCCAGGATGAAGGTCAGCGCCGGCGCCAGCACGAAGACGAACTTGTTGGCGTCCGTCGGGATGATGGTTTCCTTGAAGAACAGCTTGGCGCCGTCGGCCAAGGGCTGCAGCAGGCCGAACGGGCCGACCACGTTGGGGCCGCGGCGCAGCTGCATGGCGCCCAGCACCTTGCGCTCGGCGTAGGTCAGATAGGCGACGCCCAGCAGCAGCGGCACGACGATGACCAGGATGCGCAGGACGATCCAGACCAGCGTGCCGATATCCTGCCCCAGCAGATTGGTGAAGAACTCAGCCATGGGTGCCCGTCCTCTCCGCGGCGGTGTTGACGAAGGCCGCCGTGCATTCCGCCATGGTGGTGGAGGCGCGGCTGATCGGGTCCGTCATGTAATAATTCGCGATGGTGGCGACGAAACGGTCGCCCGAGACGGCGCCTTCGGCACCGAAGGCTTCCCAAGCCGCCGGAACCAGCTCGTCGACCCGGCCGAACACCGGATTGACCGCGACCAGGCGGGCGCGGACCTGCTCCAGCGTGTCGTAGCCCGGAGCCTGGCCACACACTTCGGCCAAGGCGCGCAGGATCTTCCAATCCTCCTTCGCCTCGCCCGGCGGGAACACGGCCAGGCGGGTGACCTGGACACGGCCCTCGGTATTGACGTAGGTGGCGTCCTTTTCGGTGTAGGCGGCGCCCGGCAGAACCACGTCGGCGCGGTGCGCGCCGGCATCGCCATGGTGACCCTGATAGATCACGAAGGCCTTGCCCAGGCGCTGGGTGTCGATTTCGTCGGCGCCCAGCAGATAGACCACCTCGATCTCGCCCTTTTCGGCGCCGTCGAGGATGCCGGCCACGTCACGGCCGCCCTTGCCCGGCACGAAGCCGAGGTCGAGGCCACCGACACGGGCCGAGGCCTGGTGCAGCATGTTGAAGCCGTTCCAACCGTCGGTGACCATGCCGGTCGCTTCCGCGATCTTGCGGGCCAGGCCGAGGATCACGTCGCCGTCGGCGCGGGCGACAGCCCCCTGCCCGATGATCAGCATCGGATGCTTGGCATCCTTCAACACTTTGGCGAACTCATGCTTGCCCGAGGCGATCGCTTCGAGAACCGAGGCTTCGTCGCCGAGATGAGCGTGCTTGTAGGTCAGGTTGGCGGCCGGGCCGACCGAGCCGATCTTGAAGCCGCCCTTGAGGTAGCGCTTGCGGATGCGGGCATTGAGAACCGGCGCCTCGAGGCGCGGATTGGTGCCGATCAGCAGCAGGGCGTCGGCCTCTTCGATGCCGGCGATGCCGCTATTGAAGATGTACGAGCCGCGCGGGCCGCCGATCTTGGCGCCGTCCTGGCGGCAATCGAGATTGGCCGAACCCAGGGCGGTGAACAGATCCTTCAGCGCCACCATGGCTTCGGCATCGGCCAGATTGCCGGCGATGGCGGCGATCTTCGAGCCGCCCGCCTTGGTCAGCTTGGCGGAGACCGCCTTCAGCGCGTCACCCCAGCTGGCGGCCTCGAGCTTGCCCTTCTTGTTGCGCACATAGGGGCGGTCGAGACGCTGGCGCAGCAGGCCGTCATAGGAGTTGCGGCTCTTGTCGCCCAGCCACTCCTCGTTGATGTCGTCATTGATGGCCGGCAGGATGCGCATGACCTGGTTGCCGCGGGTATCGACGCGGATCGCCGAGCCCAGCGCGTCCAGCGCGTCGATGCTTTCCGTATGCTTCAGCTCCCACGACCGGGCGGTGAAGGCATAAGGGCGGCTGGTCAGCGCGCCGACCGGGCACAGATCGACGATGTTGCCCGACAATTCGGACGACAGCGCCTTTTCGACGTAAGTGCCAACTTCCATATGCTCGCCGCGGCCCGTCGCACCGAGTTCCGGCACGCCGGCGACGTCGGTGATGAAGCGGATGCAGCGCGTGCAATGGATGCAGCGGGTCATCGTGCCCTTGACGTTCGGGCCGAAATCCTTGTCTTCGACGGCGCGCTTATTCTCTTCAAAGCGCGACGTGCCGCGGCCGTAAGCCACGGTTTCGTCCTGCAGGTCGCACTCGCCGCCCTGATCGCAGATCGGGCAGTCGAGCGGATGGTTGATCAGCAGGAATTCCAGCACGCCCGCGCGGGCCTTGGTGACCATCGGCGTGTCGGTCTTCACCACCATGCCTTCGGCCACCGGCATGGCGCAGCTGGCCACCGGCTTGGGCGACTTCTCGACCTCGACCAGGCACATGCGGCAATTGCCGGCGATGGCCAGGCGCTCGTGATAGCAGAAGCGCGGGATTTCGATGCCCATATAGTCGGCGACCTGGAGGATCGTGGACCCAGCCTCGACCTCTACTTCCTGGCCATCGATGGTCAGTTTAACCGGCATGTCCAAACTCCTCAGGCGGCGCCGCGGTCGGCTTGGCCGACCATCTCATCGATTCGCGCCACAGGCGCGAGGTTGGCGCGCGCTTCCTTGATGCGGCGTTCCATTTCGGGGCGGAAGCTGCGGATCAGACCCTGGATCGGCCAGGCGGCCGCGTCGCCCAGGGCGCAGATGGTGTGGCCTTCGACCTGGCGGGTGACTTCTTCCAGCATGTCGATCTCTTCCAGATCGGCATTGCCCTTCACCATCCGGTTCATCACGCGGCTCATCCAGCCGGTGCCTTCGCGGCACGGCGTGCACTGGCCGCAGCTCTCATGCTTGTAGAAGCTGGAGAGGCGGGCGATGGTCGCGACGATGTCGGTCGACTTGTCCATCACCATGACGGCGGCGGTGCCGAGGCCGGAACGGACCTCGCGCAACGAGTCGAAATCCATCAGGACGGTGTCGCAGATGTCCTTGGTCAGGACCGGTACCGAGGCGCCCCCCGGAATGACCGCCAGCAGGTTGTCCCACCCGCCGCGCACGCCGCCGGCATGCTTCTCGATCAGTTCCTTCAAGGGAATGCCCATTTCTTCTTCGACATTGCACGGGCGTTCGACATGGCCCGAGATGCAGAAGATCTTGGTGCCCGAATTCTTCGGACGGCCGAGACCGGCGAACCAGGCACCGCCGCGGCGCAGGATGGTCGGGGCGACGGCGATCGATTCGACGTTGTTGACGGTGGTCGGGCAGCCATAGAGGCCCATGCCGGCCGGGAACGGCGGCTTGAGGCGCGGCTGGCCCTTTTTGCCTTCCAGCGACTGGATCAGGGCGGTTTCCTCGCCGCAGATATAGGCGCCGCCGCCGCGATGCACATAGACGTCGAACGGCCAGCCGGAACCGGCGGCGTCCTTGCCCAAGAGGCCGGCGTCATAGCATTCGTCGATGGCGGTCTGCAGGTTCTCCGCCTCGCGGATGAACTCGCCGCGGATATAGATGTAGGCGGCCTTGGCGCCCATGGCGAAACCGGCGATGACGCAGCCTTCGATCAGCTTGTGCGGATCATGGCGCAGAATGTCGCGGTCCTTGCAGGTGCCGGGCTCGCCCTCGTCGGCGTTGACGACCAGGTAATGCGGGCGGGCGCCCACTTCTTTCGGCATGAACGACCATTTGAGGCCGGTCGGAAAACCGGCGCCGCCGCGGCCGCGCAGGCCGGAGGTCTTCATCTCCTCGATGATCCAGTCGCGGCCCTTGGCGATGATGTCCTTGGTGCCATCCCAATCGCCGCGGGCTTGCGCGCCCTTCAGGCGGTAATCGTGGATGCCGTAGAGATTGGTAAAGATGCGATCCTTATCGCTCAGCATCTCAGGCGTCTCCCTTGAGAGTGGTAGGACCGCCGGCAGGAGCCGAGGTCTGACGTCCGGTCTGCGAGCCCGCCTTGGGGGTCTCGCCGCGCTTGAACGCATCGATCATCTTCACGGTGGAGGCGGCGTCGAGATCTTCGTAAAAATCGTCGCCGATCCAGATCACCGGCGCATTGACGCAGGCGCCGAGGCACTCGACCTCGGCCAGCGAGAACTTGCCGTCGGCGGTGGTTTCGCCGAGTCCGATGCCCAGTTCCTTCTTGCAGGCATGGACCACGTCGTCCGAGCCGCGCAGCTGGCAGGGAACATTGGTGCAGACCTGCACATGAACCTTACCGACCGGCTTGAGGTGGAACATGGTGTAGAAGGTCGCGACCTCGTAGACGCGCATCGGCGCCATGTCGAGCATCTCGCCCACCAGATTCATGGCGGCGAGCGACACCCAGCCTTCCTGGCGCTGGACGATGTCGAGGATCGGCATTACCGCGCTCTGCTGCCGGCCTTCCGGATAGCGCTTGATGATCTTGTGAGCCTGGGCCAGGCCCGCCTCGGTGAAGGCGAAGCTCTTGGGCTGCCAGGGCTGGTCTTCGGGATGCATGCTCATCGGTC
>Ga0213872_10000604_pt1 | contig 27278 bp, 23 predicted proteins | sample VelepicomBERX_R2_FD_160071 | JGI IMG/M metagenome (GOLD analysis project Ga0213872, IMG submission 160071) | Rhizosphere microbial communities from Vellozia epidendroides in rupestrian grasslands, the National Park of Serra do Cipo, Brazil - RX_R2 | ecosystem: Host-associated > Plants > Roots >...
AACCTTTCATTCTTTCTGCGTCCGTCTCCTCCGCCGCGACGGCGATGCGCTTTCCGAAGTCCGCAGCGGCTTCACTCGCCGGTTCACGATTTACGACGACGATAACCAGCTCGCGCTGATGAAGTCGATCTACAAGCAACTCGGTCTCGATGAGAAATTCATGCAGTATCGCGCCACCCTCTCGCGCATCAGCCATGCAAAGAGCCACAACGAGACGCCGCAGGATTGGTACAAGGCCGCTACAGATCCGAAACTGACCCGCCTGGCAAAGATCTACGAGCTCTACGAAGAACGGCTCCGGCAGGCGAACGCACTCGACTTCGACGATCTGCTGCTCGAGTCGGTTCATCTCCTCCGGCACGACGATGCGCTCCGGCAGCTCTACAACCGCCGCTTCGAGTTCGTGATGATCGATGAATATCAGGACACGAACCGCAGCCAGTACGAACTCATGCGCTTGCTTACCGAAGCGCGTAGTAACGTTTGCGTGGTCGGCGACGAAGACCAGTCGATCTACGGCTGGCGCGGCGCTGATATCCGTAACATTCTCGATTTCGAGCGTGACTACCCCAGTGCAGTGGTCATCCGCCTCGAGCAGAACTATCGCTCCACCAAGAACATTCTGGAAGCCGCCAGTGCCGTCGTGGCGCATAACAAGGAGCGCAAGGGCAAGTGGCTCTGGACCGACTCGAGCGAAGGAGCCAGAATCGGCTTCTATGAAGGACCCGACGGGGAGAACGAAGCGCTTTTCATCGCGGACACGATAGAAAAGCTCCTCGCGAAAAATCCGGCCGAGCGCGTGGCGGTTCTTTACCGGACGAACTTCCAGTCCCGGCAAATCGAAGAAGCGCTCCGCCGCTACGGCCGGAAATATCTCGTCGTGGGCGGCTTCAGTTTCTATCAGCGCGCCGAAGTGAAAGATCTGCTCGCGTATTTGAAGGTTCTCTCGAGCCCGCAGGATTCCATCAATCTGCTCCGCATCATCAATACGCCCGCCCGCGGCATCGGCAAAGGCACCATCGAGCAGATGGAGCAATACGCTCTCGAGCACGGCATGAGTCTCTGGAATGCGCTCCCGAAAATGATCGAGGAGAAGTTGTTCCCGACGCGTGCGGAATCGGCAATCAAGGCGTTCATCGCCCTCATGACCGATCTCAGTGAAGCGATCCAGACCAAGCCGGTTCACGAAGCTCTCCGCGAGGTTCTCCAGAAGACCGGCTACGAGCACATGCTGAAGAGCGATGTCTCGCCGGACTCGGAATCGCGGCTGAGCAACCTGGAAGAGTTGATCAATGCTGCCGCCGAGGCGGCAGAGCGAGGCGAAACGGTGGCCGAGTTCCTTGACCACGCTGCACTGGTCGCTGATTCCGATGCCCTTGACGAGCAGGCGGCCGTGTCATTGCTGACCATCCACAACGCCAAGGGACTCGAGTTTCCGAACGTTTTCCTCGCGGGCATGGAGGAAGGTTTGTTTCCGCACAGCCGCTCCCTTACCGCCGAAGCGGCTATGGAGGAAGAGCGCCGGCTCTGCTATGTCGGAATGACACGCGCGGAAAAGCGCCTGTACCTCACCTGGGCGCGATACCGCCGCCGCTTCGGAAGCGGACAGCCCGAGGTCTGTCTTCCCTCGCGGTTCCTCAACGAGGTCCCCGTCGGCCTGCGCGAGAAGTTGTCGCCCTATAGCGAGCAGCACGCCGACGAGGTCGATCTCTTTTCTGAGCAGCACGATGTCCGCGAATCGGTAAAGCGTAACCTCTACACCGGCCGGACATACAATTCGGTGGAAAACATCACGCAATTCTTTGCCGAGCGCGGCATGACACCACCCTCCGGTTTCACCCGCCGGCCAGAGTCCGCGAAGAACACTGCGCCGGCGCCTCAAACCGGCCCGCGGCCGGCATCTGCCGGCGCCGGTCCCGTGCCGATGCAAAGGCCGCCTGCCGCTCCCCCGCCCTCCCCGCGTGCGCTGCCGCAGACCCGTTCTTCCGCCCCGCGGCGGCAGGCTGGTTTTGGTGCAGGAGCCGTCATTCAGCACCCGAAATACGGGCGCGGGACCATTTTGCGGCGCGAAGGCGAAGGCGAGGATGCGAAACTAACTATTAGTTTCCCGGGATACGGGTTGAAAAAGATTGTTGAAAAATACGCAGGAATTAAAGTCGACGAATGAACACCAAACACGTTGAAGATCGAGACGAACGCAAGAGCCTGAAACGCGCGGCCCGCAAGAAAGCTGCTCCAAAAGCAAAACGCCCCTCCGGCGTCGCGCGCGGCTCAAACAAGCGCAAAGTGAAGAAGTTGGCTAAGGGCCAGCGGAAGCGCTAAACGGAATTGGTGATCGCGAGATGGGCTGGCCTAAGCCCGTCTCGCTCCAGTTCGCGCCTCCTTGATTCCAATACCCGGCGTGGCTATCTGGAAACCAATCCGCTCCATCGCGGTTTGAACGTATTGGTTGCGCATGAACCAGCGCCATACGTTGTCGGTGAGCAGGTTTTCCATACTCAGAAGCGAAATCCCCACATCGATCCCGATCACGTCCTGGTTCACCCAAAGCTTCTTATCCTGCCACTTCGGGTTAAACGCATCGGCAAAGCCGTACCGGCCATAGATCTGATCGCCGTAAGTGTTGCGCATTTCACGCAGCACCGGCAGGCAGATCTCCGGCGCGAACATTAGTGAGCCGGTTGCAGCACAGGGCACCAGGGTTCCATTAATCGGTCCGGCATACGGCGGACCACCCCAGCTCACATAGCCGCTTGGACTGTCTGAGACCGTGATGCCCCACATATTCGGGCCGTAATCGCCATACTTCGATCCGAGGCTGATGCAGAAATCACGATGAGCGTAGGTCGCAATCTGCGAATTCTCGAAATAGTCGATGTATGAAGGGTCCCCATCCTTCTGGTGCCGGAAGTCCACCCACGCATGCGAATACTGGTGCGTGAACAGCGGTCCGCCGCTGATGAATTTCCATTGCTCGTATTTCACCTGCGGGCGCGACCATGCATACCAGCAGTCGGGATGTATGGGGTGTCGCGGGGAGCCGATTCCCAGGAGATACAAAAGCGAAGCCTCGCTGTAGGCATCCCACCGCGAGCTAATGAATCCCGAACCGGGCATGACGCCGTGCGACAAAATGCGCGGGTTCCCGTTCAGCATCCAGGCAAAATCCACGCGCTCAAAGATCTGCTTGGCAAGCAACCGGATCTCCGGGTCATTGGAGAAGTAACCTTGTACCGTTAGAACGCCCGCAAGAAAGAGCGCCGTGTCGATGCTGGAGATCTCGGAATCCAGCTTGCGCACGCCGGTACGAGCATCCATGAAGTGATAGAACCAGCCATGATCGTGGAATGCGTGCGCCCAGAAGTATCGCAGCGTCGCCAGAGTGCGCGCGCGTGCCTGCGCCTTCGGTACCCAGCCGTGCTCCGCGCCGATGCACAGCGCGGTCAGTCCAAAGCCGGTAGCGGCGGAACTTGCGACGTACCCTCCTGAAGGAGCCCCGTCAAGCCGGGCCCGGTCCATGAACATGCCCGTCCGGTGATCCCACTGCTCCCAGAAGTAGCGAAAACAGCGCTTTTTATAATCTTCGAGAAACTGACGTTCGTCGGGTTTCAGCTTCCTCGCCGCCGGGCTGGGGACATTGGCCGGGAAAGCAGTCTTACCTGCCACAATTGCGCCAGCGGTCGTAAACAGAAACTCACGGCGCGAGAAACCTGCATTCTTGCGACTCACGATCTTCAACTAAGGGAGAAAGACCTTCACCATTGTAGATGCAAATCGCGTGCCATCGGGTTGCGGCCGTGCGAATAATCGCAACCCGTTGAAATCGCAGGAGCGCTATTTACCCGGCTCTTCTAAAAAGTGAATCGAACCTGCAATTTGATGGAGCGCCCGGCTACTGCGTTATCCGGACGGCCAAAATTCGGATTTTCCACCAGCCTGTCCATATCCACCGTCCCGAAGTAGAAGGGCTGCAGATTGAGCTGATTGAAGACATTAAATGCGTATGCACGGAATGCCAGTCGGCTTCATCGATCATAGGCCCCGGGGCACCACGCTCCTCGTTGGATCCTGGCTCGTCCCGGAGAGTTGCGTTGAACTGGGCCAGGGCCCCGGAATACAACCTGAAACGAGTAGGAGAACTAATGGCAAAACCCTACGTAAGCGAAACATCAACCAATACACGCCCACAGAGAAACGATGTGACAGTTGTGTGAATGCTGCGGGCCGGACGCTATCTCCATGCGGTTGTGTAACCGCTATACTTACGCATTACGATGAATCAACTCCTGAAGACCAAAGGAATCGACGAGCTGTGCGAAGAGGCGCACGTCGAAGGAAAGCGGCTCAAGCGTTCGCTGGGCCCCTGGAGTCTGATTGCCTTCGGCATCGGAGCAGTTATTGGCGGCGGCATCTTTACCGTCAGTGGAACCGCGGCGGCTGGCCAGCACATGGCGGTCCCTTCGGTCTTCAATGCCCCCCTGCTTGATCTTCTGATTCACGGCAGCGCCGCAACTTCAATGGTCGGCCGGGCAGGCGCGGGGCCAGGCCTTACGTTCTCCTTCCTCCTCGTTGCAATTACCTGTGGGTTTGCCGCGCTTTGCTATGCCGAACTGGCCTCCATGATCCCCATCGCTGGCAGTGCTTATACCTACGCCTACACAACACTTGGAGAAATCTTTGCCTGGATCATTGGCTGGGATCTGATACTCGAGTACGCCGTCTCGAACATGTCCGTTGCCGTGGGCTTCTCTGCTTACTTCAACGTGATGTGTGACTACCTGTTCGGCATGCATCTGCCCAAATACCTCTCCGAGCCTGCCATAGTCGAAGGCCGTTTTACAGGCAGTCTCTTCAATCTTCCGGCGCTCCTGATCGTCATGTTATTGAGCTGGATCCTGGTACGCGGGGTAAAAGAAAGCGCCGGAGCGAACAACGTTATGGTCTTGATTAAGATCGGCGCTGTTCTGCTCTTTATCTTCGGAGCCGCTCATGCCGTACAAGCCTCTAATCTGCATCCCTTTCTGCCAAATGGTTTCGGCGGGGTTGTCAGCGGAGCCGCCATCGTATTCTTCACGTTTATCGGCTTCGATTCGGTTTCAACGGCGGCCGAAGAATGCAAAGCCCCGCAACGCAATATGCCCATCGGTATCATCGGCACCCTGGTGATATGCGGTCTTCTTTATACTTCGGTTGCTTTCGTTCTCACAGGCATCGTCAACTGGCGGACGCTCGATAATGCGTCGCCCGTTGCCAATGCACTTCAGGCCATCGGCATGAACCGGTTGCGTTTCACCGTGACGGTCGGCGCGCTGCTCGGCATGCTCTCGTCGCTGCTGGTTTACCAATACGGTCAGGCGCGCATCTGGTTCGCCATGTCGCGCGACCGCCTGCTGCCGGATGTGTTCTCGAGAGTTCATAGGAGGTACCAGACGCCGCATGTCAGCACCTGGCTGGCCGGCCTGGCCGTCGGGATACCCGCCGGCATCTGGGACATCGGCACGTTCGCCGATCTATCCAACATCGGCACGCTATTCGCCTTTATCATCGTGTCTTGCGGAGTCGTCATTCTCCGGCGCAAACAGCCGGCGCGCGCCCGGTCGTTCAAAGTTCCCTTCTCACCCGTCACGCCCGCCATCTCCGTTATTTCCTGCCTCGGCTTAATGCTCGGATTGCCGCTCGAAACCTGGGTACGTTTCGTTGCGTGGCTCGGTATCGGGCTGATCATCTATGGCTTATACAGCCGCAAGCGAAGCCCGCTCAATGAAACTCTCTCGATCGTCCAGACGCCCCGGCCCACAACGTCTGCTAGTGGAGGTACCGCTTTGTAATCGACTTGGCGTCGCTCAAAGCCGGTTAACAAAGCAACGGGATTCGAAAACGTTAGAACCCTTCCCAGACCAGCGCCGGGAAGGTGTTCAACGTCCGGAAACCAACTGACTCATACAGCCGGATCGCATCCACGTTCGAACACGTAACGGTCAGGCTCACCGAGGTGCATCCCGCTTCGACAAGGCGCAGCAGCGATTGCCGCAACAGCTCGTATCCGAGCCTTGCCTGCCGCAGCGCGGGCAAAATGCAGAGCTGTGTAATATGCCCTGAGTGCGCCGAAACCAGGCTCGCCAGGCAGACGCCGCAAACACGGCCGGTGTTATCATCCACCGCGATGACTGAAGCGTGCTGAGAGAAATTGCCGCACCCCGGATACTTCACGATATTCGTCAGGAAGTGGCGTGCACCGGGGATCGTGCGGTACTGATCGTTAATCTCGCTGTCGACATGTCCGCGATAGGCGGCGGACACCAGATGCGCAATCTCTTCCTGATACCGCTCCGTCCATGGCAGCAGCTTTACCCGCACCGCAGGCGTCTTCGCTGGCAGCGCAATAGCGGCCTCGCGGTTTACTTCCATGAAATACCGGTCATGCCGCGTAAGATGGCGGCTGAAAGGGAATGGTTGGTTCAAGGGCGCGCGCAAAAGCATCAACTGCGACTCGATCCGCCGCATGCCTGAAACCAGCATGAGGCCCTGCACGGTAGCGCCCAATAACATCATCTCGTGCGCGGGCGTAGCGAACTCGCGCCTCACATAGAAGTCGCCGATGAGCCCCTTGCGTCCCTCGCAGACGTAGTATGCATAGCCGATAACGCTTGTTCTTGATATGAGTGCATATCCGTACAGTGATTGAATCTGCACGAAACGGCGCAGCAGATCGGCCGACGGGCGGAAATCCCAGGCGAACCGCTGCTCCCAGACCCCGATCTCCTCGGCCAGAAGCGGGTCGAGGTCTCTGACGGTGAGGGCTCCTAGTTCAACGACCTCGGGTAGCGCGACATCGAGGCGGGCCGCCATTTGTTGAATTATACGTGTACTTCAGCGGAGCCTACGAATGCGTCCTGTTTTGCGAGGAAGTCCCCGATGCTCGCGGTCGCGCGTCGCACACGCTCGTTGTTCTCGATGAGACTGAAGCGGACGAATCCCTCGCCCATCGGTCCGAAACCGATGCCTGGCGATACTGCAACATGTGTCTCCGTCATGAGCAGCTTCGCGAATTCCAGCGAACCCATCGCCGCAAACGCCTCGGGTATTCGCGCCCAGAGGAACATGGAGCCTTTCGGCGGATCCACCGGCCATCCCGCTTCACGCAGACCTTCTACCAGCACGTCTCTGCGCTCCTGATAAAACTCGCGGATCATACCCGGCGCATCGTCGCATTCTCGCAGTGCTGCAATCGAAGCAATCTGGATCGGCTGAAAGTTGCCGTAGTCGAGGTAACTCTTAATTCGCGCCAGCGCCGCGATCAATTTGCGGTTTCCCAGGCAAAAGCCAACACGCCAGCCTGCCATGTTGTAGCTCTTGCTCATCGAGTAGATCTCGACCGCATGATCAGCCGCACCCGGGACCTCGAGAATACTCGGCGGACGATAACCGTCGAACCCTAGATCCGCATACGCGAAATCATGAATGATATAGGCCCCGTATTCCCGTGCGACGTCCACTATCTCGCGCATGAATGCCAGATCCACACAAATTGTGGTGGGATTGTGTGGAAATGAGACCAAAATCACTTTCGGCTTGTTCACCGCGGTCCGGTAAAGCTGCTTCAGTCCGTCCAGAAAAGTGCCGGCGTCCGGCATCGGCAGCATGCACGCTTCGCCCTCCGCCATGATCACTCCATATTGGTGAATCGGATAGGCGGGATTGGGTGAAACCACTCCGTCGCCGGGACCGATAATCGCGAACAGCAGGTGTGCCAAGGCATCCTTGGCGCCGATTGTGACGATCGCTTCGGCCTCAGGATCGAGCGCGACGCCGTACTGCTTCCAATACCGCGCCACAATCGCCTCCCTGAGACCTGGGATGCCTCGCGACATGGAATATCGGTGATTGGCTGGGTTATGTGCGGCTTCGACGAGCTTCTCCACAACCGGCTCCGGCGTGGCGCCGTCCGGATTTCCCATTCCCATATCGACGACGTCAATGCCGGCCGCACGCGCCCTGTCCCTCAGCTCATTGATGACGGCGAAGACGTAAGGCGGGAGTTTCCTGATGCGATAAAACTCGTCGCTCGGTGGCAGCCGCATCTCTCCATAGTGTAACGGTGTACCGTCACGCTATCGAGCGAATTACTCGAGCCGGCAGGAAAATAATTGCTGCCACCAGCGCTAGTACACCGTGCACCGCGATACCCGCCAGCCGGAAGGGCAGCAGGAATAGCCAGACAAGCGGATACAGCACCAGGCCGATGAGCGCAATGGGCCAGCAAATAACAAACAAAAGACACCACAGCAGGAATGTGAACATATATCCGAACCTCTGGGTCGCTACAAAAGCTACGCATTGCCCATTTGGGAAGTTCCGTCGGCTACTGGCCGGCCCACTTCCTTTGCGCTTCCCGGAAAGGCGCTGTTTTTGGATTCTGCGCATTCCACTGGGGCGGCCGTGAGTTATTTGCAAGACGAATCAGCGCTAGCGCAACCATCCGGTCCACCCGCGCCATGTTTTCGTAGTCGACCTTCTGCCATTCGTCGCCGAGCGCGTGATAATCCGGATAATCAAATGCAACCGTAAGGGTATGTGCTGGAATGCCCTGCTCCGCCAGCGCATCGTTATCGCTGCGTGTGAAGTATGCATCGCTTGCTTCTGGGTCCGTGTAAACTCTGATACCTACTGCCTTTCCCGCCTCCGCCAGGGTTTTCGGCACGTCCGAGTAATCAAACCCGGTCAGGCTGGCGGTGTTGGTCTCCCGCGTCACCTTTCCGTTCGTGACCTCGTCCGTTCGTCCCACCTGTTCGAGATTTACGTCGGCGACCGTCTTCGAAATCGGAAAAATGGGGTGCTCACCGTAATACCTGGACCCGAGTTCCCCGCGCTCCTCGCCAAAGAACGTCATGAATACAAGCGTGCGCTTCGGATGCTGATTAAGCTTGGCCAGGGCGCGAGCGATCTCGATCACCGAAACCGTGCCGCTGCCGTCGTCATTTGCGCCGTTGTAGATATGATCGTCCGGATTCGGGCTTTTCGGGGCCATCGCCATACGTCCGGCCGTTTCCGTCGTCCCGATGTGGTCATAATGCGCAGTCAGGAGAACGTACGTGTCCTTCAGCTTCGGATCCGATCCAGGCAGTATCCCGATGACGTTCTTCACAGTCACTGCCCGGTTCTCCGGCCCTGGAACATCCGTCGACACAGTCGAGGCGCTGCCCTCATCAGGGTGCTTCAGACATCTCTGCAGTTCGGCGTTCGCTGCCTGTACAACCGGAACCTTCCGCGCGCCGGCGGCCTCCGCGGAAAGCAATCTGGGCGAGGCGGGCGCGAGGCGTTTTGTCACCACAATCTCGATTGCAGCCTTCGATGCTCCCACATAAATGTCAAAGCTGCGCATCTTACGATACGTTGCCATCGCCTGTCCTGGAGACATGCCGTCGAAATCGGGCTGCTCGACGACAATCGCCTTGCCCGCGATATCGGTTTTTTTCAAAGTGTCCAAATCCCTCGTGGGAAAGACCAGCACGGGCGCACGATCGATCTTCACGGCCTGGCTCGTATCGAAAATGACCAGCGAGTCCGCCGCAATCGTGAACTTCTTGCCGGCGCCTTCCACCGTCATGCCCGACGCGGGTTTCGGCATGTAGCGGTCAATCATCGGCGCAGTCTGAAAATAATCATGGTCCCCCGCAGGTTTCAGGCGCGCAGCTCGAAATTGCGAGGCAATAAACTCGGCGGCCACCTCCAGCCCGGGCGAAGGCGTGTATCTGCCCTGCAGCACATCTGAGGCGATGAACGACAGATCGCCTTTCAGATTAGCCGCGCTGATAGAATCAAGCGCCGCCTTCTGCTGTGCAGTCACTACCGGTTCGATCTCCGTGGCCGGGGCGCATCCGGCCAGCATCAGCAAAGAGAGTGACGGAGCCAGAATCTTGCCGGTTATACCTAGGAAGAGCAAACCGGAGTATAGCGAAACCCGCGAGACGCGTTCGCGATGGTTGCACCGGTACTCCTGGGCCCTTGCCGGTGCGTTTGAAACGTGTTGTTTATGCTAGCCTAACGGTAACTTCATGAGCCTTATCCGCAAGAAGTCGCTGCGCGCGCTGCTCGAGCAGGCCAGCCACTGCCACCTGAAACGCACCTTAACTGCCCAGAGTCTGGTAGCCCTGGGGGTGGGCGCCATCATCGGCGCGGGTCTGTTTGTCCGGACCGCCGCTGCCTCCGCTCAAGCCGCTGGTCCGGCTGTCACTGTCTCATTTATCATCGCCGCCATTGGCTGCGCCTTCGCAGGCCTCTGCTATGCCGAGTTTGCCGCCATGATTCCCATTGCGGGCAGTGCTTACACATACGCTTACACCACCATGGGGGAATTTGTGGCCTGGATTATCGGCTGGGCCCTCGTGCTCGAGTACGCCCTGGGCGCTGCGACGGTAGCGATCTCATGGAGTGAGTATTTGAATAATCTGGTCGGCAAGTCGATCCCGTTCCAATGGTGTCACTCCCCGCTGGAAGTATCCACCGCAGGCGTTCACGGAATCATCAATGTACCGGCGCTGTTCATCGTGTTCATACTGACGCTGATTCTCATCAAAGGAACCCAGGAATCGGCCATGGTCAACGCCGTCATCGTCGCCCTCAAAGTCTCAATCGTTATTGCGTTCGTTGCCGTCGGCTGGCACTTTGTGAACCCTGCAAATTTCACGCCCTACACCATTCCGGCTGCTATGCCCGGTCACGAAGGCCTTTTCAAGCATGGCTGGGGCGGCGTGCTGGGCGGGGCCGGCATTGTCTTTTTCGCTTTCATCGGCTTTGATGCAGTCTCCACTGCTGCGCAGGAAACGAAGAATCCGGGACGCGATATGCCCATAGGGATTCTGGGCTCCCTCGCCGTCTGTACTGTCCTCTATATTGTGTTTGGCTACGTCCTCACCGGAGTATGCAACTGGCGCGAATTCGCAATCGCCGGCAAAGAGGCATCTGTCGCGTATGCGGTAGAGCACTACATGCCCGGCTTCCACTGGCTTGCCACCGCGATTACCGTGGCGATTTTACTCGGCTTCTCCTCGGTCATCCTGGTGATGCTGCTCGGCCAAAGCCGTGTTTTCTACACGATGTCGAATGACGGTCTTCTGCCCAAGGTTTTCTCAGCGATTCATCCGAAGTTCCGCACTCCGTACAAGTGCAACATTATCCTGTTCCTTTTTGTCGGACTCTTTGCCTCGTTCCTGCCCGAATCGCTCGCCGGCGATCTGACCTCTATCGGAACTCTGTTCGCCTTTTCCCTCGTCTGCATCGGGGTCTGGATCATGCGTCATCTGGAACCCACCATGCATCGGCCGTTCCGCACCCCGCTGGTCCCGGTCGTGCCCATCCTTGGTGTCCTCATCTGCGGCGGCATGATCATCTCGCTCGACCACCGCACGCAGTTGACCGCTTTCTGCTGGATGGTGGTTGGCTTGTTCATCTATTTCCTGTATGGAAGATCGCACAGCAAGCTCAATCCAGCCGAAGTCAGCGATCTCGAAACCAAACCGGTCCGGTAACGGCTGCCGCCAGACGCGGGCTTGCGCAATGATAGTCGTGTGAAACATGCCGTAGCCCTTGCGCTGTGCTGCTGCTCCGCACTCGCCCAGACGAATTCAGGCACGTACCTGCTTCATGATGTTCGCCTGATCGACGGTACCGGTAGCCTGCCGATCGCTCATGTGGACATAGGCATCGAAAACGGGAAGATCGCCGCGGTCGTGACGCCCCGTTCGGGCAGCCGCTTCACGCCTCATAATCAGGCCGTCCGCCTCAACCTGTCAGGCAAAACTGTCATGCCCGGCATCATCAATGGCCATGGTCATCTCGGGCTGATCGATGGCACTTCGGTAGGTCCGGCGAATTACACACCCGCGAATATCGAGCGCCAGCTTTCCCAATACGAGCGCTACGGCATCACGACGGTGCTCTCGCTCGGACTGAACAAGGATTTGCTCTACCAACTGCGGGCCGCGCAGGAGAAAGGCGATCTCGGCGGGGCGACCATCCTGACCGCCGATCGCGGCATCGGCACACCCGGCGGCGTGCCAGGCGTCAGTGTCGGGCCCGATCAACTCTACCGTCCCACGACTCCGGAAGAAGCGCGAAAAGACGTTCGCGAGATGGCGGGCCGCGACCCCAATCTGCTCAAGATATGGGTGGATGACAACCTTCACAAGCTGCCTGCACCGAATCCTGCTGTCGCCGCCGCGGTGATCGATGAGGCACACAAGCTGCATCTCTCTGTCGCTGCGCACGTTTATTATGAGGTGGATGCGAAACGACTATTGCAGGAAGGCGTCAGCATTATCGCCCACAGTATCCGCGATCGGGAAATCGATCCGGATACCATCAGCCTCATCAAGAATCGCGGCATTTACTACATCCCGACCCTCCAGCTAGAGGAGTCTTTCTACATTTATGCCGGGCATCCTGCATGGATGGATACGGCTCTCTTCCGCAATGCCGCAAACCCCACGTTGCTGGAACAACTGAATTCGCCTGCTTATAGAGACAAGGTCGAGACCGACCCTACAACAGCCATTCATCGGCGTGCCTTGCAAACGGCGATGGCGAATCTCAAGAAGCTGTCTAATGCCGGTGCTCCCATCGCCTTCGGAACCGATTCGGGAGCCAATCCTTATCGCATTCAGGGCTTCGCGGAACATCGCGAGCTCCAACTGATGGTGGAAGCAGGCTTGACGCCGCTACAGGCAATCCGCGCCGCGACCCAAGAGAACGCGCGCATGCTCCATTTCGATAAAGAGACTGGAACGATAAGTGTAGGTAAACGGGCCGATTTGATTGTTCTCGACGCCGACCCTTCCAAGGACATCAAGAACACGCGCAAGATCGCGATGGTTTTTCACGACGGCCGTGAAATCAAGCCGTGAGCTGACCGCGCGTCAATCTTCTTGCTGGCGGAAAACAGGTTCTTTACCCGCAAGCATCAAACGCTCGTCGAGAGCTGCCTTCACGAGTTCTTCTTCCATTTCGGACAACCCATGAGCATCTTTCTCGATGCGGGAGAGCAGCCCTTTCATACGTCCTCGTGAAAGCTCAGCTGGTATGGCGAGCGAGTACGCGAAGATTGCGTCAGACCGCAGCTCATCATGCTCGAACAGCTTCCTCAGCCGGTCGAGCTCGCTTCTGATGCCGTAATAGCCTATGCCCCAGACCGCCGCGCGCCGGACTTCCAGATCGGCGTCTTCCAGGTGCTTCGAAAAATAATCCCGGAAGCTCGGATGCACCGATCGCCACATGGCCTCAAGCGCCTTTGCGCGGCCGCCGGGTACGTTGTACATCTCGATCATCGCGTTGCGGACTTCGTTCCGGTCAGCCTCCGCCGAGAGCGCGACTAACACGCCTCCCCGTTCTTCAACGGTGAGTTCCGCGTTGCGCATCGCCGCAAGGAGCGCGTCCACTACTTCCGTCTCTTCGGTCGAATCGACCAGCGACTCCCAGGCGCGTGCACGGACCGTGGCCGATTCATCCTCTTTCGCCAGGTTTAGGAGTTTTGTCCGCTGTTCCGGCGTCAGTTCGCGGTTGAAAAACGAATTCGCCGCGGCGGCCCGCACAGAGCCGACCGGATGACCGAGCAGTTCCCACCGCTCGTCTTCATCCAGCAGGTCTATCGGGAGATCCTCTTCCACCGGATAATCGGCATAGATATCGAACGACTCTTGTTCGCCGGTGTGACGGTGTGTATCCGGGTTTGAAAGCGCATTGAGTGCATCCGCGACTTCCGCCTTGAGATCCGCATCACCCTCCTCGAGCTCCGCACCCGCTCGCTCGATGGCGACTCTTGCTGCCGGATCACCGTGGATCGTCAACAGCATCAGCGTGTCCGAGAGATCGTACTCAAGACGATCCGTCAGGATCTTCAAAATGCGCTCATCGGGAATCCGCAGATTCGCAAGAATGAAAGCGACTTCCCCACTCTCTGATTCCTCGAGTGATTCGTACAGCGCCAGCAACGGGTCCAGCGCCGGCTGTCCTATCTCGACAAGCGCTTCCATGGCTTCATCGGGAACGTTCTCGGGGTCTTCCCTGATGTATTCAATCAGGAAAGGAATGCCTTCGGGCGCTTTCCAATGCCGGAACAGGGCAATCAGTTCCGGCGCGAGGTCGACCGCGTCCCGCGACCGCTCGCGTTCGGCAAACGCGATAAGGGCGGGCAGTGTCTCTGCCCGCCGGTCCAGGAGTGCTTTCAGAAAACGATGATCCAGGCCGAGATGGCCGCGGGATCCCGCGTCCAGAATCTCGGCCGGAGTCGATTCGTTCAGTCTGTTAGGATCTGGAAACAAAGCTTATTGCTCTGGTTCCACCACAACGTTGATGTCGGTATCCACGTCGCGGTGCAACCGCACGGTGACCTTGTGTTCGCCGACGGTGCGTATCGGCTCTTCGAGGTGAATCTTGCGGCGGTCGATATGGAACTTCTGCGCTTCGAGCGCATCGGCGATATCTTTCGCTGTCACGGAACCAAACAATTGGCCGTTCTCGCCGACCCGTTGCCGGAACGTTAAGGTAACATTCGCCACCAGCCGCGCCAGATCCTCCGCCTCGCCCTTTGCCTTGGCCTCGCGGCGCAGGTAGGCTTCCCGTTCCTGTTCTACGATCTTGCGATTTGCTTCGGTCGCCGGAACAGCCAGGCGCTTGGGCAACAGGAAATTGCGGGCATAACCATCGGCCACCTTCACCACGGAGCCGCGGGCGCCGAGTTTCTCGACTTCTTCTCTGAGAATGACTTCCATGATTTCCTCCTGCTCGTCAGACTCGGGATGCGAACGGCAGCAGCGCAATGTTCCGCGCCTGCTTGATCGCCTCGCTCAAGCGCTTCTGGTGTGGCGTGCACACGCCCGAGATGCGACGCGGAGTGATTTTGCCGCGCTCGGAGACGAAGCTCGAGAGCAGCCTTACATCTTTGTAGTTGATATCGTCGACCTTATCGACGCAGAATCGGCAAACTTTTTTGCGCCGGAAATACTGTTTTTTGCCTGTGGCGATTGCCTTGTCGCCGCCGGTGGGACGCTGTGATGCCGCGATCGGACGGCCGCTTCGTTGTTCTGCCATGATGATTCTCCTTGCCTCCCGTCCTTACTCTGCCTGCTCCGCCGGAACTGCCGGAGCCGCCGGGGCAACAGAACCTGTTTGCGGCGCGCCGGGCACCGGAGCGGGCAGCTCCTGTGGCAGCAATGGCGAAGCAACTGCCGGGGCCAGCGGTGCTGGCGCTGGTTTTCTGGCTGCCCGCTTCTCCCGCGCCTTTTTGCGCTTCTCGATGCGCTTCAGCTTCTCGTCGATGCGAACCGTCAGGAACTTCAGAACGATATCGGCAACGCGCAGACGACGTTCAAGTTCTTTGACTGTTTCGGGCTTGGCAGTGAACTGCAGAAGGATGTATTGGCCTTCGTCGTACTTCACCACGCGGTACGCAAGCTTGCGCATGCCCCACTTTTCCGCCTTATCCACCGTGCCACCCGCCTGGGTGATCACATTCTTCAACTGGTCGATAAAAGGATCCACCTCTTCATCCGGAGCACCCGGCTGAACGATGAATAACTCCTCGTAGATTCTCATTCTTCCTCTTCTTGTATGCCTTGAGCGCGGCGATTGAATTTCGCCATGGCCCTATCGGCGCCCTCAGCAACGATGGACTCGACGGCATCCGCGGTATACGACACCACCTCGTCCACGTCCTTCTTCAATTCCCGCCCGAATGGAGCGAGAACATATTGCGCCGCGTCAACCGGGTAATCCGGGCGTATACCGACCCGCACCCGTATGAAGACGTCTGTCTTCAGAGCGGCGATAACCGACTTGACACCGTTGTGTCCAGCCGCCGAACCGTTCTTCTTGATCCGCAGCGCGGTCCAGGGGAGAGCCAGTTCGTCATACACCACGATAAGATCGCGGTTTGTCAGGTTGCGGTACCTCAGCACTTCGCTGATGCCCACCCCTGAATGATTCATGAAGGTCTGCGGCTTTACCAGGATTACATTCTTATCCCGGAAACAGCCGCTTCCCATCAGCACCGCGCCTTCCGTTTTCGCGATCCGGATAGCGTAGCGCCTTGCCAATTCGTCCATTACCAGAAAGCCGAGATTGTGAGGCGTTGCCTCATACCGGCTCCCGGGATTGCCCAGTCCCGCGATGCACAGCATCCGCGACGAGGGCTCATCTGAAGGCTTATTCCCGTCCACAGGATGACGAGGAGCTTACTTCTTCTTGGCGCCCTCGCCGCCTTCCTCTTCCTTCTTACCCTTCTTGATAACTTCGGGCTCGGCGGCAGGAGTTGCGGCAGCGGCTTCAGTAGCCGCAGGCTCTTCCGCACGCAGCGAGACAACGTGGGAAATCACCGCATCGGCCGGGCTCAAGAGTTTCACGGAGCCAGTCAATGGAATATCGCCGGCACGAACTGCCTGGCCAATCAACAGCTCGCTGACGGTGACATTGAACTGTTCGGGAATCTCGTCCGGCAGACACTCGATTTCGATCTCGCGCGTAACGATTTCATGGAGGCCGCCCTGAATCTTGACACCCTTCGGATCGCCCGCCGTCACCACCGGAACCTTCACGATGATGCGTTTCGTCAGATCGATCCGCTTCAGATCGACGTGCAGCAGCGAATCCTTGATCGGGTCATACTGCCAGTCGATGATCATCACCGGCGTGTTTTCACCCCCGGCAATGCTCAGATTAAAGATCGTATTGTGACCCGTCTTGCTGTTCAGAATCCTCGTTAGTTCTTTGGGGTTAACGGCTACCGGCAGCGGGCCTGCGGCCCCTCCGTAGAGAACTCCCGGCATGGAGCCGTGCGCGCGCAGACGGCGCGCTTCATTTTTGCCGCGCGAGTCGCGTGACTCGGCGGTGATTGTGACGTCTTTCCTCATCCTTCACCTCGTCGCCAGGACGGCTGCCTGCTACTACTCACCGAGCCGCCGGCCCCTGACTTGATTTACTGGCTCGCATCCGCGACCCAGCTTGCTACAAACCTAAATAAACAACGTACTGATCGAGCCGCCTTCGTGAATCGACTGAATGGCTCGTGCCAGCAACGGTCCTACCGACAGCGTCCGGATCTTCGAACTTTGCGCCGCCTGCCCGTCATGCGGAATCGAGTTGGTCACGACCAATTCCTGCAATGCGGACCCGTTAATTCTCTCTACTGCCGGACCCGACAGCACCGCATGCGTCGCACAGCCGCTGACGCTTTTCGCGCCCTGCTCCAACAACGCATCTACGCCTTTTACCAGCGTACCGCCCGTATCCACCAGGTCATCCACCACCAGGCAATGCTTTCCACGGACATCACCGATGATGTTCATCACCTCGGCCACGTTCGCTTCCGTTCGCCGCTTATCGATAATCGCCAACGGTGCGTTCAGCCGCTTGGCGAACGATCGCGCCCGTTCCACACCGCCTGCATCCGGCGAAACCACGATCAATTCGCCACGGCTAAAGCGGCCGCTAAAGTAGTCGACCATGACCGGGGCAGCAAACAGGTGGTCGACGGGTATATCGAAGAATCCCTGAATTTGAGCCGCGTGCAGATCGAGCGCCAAAACCCGGCTGGCGCCGGCTCGCTCCAGCAGACTGGCGACCAGTTTCGCGGAGATCGGCATACGCGGACGGTCCTTCCGGTCCTGCCTGGCGTACCCATAATAGGGTAGCACTGCGGTGATACGTTCCGCACTGGCGCGCTTGAAAGCATCGATCATCAGCAGCAGTTCCATCAAGTGCTGGTCGACCGGGGTGCTGGTCGGCTGCACGACGAAGACGTCAGCTCCGCGAACGTTCTCCTGGATCTGCAAGTGCGTTTCGCCATCCGCGAAGCGCTTGATCATGGCGTTGCCGACCGGGCAGTCCAGCGCCCGGCAGATCTCTTCCGTTAAACAGCGATTCGCAGTCCCGCTAAAAACCTTGAAATCGGTGAAAAGTGCTCGCGATAATTTGGGCGCGGACATCCAGTCTCCTCTACTGGGCAAAACAGCTCGCGTCGGCTGCCGGCCCTAAAGCGCGCCGCCAGAGGGTCCGATACTGCCGCCGTGTGACGAAATGAACTGGAAACGTGGTTCCCGCCGGAAACTTCATGGCCGCCGCCTCGGCTTCCGAAGCGCCGGCAAAAACTCCGAAAAGAGCGGATCCGCTGCCTGTCATCAGCGCCGGCTTTGCTCCGAGGCGCCGCAGTTTCCGAATCGCCGCGGCCAGTTCAGGGTGCCCTTCGAAGACAGCCGGCTCAAAATCGTTTTTCAGCGGGAGTTGGCCCAGGCTTGAACCATCCAGCCTCCAGGCAATCGTCTGAAACTCTCCCAGGATAGGAAAATCAGCCTGTAAAGTCAATGAGTTCCTGGCATCTCTGCCCAGTGCGCGGTAAGCCTCGGGTGTGGAAACATGTACCCCGGTCGAGACTACTACAGCCGCCCGGGCGGGCTGATCGGGCAACGGATAAAGTTCGGTGCCGCGGCCTAATGCCAGCGCGGTGCCACCGTGGAGAAAGAACGGCACATCGCTGCCCAGCATTTCTGCCAAACGAACTTGCTCAGCGTATGGAATCCGCCTCCCGGCCAGCGCCGGGAGGGCGATCAGGACGGCGGCAGCATTGCTGGATCCGCCCCCTAGCCCCGCGCCCATCGGGATCCGCTTGCGTAATGAAAAACGAACCCAAGCCTTAATCTCGAGGTACTCCAATAGCAATTTTGCCGAACGAACTATCAGGTTGTCCGCAATATCTACCGAACTATTGAGGTCAATTTGAGTTCGTTTGGCAAAATCGAACTCAATTGAAAGCGTGTCCTTCAGGCTGATCGTCTGAAAGATCGTGCGCAGTTCGTGATAACCGTCGGCTCGCTTGTGGAGAACCCGTAAATCGAGATTTAGCTTGGCGAGAGAAGGAACAGTAACCCGCACAGCTAGTACTGAAGCAGGGAGAACACATCATAGCCGGCCAGTTTCTGGCGGCCCTGAAGAAATGTAAGCTCAATTACAAATCCGAGCCCGGCGACATTGCCCTTCAGGAGCCGAACCAAGCGCGCCACGGCCGAGGCGGTTCCACCCGTTGCCAGCACGTCGTCGATGATCAGGACGTTTTGGCCGGGTTCAATCGCGTCGGCATGAATTTCGAGCCGATCCTTTCCGTACTCCAGGTCATACTCCACACTCTCAACGAAGTGCGGCAGCTTCTTCGGCTTCCTTACGGGGACGAAGCCAGCACCGAGCGCGTGAGCCATGGCAGGCGCGAAGAAGTAGCCGCGTGCCTCAATACCCACGACGACGTCCACCGGCTTGTTGCGGTAATGGTCCTGCAGCCGGTCGACCGTCTCCCGAAAGCCGTCCTTGTCTTTCAGCAGTGTTGTAATGTCGTAGAAATTGACGCCCGGCTTGGGAAAATCCGGAACTTCGCGGATGAGTTCTTTCAGGCGATCACTCACTAGCGTCGATGTTTGATCCAGGGTCGATGTTTGAGCGGACACGCCGCGATTGTAGCAGGCAGACCGCGAAGTTAGCGTTCGCGAAACCAACTGCTGCGTCCCCTATTCTGACTACAAGGGTCCGATTTTGTTTCTTTTGCAGGGCACGTTCCGAACAATCCTGGTGGTCTCTGCCGTTCTGATCCTTGCCTTTGTTGCCACCGGATTCGCCAGTTCAGCCTACCATCGCGAGAAACAGCTATTAGGTGAGGAGCACTACAAAGAGGGGCAGCAACTCGCAGCCAGAGGCGAGACGGAAGCCGCGGCAGAAGAGTACCGCAAAGCTCTGCTTTTTTCCCCGGAGGAAACGAACTACCGGCTGTCGCTGGCAACTGCCTTGATAGATGCCGGTCGGCTGGATGAAGCGCAGTCCCATCTCGAGCAATTACTGCAGGAGGATCCGACAAACGGCCTTATTAACCTGCTGCTGGCGCGGGTAGCACTCCAGCGCAACCAGTTGAAGATGGCGAAGGATTATTATCAACGCGCGGTCTATGAGTATTGGCCGGCTTCGGAATCGACGGAGCGCCGCAAGGCGCGGTGGGAACTGGTGAACCTGCTTTCGAGAACCGGCCAGCGGAACGCGGTCATCGCCGAGTTGATTCAACTGTATGCCAATGCCCCGGGCGATCAGCAGCAGAAAGCGAAGATTGGTTTCCTCCTGCTCGATAATGGCGCTGTGTCAGAAGCGGCGCAGGTTTTCCGCGATCTGGTGAAGCAAGCACCACAGGATACAATGGCGCATTTCGGATTGGGGCAAGTCTACTTTTCTTCGGGAGATTTCGTCTCCGCCCGGCACGAATTTGAGCGGGCTGCGCGCCTCAGCCCACATGATCCCCGCACAGAGCAGGCACTCGCGCTCACGAACGACGTAATCGACCTGGACCCCGTCTTGCCCTCGATCTCTGCTACCGAACAGTTGCGGCGCAGCCAGAACCTGCTTTCGCGCGTTATTAAAGACCTGCAGGCATGCCCGGGATTTCAGCACCGCCTCGATGCGGCGCAGAAGCTGCTTGCGACAAAACCGCAGTCGAAAGAAGATCTCTCCCTGCGGTTGCACCAAGCCGCACAGAGCCTGTGGCATGATAAGGGCCTTTTCTGCGGATCGAAGCCGGTGAATGACCGCACCCTCGACACGGTTCTATCGAGGATGAACCAGTGAGCAGGTTATTTTACGGCCGGCGGATGTTGGCTAACTCGCTTGCGCATGTCAGCATAAGCGAAACGCAACGCTTTCTACTGCTGGCGCTGCTAATCGGCATCTTCTCCGGCCTGCTGGTCGTGCTGTTTCACATCTCCATCGATGTCATCAGTTGGACGTCATTGGGGGCGCTGGCCGGCCGATTCCACTTCGCCCGCCTTCTTAGTCCGGCTGCCGGCGCCATCATTGCAGTGTTCGTGGTCCGCAGGATCTTCCCACGCGCGAAAGGGAGCGGCGTCAACCAGACCAAGATCGCGATTTACAGTTCCGAGGGCCACGTGTCTTCGAGCACAATCGCGGGCAAGTTTCTGGCATGCGCGATTTCTATCGGCAGCGGAAACTCGCTCGGGCCGGAAGACCCTTCGCTGCAAATGGGCGCCGGGGTTGCTTCCCTGCTCGGCAGAGTGTTCCGGCTGCCGCGCAACAGCATGCGCCTCATCGCGCCGGTGGGCGCGGCCGCCGGTATTGCCGCGGCGTTTAATACTCCGATCAGTGGCGTGCTGTTCGTAATGGAAGAGGTACTGGCGGACTGGAGCGCGACGGCCGTGGGCTCCATCGTCTTGGCGGCGGTTTCGGCCGTGGTTACAATGCGCGCGTTTCTCGGCAATGAGCCGCTCTTTCAGATTCCCTCCTTCGAACTGAATCATGTCTCAGAGCTGATGATCTATGCGGGCGTCGGCATCGCGGGCGGCGTGCTCTCGGCGCTGTTCATGTGGCTCGTCGAACGGCTCAAAGAACAGATCCACGAGCTGCCGCAGTGGCGCCACTACGCCCTGCCGGCAGCGGCGGGTTTTCTTACCGGCGTCACAGGGCTGTGGTTCCCGGAAGTGATGGGAGCCGGTTATGACGCAGTCAACAGTGCTTTGCATGGCGAGTTCGTCTGGCAGGTTTTGCTGTACCTGGCATTGGCCAAGCTGCTGGTGACGCTGCTTTCTTTCACGGCGGGGACACCGGGCGGAATGTTCGCACCCGCGCTCTTTGTCGGCGCAATGCTCGGGGGCGGGTTGGGCGGATTAGCCCACCGTGTCTGGCCGCAGGCGTCTTCCACGGCAGAGGCCTACATGCTGGTGGGCATGGGCGCGTTTTTCGCAGGCGTGTTTCGCGCTCCGATTACTTCGATCTTCATGGTCTTCGAGCTCAGCGCGAGTTACGTGATTATTCTGCCGGTGATGATTGCAAACACAACGGCTTACCTGCTTTCCCGCAATCTGCATCCGACGCCATTCTTCACCATGCTGGCCGAACTGGAAGGCGTCAATTTGCCGTCAGCCGAAGAGAAGCGTAACTTTCAGCCCTTGCGTGTGGAAGATGCGATGCACAGGGTATCCGCTGCCGTACAGAAGGAGCCCGGCTTGCACCTTTTTCCTGATGAGCCGCTGGATGCCGCGCTGCGGTTGCTCGCATCGCAGCATCGCATTCAGGTGATCAGCCGGCTGGAACCGCACGAGGTGCTCGGAACGTTGACGCTCGACGATGTGCATCAGGCTTACGGAATTGCGACGCAGGAAGTGTTGGAAGGCTGAAGTTCTACGCGCTCGATGCGGATCTCACCCTTACCCCAAACGGTCTGACGCCCGACCCCGACCCAGCGTCCGATTTCAAGCAGTGGAAGGAACGCGCCTATGGGTCCGGTATATTCTGCCCATCCTGTGAACCCCCCGATTGAGTGCTGCTGGCCGTTGCTGGCGCTGCGCCGGAAAACATCCGTGCGCACCCACTCCCAACGCGTGAGTTTCACATCCTGAGCGGCAGCGAGAAGATCGGTATAGTTCCACTCGTCCGGCCAGCCCTGGTAAAGTCGCCCGAGCGCCCGCACGCGCTCCGCCAGCCGATGAATTGTGACGGGGAAGGCCGGCTCGATGAGCACCTCACCGGCTGATTTCAGCTCCGTTGGCGTGACAAAGGAGAGCCGCAATGAACCATAGCCCGGAGCGCCGACCACCGGCAAACGTAATCCCCCCGAGCGTGCGGGTTCGAAGTTGATGAGCTTCGCCCTTCCTTTCGTTTGTCCGAACCCTGAAGCACCCGCTAAAGTGAATGCCTCTTCGAGAGCAGACCAAGGCGATTCAAGAGTGTCGAACACAAAGATATCCGCGGCGAATGCCTCACCGGGGGCAACGTCCCCATGCCCGGAAGCCCAGCGCAGGACAAAGGGTCGCGGGGCGTCCCGGTATCCGCTCGGGCCTTCTTCCCATCGCGGCTCGAAGAAGCGGGCGTAAACACATTCCCGGCTATGAGTGCGGTTGTCCTCCCAGGTGCAGCGAGGAACGCATGAAATGCGGCGAAGCGCGGCCCCCAGCGCACCGCGGAAAATGTTCAACTCCTTGCCCGGAGGCAGCCGGAGCGAATCCTGTGCGACGAACTCTAGCCGAGCCGGAAGAACGACGAAGTCCATCACTTAACGTTTATCAAGATAGCCGACGTGTTATCCGGGCAGACTGAGCGGATATAGGCGCGCGTGGACTACTTTGCACTGGAGGAGGCCGGTGCCACCGGCGCGCCGGCGGCGCCTTCCAGAGTGCTCGCGATCTCGTCCACGATTTTCTTCTCGCGCATCAGGGCGTCGGCTTCGCGCGGAATCTGCGATTCGGCCTCGGCCCAATTCTTGCGGTCCAGCGCTTCATGGACACCGGGCAGCGGCTTCGCTTCATAGCCGGTATAGGCACCAGGCGCGTAGATCATGTTCTTGAACCATGGCCGTCCGGGCAACCCCGCGGCCTCGGTGAGCGCCGGGCCGCTCTGCATAAGGAGCAGGTTGATGCCATTGATGGTTTCCGGCGAGACGGACCAGCCGTTCGCTTGCGCTTTTGTCCAGGCCTTCGAGAGCCGGCCGGCACTTTCAGAAAGCTGATCGACGGCGTTTTGCAGCGGGGCGAAATTGAAGTGCGGGGGCACGGGCTCGGACGAAGGCGGAAGCAGCGGCTGCAGCGGATCACTCGTGGCATTGTAGACGCCATCCTCGATGTCGCGATTGCGCTCACGCATCGCTTCCTGCTGGTTCTTTAGCAGCTCCTGCATATTGTCGAGGTACTTGCCGACTGCGGCTGCAAAGCCCGCGAAATCAAACGGCAGTACGTCGGCATCGGCAAGGCGCATTACCGCGGTTCCAATCAATTCAGATTCGGCGCGCTCGTATTCAAAGTTCGGGTCGCCAAAATGCGTATACCAATAGAAATCGTCGTAGATGGAGTGGTAAACGCCGCCATCATCCTCGCCGCCGAACGCGATATCGGCCGACGGAATGCCGAGGTGATGAATGAAGGCAGTATAGTCGGAGCCGTCGCCCAAAGCTCCGATGCTAAGCTCGCTGCGGTTCCGAATCTCATTCTTCTGGTCAGTGCCCTGGGCGTCCGCGATGCGCCGCAGTCTGGCACGGTCCCAAACACTCATGTCCTTCTCCGGATCGTGCACATCGCGGGCGACCGAGTTAATGAAACGTTCGAGGACGTGCGATCCGTCCGCGTCCATATAGCCCCGGCCATTCGTGTCGCTGTTAAAATACGCGACTGCGTGCTGGAGCAGTTCCTGCGAGTGCGCCTCCACCCACTCGGTTGAACCGAGCAATCCCGGCTCTTCGCCGTCCCAGGCACAGTAAACGATGGTGCGCTTGGGTCTCCATCCCCGCTTCGTCAACTCGCCGAACGAGCGTGCTTCCTCGAGCATGGTTACCAGGCCGGATACGGGATCCTGGGCGCCGTTCACCCAGGCGTCGTGGTGGTTGCCGCGCAGGACCCACTGGTCCGGCTCGTCAGAGCCCTGTATCTTCGCGATGACGTCATAGACGGGCTTCTGATCCCAATTCGACTTCACCTTCAGGTGTACCTTCACCTCGTTCGCGCCAAAGCGGTAGGTAATAGGCAGACCGCCGCGCCATGCCGCAGGAACCACTCGCCCCTTCAATTCGGACAGCATCGGCTGGGCATCCGCGTAGGAAATCGGCAAGACAGGGAGTTTCGTGATGGTTGGCGATTCCTGGATCGTGAGCCGTTTCGTGCTAGGAACGGATGGCTCTCCGGGCGTAAGCGGGTCGCCGGGGTATTCGGTGTCCATTACGCTGCCCCGCTGAATGCCATCGGGCGGCCGAAAGGCACCCTGCGGGAAGATTACGCCGTTACCGTATCCGTCATCGCGCGGATCGGAGTAGATGATGCAGCCAATGGCGCCATGCTCGGCAGCGACCTTCGGTTTCACACCCCGCCAGCCGTGACCATAGCGCGCAATCACGATGGCACCTTTGACAGACACGCCGTAACGGGCGAGCGTCTCGTAATCTTCTGGCATGCCGTAGTTCACATAAATGAGGGGGCCAGTAATGTCTCCGTCGATGGAATAAGCGTTGTAGGCGGGCAGTTGCTCACCCGTTTGAGAGGAGGTCGGGTCTACAGGAATGGGCGGTTCAGCCAGGCGCGCTGTGAATTTGCGCGGCTCAAGCATTTCGAGACGATTGCCGTCGGGCGTCGGGAAGAGCACCTGGAACGTCTCGATGTGAGCATCGAACCCCCACTCTTTGAACTTCGCGAGAATCCATTCGGCGTTGTCCTTGTCGTAGGGCGAACCGACGTGATGAGGCCGCGCGGAGAGGCGACGCATGTATTCGCGCTCGTTGGCGGGCACCGGCAAAGCCCGGAATTTCACCTCCCAATCGCGTTCCGCGCGGCTTGCGTCGGGGCGGTAGCCATCGAGTGCGGCTTGATCAGCGGCATATGCCCTCAAAGTCACCGCCGCCAGGGCGAAACACAGGGTTGCCGCCAGGCTCCAATTCAATCGAGTCATCGAAACGGTGTCGGAACTCCTTAATCAGAAAAGGCTACCATTTGCAGACAGAAAGACTGTCCGCGGCGGGCGCCAAGGGCCCGATCAGCCATCGTCCCGACATTTGGCGACGATCAAAGTGATGTCGTCATGCTGTTCATCAGAGCTGAACTCGCGGACCTGATCGACAATCGACGTGAGCAACGCCTGTGGAGATAACGAACGCTGCTGCTTCAATACGTCGATTAGGCGCTTTTCGCCGAATTCCTCTCCTCCAGCCTTGAACGACTCGGTTACGCCATCGGTGTACAGTACGAGCAGGTCTCCCGGGCGGAGCCGGCGTTCGCCAATCGAACAATCCCATTCTTTGAAAAGTCCCAGGACCGTGCAGGTGGATTCGAGCCGCTCCAGCGTATTGTCGCTGCGGAGCAGAAGAGCGGGAAGATGTCCGCAATTTACGTAGTGCAAGTACCGCAGGTTGTCATCGTATTCAGCAAAGAAGAGAGTGGCATATGCACTGTCGGCAGTGTTCTCGTAGAAGAGTTGGTTCACTGATCGCAGTAGGCGCTCCGGCTGGTCTAAAGCAATCGCAGACTGGCTCCGCAGATTCGCCTGAAGATTGGCCATCAAGAGAGCAGCGGCAATTCCCTTCCCCGAAATGTCGCCGATCACCAGCCCCAACCGTTCCCGGCCGAGATCCATGAAATCGTAGTAATCGCCGCCGACCTGACGAGCCTGGATGCAAATGCCTGTGTAGTCCAAACTCCTCAAGGCGGGCAGGGTTTGAGGGAAGAGCCTTGCCTGCACTTGCTTTGCGATTTCAAGCTCCTGCGCCGCACGGTGGTCTGCTTCAACCTTTTCTGCATAAGCGCGCCGCTGCGCTTCGAGTTCGCGGGTTACTTCGTCGAAACCCACCAGAGTAAAGGAATTGCCGTCGATGTCTTCAAAAATGGTGAACAGGCCGCCCCAAGGCGGCACCTGCGGAGGGTGGTGAAAGCGGACACCGCGTTCAGACCAATCGTTGTACTTCGCGAAAAGGTCTTCAGTGACAAAAACAACCTGGCTGAACCGACCGATGAAATCGCACTCTTCGGAGCCAGGTTTGGGAGCCATCAGAGCAAGGATTGCAGTACCGTCCGGAGGCGCTACCGCTACCCAGCGGTCACCCGATGAAAAAATGTGATCGAATGCGAGGCCAAATCCGAGCTGATCGAGGTAGAATCGCAGGCTCCGGTCTTGATCCCGAACGTAAACCATCACGGTTTGGATACGCAGATAGGGATCCTTGCGATCACGTTGTTGAATAGTGAAGCGGTCACCCCAGAAACGAGCAGGCGGGCTACCCATGGGCGTGATTATAAATCGGAACGTGCGCGGCTTCTTTTCCTCCCACGCACACAAACACGCACACAAAAAAGAGCGCCGCCCAAGTTGAGCGGCGCGAAGTGGATCGCCTTAGCCGTTGGATTCGCTTGATTTTCTTGGGGCTATTGTCGCGGCAATTGGCCGTAGTTCACGGGCCCCTGCTGATTCGGCGGGACGCCGATCCTGCGCTCCAATCACTTCTCCGGATACAACCAGTTCGACTCTGCGATTCAACTTCCGGCCGGAGGCTGTATCGTTCGAAGCAACGGGATAGCTTTCGCCGTAACCCGCCGAGCTGACGTTCTGCGGATTGAGACCTTGCTGAATCAGAAAACTTTGGACTGTGCTCGCGCGCTGCTCCGACAGCTTCTGATTGAACGCGTCCGTCCCCGTGCTGTCGGTATATCCTTCGACGCGAAGGTTCAGACCGGGGTGAGAGATCACGATGCCGGCAATCCTCGCCAGTGCCAATTGCGCGGGCT
>Ga0213872_10000605_pt1 | contig 27212 bp, 19 predicted proteins | sample VelepicomBERX_R2_FD_160071 | JGI IMG/M metagenome (GOLD analysis project Ga0213872, IMG submission 160071) | Rhizosphere microbial communities from Vellozia epidendroides in rupestrian grasslands, the National Park of Serra do Cipo, Brazil - RX_R2 | ecosystem: Host-associated > Plants > Roots >...
CCACCGTCTCGCTGCCGATCTGGATAGACTACATGAAGGTAGCGCTGCAAAAACGGCCGCCGGTGGAACGTCCGATGCCGACCGGCCTGACCCAGGTGGATGGCGAATGGCTGTACGATGAATTCACCGGCGACGCCGCCCTGCATTCGCTGGACGTGGACGAAGCACCGCCGGCAGGCGAGCCGCCGTCTGGTGGCGAAGCGCCTCCGGCAGGCGCACCGGCCCCCCCTCCAGCCGCTGGCGCCACTTCTCCCGGCGGCGCTGCCGCAGCAGCCGGCGCCCCGCCATCGCCCGTCAAGGGCCAGTAAACTCCCGCCGCCGGACCGCCGCGCCAGCCCAAGCCTGGCCGCGCGCGGATTCCGGCGCATCGCTTGACGCCACCCATGCGGCACAAAAACAACCCTCGCCTTATCCCTGCAAGCCTTCCCGATGGCCTTGCGAGCCGCGTCAAACGTATGCGTATGCTGCGCTGCTACATTTTGCAAACCGGGCAGCCGCCCGGATTTACAAATATAGGAGACACCATGACCCACCGCTTCCGCAAGATGCTGTGCCTGTTCCTGCTAGCTGTCCTCGCACTACCCGTCCCGTCCTGGGCCACAGGCTACACCCAGACCAAGTATCCGATCGTGCTGGTTCACGGCCTGTTCGGCTTCGATAATATCGGACCGGTCGACTACTTCTATGGCATCGCCTCCGCCCTGCGCAGCGGCGGCGCCGACGTCTATGTGACCCAGGTTTCTGCCGCCAACAGCACCGAAGTGCGCGGCGAGCAGCTGCTCACCCAGGTCAAACAGATCCTGGCCGCCACCGGCGCCGCCAAGGTCAACCTGATCGGCCATAGCCACGGCGGCCCCACCGCCCGCTATGTCGCCTCGGTACGTCCGGACCTGGTGGCTTCGGTCAGCAGTGTCGGCGGCGTCAATAAGGGCTCCAAGGTGGCCGATGTGCTGATCGGCGCCGTGCCGAATGTGTCTTACACCATTGCCAATGCCGTTTCGGGCTTCATCAGCTTCCTGTCCGGCAGCCCCACCCTGCCGCAGAATTCCTATGCCGCCGCGCAGTCGCTCAGCACCGCCGGTACGCTGGCCTTCAACAGCCGCCATCCCGAAGGCGTGCCCACCACCGCCTGCGGTGAAGGCGCCTACCAGGTCAACGGCGTGTACTACTTCTCGTGGAGCGGCGCCCAGCCCTACACCAATGTGCTGGATCCGAGCGATCCGGTGCTGGCCCTGACCGCGCTGGCCTTCAGCGAGAAGAACGACGGCCTGGTGGCCAGCTGCTCCAGCCACCTGGGCCGCGTGATCCGCGACGACTACGCCCTCAACCACCTGGATGAAGTGAACCAGATGGTCGGCATCACCAACCTGTTCGAGACCAGCCCGGTCACGATCTTCCGCCAGCAGGCCAACCGCCTGCAGGGCCTGGGCCTGTAACAAGGAGCGCGCATGAACGCCAAGAACCTCAAACTCGGCCTGCTGGTCATGATTGCCTGCGGCGGCGCGGCCTCGGTATGGCTCGCCAGGGCGGAACGCGAACCCGCCCATCGGACTGCGGCCGAGCCGAATTACTTTGCGTTCGTGCGCTCCATGGACGGTACGCGTCCGGACGGCGACATCCGCCAGGACGCGGCCGACCAGCTGGTCGTCAACGCCGAACTGGGACACCTGTTCGACTACTATCTGGCCGGACTGGGCGAACAGTCGCTGGCCGCCATCCAGGCCGAAATCGGCCGCGAACTGGATCGCCGCCTGCGCCCGACCGCCGCCACCCAGGCCAAGCTGCTGCTGGAGCACTACCTGCAGTACAAGCGTGCGCTGGTCGATGTCGAGCGCGGACTAACGCCCGCCGCTGCAGCCGGCAGCGCTCCTGCCGTCACACCGGCTGCGGCCGCGCGCCAGCGGCTGGACGCCATGCAGCGCCTGCGCCGCGACTACTTCACCGAACAGGAGATCGCCGGCCTGTTTGCCGACAGCGACGCCTACGACAGCGACGCCATCGCCCGCCTGGAGATCATGGCCGATACCAGCCTGACGCCCGAGCAGCGCAAGCAGAAGCTGGCCGCGCTGGACGGCAAGCTGCCCGCCTCCGTGCGTGAAGACCGCGAAGCCCCCACGCGCGTGCTGCGCCTGGAAGAATCCGTGCAGCAGGCCCGCGCCAAGGGCGCCGACGACAATGAAGTCTATCGCCTGCGCGCCGCCGCCCTGTCGCCCGCCGCCGCCGCCCGCTTTGCCGATCTGGATCGCGAGGAGGCTGACTGGCAGCGCCGCATCAGCGATTATCAGGCCCAGCGCAAGCAGCTGATGAACGGCCCTGCCGCGCCTTCCGACGCCGCGCTGCAACAGCTACGCGACGCTGCCTTCACCCCGGACGAACAAAAGCGCCTGGCCGCGTACGAATAAAGAGGCCGGGTGCAGCGGCGATGCTACAATCGTCGCCACTTCGATCATGCCGCGCGCGGACATCGGCGCGGCTTTCAAACGGGTGGCGATCCCTATGGCGATGTCCCGGCTTAGCATTTCGATCACAGCGCCGATTGTGCTGGTTTCCGCATTGGCGGTCGGCCTGACCGTGTTCCTGAATGTGGGAAAACTGGACCGCACGCTGGGCGAACTGGAACAGTCACGTCTGCGCTTCACCCTCAATAATCTGCGCGAAAACCTGGAGACGGGGCTGGATCTCGGCCTGCCCGTCAAAGGCCTCGGCAACGCCCAGGCAGCCATTGACCGCGAGGCGCGCGCCGATCCCGGCATCGTCTCCATCGCTGTGCTGGACGATCATGGCGCGGTGGCCTTCCGCACCAGCCGCGTCGCCGACGGCAGCAGCGAGACCGTACGGCTGCGCACCGGCATGTCCAACAACCTGGGCGTGACCATGGGTGCGATCGAGCTGGCGTATTCGCGCCGCAGCCATGAACGCTTCATGGCCGACATCAGCAGCCAGTTGCGCATGGCCGCGCTGGTGGCCATCATCGCCAGCAGCGCCCTTGCTGTCCTGGGCATCCGGCTGTGGGTACGCCGCATTCGCCGTACCTTGAGCAGCATCGAGCACACGCTGGACCAGGGCGCGCCCCCACAGCATCCCGACCGCCGCGCCGCCGCCCTGGCCGAGCAGGTCAACCGCAGCACCCAGGACGCCTTGCAGGAACTCGACCGCGCCGAGCGCGCCATCACCAGCGCCGACGTCGCAGGAACGGGCCTATGAGCGACGAACAGCGCCTGTATGCCCGGCCGGTGCGCCAGCTGTTCATCTTCGCGCTGGTGCTGTTGCTGGTCACGCAGGTGGCGCTGTCGCTGTATGCCTGGCGTCTGGCGGAAGACCGCCTGGTGCCGGAACTGGGACGCAAGGCCCAGGCCACGGCCCGCTCCCTGTCCGGCAAACTGGATCGTGCGCTGGACTACGGCATTCCACTGGCCCGGCTGGAGGGCGTGCCGGACTTCTTTGCCGATGTGCTCAAGCAGAATAGCGACCTGGCCTACCTGCGCGTCAGCGACTCGCGCGGCGCCACCCTGTACGGCAGCGTGCAGCTCGACAGCAGTCCGGACGACGAATTTCTCGACACTGCCGTACCCCTGCTGCTGAAAGGCGCGTCGGTCGGCGCGCTGCACGTGGGCGTGGACAAGCGCTACGTGGCCGCCCGCGTGCGCGAGCTGCGCTACGATATCGGCATCGTGCTGCTCACCAGCCTCCTGATCGCGTTCGAGATCCTGTGGTTCGTGGTGACGCTGAATTTCACCGTGCCGATGCGGCAGATCGTGGCGCGCATGGTGCGCATCGCCTCGGGCGACTTCCGCCAGCGTCCGCAGGCCGCCGAAAGCGCTTCGCTGGCATCGCGGCTGGACGGCATCACCCGGCGCGTGAACCAGGGCTTTGAAAACCTGCTGCACAAGGCCGCCGCGCCGCAGCCCGATCCTCAGCGCCAGGCCAGGACGCAGACCACGCTGCAGCGGCTGCGCGGCATCTATCACTTTGGCGAGTCCGCCGCAGACGGCGACTTGACCCAGCAGCGCGTGGTGCTGGTGCGGGTGCTGAGCTTCCTGTTCATGTTCGCGGAAATGCTGTCGCGGCCCTTCCTGCCGGTGTACGCGGCCTCGCTGACCGCGCCAGGCGCATCCGCCCTCCCGGCCGGCCTGCTCGCCAGCCTGCCCATCACCGCCTTCCTGCTCGGCGTGGCGCTCAGCATGCCGCTGGCTGGACGCTGGTCCGACCGCGTCGGCCGCCGCAACAGCTATATCACGGGCGCGCTGCTGGTTACCGCCGGACTCGCGGCGACCGGCCTGATTCCCGTCTACTACGCACTGGTGGCTGCCCGCGCCGCGACAGGCGTCGGCTACGCGCTGATGTTCATGTCCTGCCAGGGCTACGTCTTCGACAACACCGACAACAGCAACCGCGCCAAGGGCATGGCCTTGTTCGTCGGCTCCATCATGGTGGCGGAGATCTGCTCGCCCGCCGTGGGCGGCATCCTGGCCGACCGTATCGGCTACCACCTGGTGTTCATCTTCGGCGCCGCCGTCGCGCTGATCGCCGCCCTGCTGGCCGGCGCGGTGCTGGACAACCGCCGTGCGCCAGAACGCGCCGCACCTACCGCCCCCGCCAGTTCGGGCAGCACAGCCATGCTGCGGCTGGCGCACAACCGCCGCTTCCTGGCCCTGTCCATCCTGTCCGGCATTCCCGCCAAGTTCCTCTACTCCGGCTTTTTGATTTTCCTGGTACCGCTGCTGCTGACCAGCCTTGATTGCACCAAGTCCGAGATCGGCCGCTACACCATGCTGTATGGCCTGAGCTGCCTGGCACTCGGCCCTTTGTTCGCCCGCCTGGCTGACCGCTACAACGCCTATGCCGCGCTGGTGGCTGCCGGCGGCCTGCTGACCGGCGCCGGCATGCTGCCGATCCTGCAAGGCGCCAGCGCGGACCTGGTGATGCTGGGCGTGGCCGCGCTGGGCATCGGCCAGGCCATGAGCATCTCCGCGCAGCTGGTACTAGTGGCGCGCGTCACCCAGGCGGAAGCGCAAGACCTGGGCACCGGCCCGATCGTCGGCATGTTCCGCCTGCTGGAGCGGCTCGGCGCGGCCGCAGGCCCCATCGCTACCGGCGCACTGGTAGCGCACTTTGGTCCGCAGCAAGCCATGGCAGCCCTGGGTGCGTTCGGACTGGGAACCTCGCTGCTGTTCCTCCTGGTGTTCCGGAATCGAACCGGCGGTGCAGCAGTTGCCGAGGGAGCGCAAGCATGAGCGGGGATCGTCGACAATGGCTGCGCTACGCAGCCGCCGCGCTGGCTGCCAGCGCCTCCGGCAGGATCGGCCCGGCCTGTGCTCTGCCAGTCCACAACGCAAGCCAGCTGGCCAACGCTGCAGCGCTGACGCCACCACGCCAGCCGCGCATCTACATGATCCTGTTCCGCGGCGAGACGCCCGTGGAAAAAGGCTTCCGCGACTACTTCGCCGTCAACGGCATGACGCCGGAGCTGATCGTGCGCGACGTCGCGCTCGATGTCGGCAAGGTGCCGCAGCTGATCGCCGAAGCGAGCGCCATGCAGGCGGACCTGATCTACACCTGGGGCACGCCAATCACACTGGCGGTGGCGGGCAAAGCTGGCGCAATCAACCCCGCCATGCATGTCACCGATATCCCGGTAGTTTTCACCATGGTCGCCGCGCCGCAGGCATCCGGGCTGGTGACGTCACTGGCCTCGTCAGGACGCAATCTCACAGGCGCCAGCCACGTGGTGCCCAACAACCAGCAGCTCAGCGCCATCCGCGCCTATCGGCGTTTTGAACGCATCGCCATCATCTTCAATCCCGCCGAACCCAACTCGGTGCTGAACGTGAAGGAGTGGCGCGCGCTGGCCGCATCCGAACGCTTCCAGCTGATCGAGCAGCCCGTCCCGCTGGACGCCAGGGGCCAGCCCAGCGCCGCCGCCCTGCCCGCGCTGGTGCAGGCACTGGCGCAGCGCCAGGTACAGCTGCTGTACATTGGCCCGGACAGCTTCCTCGCCGCCAACCGCATGGCGCTGACCGAAGCCGCGCTGGCCGCGCGCCTGCCGACCTTTTCCGCCACCGAAGTGCCTCTGCGCGAAGGCAAAGCCTTATTCGGGCTGGTGTCCGGCTACGAGAACGTCGGCCGCCTTACCGCGCACAAGGCCGCACAGATCCTGTACCAGCATATCGCCCCGGCGCAGATTCCCATCGAAACGCTGGCGCGCTTTTCCTACCTGGTGAATATGTCGGTGGCTTCCGAGCTGCAGATGTACCCGCCGCTCAAGGTCATCAACTACGCGGAGCTGATGCGATGAACTGCAGTGACGACACCATCTTCACCTGGCGCGTGATTCGCCTCGACGAAGCGGCCGCCGTGCACGCGCTGCACGCGACCGTACTGGCGCGCACGCCGTCCGGCATGGTGCGGCCGGACGAGTTGTCGCACTTCGAGCAGCACGCCGAGCAGCTGGGCCGCATCCTGGGATGCTTTGCGGAGGAAGAGCTGGTGGCATATGGTGTGCTGGGGATTCATTCGCACACCGTGCAGCATCTGGCTGACTTGCTGGGTCTATCGGCGCAGGACCGCGCACGGGTCTGTGTGCTGGATGGCGCGGCTTCGCTGCCCGAGTGGCGTGGCCACAGCCTGCACTGCGTGGCGATTGCGGAGCGTAGCGCGCTGGGCGCCAGTCTGGGACGGTCCCTCATCACCGCCACCTGCGCGCCGGAGAACCTGCGCAGCCTGCGCGGCCTGCTGAAGGAAGGCTTCACGATCCACGGTTTCGCTTATGTCTACGGCGGTCTGGCGCGCCTGATCGTCAAGCACGACCTGCTGGCGCCTGCCGCGCCGTGGCAATTGGTATCGCGTGTCGCGGTGACAGACCACGCCGCACATCAGGCAGCACTTCAGCAAGGATTGGTGGGCTACAATTGCGCACAAGCTGACGACATGGCCTGGCACATCGAGTACGGCCGCCGGTCTTAGTGTACGTAGCGGGCAATAAAAAAGGCAGCGCTCATCGCCAGCGCGATCACGGCATAAACACGCCAAGCAAGCACTGACTGGTGCTTGTAGAGCTCAGCCTGAGCCTCATACATTTCAGCCTGAGCTTTGCACATTTCCGCTTGCCCTCTGTGCATCTCCTCCCGGATTTCAGCATGGCCCCGGTGCATCTCATCGCTCAGTTGAGCGTGGCCCTTGTGTATTTCATTGCGCAATTCCGCTTGCCCCCTGTGTATTTCATCGCGCAATTCTGCGTCACCCTTTCGTATCTCATCGCGCAATTCTGCGTGCCCCCGGCGCATTTCGTGCGTCAACTCTGAAATCTTTTCAAGCACGGTGGAATGTTGCTGATTCATGCGTTCCAGCAGCATAGCGATGTCATCCTTGGTGGCGCAAGTTGCCCGGATGACTGCAATATCTTTTTCCACCGTCGTCATACGCACCTCAAGCCCGTGAACACGTGCACCCAGTTCAGGATATGACGATGGCATGGGGTTTTCAAGCGACGGATCGTGATCATTTCCGTTCATAGGGCAGCCTCGGCGGCAGATGGTCTACCTACCACGATAGCAGTCCCGCACAAGCAGCCCTTGCGCCGTCTCAGCGCGGCAAACGGAACTTTCAGCCCAGGGTGTCGTCCAGATCGTGATCGGATGAGCGGCCGCGGCGCTTCTCACGGTCGCGCTGGCGCAGCACGTCGATCATCACGTTGAAGGTGCGCGCCAGGCGGCCGATTTCATCGTTTGAGGTCACCTTGATATTGGCGCGGTCGTAATCGCCATCCTTGAGCGCATTGGCCGCCTCCGTCAAACGCACCACCGGCCGCACGATGCTGCGCGCGAACAGCACCGCCAGGATCAGAAACACCAGCCCCACCAGGCCCACACTATACAGCACATGCTCGAACAGCCGCTCCAGCGGCGCCTCGAACTGCATGCGCGATTCGGTCACCCCCACCACCCAGTTATGCCCCTTGACCGGCGCATAGCCCGCGTATTCGTCATTCCCGCTCAGCGTCGAGTGGTAGCTGATATTCCCCGTATGCGTCGTTCCAACCAGCGTGCGCGCCAGATCCGGCATCTGCAGGCTGTCGATCTGCTTGCGGTTGAAGCGCTGGTCGCTGATGATCCGCGCCAGCGCTTCCTTCGACAGCGGTGCCAGGCTGCGATACAGCTGCTTCTCATCCGGATACTGCACCAGCACCCCATCGCCATCGACCATGAAGGGCACCCGGCCGCTGCTGTCCTGCACCTGCTGCAGAATCCCGCCGATGGTCGAACCCTTGATGCGCAGGACCACCACGCCGATCACCTGATGCTCCGCATCGAATACCGGATTGGCGTAATACACACCCGGCTTGCCCGCCGTCGATCCAACGATCACACCCGACATGAACGGCCGCCCTTGCGCAGCCTCGCGGAAATACTCGCGGAAGCCGAAGTTAAGCCCTTCCACCCCTGGCTCGCTGGACACCAGCGCCAAACCATCGCGGTCCATCAGGAACATCAAGTGCACATCCGGATTGGTCTTGATCAGATTCGCCAGCTTGATTCCGACCTGCTCCTTCTTCGCTTCCGACGGCGACTGCAGATAATCGATAAACACCGGATCGGTGGCGAGATAGTTGGATAGATTGCGGCTGTCGCCGATCAATTGCGCGATGCGTGAAGCGGTGCTCTGCGCGAGCCGCTCCAGGTTGCGCATCTCGCTGGCCTGCACCGCGCGCTCGCTGCCGGTCAGGTTGTAATAGGCGGTGATGGTCATCGGCAGCAATGCCGCCAGCACCATTGCAATCGTCATCTTGACCGACAGCGGCCACGATGCCGGCCGCCACAAGGCCCGGCCGAACTGGCGCACGCCCTTCTTCAGGCTGCGCTGGCCCTCCGCTTCATCCGCGCGCAAAGCCTCCTGCAAACCAAGCTTGCCCACATGCTCGCCGAACAGGCGTTCGGCAAACGCCTGCACCGTCTGCGGACGCTGGGCCGGATCCAGCGTCAGCGCCCAATCCACCGCTGCCAGGAAGGATTCGCTGTAGCGGCCTTCCGCCGCCTTCACCGCAGGCACATATTCCGCCTTGCCCTCTTCGCGTTCCGGCGCCGGCGCCGGTTTGGCGCCGGTGATCATCCAGTACAGCGTCGCACCCAGCGCGTAGATATCGGTCCACGGTCCCTGCTCGCCGCCCGCGTACTGCTCCGGCGGCGCATAGCCGGGCGTGACCACGTCCGCCATCGCCTCCGTCCCGCCCACCGCCAGCCGCGCAGCACCAAAGTCCAGCAGCACCAGGCTGCCGTCTTCCTTGCGCACGTAAATGTTGTCCGGCTTGATGTCGCGGTGCAGATAGCCCGATTCATGCACTAGCGCCAGGCCGTCCAGCAAAGGCTGCAACAGCGACAGCAGCTGATGCTCCGCCATGCTGCGGTGCTTTTCCCACCACTGCTTGAGCGGCTTGCCGCGCTCGTACTCCAGCACCATGTAGGCCGTCTTGTGCGCCTCGAAGAAGCGTGCCACCCGCACGATATTCGGGTGGCGGAAAGTGGCCAGCGTACGCGCCTCCACCAGGAAGCTTTCCAGCCCGTTCTGATAGAAGTCCTGATCCTCCGCCCAGCGCGGCGAAACCGAGTGGTCGCTGGCGCGGGTGGCATAGTCGGCGGGCAGGTACTCCTTGACGGCCACTTTCACGTTCAGGTTGATGTCCGTGGCCAGGTAGGTGATGCCGAAACCGCCCTGGCCCAGCACCGAATCGATACGGTATTCAAACAGTTCAAAGCCGCCAGGGAGCGCCAGCGGCATCTCCGCTCCGTGGCCGATGGTGCGGTCCAGGCGCTGCGGAGCCGCCGCTGCGGCGTCCTTGCCCAGCATCGAAGGCGCAGGCTGAGTAGGATTGGTACGCAGCGGCGTCGTGCGCATCAGCGTGCTGTCGGGCCGATAGTGCGGCACCGGGATGGTGGCATCGTCGTCCACCGGCGGTCGCGATCCCGGCCGCGGCACGGTAATATCCACCTGCCCGTCGCGCATCGCCAGCTGTCCGGCGGCGGCGCGCGCTGTCATCTCCTGCACATCGCGCATGCGCCGCTCAACCGCCACCACCGCCTCCAGCGTGGCGACGCGCCGCGCCAGGATTGCCGCGCGCGCCTCAGCCGCCGCGCCGCGATCATCCGGGCCGGGAGATGGTGCAACGCGTTCGTTTTCGTCCATGCCGCTCCAATATTTTCGGGTTTTGCACTGAACTCTTGCCGCAGTAATGCACGCACATGCTAGCATGAGGACTTAGCGAAAAGCGATAATTCTGGGTTGGAGACCAATGGGCAACTGGAAGCCGTTATCACCTTCGGTGCTGCACCATCTCGACTTCGGCGTCGCCTATGGCATGAGCGATGTCGGCACGTGCGCGAGGCCAACCAGGATAACTTCTTGATCGCCCCGGACCTGGGCCTGGTGGTGGTCGCCGACGGCATGGGCGGCCACGATGCGGGCGAAATCGCCAGCGCCGACGCCATCACCCTGCTCTCCAGCTTTATCCGCGCCGCCCAGGAAGGCCCGGACGACGGCGACGCCACCGTGCCATCGTTCCGCGCCAGCGCCTTCGACCCGTCCCAGACCGATCCAGACGCCACCTGGACCGACGCCACCATGAAGGCCATGATCACCCTGCACGATGCGGTGGAATTCGCCAACGAGCGCATGTATCAGACCAATATGGCCAACGACCAGGCCGAGGGCGCAGGCATGGGTACCACGCTGACCGGCATGTGGCAGGTGGCGCCGGACGGGCCGATGTTCGTCTTCCATGTGGGCGACAGCCGCCTGTACCGCTGCCGCAACGGCCGCATGGTGCAGCTGACGCGCGACCAGACCTTATACCAGCAGGCGCTGGACGCCGGCCTGCCAGGGCCGCTCCCTGCGCGCAACCTGCTGCTGCAGGCGCTCGGCCCCGCCGCCGACATCAAGCCGGAGCTGCAAAGCCACGTGGCGGCGCCGGGCGACGTCTACCTGCTGTGCAGCGACGGCCTGTATGGCGACTCCCAGCCCGGCGCGATCGAAGCCATTCTCAGCGCCGCCGATCCCGATAACCTGGACCAATGCTGCGCCGCGCTGATCGAAATGGCCAAGCGCGATGGCAGCCGCGATAACATCACGGCGGTACTGGTTCGCTGCAAGGGCTGAGCCCCGCGCGTCAGAACTCTTCCCAGTCGTCCTTGGCCGCTGCCGCCATGGCAGGCGCACTGGCCGCCTTGGGAGCAGGACGCCGCAAGGCCTCCGCCGGCGCCCGGGCTAGCGCCGGCCGTTGTGGCGCGGTAGCCGTCACGCGGCGCGCCATCGGCTGGGCTGCGGGCAGCGCCGCCTGGCCCATGCGGAATACGCTGACCACTTCCGCCAGCCCCGCCGCCTGCTCCTGCAGCGACGCCGCAGCGGCGGCCGCTTCCTCCACCAGCGCGGCGTTCTGCTGCGTCACCGTGTCCATCTGCCCCACTGCCATATTGATTTGATCGATGCCTGAGCTTTGCTCCTGGGTCGCCAGGCTGATCTCGGCCATGATGTCGGTCACGCGCTGCACGCTGGTGACGATATCGTTCATGGTGTCGCCGGCCTCCGACACCAGCTTGGCGCCCGCACCCACCTTCTCCACCGAGTCGCCGATCAGCTCCTTGATTTCCTTGGCCGCCGCAGCGGAACGCTGCGCCAGCGTGCGCACCTCGCCAGCCACCACGGCAAAACCGCGTCCCTGCTCGCCCGCACGCGCTGCTTCCACCGCCGCGTTCAGCGCCAGGATATTGGTCTGGAACGCGATCCCGTCGATCACGCTGATGATGTCCACGATCTTGTTGGACGACTGGTTGATCGAATCCATCGTCTGCACCACGCGCGCCACCACGTCGCCGCCGCGCACCGCCACGCTGGACGCGGAAGCCGCCAGGGTATTGGCCTGGCGCGCGTTGTCGGCATTCTGGCGCACGGTGGAGGTAAGCTGCTCCATCGACGATGCAGTCTCCTCCAGCGAACTGGCCTGCTCCTCGGTGCGCTGCGACAGGTCCAGGTTACCGTTGGCGATCTCGTTGGAAGCCCCGGCGATGGTGTCGGTGCCGATACGCACTTTGCCGACAATGCGGATGAGGCTATCGTTCATGTCTTTGAGCGCCTGCAGCAACTGGCCCGTTTCGTCCTTGCAGTGCGGCTCGATATGGCTGGTCAGATCGCCGGAAGCCACCGTCTGCGCCACCCGCACCGCCTCGTCGATCGGCTGGGTGATGGTCTTGGCGATGTAGGCCGCGCACAGGGCGGCAATCACGGCCGACACCAGGCCGGTAATCGCCATCAGCCATTCGGAACGCGTCACGGTGGATGCGCCATCTTTCACGCTCTCCTGCGCGATGCCGTCGTTCAGCTCCTCGATCTTCATCAGCGTGCTTTCCGCTTTCAGGAACAGCGGCCGCGAGACCTGGTACTGCGCATAGAATTCGACGAACAAGTCCTTCTGCTTTTGTTCGTCCTGGTTGCCCGCCATGGCGGCGATGATGCCGTCGATCTTGTCGTCGACAGCCTTCCACGCCGCCCATTCGCCGGTGAACTGCTTCCACAGCACCGCTTCCTCGTCGGTCTGCGGCAGCGGCTCGTACTTCTTCCAGCCACGGTCGATATTGGCCCAGGCCTTCTTGCGCAGGGCGCGCGCCTCGGCAAACTTGTCTTGCGAGTGATAGTCGTTTTCGTACACCGCCGTGTACAAGGTGGCCGAAGCGACGGCGGTCTGGCCTTCGCTCATCATCAGCAGGCCCTGGATCGAGGGCAGACGCACCACGCCGATTTCATTCACCGCGCCGCCGACGCGCGCAATGCCCAGGTAACCCGACACCGCCACCACGGCCAGCGCCACCATCATCACCGCCACCAGCGTGGCCAGCTTCCACTTGATCAGTAAATTCTTGAACATCGCCATCCCCTTCTAAGTCGGAACCAAGTGTGACAATTGGAGAGATTGTCATCCGTGATCCAATATGGAGGGGTGCTCAATTATCGTCAATCGAATATTTGTATATGTGGTGCGTATAGGACAATAACTTAACCCGGCGGCAGCCAGCCGGACTGGCCCCACGTCCCAGCCAGCATGCCGCCAAATGCCGCCGGTGCAGGCAGGCCGCGGCACATCAGCAGCGAAGGCTCGATCGACTGGGAGCCGTCGGTCCACCACAGGCTATGGCCGCGCAGGGCCGCCAGCGCGATCGGCGCGATCTGGGCGGGCAAAGCGTCCAGTCCTTCCAGCGCGATACGGCAGCCCGCCGCGCCCACGCGCAGGCCGCTGTCGCCATCGGGCAGCGGCTCCATCGCCTGCAAGGCCGCGTCGAACTGCTCCAGCACAAAGCCGTCCGACAGGGAGGACAGCGCCAGGTCTTCCAGCTGATCGAACCACTCCTTGCCGCCGCCGATCCAGTCCAGCAGGGCTCCATCGCCCGCAGCACTGGCGGCGATAGTCAGCGGGAAGTGCCGCCCGACCCGGTCAACGCTGGGCATCAGAACACCGGCCCAGGCGCGGTTTCCGCACACGCCGGGCGCCAGCACAAAACGCCAGATCGGGCTGGTGAGATAGACTTCCAGCCAGCGCGGACCTAGCTGCTCGCGGCTACCCTGCAGGCCGGACTGCAGCCACACATCCCAGTTCGACAGCAGCATCGGCGGCAGGCGGCGCGTGACGAAGTCGCCGTGGCTGGTGACCTTGCCGAAGAAGCCGGGCATGGGGTCGAATTCGTCGCTCATAGTTGGTCCAGGCAGCGGAACTGGTCCAGCACCTCGCGCCGGAACGGGTTGTTGACGCTGTTGGCGGTGAGGTCGTAGATCATCTTGCGGTTGTCGAGATCAAAAGTCAGCTTATAACGCTCGCTTTGCGGCAGCGGCTCCACCACCGCGCGGTCCAGCATGCGGAACCAGGCCCACGGGCCTTCCGTCTTCAGCTCGGTGGTGGTGGCTGGTGCGACGTCGAAGCGCACCGCGTTGACACCCTTCCCGCTCGGGATCTGGAAAGTGGCCGCGCCTTGCGGCGCCTTGGGCGCAAAGGACAGCTGCTGGCCGTCGATATCCAGCATGACCTTGGTGAAGGCCGCATCGGCGCTGACCGGACGCAGTTCGAAGCGCAGCGAGGCCTGCTTGCCGCCATTGCCAAAGAAACGGTCACGGATGGCGGCGGCGCGCTGGAACTCATCCAGTACATCCTGGCCCATGTCCAGCGAGACGTTATTCACACTGCGCCAGCGCCATTTGGGGCCGGTGCTGTCGACGTAGTTCTGCAGGTGCTTCTGGAAGAATTCGTCCACCAGGCCACCGGGGCCGAAGTAGCGGCCAAAGTCGTCCGGCGTCGCATCCACCAGCGATTTGCGCGACAGTGGATAGCGCCCGGCGATGGCGGCGCGGCAGAACTGCGCCGGGCCGGTGCGCCACAGCGCGTCCAGCCGGTCGCGTTCCGTGCCCAGGGTCAGGCCGGAACCGGCGGTGTCGATATTCTTCAGCATTAACGACAGTGGCGGCGGCAGGTCATCGGCATCGCGCTTCAGCTTGACCAGCGCATCCGGCGGCGGCGCAGGCTGGCCGGCCGCGCGTGCGCTGTTGGCGGCATCGAAGTAGACAGCGACGTCCTTCAGCTTCTGCAGCATCGCATCCAGGCCGCTGGGGCCATTGGCGCCCGCAGCCACCATCTTGTGCAGGGCGTCGAAGTGGATATCGACCGGATTGACCGGGCGCTCCACCGGCGGCGGCGCATCTTCCGTACCGTTGGACAGCACGGAATCCAGCCGCTTGCGGGCTGCCGCGCCAAGCTGCTTGACGGTGTCGCTGGCCACGTCCACACCGGACTTGGCGATCTTCTGCTTGTCCAGCGTGGTCTGGCGCGCCGCCGCCAGCAAGAATTTACGCATCGGCGACTCCTGTCCCGCCACGCTGCTGACCACGCGCGCGGCCTGGTCCAGCGTAGTGAACGGCACCAGCACCACGTCCGCCAGCAGCGCATCCCACTGGCGGATGTACTCCTCGAAGTACATCTGCTGCACGCTGCCCTTCATCTGTGCGGCGTCTTCCACACTATTGACCGCTTCGCGGCGGTCGAGCACCCAATTGTCGCGCACCACATCGGCGATGGCGGCGTCGATCTGTTCGCTGAACTTCTTGTAGCCGTTCAGCGTGAACACTCCGGAGACGCCGCGCGTCAGCGGCTGGCCGCTCTGCCGCACCAGCACCACCGGCGCGTCGCGGCCCGAGACGGCAGCCACGTCGAAGTCGGGAATCCGCGCCCGTAGCAGGTCGCGTTTGAGGCGGGTGTAGACGCGGTCGCCCATCGGCATGCGCGCCAGTACCAAACGGCTTTGCGCGATCAGCTCATTGTCCAGTTGTGGCGGCGCGTCGGCCTGGTTGGCCGGATCGAGCAGCGCGGCAACGTGGTTGGACAGGTCGTCACGCTGAGACTCGTTGGAATCGGCCAGATTACGATTCCAGTCGTAGTCCAGCCAGGCCTGCACGGAGGCGGCATCCAGGTGGCTGCGGTCACCCAGCATGATGTAGACCCGCAGCAGCTCATACAGATAGTCCGGATTGTTGGCGGCGCCGCGACGCAGTTCCGTTTCCATGCGCGTCAGGATGCGCGGCAGCAGCGCCGCACGCAGGAAGCGCTGATAAGCGCGAATGGCGCCGTCACCAAGCTTGTCGCCCTGGTACAGGCCCAGCGTGTTCAAGAACGGCACGTCCTTGTTGCGGTCACGCCAGCCGCCGGGGATATCGCGCAAGGCGTTCAGCAGCGGCAGCGTGACCAATGGCGAAGGATCATCCGGCACGGTGCGCACCAGCTTTTCGATCTCGTGCGAGCGCGCCGCCACGTCATGCACGTAGTTCTGGTTACGGAAGTAGCTGGTCACCAGGCCCGCCGTGACCAGCACCAGCAAGCCCGCCGTGACGCCAATCGCCAGCCATTGCAGCAGGCGGCGATTGCGTTCCAGCTTGATGTTCGCGCCCGCCAGCTCCTTCTCGCGGAAGATCACCTCGCGCAGCAACCGCGTGATGAAGTAGCTGCGGCCGCCGAAGGCATTCGCTGGCAGCACCTTGCGGTCCAGTCCAAAGCTGGCCGCGAGCGACGACATTACGCGGTCAATCGGGCTGCCCTCCTGCGTGCCGCTGGTGAAGTAGACGCCGCGCAGCAGCGCCGCTTCTTCATACGCCGTCGCCTCGAACACATCGTTCAGGAAGGTGGTCAGGATCTCGCCGATGGCGGCAAACTGCTGCGGGAAGTTGTAGATCAAGGCGCGGCGCTGGATGTCGCGCTCCATCTGCATGCGGTCGAATAGGCGCGCCTGCAGCTGTCCTTCCAGCGCGGCGAATTCGCCGGGGAAGGATTTAAGGATGGCGTTGCGGTCATCGTCATCCTTGGGCTCGGCCGAGGGCACCGGGAAGGTCACGCCCCAGACCTGGGTGCGTTCGTCGCGGCCCAGGTTATCGAAGAACTCGACAAAGCCCGCCAGCAGGTCGATCTTGGTCACCATCACATACACCGGGAAGCGGATGCCCAGCTGTTCGTGCAGTTCCTTGATGCGGCCACGGATCGCCAGCGCCTGCGCGCGGCGCTGGGCGTCGTTCTGCTGCAGCAGGTCCATCACGCTGATGGCGAGGATGATGCCATTGACAGGCCGCCGCCCGCGCTGCTTGCGCAGCAGCTGCAGGAAGCCGTTCCAGGCATTGCGATCCACTTCCGCGTAGCTGTCCTGGGTGGTGTAGCGGCCCGCCGTATCCAGCAGCACCGCTTCGTCGGTGAACCACCAGTCGCAATTGCGCGTGCCGCCCACGCCGCCGATGGCGCCGTTGCCGTGCGTCTCGCTAAGCGGGAACTTGAGGCCGGAATGCACCAGTGCCGTGGTCTTGCCGCTGCCGGGCGCACCGACGAACATATACCAGGGCAGCTGATACAGGCCGCCGGCGCTGCCGCCGATACGCGCCTTGCGCAGAATCGCCATGGCCTCTTGCAGGCGCTTGGTCAGCAGCGCCACTTCGGCAGCGGATTCTTTCTGGCCGGGCGGCGGTGGCGGCGCGTCGGCGCCCGCCACGCTGGCGGCCAGCTTGCGGTCGGCGCGCCAGGCCTTGAACCACTTCCATGCAAAGTAGCCGGCCCAGATCAGGAACAGGATCCAGATCATGGTCCAGCGTACGGTACTGGAGCCGAACGGTTCGGCGCCGTCAAAGGACAGCAGCGGCGCCTCGAACCAGATGATCAGCGACAGCAGCAAAATGCCGATGAAGGACAGGACCATGGGCTTGATCAGCCATTGGAAGAAGCGCTTGATCATGGACGCACCGCCTGAGTTTGCGGCTGCACCAGCGCCGATGGCGGCACCAGCACGATGATCACCACCCGGCGGTTACGCGCGCGGTTGGCTGGCGTATCGTTCGGCACCAGCGGCTCCGTCTCGCCGCGCCCTTCCACCGTATAGCGCGTTGCCGGCCCGGCGTGCGAGGCCAGCACGCCAACAACCGTGGCGGCGCGCGCCTTGGATAGCGCCCAGTTGGATGGATAACGCGCCGAATTGCTTGGCACATCGTCGGTATGGCCGATCACGATCACCCTGCCCTGCACCGGCTTGAGCGCATCGCCAATGCGAGCCAGTAGCGTGTCGTAGGACGGCACCACTTCCGCACTGCCGGACTGGAATACACCGTCGCCATGCAGCACAATCGTGGAGCGGTCCGGCGTTTCGGTCACGCTGACCAGGCCGCGCTCGATCTCGGGCGCGAGGAATTTGGCCACCCGTACCGGCGGATGCGCCATCGGTGGCGCGGCCGGACGCGCACCGGCCAGCTGGATGCGGTTCAAACCCGCATAGACCGGATCGGACTGGCGGTTCAGCAGGAAGCTGAAGCTCAGATGGATGATCAGCAGGACGATCCCGGCCAGCACCGCGATCACCCACACGGGGATCAGGCGCATCAGGCCGGGGCGCTTTTCCGAGGAACCTTCCCAGCGCAGCGACAGCGCCGGTTCGTAAGGGCCGCGCTCCTTTCGGATCAGCTGCTGCAGGCGCTCGCGCAGCGTATCGAGCTGCGCCCGGCCGTTATCCAGCACGCGGTAGCGGCCTTCCAGCCCGAGCGCCAGGCAGAGATACATCAGTTCTAGCACATGCAGATTGGCGCGCGGCTGCTGGCACAGCTTCTGCAGGATGACGAAGAATTTTTCGCCACCGAAGGCTTCATTGTGGAAGGCCACCAGCAGGCTACGGCTGGCCCAGACGCCGCCGCTGCCCCATGGCGTGCTGGAGATGGTCTCGTCGAGGAAAGTACACAGCGAGTAGCGCGCCACGGCGATGGCTTCCGCCTCCACGCGTAAGGCGCGAGCGTCGGCCTCGAATTTGCGGATGGCGCCGACCAGCTGCTCGCGCAGGCCTTCCACATTGGGGTGGCTGGCCATGACGCGCAGCGGCACCACCAGGTCCAGCAAGGGATTGGCTGCACCGACCAGGGGATTGATGCCGCCGATGTGTGCGTCAGGGGTGACGGCCAGCGGCGCCAGCGCGGCAGTGTAGTCCGGCGAGCCCACCGCTGCGCGCGGATCGGCGTCACCGCTCGCTGCTCCGGCCGCGCCCGACGCGCTGCCCGCGCTAAAGCCTGCGCCCGGGCCGCCGGCCCCGCCACTGGCCCCGCCAAAAGGCGTCGCTGGCGCAAACGGAGATGTGCCGCCTGCTGGAGCTGCGCCACTGCCACCGGCGGCGCGGCGTCCGCCCGGCTTGGGAATGAGGATGGTGCGTTCGCTGTCCGGCAGCTCGTCTTGGCTCATATTGCGCTATTTCCGGATGGCCCAGAATTCCATCTGCAGGCCCGGGAAGTCGCCCGCCACGTGCATCGCAAAGCCGGCGGAAGACGTCAGCTGCTGCCAGTACTCGCTGCCCTTGTCGAGCTCAAAGTAAGTATGCCCGGCATGGAACGGCAGCTGGCGCGGCGCCACAGGCAAAGGCCGCAGCGCGATACCCGGCAGCTGCAGATTGACCAGATCGCGGATCTTTTCGACCGAACCAATCTTGACCTGGCGCGGGAAGGTATTACGCACCGTCTCCGGCGGCATATGTGCATTCACCACCAGCACAAAGGTCGCATTCTTCAGCAGCTCCGGATCGCGCATCACCGCCACGCGGATGCCGAACTGGCGCTCTTCCAGCGGGATGGCGATGGCGTGCGTGTCCAGCACCATCGACAGCGACTGGCGCAGATCGTCAATCACCGGCTGATAAGTTTCGCGCAGCTGGTCGTGGCGGTACACCGGATACTGCACTGCGCGATTGTTGACCGGGCTGAAGGTGGCCAGCTCGCCCGCCAGCGCCACCGCCTCGCGGAAGAACTCTTCCGGATGCAGGCCGCTCATGCTGGCCAGATGGGCGAACATCGGCTCCGCGCGATTGATCAGTTGAAGCATCAGGAAGTCGGCGATCTCCGCCGCACCCGCAGCACCGGGCTGGGAGAGGCGGCTGGCCAGCATATCGCCACGCTGATGCAGCAGGCCGACCAGTTCATCGGCAAAGGAACCAAGGCGCGAGGCCACACGCAGGTCCATGCACGGCGGGCAGTAGTCCGGATCCAGCACCAGCCGGTTATCCGGACGGCGCTCGATCACACGCGCCACGCCCAGGCAGGCGTAGGCGTTGGCCACTTCCGGCTCCAGCGCCAGGCGCAGACGGAGGCGGCCCACCTGCATCAGCGCAGAGTTGTCGATGCCGTTGCTGTCCCAGGCTTCATGGTCGACCGTACCGTGGCGGGCAAAGTTATCCGGCGCGGGACTGTCGCCCGTTTCCGGTACGCCGGGGCGGCGCAGCGGCAGTGCCAGCACCACCAGCATATTGCGCGCATCCTCCGGCACATCCAGCGGCAGCGGCAGATCGTCATCGCCCGGCAGATTGAGCGGCGTGCCGTCGGGGAGCACGGCTAGGCAGGACATCAGGGCCAGCTTGCCCAGCGCGAGCTGCTGCTCGTCGATCTTCAGCGCAGAAAAACCCCAGGAATAAGGACGCAGCCGCGCCACGCGGGCTTCCAGCTGCGTTTGCAGATAACGGTCATGCTGCTGCAGATGCTGTGGCTGCAGCAGCATGCCCTCCGACCAGATCACTTTACGATTCCACGACATTTGATCTCGCTTCAAAAAATAGTTTATTTCTGGTGCAGGCGTCCTATCTGATCTTCGTAGGCCGCCGAGAATTTTTCACCGAACAGGTGCTGGAAATCGTCCTGCGCTTCGCGCTGAATATCGTCATACAGTTCCACCATGGCGTCCCACATGCGCGCTTTGCGGTTCGCCGACAGCATCTTGTCCATCACACCGCCGCCCTCGATGCGGGCTTCGATCAGGGCCGGATTGAAGCGCGCCAGCACGCCCGCCAGCGCGGCGCGCATGCCCGCAATGACGGCCAGTTCGTGCGCCTTCAGGTCTTCAAATGCGGAGCCGATCGACTTCACGGGCGGCATATAGCCTTGCATGGCGTTGGTCAGCATCTGCGACAGCGCGCTTTCCGCATCGGGGAAGAATTTGAGCGGATTGTTGGCCTGCGCGCCCAGCACCGTCATTTCGAGGCGGCTTTCGCGCTTGGTCATGGCGCGGGCCAGCAGTACGGCCATGGTCCCGGCCACCGCTTCGCGCAGCATGGCGCCCGCCAGTTCGGCGGTTTCCAGCGGCGGCTTGGTGGGGACCAGGTTAGGCAGGCCAAGACCGCGCAGCATGGCTACCAGCATGGCATGCTCGCCCTGCCCGACTGCCACGGCGGCTTGCATGACAGGGACCGGCGCAGCGTGAACAGCCGGTTGCGCGGGCGCTGCGGCGGATGAGGCAGGCCAGCCTTGTGCCGCCGGTGCTGGCGGAGCCGCTCCCGGCCAGGTACTGCCCACCGCAGGGCTTGCGGCGTACGGTGGCGCTGCGGGTTGTACACGCGGCGGCAGGAAATCGGCCAGCGGGTCGTAATCGTCGGGGATCAGCATCGCCGGCGCGGGCGCGACGGACGGCATCACGGGTGCGGGCACAAGCACCGGCACCTGCGCGGCAGGCATGGGCATGAACTGTGGCGGCGCATGGTCGGCCTCCGAGCCACGGAATGCCAGCGGTGGCGGCACATGGCTTGCAGGCTGCACTAGTCCCAATCCGAGAGGGTCATTGGCCGAAGGAGCGCCCAGTGTTGGCGCCACAGGCGTTGGCGGCGCGCCCAGACCAAGCGGATCGAAGGCCGCCGACGCTGGCGTGCGCGCGGCCAAAGGAGCCGAAGGATCAAATCCTCCGGTCGCTTCCAGAATCCGCGCATTGGCCAGTGTATCGCGCATCTCATCGAACGATGGTCCGCTGTGCGGCGAAGGCGGCGTGGCGGGCTGCGGCTGGAACGGCAGCGCATCCGAAGTCTCGGGCGAAAACACCGGCACCAGCACCGCCGCACCGGCGCCCTGGTCGACCTCCACTTCCAGCACATAATCACCGATCAGCAGCCGATCGCCATGTTCCAGATTGGCGCTCTTGCCGCTACCGACGGGACGGTCGTTGATCCAGCTGGGATTGCTGCCCAGGTCCATCAGCACGTAGCGACCGTCGAGGAAGTCGATCTTGCTGTGATTGCGCGAGATGTATTTGCCCGGATCGGGCAGTTCCAGGTCATTGCCGACGGCGCGGCCAATGGTGCCGCCCAGCTGGTCGAAACGGCGTTCGACAGGCTGCGCGGGCGGTTGCTTCCGGTACGACTGAATACGCAAAGTCAGAGGCATTGGTCGATTATAGAGTCGTTAATTGATCTTCACCAGTGCACCCTCGATCGTCATCACCGCACCCGATTTAATCTGCATCATCGCGCCCGCCTTGACGGTCGTATTCGCATCCGACTGCACCATCACCTCCGCCGCCTTGACGGTGATCTTGGCCGGTTCGATCTTGATGCTGCTGCCGCCCACTTTCAGCTCGATGGAGGTGGTAGCCTCGATCACGATTGTCTTGGACACCGTCACCTTCTGATCGCCCGTCACGGACACGGTCTGATTGCCGCCCACATCCAGCTTCTGGTCCACTGCGATCTTGACGGTCTGGTTGTTGTTCACCTTGAGCGTCTGGTCGTTGGCGATGGTTTCGGTCTGGTCATGATTGATGGTGTTGGTCTGGTCGTTGGTAACGGTCAGCTTCTGGTCATGGTCGATGGTGCTGGTCTGGTCGTTGGCCACGTGGATGGTCTGGTCATGACCCACATCCAGGCTCTGGTCGTTCTTGATGGCGATGGTCTGGTCGCCCTTGTCCTTTTTTTCGAAGCCCACCTTGAGCGTGTCATTGTTCTTGACCACGCGGTTGAAGTCCTTCTCGGCCTGGACAAAAATCTCTTCCGAATCCTTTTTGTCCTCGAAGCGGATCTCATTGAAACCGCCGCCGCCCTTGGAGGTATTGGACTTGATGGTCGACTTGGTCTGCTCTGCCGGCAGCGCATACGGCGGCATGGCGTCGCTGTTGTAGACGCAGCCGGTCACCAGCGGCCGGTCCGGATCACCCTCGAGGAAGCTGACGATGACCTCCATGCCGATGCGCGGCACGAACATCGCGCCCCAGCCCTTGCCCGCCCAGCCCTGCGACACGCGCACCCAGCACGAGCTGTTCTCGTCTTCCTTGCCGTCGCGGTCCCAGTGGAACTGCAGCTTGACGCGGCCATACTGGTCGGTCCAGATTTCCTCGCCCGATTTACCCACCACCATGGCGGTCTGCGGCCCCTGCACCACCGGCTTGACCATCATGCGCGGTGCGCGGTAGCTGTGCTCCTTGCCGATGGCGCTGAAGCGGCACTGCACGTCCAGCGGCGTATCGCCGCCGGTGCCGTAGTCATCGCCGGATATCTCGTAGTGCGCGCCGGTGACCAGGTATTCGCGGTTCATGTCAGTGCGCGGATGCTCCTCCAGCGTGAACAAGCCGCCCGGATGCAGGCCGCGCGCATTGGTGTCCGCCTGGATTTCCTCGCACTGCCCGTGCAGCATTTCCATGCGCCCGCGCGCCAGCGCTGTCCCCGCATCGGCCGTGACATAACCGCCCGGATAATCGTACATTTCAAACGCAGTCTGCGAAAACGCCGCCGCGATGGTCGACTTGACCCGCAGGCCGCCGCTGTTGCTGGACGCTGTTTTCTCGAAGTCGAAATCGTTCATGGTATAACCGCTGGGCTGGATCTCGCCGCTGGCCGCCCAGCCGTAGATGGCTTCTTCGTCCATGATGCCGCGCCCCGGCTCGCCCGCGTACTTGACCTTGGCGTAGCCGGAAATGGCCTGGTGCGCGCCATAGGAATCCGCCAGCACCATGGTGTGCTTGCTCTCGTCGTGGGTGAAGTAGAAATAGATGCCTTCGTTTTCCAGCAGGCGGCAAACGAAGTTGAAGTCCGTCTCGCGGTACTGCACGCAATAAGGCAGCGCCGCATAGGTGCCGCTGAGCGAAGCGACATTCAGTTCCACCAGGCCGCCGTAGGCCGCATCGCCAACCACCGCCTTGACGATATCGATCACCGATTTATCCTGGAAGATGCGGCAGTTGGAAGACCGCGTCAGCAGCCAGAGCCAGGGATGCACCACCGCCTCGTAGCGGCACAGCGAACCATGCCAGCCGGTGGCGGCAAAGCGCGTCACCACGCCATGGAAGTGGCGCTGGCTGCCGCTGGCCAGATTCAGATGCACGCCCAGCGGCTTGCCCAGTACATCGGCGATCTTCAGATCCGGCTTGGTGCTCAGCATCTGCACGCGGAACTCCGACAGCCGTCCCAGATGCTCGGAGCCGCTCATGCGCTCGAACAGCAGCACATCCGTACCGAGCGCGGTGGAGACGGAGACTTCACGGTTGGCTTGGGTCAGCGGCATATCAGGGCACCATGGTTTTGGTGGTGCCGGGATTGCTGATGGCGATCACGCCGCCCCAGTTGCACATGCACTTGGAGACATTGTCCAGCGCCGGCATATTCGCAATCAGCACGGTGGGCGCGCCCGGCACCCAGGGCGCGGACGTGGCGGGAATACAGGGCATCGGCGTCAGCACGCCCAATGCGGCGGCGGTGGCGGCGGCCACAGTCGGATTGGCCGGCGAATTGCACATCCCGAACGGCATGATGTTCATCATCGGCACATGGTCCATGATATTGGCCGCTGGCGGCCCTTCCGCCAACACTTTATTTTTTGGCAATATCACCAGCGAAGACGGCGCAGCCCCAAACGTGCAGGTCAACATCGCTCCCATCGAAACTTGGCTCGGCATGACACACTCCCCCGCAGGATACGCTGGCCCTATTATGACTGAAAAAACTGTCTAAAACGTAATGTTTTGCGATAAGCTGAGAGCTACACGACAATCACACGACACCCGCCCGGAGCACGCATGAAAAAACAGCGTCACCAGCATAGTCACCAGCGCATCAGCGTCGACCAGGCCATGCAGATGGCGCTGCAGGTGCACCGGGGCGGCCAGCCGCGCCAGGCGGTGGACCATTACCGCGCCATCCTGCAGGTTGTGCCCGAACATCCGGATGCCCTGCACTACCTGGGCATCGCGCAGCACCAACTGGGCGAGCGTGACGACGCCATCCGCCTGCTGCAGCGCGCGCTGACCATCGCCCCCGGCTACACCGACGCCCGCAACAACCTGGGCAACATGCAGAAGGAAAGCGGCCACTTTGCCGAGGCCGAGCAAAGCTACCGCAGCGTGATCGCCGAACGTCCAGACTTTGCGCCCGCCCACGGCAACCTGGGTGTGGTGCTCAAGGAACAGGGCAACTACGAAGCGGCTGCGCAGGCCTATCGTCATGCTGTCGCGCTGGCGCCCAGTTTTGTCGAGGGCTGGATCAATCTGGGCCACCTGCTGAAGAAGATCGACCAGCTGGACGACGCGCTGAGCGCCTACCGCAACGCCGTCATGCTCCAGCCGGATAACGTCGAAGCGCTGCGCGGCGTGGCCCGTTCGCTGGCCGCGTTTGGACGGCTGGAGGAAGCGCTGGAAGTCTACCGTCAATGGGAGAAGCTGGAACCGGACAATCCGGTGGTGCAGCACCATATCGCCGCCTGCGCCGGCCAGGGAGCGCCGCAGCGCGCTTCCGACGCGTATGTGCAGCAGACCTTCGACCGCTTTGCCGAATCCTTCGACAAGGTACTGGCGGGCCTGGAATACCGCGCCCCCGCCCTGTGCGGCGAGATGGTGGCGCGCCTGCTCGATCCATCCCTGCTGGCCTCACGCAGCTTCCACGTGCTCGACGCGGGCTGCGGCACCGGCTTGTGCGGCCCGATCCTGCGGCAGCTGGCGCGGCGCCTGCACGGGGTCGATCTGTCGCCCGCCATGCTGGCCAAGGCGCAGACGCGCGGGGATTACGATGCGCTGGATGCGGCCGAGCTGACCGAGTGGCTGACGCGGCATCCGCAGGCCTACGACCTGGTGGTATCGGCCGACACCCTGTGCTACTTCGGCGTGCTGGATGCCGCCATCAACGCTGCGGCGGCGTCTTTGCGCAGCGGCGGCCACCTGGTGTTCACTGTCGAACTGACCTTGCCTGAGTATCTGGCGGAAGCCCCCACCTTCAAGCTGCACGGCCACGGACGATACAGCCACGCGGAAGCCTATGTGCGGCAAACCCTGGCCGATGCGGGACTGGAAATCAGGGAAATCAGCACGGTCGCGCTGCGCAACGAACACAAAAAACCCGTCACCGGCCTGCTGGTCGGTGCGCGCCGCCCCTAGCCGATCATTAGCCGATCACCACGCGGTTGCGGCCGGAGCGCTTGGCAGTGTACATGGCCGCATCACCGGCTGAAATCAGCTGCACCAGGTCATGGCTATGTTCATCGGAACAGGCCACGCCCACGCTGGCCGTGTAGCGCACGGTCACGTGATCCACGCCCACCAGTTCGGCCTCGATGCGCCGCCGCAGCCGGTCGGCGATACGCGCCGCATCCTGCAGACCCACGCCATCCAGCACCATCACAAACTCCTCACCGCCGTAGCGCGCCAGCAGGTCGTGCGGACGCAGCTCCGCCTTGAGCACCCTGACCATATGGCGCAGCACTTCATCCCCTACCTGATGGCCGTAGGTATCGTTGATCACTTTGAAATGGTCGGCGTCGATCATCAGCACCGCCAGGCTGCGGCCATTGCGCAAGGTACGCTGGGCCACGCGCTGGCCTTGCAGTTCCAGCCCGGCGCGATTCAGCGCGCCGGTCAGCGGATCCAGCGTGGACAACTGGCGCAGCCGCTCGGCATAGCGGTGCATCACCAGAATGATCAGACCAAAGGAAATGCAGATCTGGGCCAGCGGCACCACCAGCAAACTGAGTGACAGCACGGTGGAGCCATGCGCTTCGTCCGGATCGATATGCACCAGCAGATAAGCGCCGCGCATGAATAGCGCAATACCCAGCAACGCAAAGCCGGTGACACTGACTGTAACGCCGCGCCAGCCGCCATAGCGGGCCAGAATCACGGCGCACAAGCCATTCAGGGCGGCGAAATAAAAGCTGCTGAACACCAGCCGGATATGCAGGCTCGGTTCAACATAAGTAAAAAAGGCGCTGACCACAACAATCGTGCCGACAATCGCTGCCATGGCGCGCTGGGGCAGCTGGCCGTTACAGTAGACCATGACCCCGCGCAGCACCAGCCCCATGCCGAAGGCGATGACGCCATAACCCAGCACCGCGTAGGCCAGCAGCGGCACCAGTCCGGGCAGATTGGCAACGGCCAGGCCGGCCGAGACGATCAAGTTCCCACTGGCCCACAGGCGCTGCTCGGGTGGACACTCCACATACCACGCCGCGGCCGCCATCAGCGCGGTCGTCAGCAGCGTGATGCAGACCTCAACTGATTGAGCACGGCGCCCCCACAGGCCTACGGCAACGGGTCGGTGCGCATGAAGTTCTGTATGTTCTTCACCAGGAAAGTCGGCGGAATCGTGTTAAGTTCCATGATGTGCTTGCACTTTTCCTCGTCCACGAAGTCGATCATCACAAAGTTGGGCATGAAGGCCTTCAGCAGCGTGGTACCGGCAAAGCCATCGATCTTGGCAAACTTGTTCATGCGCGAGGTGATGGCCGTATTCAGGCCGTTGGTCCACATATCCTTCAACCGCGCCACGTTGGGCGCGGTCCACATTCCGGTATTGCGGTCGCGGATGCTTTCGAATACACCGGTCGTGGTCCAGTACATCATGCCGATCACATTGGGATTGCCGTCGCCGCCCTTTTCCATCAGCTTGCGCTGCTTCTTG
>Ga0213872_10000606_pt1 | contig 27189 bp, 22 predicted proteins | sample VelepicomBERX_R2_FD_160071 | JGI IMG/M metagenome (GOLD analysis project Ga0213872, IMG submission 160071) | Rhizosphere microbial communities from Vellozia epidendroides in rupestrian grasslands, the National Park of Serra do Cipo, Brazil - RX_R2 | ecosystem: Host-associated > Plants > Roots >...
CGCTCATAGCATCTTTGCGCGGAGGAAAAAACCTTATAGAACCCTCTCCACCATGCGCGATTTCGATCAAAGCTGGCGTTCGCGTCTCGCGGACCTATCCGGCCTGGGCCGCCTGAGGCAGCTGGCCGAGAGCCATCGTCTTCCCGACGGACGGATCGAACGCGAGGGTTCGCCCCTGCTGGATTTCTCGTCGAACGACTATCTCGGCCTGGCCCGTCATCCCGAGGTCAAGCGCCGCGCTGCCCTCTATCTGGAGCGCTGGGGCGCCGGCAGCGCCGCCTCGCGCCTCGTCACCGGCAATCTGCCGCCTTATACCGCCATCGAGGCCAAGCTGGCCGCCGGCAAAGGCTCCGAAGCCGCTTTGGTGCTGGCGTCGGGTTTCCAGGCCAATGCCGGATTGTTGCCGGCCCTGCTCGATTCCGCGCTGTGGGACAAGCCGCCGGTGGTGCTGGCCGACAAGCTGAACCATGCCAGCCTGCTGCATGGCGTCGCGGCGTCGGGCGCCAAGCAGGTCCGCTTCCGCCACAACGATATGGGCCATCTCGAAGATCTGCTGATCAAACATGGCGGCGACGGCCCGTGCTTCATCGTCACCGAGACGGTGTTCTCGATGGATGGCGACCGCGCCGATCTCGATGCGCTGGTCGAACTGACCGGCCGCTACGACGCCTTCCTTTATCTCGACGAAGCCCATGCCACCGGCGTACTGGGACCGGACGGTTTCGGGCTGGCGCACGGCTTGGCCGGGCCGAACTGCCTGGTGATGGGCACCTTCTCGAAGGGCATGGGCAGCTTCGGCGCCTATGTGTCCTGTTCCGCCACGCTGAAGGAATATCTGGTCAATCGCTGCGCCGGGCTGATCTATGCCACCGCCTTGCCACCCGCCACCCTGGGCGCCATCGACGCCGCCCTCGATTTGGTGCCGGGCATGGAGGCGGAGCGGCTGCATCTCGAAGGGCTGGCCGCCAGTTTCCGCACTTTGATGCGCGCCTCCGGCGAGGATTGCGGCGCCTCGTCGACCCAGATCGTGCCCTTGATGGTCGGCGACGAGCAGACCGCCCTCGATTTGACCGCCGCCCTCAAGCGCGAGGGATTGCTGGCCATCGCCATTCGCCCGCCGACGGTGCCGCCGGGCGGCAGCCGCTTGCGCTTCGCCTTCGCAGCCCACCACACCGATTCCGACGTGGCCCGACTGACCGAGGCGCTGACCCTGATCCGGGAGGCGGCATGAAGCCCCTTCTGGTGATGCTGCATGGCTGGGGATACGACAATTCCTTCTGGCAGCCTTTGATCGAGGCGATGCCCGACATGGAGTGCGTCACCTGGGATCTCGGTTATTACGGAGCGCCCGCCCTGCCGGCACCCGGACGCGACGCCATCGCGATCGGGCATTCCTATGGTTTGTTGTGGCTGCTGCGCCGGCGCCCGTTTGCCTGGCGCGGGCTGGTCTCGATCAATGGCTTCACCCGCTTCGCCCAGGCGCCCGATCTTCCGCAGGGCGTGCCTTTGCCGCAGATCGATCGGCTGACCGCCAGCCTGAAGGAAGATGCGCGCGGCTGCCTGACCGGTTTCCGCCAGCGCTGCGGCGATATGGTTCCCCCGCCCGAGACCCCTGACGCAGAAAAGTTACTCGACAGCCTCGACCATCTGCGCCATTGGGACGAGCGGCCGGCGATACCCGGCCTTGCGCTGTGCGGCGAGGCCGACAAGGTGGTGCCCGCGCCTTTGAGCCGGGCGTTGTTTCCTGACGAAATCACGCGCTGGCATGCGGGCGGTCACCTGCTGCCGCGACAGGACCCGGAGTGGTGCGCGGGCGAGATCCGCACCTGGTTGAAGAGAGTATGATGAACGAGCATAAGGGCCGCGTTACCGAGGCCTTCTCCGCCCAGGCCGATGTCTATGACGCCGCCGCCGATTTGCAATGGCTGGTCGCCGAACGCCTGGCGGAACAGATCACCGGACGGATCCGGAAGAATCCCAAGCGCATCCTCGAAATCGGCTGCGGCACCGGATTCCTCAGCGCGCGGCTGGCCGACGCCTTTCCCGAGACGCGGCTGATCCTGACCGACATCGCCCCCACCATGCTGGCGCGCTGCAAGGCGCGCATCGGCGACAAGCACACCTACATGGTGCTGGATGGCGAGAAGCCGGACGGTCTGCAGGGCGGGTTCGACCTGATCGCCTCGAATCTCGCTTTCCAATGGTTCGTCGATCTGCCGGGCGCGCTCGAACGGCTGGCCGGACTGCTGGCGCCGGGCGGGCAGCTGATCTTCGCGACCCTGGGCGTCGAGACCTTCCGCGAATGGCGCCAGGCGCATGAGGCGCTCAAGCTCACCTGCGGCACGCCGGTCTACCCCAAGCCCGACGAGTTCCCCTGGCCCGCCGTGCCCTTCAAGCACGACTTCGCCGAGGAGCTGATCCGGCATCCCTACGCGGATGGCCGGGATTTCGTCAACAGCCTGAAATTGCTGGGCGCCAGCGAACCGGATCCGGGCCACAAACCGCTGTCGCCAGGCGCCATGCGCCGGCTGCTCCACTCGCTGGAAGGCGGCTTCGAGGCGACCTATCACGTCATCTATGGCGAGGTGCGGCGATGAGAGTTTTCGTGACGGGCACCGATACCGGAATCGGCAAGACCTGGGTCTCGGCCTGGCTGACCAGATCCTGGGGTGCCGCCTATTGGAAGCCGGTGCAGTCCGGCACCGTCGAGGGCCGCGACGCCGATTTGGTCAAGCAAATCGCACCGAACGCCACCATCTTCCCGTCGCGCCACGAATTTCCCGATCCGCTGTCGCCCGATCAGGCCGCGGCCCGTGTCGGCGTGCGGATCGACCTCGACGATTTCACCCTGCCCGAGCATGACGGGCCGCTGGTGGTCGAGGGTGCCGGCGGGCTGCTGGTGCCGCTCGACGATTTGACCCTGATGGCCGATCTGATGGCGCGGCTCGATCTGCCGCTGGTGCTGGTGGCGCGTTCGGGCCTCGGCACCATCAACCACACCTTGCTCAGCGTCGCCGAAATCCGCCGCCGCAAACTGCCTCTGGAAGGCGTCATTCTGGTCGGCCCCGAGCATCGCGACAATCGCGACGCCATCGAGCATTGGGGCGGCGTGCCGGTCGTCGCCCAATTGCCGCCCTTGCCGGACCTCGCCGCACTGGCCACCCATCCCGCGACAAGCTGGAGACCCTGATGACCGCAGACCTGATCCAGGCGCTGGATAGCCGCCATATCTGGCATCCCTTCGCCCAGGCCGAGACCGGCCCCGCTCTGCCCGTCGCCGTGCGCGCCCAGGGTGCTTGGATCGAGACCGCCGACGGGAAAAGGGTGACCGATCTGGTCTCCTCCTGGTGGGTCAATCTGCATGGCCATGGCGAACCCTCGATCGCCGCCGCCGTCGCGCGCCAGGCCGCCGAGATGGAGCAGGTGATCTTCGCCGACTTCACCCACGAACCGGCGGCCCGTCTGGCCGCCGGATTGGCCAAGGCGCTGCCGGGCGATCTCGACAAGGTGTTCTATTCCGACAATGGCTCGACCGCGGTCGAGGTGGCGCTGAAGATGGCGCTGCAATATTTCCAGCTGGTCGGCCAGCCCGGACGGAACCGTCTTTTGGGCTTCGAGGGGGGCTATCACGGCGACACCGTCGGCGCCATGTCGGTCGGACACAGCTCGGGCTATTTCCGCGCTTGGTCGGGCATGTTGTTCCCGGTCGACATGGTGCCCTTCCCCGCCACCTGGGAAGGCGACGACGAAATCGAGGCCAAGGAGGCACGCGCGCTGGCGGCGCTGGATGCCAAGCTGGCCGACGACGTCGCGGCGGTGATCCTCGAGCCGCTGATCCAGGGCGCCAGCGGCATGCGGATGTGCCGGCCGCAGTTCCTGCGCGCCGTGGCCGAGCATGTGCGCCAAGCCGGCGCGCTGCTGATCCTCGACGAAGTGATGACCGGTTTCGGCCGCACCGGCCCTCTATTCGCGTCTGAACAGGCCGAAGTGGTGCCCGACCTGATCTGCCTGTCCAAGGGCCTGACCGGGGGCTTCCTGCCGATGGGGGCGACGGTGGCGCGGGAGGGGTTCTGCCAGGCCTTCATCGGCCAGACCCTCGACCGCGCCTTCCTGCACGGCCATTCCTATACCGCCAATCCGCTCGGCTGCGCCGCCGGACTGGCCTCGCTGAGCCTGCTGACCGGCGACGATTGCACCCTGCGCCGCCGCGCCATCGAGGCCGTGCAGAGCGAACGGGCGAGCGACCTGGCCCGCCGCCGCCCGGACCTGCGCGCCCGCGCTTGCGGCACCATCGCCGCCCTCGATCTGACCAAGGGATCCTATGGCGACGGTTCGGGCGCCGCGCTCAAGCAGAAATTCTGGGATGAAGGCATGCTGATCCGCCCGCTCGGGCCGGCGGTCTATTTCCTGCCACCCTATTGCCTGACGGTGGAAGAGCTGCACAAGGCCTGGGACCTGCTGGAATCAGCCCTCGGCTGAGCCTGATACATCCAAGACGATCTTACCGCGCACCGGGGCGCTTTCGAGCAGTTGCTGCGCCTCGGCCGCCAATTCGAGGGCATAGACGCGGGAGACGTGCGGGCGGATCCGGCCCGCCTCGATCCAGCGGCAGATCTCGGTCAATTGCGGCGCGTTGGGCTGCACGGTATAGCGCGAGGCACGCACGCCGAGTTGCAGCGCCTTATATTGCGAGGGCTCGCTAAGCGGCGACACCAGGGTCGCCCCCCGCGCCAGCACGCTCCAGGAGCGCTCCTGCGTTTTGCCGGCCACCAGGTCGAAGGCCAGATTGACCCGCTCGCCCATTTCCTCGAAGCGCTCGGCATCCTGGTCGATCACCCGATCCGCGCCCAAGGAGCGGACGAACTCGACATCGGCGCCTGGCACCGTGGCGATGACATAAGCGCCCTTCAGCTTGGCCATTTGCACGGCCAGATGGCCGATGCCGCTGGCGCCGCCATGGATCAGCACCTTCTGGCCGGGTTGCAGGCGTCCATGGACGAACAGGCCCTGCCACGCCGTCAGGCCGGCCAGCGGCACCGCCGCGGCATGGATATGGTCGATATTTCTCGGCTTCAATGCCACTTCGGAGGACCTGACCACCGCATAATCGGCATAGCCGCCGCGATCCGGCCCGAGCAGGGCGAAGGCCTCGTCGCCTTTGCGCCAGCTTTTGGCCCGCACGCCGCAGATTTCGACGATGCCGGAGACGTCGCGCCCCATCGGCGCCGGAAAGCGGGCGACCGAGGGATCGATGGCATTGACCCCGGCGGCACAGACCCGCAGCACGATTTCGTCATCGACCGGCTTGGGCATGGGAACATCGTCGATCTCCAGCGACCCGGGGCCGCCAAAGCGATGAATACGAACAATCTTCATGGGTCCAGATTTGACAAAAATCGGTGGAGGCGTCGAGCGTGACACCCTTTGGTCACAACGGGTCAGAAACCCTTGAGACGCTCCAGAAGTTCCGCCCGGTTTGGACGAAAATCCTCCGCTTCCCACCAATCGCGCATCGCAGCGAGGCGCCGCCCCACTTCCGGCCCGGCCGGCACGCCGAGCGCCACCACATCCTCGCCGCGCAGGGGAAAATCGGGAATGGTCCACTCGTCGGCAAGGTCGAGCATCGCCATCCAGCGGCCATTGTCGCCGGAGGGTGGATAGCCGTCATCGGCCCGCACATGGGCCCAGGACAGCAGGGTGAGATCGCGGAACCGCTCGGCGCCGAGCTGATAGAGCAGACGCCGCTGTTGCGGCTGATCCATCATGCGGTCGGGCGCGGTTTCCGGCGCCGCCAGGGCGATCAGCCGCTCGGTCTGGGCGTTGGACAGGCGCAGGCGGGCGGCGACATCCGCGGCATGTTCGGCGTCGGGCTTCAACAGCGCGGCCAGGCGCCGCAGCGGATCGACGGCGATGCCGGGCCGGCGCACGCCGCGGCTTTCCAGGAAGGTCAGCGCCCGAACCCGGCCGAGATCGGCGGCGTCGGGCAGCAATTCCGCCAGCACGCCATTGCCCTGCATCAGCACCAGGGCCGGCAGCGGATCGGGCGCCGCCAGCAGCTTCAGCACCTCGTTGGCGATGCGCTCACCCGACAGCTCAGCCAGTCGCCCGGCCTGGGAGCGGCAGGCACTGAGGGCGGAAATGTCGGCGGGCGGCAGGCCGAAATGGGCGAAGAAGCGGAAATAGCGCAGCAGGCGCAGCACATCCTCTTCGATGCGCTTCATCGGATCGCCGACGAACTGGATGCGCCCGGCGGCGAGATCGGCGATGCCGCCGAACGGGTCATAGACCTGGCGGTCGGCGCGGCAGGACAGAGCGTTGATGGTGAAGTCGCGGCGCGAAGCGTCGGCGATCCAATCGTCGGTGAACTGCACCTTGGCGTGGCGCCCGTCGGTCTCGACGTCGCGCCTGAGCGTGGTGATCTCGAACGTCTTGCCCCCCGAGAGGGCGGTGACGGTGCCGTGTTCGATACCGGTGGGAATGGCGCGCAGGCCTGCGGCCGTCAAAAGCTCGATCACCCGCTCCGGCGGATCGGGGGTGGCGATGTCGATGTCGGTGACGGTGCGGTGCGCCAGCGCATCGCGCACGCAACCGCCGACGAAGCGAGGCTGCGCGCCGCCCGCCGACAGGGCCGCCACTACCGCCTTGGTCTCGGCGGCGTCGAGCCAGTCCTGCGGCGGCAATTCGCCGACCGGCTCGTCGCGGGGAAGGTCCTTCACTTCTACTTCCATAGGGCGGACAGCACTTCGTAGAGATTGACCAGCATACCCGCGGTGGCGCCCCAGATGTAACGCTGCTGGTAGGGAATGGCGTAGAACCAGCGCTTTTCGCCATTGGGCAGCAGGCGCGAATCGGTCTTGTGGTTGGCAGGGTCCATGATGAAGGACAGCGGCACCTCGAAGATCTCGGCCACCTCGAACTCGTCGGGAGCGAAATGCAGCGGCGGATGCAAAAGACCAACCACCGGCGTGATGTGAAAACCGGTGATGGTGGCGTAATCGTCGAGCCGGCCGATCACGTCGATCGAGGCGCGCGGCAGGCCGGTTTCCTCCTCGGTCTCGCGCAAAGCCGCTGCCTGGGCATCGGTGTCGCCCGGCTCCAGCCGTCCGCCGGGGAAGCTGATCTGGCCGCCGTGATGCATCAGATGGGCGGTGCGCTGCGTCAAGAGGACGGTCAGCCCTTCCGCGCGCACCACCAGCGGCACCAGCACGGCGGCCTGCATCAGGGGCGCGGGCTGGCCGACGAAATCGAGCGAGGCACCCTGTTGGGCTGCCAGGCGACGGGCGGTGAGGATGTCGGAGCGGCGATCCTGGCCGCAGCCCTCTTCAAGAGCGCGGGCCAGCGCCTCGCGCGTCAGGCGGGGTGTTCCAGGGGCCCCAGCGGAAAGAAAATGCCCTTGCTCCATACCCCGTACAATCTTTCTCCGTCGATGACTTCCTCGACACCGATCCCCACCAACTCATAATAGACCGAACGCGTCAAGCGCGCCTCGATTCCATCGCGGACGCGGAGATAGGGCGGATTGCCTTCTTTCTTGGAGCACAGGCGCAATTGGCCGGGGCGATCGAGGGTCACCAATTCGTCGACATTGGTGCGGAAACTGAGGGTGCGTTGGCGGCCGCAGCTGCAGGAGAACATCTCGACGGCCAGGAAGGGCACGTCCTCGACCTCGATCTCGGCTTCCTCGCAGGGCGTCACCAGCCAATAGGAGCCATCGTCGCGCCGCGTCAGGGTGGAGGCGAACAGGCACACCATCTCTTTGCGGGGAATCGGAGTCCCGTGATAAAACCATTTGCCATCCCGGGCGATGCGCATGTCGATCTTGCCGCAGATCGATTTGTGCCTGCCCATTGGCGCATGGAGGGATTTGGCATCCTCGGCCGTCATCCCCACATAGTCCTGTGATGTCCGCTGCGGAGAGTCATTCCAAGTGAGCCCCGACGCCTTTCCCAATCTGCCCGAAAATGAAAATCATATGACCAAGGTGGTGGCTGAGACCGAAAAGCTCAATAGCCTATTGCAGGAAGCCCGCAAAGGCGTCGGTCGCGTCATTTTCGGCCAGGAGACGGTCATCGAGCTGGCCATGGTCACCCTGCTGGCGGGCGGCCATGCGCTGCTGATCGGCGTGCCGGGCCTCGCCAAGACCAAGCTGGTCAATGCCTTGGGCGTGGTGTTCGGGCTGGACGCCAAGCGCATCCAATTCACCCCCGACCTGATGCCCGCCGACATCCTCGGCTCGGAAGTGCTGGAGCAGGACGAGGCCGGCCAGCGTTCCTTCCGCTTCATCGCCGGGCCGGTGTTCTGCCAGCTGCTGATGGCCGACGAGATCAACCGCGCCAGCCCGCGTACCCAATCGGCGCTGCTGCAGGCGATGCAGGAGCATCACGTCAGCATCGCCGGGCGCCGCCTCGATCTGCCGCGCCCCTTCCATGTGCTGGCGACGCAGAACCCGCTGGAGCAGGAGGGCACCTATCCGCTGCCCGAAGCCCAGCTCGACCGCTTCCTTCTGCAGATCGACGTCGATTATCCCGATCTCGACTCCGAGCGCCGCATGATGCTGGCCACCACCGGCATCGCCGAGGAGGAACCGACGGCCGTCTTCGACGCCGAAAGCCTGATCGCCGCCCAACAGCTGGTGCGCCGCGTTCCCGTCGGCGAGCAGGTGGTCGATGCCATCCTGCGGCTGGTGCGCGTCGGCCGCCCCGGCGATTCCGAGATCGAGGCGGTGCGCCGCCACGTCGCCTGGGGCCCGGGTCCGCGTGCGGCGCAGGCGCTGATGCTGTGCTGCCGCGCCAAGGCGCTGATCGAGGGGCGCTATACGCCGTCGGTCGAGGACGTCGCGGCGCTGGCCCGTCCGGTGCTGCAGCATCGCATGGCCCTGTCCTTCGCCGCCCATGCCGACCAGGTTTCGCTGAGCGGGATCATCGACCAGCTGATCGAAAGTATTTTGTGACAGCCTCTGAGCTCCAGTCGCGGGCCGAATCCCTCGCCGCCGGCCTGCCCAATCTTCTGCTGCGGGCCAAGCGCGTCGCGGCGACGGTCAGCGGCGGACTGCATGGGCGGCGACGGCCGGGCAGCGGCGAGGATTTCTGGCAATTCCGGCAAAGCCAGCCGGGCGATCCGCTGACCTCGATCGATTGGCGCCAATCGGCCCGCTCGGATCATCTCTATGTGCGCGAGACCGAATGGACCATCGCCCGCACCACGCGGATCTGGGCCGATCCCTCGCCCTCGATGCGCTGGCGGTCCTCGAAAGAGATAGAGACCAAGCACGAGCGCGCCTGCCTGCTGGCGGTGGCGCTGGGGTTCCTTTTGGAACAGAGCGGCGAGCGCATCGGCCTGCTGGACCGGCCCGGCCCCGCTTTCTCCGGCCGCACCGCACCGACCCGCCTGGCCCATGCGCTGATCCAGGCGCGCCCGGTGGAGGCCTTTCCAGAACAGGGCGCGACGGCGCGCAGCACAGTCATATTGCTGTCCGACTTCCTGATGCCGGCCGAAACCATCGCCCGCCAGGCGGAGCGCTGGGCGGCGGCCGGAATGTCGGGCCATCTGATGCAGATCCTCGATCCCGCCGAGGAGGAGCTTCCCTATGAAGGGCGCGTGCGCCTGCGCGGCCTTGAACGCGAAGGCGACATGCTGCTGCCCCATGCCGAATCGATGCGCGAGGATTACGGGCAGGCGCTCGACGCCCATCGCCGCGCCTTGGCCGCCATCGCCAGCCAGATCGGCTGGCGCTTTTCGACGCACCGCACCGACAAGCCGGCGCGGGTGGCGCTGACCCATCTTTACACCGCGATGGCATGCTGACGTTCGCAACTCCTTGGCTGTTGGCGGCGACGCTGGCCTTGCCGGCGTTGTGGCTGTTGCTGCGCATCACCCCGCCGCCCCCCAAGCGCTTCGACTTTCCCGCTTTACGCCTGTTGCTGGGTCTCGCCACCAAGAACCGCACCGCGCGCTCCGCGCCCTTGTGGCTGATCATCCTGCGCCTGGCCCTGGTGACCTTCCTGATCGTCGGCGCCGCCGGACCCGCCTGGCGGCGCGGCGCCGAGCGGGTCGACGGCCCTTGGCTGATCGCCGTCGACACTGGCTGGGCGGCCGGCAAGCACTGGGCGCAGCGCCGCGATAGTCTGCTGCAAATGATCCGCCAGGCGGAGCATGACAATCAGACCGTGACGATCCTGCCCACCGCCTTGCCGGCCGATGGCGGCGCGCTGGCGCTGGCCGGCCCGTCGAGCGCCGCGGATGCGCGCGGCGTGGCGGAAAGGCTGGTGCCGGAAGCCTGGCCCGCCGACCGCGCCCAGGCCGCCAAGCTGCTCGATGCCTTGCCGCATGGACGGGCGATGCGGGTGGTCTGGTTGTCCGACGGACTTGACGATGACGGAGCGGCAAAGCTGGCCTCGCGCCTGCAGACTTTCGGCCGCCTGGAAGTGATGCAGCCCTCGGCCGACTCGCTGCCGCAATTGCTGATGGCGCCGACCTCGACCCCGACCGGCACGCGCGTACGCCTGCGCCGTTTCGCCGGCGGCGCCGGCCATTCGACCGTGCGGGCTCAGGACGAACAGGGCCGCAGCCTGGCGCTGATCGACGTCGCCTGGGAGGCCGGGGCGCACGGCGCCGAAGCGCAGACCGACTGGCCGGCCGAGCTGAAGAATCGTGTCGCCCGCCTCGTCATCGACGGCGAGGAGCACGCCGCCGCCACCGAATTGTTGGATGGCAGTTGGAGCCGCCATCCGGTCGGGTTGGTCGATGACGGCGCAGCCGACCGCATCCAGCTGCTCGACGATCTGTTCTACGGCGAACGGGCGGTGATGGGCTTCGCCGAGGCGCGGCACGGCACCATCGACGAATTGCTGCAACGGCCTTTGTCGCTGATGGTCCTGCCCGACCACGGCGCCCTGCCCGACGACCAGCGCGAGAAGCTGCGCAAATGGGTCGAGGAGGGCGGAACCCTGGTGCGCTTCGCCGGCCCCGCCTTGGCCGGCAATCCCGACGATCTTCTGCCCGTGCGCCTGCGCTCGAACGAGCGCCTGCTGGGCAGCGCCTTGTCCTGGGCGCAACCCATGGCCGTCGCCCCGATGCCGGACGACAGCCCGTTCGCCGGCCTCGCCATCCCGCCCGATCTGACCGTCAGCGCGCAGATCCTGGCCGAGCCCGATCTGACCCTGGCCAATAAAACCTGGGCCAAGCTGGCGGACGGCACGCCTTTGGTCACCGGCGCCCCCCTCGGCCGTGGCTGGCTGGTGCTGATCCACACCACCGCCTGGCCGGGCTGGAGCAATCTGGCGCTGTCCGGCCTGTTCCCGGACATGCTGCACCGGCTGCTCGACCGCTCGATCGGCGTCGCAGCACCCCAGACCGGCGAGAAGCCGCTGCCGCTGGCAGTCCAGCTTGACGGCACCGGCCATCTCGCGCCGCCCAGCGCGGTGGCGCAAGCGCTGCCGGCCGGCAATGGCGCCATCGTGCCGGGGCCGCGCCATCCGCCCGGCTATTACGGCGATGCCTCGGCCCGGCGCGCGGTCAATCTGGCGCCCTTGCTGAACCTGCCCCACACTCTGGCCTTGCCCGAGGGAGCGTTGCGCCTCGATCCGTCGCAGGCCCAGGCCGACATCGATCTCGGCGCCTGGCTGATCGGATTGGCGCTGCTTCTGCTGCTGGCCGACCTCGCCTTGGCGGGCGGACTGCGCCGCGCCGCGTTGGCCGCATTCCTGCTGTTCAGCGTCGGCGAAGCGCATGCCGCCGACGACGTCGCCGCCGCGCTCGATGCCCGATTAGCCTATATCGTCACCGGCGATTCGGCGGTCGACGAGACCAGCCGCGCCGGCCTCGCCGCCTTGTCGCGTCAGATGGCGCGGCGCACCACCGCCGTCCTGGCCGAACCGGCCGCGGTCGATCCCGAGCGCGACGCCCTGGCGGTCTATCCCTTGATCTATTGGCCGCTGACCAACCGCCAATCCGGCTTGTCGGAGAAGGCGCAGGCCCGGCTCAACGATTTCCTGCGCCATGGCGGCATGCTGCTGATCGACAGCCGCGACGGCGGCACCACCCCACCCGACCGCTTGCGCCAATTGACCCGCGGCATCGACATCCCGGCGCTGGCGCTGGTCGGCGAGGGGCATGTGGTGGCCAAGAGCTTCTATCTGCTGCACGACTTCCCCGGACGGCTGGCGGGCGGCGCCCTCTATGCCGAGGAACAGGGCGACGCGGCGCATGATTTCGTCACCTCGGTACTGATCGGCGGCAATGACTGGGCCGCCGCCTGGGCCGACGACCGCCAGGGCAATCCGATGTTCCCGGTGGTGCCGGGCGGCGAAGGCCAGCGCGAGACCGCCTATCGCTTCGGCATCAATCTGGTGATCTACGCCCTGACCGGCAGCTACAAGGCCGATCAGGTGCATGTGCCGGCGATCCTGGAAAGGATGCGCCGATGATCCCCGACCTGCATTGGGCGCCCGCCGCTCCGGTCTGGCTGCTGGTCATGGCCGGCGTGGCAGGGGTGGCCCTGCTGGTCAATGGCTGGCGGCAAGGCCTGTCGGTGTGGCCGCGCCTGGCCTGCCTGATCCTGCTGCTGGTGGCGCTGGCCGGCCCCGAGATCGTCCGCAACGAGGCCAAGGATATCGGCGACATCGCCCTGGTGGTGGTCGATGACAGCCAGAGCATGCATCTCGGCCAGCGCGCCGAACAGAGCGCCGCCGCCCTGGCGGAGTTGCGCAAGAAGCTGGCGGCGGTGCCCAATCTGGAAACCCGCATCGTCACCGTGCCGCCGTCTTCGCGCCCCGAGGACGGCACCCGCCTGTTCGCGGCGATGGAGCTGGGGCTGGCCGACATTCCGAGATCGCGCCTGGCCGGGGTGATCCTGCTGACCGACGGACAGGTACATGACGTGCCGGCCCAGGCCCGTCTCGGCGCCCCCCTGCATGCCTTGCTGGCCGGCGGCCCGGGTGAGCGCGACCGCCGCCTGGTGATGGAGACGGTACCGGCCTTCGGCATGGTGGGAGACCAGGCGCGCCTCGCCTTCCATGTCGACGATCCCGGTCATGACAATCCGGTCGCGGTGACCTTGCGGCGCGATGGCGGCATCGCCTCGGTGGTCACTGTGCCGGCCAACCGCTCGACCACTCTGGACGTGCCGATCGAGCATGCCGGCGCCAACGTCATCGAACTGGCGGCGGCCCCAGCGCCCGGCGAACTGACCCTGGCCAACAACCGCACGGCGGCCAGCATTTCCGGCGTGCGCGACCGGTTGCGCGTGCTGCTGCTGTCGGGCGAACCGCATCCCGGCGAGCGCATGTGGCGCAATCTCTTAAAGGCCGACCCCTCGGTCGATTTGGTGCATTTCACGATTTTGCGCTCCCCCGACAAGGACGACCGCACGCCGATCCAGCAATTGTCGCTGATCGCCTTTCCGACGCGCGAATTGTTCGAGGAGAAGCTCAAGGATTTCGACCTGATCATCTTCGACCGCTTCCGCCGCCGCAACATCCTGCCGCCCGCCTATTACCGCAACATCGCCAACCATGTGCGCGACGGCGGCGCCCTGCTGCTGGTGGCCGGGCCGGAATTGTCGGCGCCCGACGGGCTGATGAACAGCCCGCTGGCCGAGATCCTGCCGGCCCATGCCGACGGCAGCATGATCAGCCAGCCCTTCCTGCCCACCGTCACCGAGCTGGGCAAGCGCCATCCCTTGTTCCAGGGCTTGTCGACCCATTGGGGCCGCTGGGTGCGCGCCGCCGGCAGCCAGCCGGCGGCGGACGCCGAGACGGTGATGGCGACGCCCGACGGCACGCCGCTGCTGGTGCTGTCGCGCCAGGGCGACGGGCGGGTGGCGCAACTCGACAGCGACAGCGCCTGGCTGTGGGGGCGCGGCTGGGATGGCGGCGGCCCGCAGGCCGAATTGCTGCGCCGCCTGGCCCACTGGCTGATGAAGGAGCCGGAGCTGGAGGAGAACCGTCTGACCGGCCTCGCCGCCGGCGGCACTCTCAGGATCGAACGGCATAGCCTGCAGCGGGGCGATCGCCGGGTGACGGTAGAGCGCCCCGATGGCAGCCGCGCCGACCTCACCCTCACCGACCAGGGCGACGGCCGCGCGATCGGCGACATGCCGGCCGAGTTGAACGGATTGTGGCGCATCACCGACGGCGATTTGACCGCGCTGGCCGCCGTCGGCAGCCTCGATTCGCTCGAGATGGGCGACGTGCGCGCCACGCCGGACAAACTGAAGGCAATCATTTCGGCAAATGGCGGCGGTTTGTCCTGGATCAAAGACGGCATCCCCAATCTGGTTAAACAGGAGGGTGATGCGCAGATGTCCGGCTCCGGCTGGTTCGGACTGCGCGCCAACCGCCAGACGACGGTAACCGCCACGCACAGCGCTCCGCTGTTGCCGGCTTGGCTCTTTCTCGTTCTGGCAGCGGGGCTTCTGGCCCTGGGATGGTGGCACGACGCCCGCAAGTGATCAGCGAGATGGAGTGGAACATGACGACGAAACGCAGCGGCTTAACCGAGATTTTCCTGCAGGGAATCGGGTTCAAGACCACCCTGTCCTATGTGCCGCCGGTCGCGGTCGCCTGGGTCTTCTTCATCCTCTATCTGCGCGGCCTGCCGCCCTCCGAAATGTGGACCGCGCTCGGCCTCGGACTGGCCGGCATCGGGGTGGGCAGCGTGGTGGTGATCCGCCTGATCCTATCGATCGTTCCTCCGCTTCATCGCATCATCGAGGTCACCCATGCCTTGCGCGAAGGCAATCTGACCATAACCATCCCCTATGACACCCGCACCGACGAGATCGGCGAGATGGCCCGGGCGCTGGAAACTTTCCGCCGCACCGCGCAGGAGCGGAACGCACTGGAAAGCGACCAGGCGGCGCAGAAGCAGCGCGCCGAACAGGAGCGGCGCGAAGAGCTAAATCGCGTGGCGCAATCCTTCGAGCAGAAGGTCGGCGCCGTGGTGCGCTCGGTGGTCGGTTCGGTCTCCACCCTGCGCGGGTCGGCGCAGAGCATGGCGGAGACCGCGCGCTCGACCTCGACCCAGGTCGGCACCGTGGCTCAGGCCGCCGAAACCGCCTCGAACAATGTGCAGGAAGTCGCCGCCGCCACAGAACAGATGGCCGCCGAAATCGCCCGCATCGCCGAAGCGGTCAAGCGCGCCCAGGACATTACCCGCCGCGCCGACAACGCCGCCCAGGACACCACGGCGATGATCCACAAGCTGGCCGAAAGCGTCACCGGCATCGGCGAGATCGTCGCTCTCATCAACGACATCGCCAACCAGACCAATTTGCTGGCTTTGAACGCCACCATCGAAGCGGCCCGCGCCGGCGAAGCGGGCAAGGGTTTCGCGGTGGTCGCCAACGAGGTCAAGCATCTGGCCAACCAGACCGGCCGCGCCACCGAGGACATCACCCAACGCATCCACGCCATCCAATCGGGCACCGCCGAGGCCGTCTCGGCCATGCGCAACATCGCCGAGACCATCGCCGAGATGACCGGCATTTCGGGTTCGGTGCGCGAGGCGGTCGAACGCCAGGACGACGCCACCGGCGCTATCGTGCGCAATATCGACCATGCGGCGCGCGGTACGTCGCAGGTGTCCGACAACATCCACGCGGTCGGCAACGCGGCGCGCGGCACCGGCGACACGGCGGCCTCGATCAGCGCCGCCGCCGCCGCTCTGGCCGAGCAATCGGCCCGCCTGCAAAGCGAAGTCGACGGCTTCCTGAGCCAAGTGCGCAGCGCCTGACTTATATGCGGGCAGATCGCTTGCACGGAATGGGGCAGCGCAGTACCTTCGGCACCCTCTCATTCTCAAGCCGAAGGAAGTCCCGATGTCGTTCCTTGCTGCCCGCCTGTCGCTGATCAAGCCGTCGCCCACCATCGCGGTGACCCAGAAAGCGGCAGACCTCAAGGCGCAAGGCCGCAACGTCATCGGTTTGGGCGCCGGCGAGCCGGATTTCGACACGCCGGACAACATCAAGGCCGCCGCCAAGGCCGCCATCGACAAGGGCGAGACCAAATATACCGCCGTCGCCGGCACGCCGGCGCTGAAGAAGGCGATCATCGCCAAGTTCAAGCGCGAGAACGGCCTCGATTACACCCCCGACCAGATCACGGTCGGCTGCGGCGGCAAGCAGGTGATCTATAACGCCATGCTGGCGACGCTGAACCCCGGCGACGAAGTGATCATCCCGGCGCCTTACTGGGTCAGCTATCCCGACATTGTGCTGCTGGCCGAAGGCAAGCCGGTCACCGTGGCCGGCGTAGAAACCAACGGCTTCAAGATCACAGCCGCCGATCTGGAGAAGGCGATCACGCCGAAGACCAAGTGGCTGATCCTGAACTCGCCGAGCAACCCGACCGGCGCCGCCTATTCCAAGGACGAATTGCGCGCCCTGACCGACGTGCTGCTGCGCCACCCGCATGTGTGGGTGATGACCGACGACATCTATGAGCATCTGGTCTATGACGGCTTCGAGTTCTTCACCGTCGCCCAGGTCGAGCCCAAGCTGTTCGACCGCACGCTGACCATCAACGGCCTGGCCAAGGCTTACGCGATGACCGGCTGGCGCGTCGGCTATGCCGGCGGCCCGAAGGCGCTGATCGATGCGATGAACAAGATCCAGTCGCAGAGCACCACCCATACCAGCTCGGTCAGCCAGGCCGCCGGCGTCGAAGCGCTGAACGGCCCGCAGGACTTCATCCCGAAGAACGCCGAGCTGTTCAAGTCGCGCCGCGACCTGGTGGTGTCGATGATCAACCAGGCCAAGGGGCTGACCTGCCAGACGCCGGAAGGCGCCTTCTACGTCTATCCGTCCTGCGCCGGCGCCATCGGCAAGAAGACCAAGGGCGGTACGGTGATCAACAGCGACAGCGACTTCGTCACCGCGCTTCTGGAAGAGGAAGGCGTCGCCGCCGTTCAGGGCGAAGCCTTCGGCCTGTCGCCCTATTTCCGCATCTCCTACGCCACCGGCACCGAAGCCCTGACCGATGCGTGCGAACGCATCCAGCGCTTCTGCGGATCGCTGTCGTGACCCGCACCCCGTCCCTCTTCATCGATGGCGAGGCCGGCACCACCGGCCTGCAGATCCGCTCGCGCCTCGAAGGCCGCAAGGATGTGACCATCGTCAGCATCGATCCGGCCAAGCGCAAGGACGATGCCGAGCGCAAACGCCTGCTGAACAGCGTCGATCTGGCCGTGCTCTGCCTGCCCGATCAGGCGGCCAAGGACGCGGTGGCGATGATCGACAATCCGGAGGTCAAGGTGCTGGACGCCAGCACTGCCTATCGCGTCGCTCCGGACTGGGCCTATGGCTTCGCCGAACTGACGCCCGACCAGGGCGCCAAGATCGCCGCCGCCAAGCGGGTGTCCAATCCCGGTTGCTATCCGACCGGCGCGCTGGGCCTGCTGCGCCCGCTGATCAGCGGCGGATTGCTGTCGGCCGAGACCGCGATCACCGTCAATGCGGTGTCCGGCTATTCCGGCGGCGGGCGCCAGATGATCGAAAGCTTCGAGGGCAAGGGCCCGGCCCCGGCCGGCGAAGGCTTCTTCCTCTATGGCCTGGAGATGGCGCACAAGCATCGCGGCGAGATGCGGGTCCATTCCGGCCTCGCCCACACGCCGATCTTCGTCCCTTCGGTGGCGAAATTCGCCCAGGGCATGCTGGTCAGCATCCCGCTGCCGCTATGGTCCCTGCCTGGCAAACCCACCGCCAAGGCGCTGCATGAGGCGCTGGCCGCCTATTATGAAGGCCAGCGTTTCGTCAGCGTCGGACCTTACCAGAACCGTCCGGCGACCCTCGACCCCGAGGCGCTGAACGGCACCAACCAGCTGGAATTGTTCGTGTTCGACAATCCGGCCGAAGAGACCGCCCTGCTGGTCGCCCGCCTCGACAATCTTGGCAAGGGCGCCTCGGGCGCGGCCTGCCAGAACATCGATCTGATGCTGGGTCTCGACGCCAGCGGCCACGACTACGCTTTGTAAGCCGGGAAGACCATGCCGACCAGCCGCCGCAACGCCGCCGTTTCCTTCATCTTCATCACCATCATGCTGGACATGCTGGCGCTTGGCATGATCATCCCGGTCTTGCCCGCTCTGATCAAAAGCTACACCGGCAGCACCGAGAAGGCGGCGGAGATCTTCGGCCTGTTCGGCACCGCTTGGGCGCTGATGCAGTTCGTCTTCTCGCCCCTCGTCGGCGCCCTGTCCGACCGCTTCGGGAGGCGCCCGGTCGTGCTGATCTCCAATCTCGGCCTCGGGCTCGACTATATTCTGATGGCGATGGCGCCCAATCTCGGCTGGCTGTTCGCAGGGAGGCTGATCTCGGGCATCACGGCGGCCAGCATCAGCACGTCCTACGCCTATATCGCCGACGTCACCCCGCCCGAGAAGCGCGCCGGCGCCTTCGGCCTGCTGGGCGCCGCCTTTGGCATCGGCTTCGTAGTCGGCCCGGCCCTGGGCAGCATGATGACCGAGTTCGGCCCGCGCGCGCCGTTCTGGCTGGCGGCGGGGCTCAGCCTCGCCAATGCGCTCTATGGCCTGCTGGTGCTGCCGGAAAGCCTGCCCGCCGACCGCCGCGCCGCCTTCTCCTGGCGCCGCGCCAATCCGGTGGGATCGATCATGCTGCTGAAGCGCACCCCTTCGCTGATCGGCCTGGCCCTGATCAACTTCCTCGATCAGGTGGCGCATGTGGTCTATCCCAGCACCTTCGTGCTCTACGCCTCCTATCGCTATGACTGGAGCATCCGCACCATCGGCCTGACCCTGACCGCCGTCGGCGTGCTGTCGATGATCGTCCAGGGCGGGCTGGTGCGGCCGGCCGTCAAGCATCTGGGCGAAAAGACCGCTTTGATCGTCGGTTTGGTATGCGGCGTGATCGGATTCGCCGGCTATGGCCTGGCGCCGACCGGCCTGTGGTTCTGGTGCTTCATGCCGCTCGCTTCGCTGTGGGGCTTGGCCACGCCGGCGCTGCAGGGACTGATGTCGCGCGAAGTCGACGGCACCGAGCAGGGCCGTTTGCAGGGCGCCAACACCAGCGTCAACGGCATCGCCCAGATGATCGGCCCGTCGATCTTCACCCTGGCTTTCTCCAGCGCGGTCAGCGCCGGGACCATGCCCGGCGTGCCCTTCCTGATCGCCTCGGCCCTGGTCACCGGCGCGCTGCTGGTGGGGATTCGGACGGTGCGGCTGGCGAAAACCGCACCGGTTCCGGCTGAGTAGTCGTCGTCCCCGCGCAGGCGGGGACCCAGGGGATCGGAGTCTGCCCTCCTGGATGCCCGCCCACGCGGGCATGACGATCAGGCTTGTCGAACAACTCCTACAAAACGCTGAACCTGTCCATCCAATGAACGGATATGCCCGCTCAGGGTCTCGCTGGCCCCATTGAGGTCGACCGCCAAAGCGGCGGTTTGCGTCAGAATGGTTTGCACCGAGTCGATATTGTCGGCCACCACCTGGTTGCCCTCGGCGGCGCGGGTGACGTTGTCGGCGATGTCGCGGGTCGCCGCGCCCTGCTGCTCGATCACCGCGGCGATGCCGCCGGCCAGTTCGCGCGCCTTGAGCGACACTTCGGCGATGGCGCGGATCTCGGCGACCGCGCGGGCGCTGGCGCCGCGGGTCGCTTCGATGCGGGTCGAGATGTCCTCGATCGCGCGCGCCGTCTGGTTGGCCAGGGTCTTTACTTCGCTGGCGACGACGGCGAAGCCCTTGCCCGCTTCGCCGGCGCGGGCCGCCTCGATGGTGGCGTTCAAAGCCAGCAGATTGGTCTGGCTGGCGATGTCGTTGATCAGGGTGACGATCTCGCCGACCTTCTCACTCTGCTGGGCCAGATCCTCGATGGTGATTCGGGCCGTCTCGGCGCTTTCGGCGGCTTCGGTCGCCGCCGCGGCGCTCTGCATCACCTGGCCGGAGATGCTGCCGATCGACGAGGACAGCTGCTCGGTCGCGGTCGCCACCACCGCCACATTGCGCGTCGTGTTCTCGATCGCCGAAGCCACCGCCTCGCCCTTCTTGCGCGCCGTCTCCATGTCGGCGGCCATGCGGTGCGAGAAGCCGGCGGCGACCTTGGTGGCGGCGGACACGTCGGTCAGCACCGACGAGACATTGGCCTCGAAATCGCCGGCCAGGCCTTCCATCAGCGATTTGCGCTCCGCCTCGGCGGCGGCGTGCAGGCCGTCACGTTCGGATTCCAGGCGGCGCATCTCCCCGGTGTTGAACTTGAACACTTCGAGCGCGCGGGCCATGGCGCCGATCTCGTCGCGGCGATCCAGCCCAGGCACCGTCAGCATGGTGGTGCCGGCGCTGAGCAGGGTCATCGCTTCGGTCATCGAGGTGATCGGGCGCGCCACCATGCGATGGATCAGGAAGCCCAAGGCGGGCACGATCACCACCACCACGCCCAGCATGGTGAATAACAGCGCGCTGCGCATCGAGCGCAGCGGCGCCATCACCTTGGCGCGGTCAAGCGAGACGCCGACATACCATTGCACGCCGGGCAGATCGGGGATCGGATAGAAGGCCGACAGGGACTCGCCCTCTTCCGTCGCCGTCTCATGGCCGGCGACGCGGGCGCCCTCCAGCTTCTTCATGATCTTCTGCGGATCGGGATGGACGATCACCGTGCCCTCGGCATCGACCAGGAAAGCATAACCCTTGCCCTCGAGCTGGAAGGATTGCAGGAAGGCCTGAACTTTCGAGAGGTCGAGATCGACGCCCGCTACGCCGGCCAGCTTGCCATCGCGCAGCACCGGGCTGGCGATGGTCATCACCACCGCATTGCCCGCCGAGGCGGTGACATAGGGCGGGGTCAGCACCAGATGGCCGGCGGTGTCGGCCGCCTTGTACCAGCCGCGGGTGCGCGGGTCGTAGCCGTCGGGCAGCTTGACGCCGGTGGCCAGCGTCATCGCGCCGGCGGCGTCGCCATAATATACTTCCGTAAACACGTTCATAAGGCCGGGACGAGTCAGCAGCGATTTCACGTCGCCCGCCGGCAGGACGGCGAAATTCTCGGCCAGACCCTGCAGCAGCGCCTCGCGCCCGGACAGCCATTTATGGATGCCGTCGGCGGCGGATTGGCCGGTCAGGCGGATTTCCGTGTCGATCTGCCGGCTGAGCGTCTGGCGCGCGCCGTCATAGGCCATCCAGCCGAGCAGGGCGAAGCCGAGCGACACCAGCGCCGCCGTGGCGGCGACGATCGGATAAGCGAAGCGGGTTTGGGCTTTGGCGACCGACGATGCGGGCGCGTGGCGGATCGAAAACCCATCCATGAGAGTGCACCTTCATTAATAAAGGTTACAGTTGTAAGTCAGTATGCTCAGGATTTGGGCGTTCAGCAAATGCTCATGCAGGGTGGCTTCCCGCCGCCGATGCTCCTACACTCCCGGCCAACGGCCCTCTTCGCCAGGACGCGCAAAATCACCTCCCTCGACGCCTTCGACATCAAGCTTCTCACCGCCTTGCAGCAGGACTGCTCGCAGACCCACCAGCAATTGGCCGAGCAGGTGCATCTGTCCCCTTCGCAATGTTCGCGCCGGGTGCAGCGCCTGATGGAAAGCGGGCTGATCGAAAAGACGGTGGCGCTGCTGAAGCCGGAGGCGGTCGGGCTGACCATCACCGCCTATGTGATGCTGACCTTGCGCACCCACGCCCATAACGACGTCGACCGGCTCAACCAGGACATGGCGCGCTATGAGGAGATCGTCGAACTGGCCAGCCTGACCGGCGAGGCCGACTATGTGCTGAAACTGCGCTGCCGCGACATGAAGCACCTGTCGGAATTCCTCAATGACCGGCTGATGTCCCATGCGGAAGTGGCGACGGTGAAGACCTCGGTGGTTTTGCAACCCTTGAAGGAAACCACCGAGATCAGCCTGGCTTTCGCACAAAACGCGCACGCCAAGGGCAGTTGACCCGATCCTTCGCACCCAAACCGCATGATCTCGGCCCTACTATTCCGGCAGGGATTGATAAGGGACGGGTACTATGACGATCACGGCGAAAGTGTTGGCCAGCTCCGGCGCCATGTCGGACCACGCCCTGCGCGGCGATTACAGCGCGGCGGCGGCCGATTTCTCGGTGGCGCAGGACATGAACGCCTATACGCCCGAGCAGCACGCTTTGTGGCGCCGCCTGTTCGACCGCCAAGTGACGCTGGCCAAGACCCATGCCTGCCAGGAATTCATCGACGGGTTGAACGGCCTCGATGTCGCCGATGGCATTCCCGACTTCGAGCGCTCCAACCGCTTTTTGCGCGCCCGCACCGGCTGGGAGCTGCTGGCGGTGCCGGGCCTGATCCCCAACGACGTGTTCTTCGACCATCTGGCCCATCGCCGCTTTCCGGTCAGCTGGTGGATCCGCGACGAGAAAGAGATCGATTATCTGGTCGAGCCCGACGTGTTCCACGATTTCTTCGGCCATGTGCCGCTGCTGGGCCATCCCGTCTTCGCCGATTACATGCAGATCTATGGCCAGCAGGGCCAGAAGGCGCTGGCCGCCGGCGAGGTGAAGCGCCTGTCGCGCCTCTACTGGTACATGGTGGAATTCGGGCTGATCAAGAACGCCAAGGGACTGCGCGCTTTCGGCGCGGGCATCCTGTCCTCGTTCGGCGAGACCCGCTTCGCCGTCGAGAGCCCGGAACCCAACCGCATCCGCTTCGATCTCAAGCGGGTTTTGCGCTCGGAATATCGCATCGACAATTTCCAGGCGACCTACTTCGTGATCGAGGATTTCGAGGAATTGTTCGAGGCCAGCAAGGGCGATCTGCTGCCGGTCTATGAAGAGATCCGCGATCTGCGCGACTATTCGCCGACGGCGCGCATTCCCGAGGACATTCCCGTAGCCATTTGAACTTGCATCCGAAGGCTCCGGATGTTTGGCTGGGGGCATGAGACGCCCCGGCCTGTTTTCCCTTGTCTATTGGCGCGCCGCCGCCCTCGCCGCTTGCGGATTCGCCGCTTTGCTCGGCTTGTCCTATTACGTCCATGGCCGCCAGGTCTATCAGGCCTGGCAGGACGACATGCAGCAGCAGACCGACTGGATCGCCACGCTGTGGACCGAGAACACCCGGCCGCGCGACATGATCGACAATTGGCGGCTCAGCCATGACAGCGTCCGCCTGCTGGTGCGCGACGGCAAGGGCCGCATCGTCGCCGACAGCCAGCCCGACCTCCCCGCACCTCCGGCGGCCGGCAACGGCATCGGCCTGCTGGTGGCCAGCTCGCCGATTCCCGGCGGCGAACTGGTGATGAGCCGCGTCGGGCAGCCGCCTTTCCCGGCGCATCTCGATCTTCTGCTGCTGATCGCCGGGCTCGGCGGGCTGGGGGCGCTTCTCCTGCTGCCGGTGACCCGCGGCGTGCAAATGGGCGTCAGCCGCATCGCCGCTTTCGCCGGACGCATCGCCGGCGGGCAACTCGGCGCCACCATCGAGCCGCCGCGCGAGCGGGAACTGGCCGAGCTGGCGATGTCGCTCAACGACATGTCGCTGCGCCTCGAGGAAACCGAATCCCGCCGCCGCCGCCACGAGACAGACATCGGCCACGAATTGCGCTCGCCGCTCAACCGATTGCGCGCCCTCGTCGGCACGGTAGCGCGCCAGCCGGCCGAAGCGGCGCTTCACATGCCGCAGATCGAGCAGGAGATCGCCCTCTTGGAACGGCTGTCCGGCGACATGCTGGAAATGGCGCAGCTCGATGAAGGCAAAGTCGCGCCGGTGCTGCAGACCGTCTCGGTGCGCGCCTGGGCCGCCGATCTGTTCCAGCGTACCCGTCCGCTGGTCGAGGCGGCCGGCATCGCCTATTCCTCTTCCTTGTCCGATTTCGACGTCGACGCCCACATCGATCCTCAACGATTGGTGCAGGCGGTCGGCAATCTGATCGACAACGCCGTCGCCGCCGTGCAGGGCTGCCGCTCGCCGCGCATCGCCGTGATGCTGGAGGTCGGGCTGGCCGAATGGAGCGTGATCGTCACCGACAATGGGCGCGGCATCGCCGAAGCGGATCTGCCGCATCTGTTCGACCGCTTCTTCCGCTCGGAACGCCAGCGGGCGCGGCGCGGCGGCGCCGGCCTCGGCCTGCCGATCGCCCGCGCCATCGCCGAGGCCCATGACGGGCGGATCGCCATCGAAAGCCTGCTCGACCAGGGCACCACGGTGCGCCTGGCGATCCGCCGCGACGACCAGCCGGAGTAACACGCAAGGCAGCTTTGCGAGTGACCGCGGCGCTTGTTTTGCCGGGCCTGCTCGGTCATTCTGCCGCCTCTCCGTCCCACAGAGCCGAAGCGTTTCTTGACTCCGACCTTCTATCCCGAGCCGCATCCCACCCCGATGACCGCCTTGGTCACCGGCGCCGCCCATCGCATCGGGCGCGCGCTCGCCCTGAGCCTGGCGGCCGATGGCTGGCTGGTGGCGCTGCATTTTCATCGCTCGGCGCAGGCGGCGCAGGATCTGGCCGCGGAGATCGTCCAGGCCGGCGGGCATGCTTTTCCGATCGACGCCAATCTGGCCGAGGAAGACGAGGTCCAGACCCTGATCCCGCGCCTGATCGGCGAGGTCGGCCCGATCGGGCTCCTGGTCAACAACGCTTCGGTGTTCGAGCGCGACCAGGCCATGACCGCGACCCGGGCCTCGTGGGATCTGCATATGGAAACCAATCTGCGCGCGCCCTTCGTGCTGAGCCAGCACTTCGCCGCGCAATTGCCGGAAGGGCAGTCCGGGTCGATCGTCAATGTGGTCGACCAAAGGGTCTGGAATCTGACGCCCGACTTCACCAGCTATACCATCAGCAAGGCGGGCCTGTGGGCCTTGACGCAGATGATGGCGATGGCGCTGTCCCCCAATATCCGCGTCAACGCCATCGGGCCGGGTCCGACGCTGCCCAGCAAGCATCAGACCGACGAGCAATTCGCCCGGCAATGCCATTCGATGCCGCTGCAGCGGGGCGCGACCCTGGCGGAAATGTCGGCGGCGCTTAGATTCATTTTGTCGTCGCCGTCGATGACGGGACAGATGATCGCCCTGGATGGCGGCCAGCATCTGGGCTGGACGCCGGGGTCTGAGGAGTAGAGCAAAGATGGCGAAGCAGCAGCCCGCTTCCGTGGTCGAACCCGTGCAGTTCGCCGATGCGCGCAACGCGCTGCGTCATGTCTTCGTGCGCGATCTGACGCTCGATGCCCATATCGGCGTGCATCAGCATGAGAAGCTGGGTCCGCAGAGAATTCGCGTCAATGTAGACCTCGCAGTATGGGAAAAAGATGTCGATGGTATTGGCGATCAATTGGCCAATGTCGTCTGCTATGAACAGGTCGTTTCAGGTATTCGCGCATTGGTCGAGGACGGTCACGTCAATCTCGTCGAGACGCTGGCCGAGCAGATCGCGGCGCTTTGCCTGGGTGACCGGCGGGTGCGCGTGGCCCGCGTCCGCGTCGAGAAACTCGACGTATTTGCCGATGCGACAAGTGTCGGCGTCGAGATCGAGCGCGTAACACGATTCTAGTTCTGTCTAGTCACAAATCTTCAGCACAACTGTCGCAATTCAATTACAAACGACTGAAGTTTTGCACAGCGCCGCGGCTAATCCGCGACCGGGTCGCGTGTCAAACGGCAAATTAACCGAAGCCGGTTGGTTTGTGCCTTGACAGGCACTAAGTGATTGAAAAATATAGATATTCACTTATTGCATAGAAAATAGGCAAAGTGCTGTACCCCTAGGAGTCCTATGGAACCCCCTCTGCTCAGGGCGCCTTTTCAACAGACTTATCCACAGAATTGGTGGATATCGTGACAGACACCCAGAACACGCCAGCATCTCCGTCATTTTCCCGCGGCGCCGCCGTCATCGAGGACCATCTGACCCGTCTGCCGGGCAGCCCCGGCGTCTATCGGATGCTCAATCAGGCCGGCGACGTGCTCTATGTCGGCAAGGCCAAGAACCTCAAAAAGCGGGTTGTCGCCTATACCAGGCCCGAGCGCCTGGGACTGCGCATCCAGCGCATGGTGTCCGAGACCTATACCCTCGAAGTAGTGACCACCCACACCGAGGTCGAGGCGCTGCTGCTCGAAGCCAACCTGATCAAGAAGCTGGGGCCGAAATACAACATCCTCCTGAAGGACGATAAATCCTTCCCCTACATCCTGATCACCGGCGACCATGCCTATCCGCAGATCGTCAAGCATCGCGGGGCGAGGAACCGCAAGGGCGAGTATTTCGGCCCGTTCGCCTCGGCCGGCGCCGTCAACCAGACCCTGGCCCAGCTGCAACGCGCCTTCCTGTTGCGCTCCTGCACGGATTCGGTGTTTTCCAGCCGCTCGCGGCCCTGCCTGCTGTTCCAGATCAAGCGCTGCAGCGCGCCCTGCGTCGAGCGCATCAGCCCGCCCGAATATGGCGAGCTGGTCGACGAGGCGCGCTCCTTCCTGTCGGGCCGCAGCCAGCAGGTGCAGAAAGCCTTGGTCAAGCAGATGGAAGACGCCGCCCTTGAGATGAATTACGAGGAAGCGGCCGTGTTCCGCGACCGCATCCGGGCGCTGACCTCGGTGCAGGCGCGCCAGGACATCAACTCGATCGACATCGAGGAGGCCGACGTCGTCGCCCTGCACCAGGCCGGCGGCGATTGCTGCATCCAGGTGTTCTTCTTCCGCTCGGGCTGCAATTTCGGCAATCGCGCCTTCTTCCCGACCCACACCCAGGACCAGCCGCCCGAAGAGGTGCTGGCCGCCTTCCTGGCCCAGTTCTATGAAGACAAGGTGCCGCCGCGCGAGGTGATGCTGTCGCATCCCCTGCCCGCCGAGGACCAGCCATTGATCGCCGAAGCCTTGGCGCAGCGCGCCGGACGCAAGGTGGCGATCACCGTTCCGCAGCGGGGCGATCGCCGCAAGATGGTGACGCACGCCTATGACAATGCCCGCGAAGCGCTGGGCCGCCGCCAGGCGGAAAGCTCGGCGACGCGCAAGCTGCTCGACGGGGTCGCCGAGCTGTTCGGTCTGGACGCGCCGCCCGACCGTATCGAGGTCTACGACAACAGCCACATCCAGGGCGCCCACGCGGTCGGCGGCATGATCGTCGCCGGCCCGGAAGGCTTCATCAAGAACGCCTATCGCAAATTCAACATCAAGGGCGAGGACATCGCCCCCGGCGACGATTTCGCCATGATGAAGGAAGTGCTGACCCGGCGTTTCAAGCGCGCCAAGGACGAAGAGGCCGAAGGCGACCGTTC
>Ga0213872_10000607_pt1 | contig 27162 bp, 22 predicted proteins | sample VelepicomBERX_R2_FD_160071 | JGI IMG/M metagenome (GOLD analysis project Ga0213872, IMG submission 160071) | Rhizosphere microbial communities from Vellozia epidendroides in rupestrian grasslands, the National Park of Serra do Cipo, Brazil - RX_R2 | ecosystem: Host-associated > Plants > Roots >...
AAAATGCGCCACCGTCATGGCCGCGGTGTACACCTCGTCCACGGCGGCCTCGACGCCGGCTTCGGCCAGTTGCGCGGCCACGTCGCGCCGGCTGGCGCTGCTGGCATTGGTCAAAAAACGCAACGCATGGCCGGCCGCGCGCAATTGCGCCAGCACCTCGCCGGCCGGCAGATGGCCGGGCGGTTCGGCGCGGCCGAGCAGCACGCCATGCAGATCGAAAATCAGCGGAGAAAATAATGCGTCGGACATGGCGGTTCCTCGTCAGGCCAACAGGGCCGAGACCGGCCGCGCGCCTTGGCTCAGCGGCCGGTGCCAGTAGGCGCGCGAAACGAAATAGGCGGAAAACTGGCTAAGCAGCGACAGCCATTCCGGACGCAACGCCGGCTGGGCCGACATCAGTGCCGCGTTGGCCGCTTCGATGTGGCGAGCCACCTCGGCGCGGCATGCCTCGACCGCGCCGCAGCGATGCAAGATGGCGATGATGTCGCCGTGCGCCAGCGCCGACGGGTTGCCGGCTTGCCAGGCGAACAGCGCGTCGCGGTCGGCGCCCTCGGCCAGCATTTTGGCCAGCGCGTACAGATAGGTCGGCTTGCAGTGCAACAGATCGCTGGCGACGCCGCGGCCCTGCCCCTTTTCGCTGGCCGCGTCCAGATCCGCCAAGTCGTCTTGCAGCTGGTAGGCCAGCGCCGACGATCCCGCCCAACGCGCCAGCGCCTGCTGGCGGCCGACACCGGCGCCCGCCAGCCGCGCGCCGGCATAGGCGCATAGCTCGAACAGCCGGCCGGTCTTGAGCCGGGCGTTGTCGAGGCAGGCCTCGGGCGCCGGCATGGCGCCTCCTTCGTGGAACACGTCCTTCAGCTGCGCCGCATTGTCGAACAGTTCGTGCGCTTCCAGCGCGCGCGCCACGTCCAGCAGCGCGCCGGCGTCAAAACGGCTGCCGAGCAGCAAGCGGCCGGCCAGCGCCCGGCAGACCTTGCCGTAGGCAAAGGCGGTAATGACGCCGCGGCGCATGCGCCCGTTGACGAACACCCGTCCGGCGCCGGCCGCGCCGCCGGGCCGCGCGCCGAACCAATCGGCGAATGCTTGGTGCACGGTCGGCCAGCCGCGACGCGCGCTGTCCTCGTCGTAGATGTCGTCATGCACCAGCGTGTGGTGGTGATACAGCTGCAGCGCCGCCGCCACCGGCTCGATGGCGGCCTCGTCGCCGTCGCAGGCGCGGTGCGCCAGCAGCACGGCGATGCCGTGCATGCGCTTGCCGTCGCAATCGAGGTAGTGCCGCAGCCAGCGGTAGACGCGGCCGATCAGCGGATGATCGCGTTCCGGGCCGCATTGCTCCTGCTCGGCGATCGCGGCGGCCAGACAATCGTCGATGCGTTGTCTGAGCCGTTCGAGCGCTGCCGGCATCTGTTGAGGGGAATCTCGATGGACATTCATGAATGCGCGTTTCCTCCATTCAAACCAGCGCGGGCCGGCCGGCTCGCCGTGGCGGCGTTTGCGGATGGTCGGCGTCGCCGCCGGCCAGATACAGGTAATGCCAGAGCTGGGTACTGACCACGAAGGTGGCGCCGAGGCCCAGCGCCAGCCGTTGCAGATAACGTCGCGCCTTGCCGCCGGTCTGCGGCGGCGCCGCCAGCGCGGCCAACAGCGCCGCCACCCGGGCCGGGTCGAAATAGCCGTACTCCGCCAATCGTTGCGGCGACAGCAGCTCGGCGTAGAGCGGCGCGGCATGCGCGCCGACGAATGGCGTGCCGAAGGGCATGACGAACCGGGTTTTGCGGCGCCAGGCGATCTCCGGCGGCAGCCAGCGCTCGGCCGCCAGACGCAGCACGTGTTTCTCGCGCCCGTGCCGCAGCTTGAAGGCCGGCGGCAACGCGGCGGCGAATTCCACCAGTTCGCGCGCCAGGAACGGATAGCGTCCTTCCACCGAATTGGCGGCGAAGATCCGGTCGCCATGCGTGCCCAGCAAGTAGTTGGGCAACATCACCTGGTAGGCGACCGCGAGCGACCGGTCGAGCCAGTGGCGCCCGCGCACGGCCTCGGCGTCGAAAACGAAACCGTCCCAATGTCCGCCCGCCGCCGCCAGCGCGCGCAGCGGCGGCGCCAACAGCGGCGTCAGCACCTCGTCGTAGAGCGCCCATTCGTACGCCTGCGCCGGCACGCAGCCGAAGTGCGCGCGCCAAGCGTCAAGCCGCGTCTCGTCCGGCAACAGGCAAGCGCTGCCGTAATGGCCGGCGAACAGCGGCCGCGCCAGCGTGCGCAGCGGCGCGAGCCCCGGCGCGGTCAACGCGCCGAAGCGGCGGTACTGGCGAAAGGCCAGATAGCCGCCGAAGGCCTCGTCGGCGCCCTCGCCGGTCAACACGATTTTCGAGCGCCCCGAGGCCGCCTCGGCCAGTCGCAGGAGCGCCGCCGCCTCGGTGGAAATCACCGGCGTTTCGCCGTGCCAGATCAAGCGCGGAAACGTCTGGGCGATGGCCGCCTCGTCCACTTCGATCGGCGTGAGCGCCACGCCCAGCCGGGAGGCGGTATGGCGCGCGGCATCGCCCTCGTCGAGATGCCGATGCTCGGACGTGGCGCAAAACGCCGCCAGCGGCCCGGCGCCATCGGCCTGCAACAGGGCGGCGATCAACGCCGAATCGATGCCGCCGCTCAAGAAGCCCGTGGCGGCGAACTGCCCCTGCGCGTGGCTCGCCACCGCGCGCTGCAACCGTTCGGCCACCCCATCCGCCGCTTGCCGTTCGGTCAGCGCGGCATGCTCGCCGGCCAACGGAAACGTCAGCGACCAATAACGCCGCTCGATGGTCCGGCCTTGGCGGCAACACAGCATATGGGCGGCCGGCAATTGCCTGACGCCGGCAAACGGCGTCAACGGCGCGCACACCGTGCCGAAATGCGCGAGCTGCAGCAGCGCCCGCGGCTCCGCCTGGCGCGGCATACCGGCCACCTCGAACAAGCCTTTGATTTCCGAACTGAAATAGAGCGCGCCGCGATGCCATGCCCAATGCAGCGGACAAATGCCCATCGGATCGCGCGCCAGATAGAGCACGCCGCGCATCGGGTCGGCCAGGGCGATGGCGAACTGGCCCTCGAGCGCGTTGAAACAGTCGGCGCCATGCTCGCGATATAAATGGGCGATCACCTCGCCGTCGCAGCCGGAGCGCAGACGGTAGCCGCCCCGCGTCAACGCGGCGCGCAAGGCGTGGTGATTGTAGATTTCACCGTTGAACACCACCTGCACGGCGCCCGACGCGTCGCTAAACGGCTGTCCGCCGCCTTCGGCGTCGACGATCGCCAGCCGTGCCGAGGCCAGAACCATCTGACCGCTCGCCACGGCCGCCGAACTGTCCGGACCGCGATGCTGTTGGCGCGCGATCATGCGCCGCGCTTCGGCCACATCGTCCATGGTGGCCGCCCTGGGCAGCCAGGCCCCCGCAATGCCGCACATGCCGGCCTACCCCCCTATCCCGGCCGACGCCAGCAGCCGGGTCCCGCTGTCCGGCGCGCCGGACAGCGTCTTGGCCAGGTTGCCCGGCAAGCGGCCGTCGACCACGAAGGTGGCGATGCCGTGGCCCGCGGCGCGCAGCCCATTGACGACCTTGGCGCGCATGCCGCCGCTGACGTCGAGTCCGGCGCGGCCGATGCCCGCCAGCGCCTCGCCGTCTTCCGGCGTCAACTGCGGGTAGATCGCCTCGCTTTGGCCGTAGTCGCGGTAAACGCCGCGCGCCCGCGTGGCCAGCACCAGGCAGGCGGCGCGCAGGGCCAACGCCACGTCCACGGCGATGATGTCGCTGGAGCAAACGGCAAAACCCTCGCCGTCGAGCACGAAATTGCCACCGATCACCGGCGTGATGCCGTGACGCAGCAAATCGGCCACCATGCGGCAATCCAGCGCCGCCGCCAGGCCGTTTTGGGCGCTAAACAGCGCCAGGGCCGGCAAGCGCAATGGGCGCAAGCCGCCCTGCTCCAGGCAATCGACCACATCGAGCTCCAGCCTGGCCAGATCGCGCGAAACACGCGCGACCACGTCGGCCCGGCCCCGCGCCAGACGACCATCCAAATAGCCGTAGTGGCGCGCCGGCGGCTTGCCGAAGGCGCCGGTGCCATGCACCAGCACCAACGGCCGGCCGGCGGCGGCCAACTCCCGCGCGCGCTCAAGCAGCAATACCCGGTCGGCGCGCGGCCCGTCGGCCCCATCGACCGTGATCAGGCCGCCGCCCAGTTTCACCACCGCGCAACCGGTTTCGAGCGGTGGCGGCGCGCGCAGGATTCGGCTCACGATCGGCCCGCCTTAGGCTGCCACGGCGATGGCATTGGCCGCCTTGATGAACTGCTCGGCCTTGCCCGGATCGATCGAGGTGCCACGATCGTAGCCGCCGCACACCGCGCCGCGCACGCCGACCACATCGGCGCCGACGCGCGCCAGCACCGGCAGATGTTCGGCGCGCACGGAGCCCGCCAGCGCCACCTTCAGGCCATGGTCATGCGCCAGGCGGACGAACTCGGCGAGCTGATCCTCGGACAGTGAATCGAACAGCGTCTTGCCGTCCTTGATATAGGTGTCGACCATCACCATGTCCGACTTGGCCGTGGCGGCGATCTCCACCAGCTGTTTGGGCGACAAGCCGCCGAAGCGGCGATAGTCGGCATAGCCGGCGGTCACCACGGTCACGTTCGGGTCGTGGTCCTTGCAGGTGCGCACCACCGAGCGCATCAATTCCACGCCCTCGGCCACGTTTTGCGAGCCATGCAGGCCGGCCTTGACGTATTTGACGCCGCAGCTGACCGCGCCCAGCGCCGCAAGCGAGGCGGTGCCCGGCTTATGCGGCAAATCGCCCAGCGTGGCGCTGAACACGACTTTCGGATCGTTGATGCGCCCGATCACCTCGCGGATGATCCAGGGAAAGCTGGCGCCCAGCGATCCTTCATGGATGTTCTTGATGTCGATGATGTTGGTGCCGCACTGCCAGGCCACAACCGCTTCCGCCGTACTGATAGGACTGATCAGAACCTTCATTCGATGCCCCTTGGAGTCTCGTTGAACCACTCGGCAGCCGCCAGCGGCGGCCTGCCCCGGTAATGCCGTCTCCCGCGCCATCGTCATCTATGACAAAAGAAAATCGCAAAAACAATATTTATGCGATGCGGGTGAAACTACATTACGGTGGAATATATGCGAATGAAACTGTCATTGCGGCGGAGGGCACCACGCGCCGAAAAGAGCGCGCGTCATGACTGAATCCGTCTTTCGCAACGAAAAATGACGACGGCGACAACGTGAATAAGCCGCGAAGGCAAGGCGGAAGGGGACGACGCGAAATGCAACTGTAATATTGTTCAATTCTTAATTATTGATAATAAGTTTACGCTCCCTCCCCGCACTACCAGCAAGCAAGCGAGGAGGCGACCAATGGGGCACACCGGGTGGGAAGCCGAGCACGGCATCCATCATGACGCCATCGACGAACTGCCGAGGATCGTCCAATTGCGCGACAACCTGTTCGGCGCGGCCTTCCCCCTGATGAAGCTGCTGCCGGCACGCATCATTCTCGATAACGCCGAACGACGCGGCGACCTGCGGCCCGGCGCGGCCATCGTCGAGAGCACCTCGGGCACATTCGGCCTGGCGCTCGCCATCCTCTGCGCGCGGCGCGGCTATGCGTTGACGCTGGTGGGCGACTCCGCCATCGACGCCTATCTCGCCGCCCGGCTCGCGACGCTTGGCGCGCGCGTCGAACGCATCGACCGCCTCATTGAAGAGCGCGAGGGGCCGCAGCGGGCCAGGCTTGAGCGCGTCAAACAAATCCAGCAGACGGACGGCGCATTCTGGACCGAGCAATACTTCAATCTCGGCAATATGGATTCCTACCGTCTGGTCGCCGATCACCTCCTGGCGGCGTTGCCGGGCATCGACGCGCTCATCGGCACGGTCGGCACCGGCGGCTCGGTGTGCGGCACCGCGATCGGCCTGCGCCAACATCGGCGCGCGCTGCGCGTCATCGGCGTCGACACGCATTACAGCGTGCTGTTTGGCCACCCAAACGGCAAACGCCTGTTGCGCGGGCTGGGCAACAGCCTGATTCCCGCGAACATCCGCTACGAGGAATTCGACGAAGTGCATTGGGTATCGGCGGCCGAGGCCTATCTGGCCTGCCGCGCGCTGTATAAGGAGCATGGCCTGTTCATGGGCGGCACCAGCGGCGCGGCGTTTCTGGTGGCCGACTGGTATGCCCGCCAGCACCCCGACCAGACGGTGGTCACGCTGTTTCCCGACGAAGGCCACCGCTACTTCGACACGGTCTACAACGACGACTGGGTCAAGACGCTGCCGCATTGGCGCGAGGTCGACTTCCGCGCTTTGGCGCCCATCGCCGTGCGGGCGCCGGCGGATGAATTGACCTACTGGTCGCATTATCACTGGAACCGGCGCCATGGCCCGCGCTGACCGCCCAGTGGTGGTGCTGGTGGAGAGCAATACCACCGGCACCGGCGAAATGTTCGTCGACCGGCTGATCGAACGCGGCTACGCCGTGCACTTTTTCACCCGCGCGCCGGATAAATATCCGTTCTTGTCCGCCAAGCCGCTGACGTTGCACCACGTCGACACCGGCGACGATGCCCGGCTGCTGCGCTTGGCGTGCGATTTGGGCGCGCCGGTCGCGGGCGTCTGGTCCGCCTCGGAATACGCCATCGGCGCCGCGAGCCGGCTGGCCCAACAGCTGGGGCTGCCTTGCCTGGCGCACGACGCCATCGCCGCCTGCCGAGACAAGGCCTATCAGCGCCTTCTGCTCAATAGCAGCGGCCTGAGCCCCGTCCCCTACCGCGTCGTCGCCGACGCCAAGCAAGCATTGGCCGCCGCGGACGACATCGGCTTTCCGCTGGTGGTCAAACCCGTTTCCGGCTCCGGCAGCGTCGGCGTGCGCGTCTACCGCACGCGCGCCGCCATGCGGCGCGACGTCGCCCGCCAACTCGCCGACATACCGGATGGACGCTATCTGGTGGAAAGCCATATCGCCGGGCCGCAGTACTCGGTGGAGCTCTTCGACGGCGAGGTCATCGGCCTCACCCGGCAGTATTACGGCCCGCCGCCGGCCTGCATCGCCGTCGGCCATGACTTCCCGGCCATGCTCGACACCGCGGCCACGCGCGCGCTCGCCGATCTGGCGCGCGCCGCGGCGGCGTTGTTCGGCCTCGCGCGCGGACCGGTGCACATCGAGGCGCGGCTTGGCGCCGAAGGCGGCGGACGCATCATCGAAATCAACCCGCGCCTGGCCGGCGGCTACATCCCGGAATTGATCCGCCTGGCCACGGGCATTGACCTGATCGCCTGGTGCATCGACTTTTGCACCGGCTCGGCGCGTCGCCCTGGTCCGCCACGCCAACACCACGCCGCCATCGGCTTTTTCCTGCGCGGACAGCATGACCCCGCGCGCATCGCCGCGCCGACGCCCGATTGCGCGGTCACCCTCTACCCCCCTCGCACCGACGTCGATGGCGACAGCCGCCAAGGCGATTTCCGCGACCGCTTCGGTCACGTCGTCGCCGTGGCCGATCAGGCCGGCCTGGCGCGCGAGCGGGTTGACCGCTTTTTGCACGGCCTGTCCATTTGACTCATGGGGTTTCGCATGAAAAAGACCGTCCTGGTGCTTGTCTCCCACATCGAACAACTGCGGCTCGACAATTATCTGATCCTCCCCAACGCGCTGTTGCGCGCCGGCCTGCGCGTATGGGTCGCCGACATCGAAACCCTGGCCATCGCCGACCGGCACGTGACGGCGGCGTGTCACGAGGTCGACGAATCGGTCTATCTGAAAGGCGAAAGCCTCAATAGCCTGCCATCGCACCCCCGGCCGGTGGACGGCGTCGATCTGGTCTGGTCGCTGGCTAGCCCCCACCCCGATCTCTATTTGTCGACCTTTCAGCTGCTATGGGTACTCAATCAGCGCGTACCGTTCGTCAACGACGCCAGCGCCCTCTTGTTCATGAACAACAAAATCACGCTGTCCGAAACCATCCCGGCCGAGCACCTGCCGGAGTCCTATGTCGTCAGCGACTACCGCTTCCTGTTCGACAAGTTGGAACAAGACCGCGCGCGCCGCTGGGTGCTCAAGCCCGCCAACGAGGGATGCGGCGCCGATGTGTTTCTGGTCGGCATGGCGGAGAGAAATGCCCGCGCCATCGTTCAGTCCGCCACCGGCAACGAAGTCGCCAATTACGAGCGCTACGGCCGCGCCACCATCGGACTATCGCGCAAATACACCGCCATGCAGGCCTACGTGCCCAACGTCACCGAAAACGAAAAACGCGTGCTGATCGTCGGCGGCGAACCGTTATGCGGCTTCCGCCGCTATCACCATGACGACGACCATCGCGCCAACGTCACCCTGGGCAACAAGTACGACGGCTTGACCCTGGACGAGGCGGAACGCGCCTTCTGCCGCGCGCTGGGTCAGCGCTTGATGACCTATGGCATTTACTACGCCGGCCTCGACCTGGCCTACCCCTATGTCTTGGAGCTGAACCTGGTCAATCCCGGGGCGCTCAACTATTCGCTCAAGGCCACCGGCATCGACCAGTCCGACGAGGCGATCCAGCTGCTACTCAAGGCGCTCAGAGAACGGGGCAAGGCGGCGTTATGAAGCTCGTCGCCGTCTTGCGCGACCGCGCGATCCGTCGCCTCTGGTCGGCACTGACACTGTCGTGCATCGGCGCCGAGTTCTACGCCTTCGCCATCGTCTGGCTCGCCACCGACCGGCTGGGCTACCTGGCCAGCTATCTGGTGGCCCTGCAAGCCGCCATCGTGCTCTTCGCCACCTTTACCGCCGGCGCGCTGACCGATGGCGTCTCCAACCGGCGCATGATGGTGTGGTCCGATTTCGTGCGCGTGGCCGGCACCCTGCTGCCCTTCGTCTGGTGGCTGGGTTTCGGCGATGTGCCGTTGACCGTGCTGGCGGTCACCATCGTGCTGGTCTCCTACTTCCGCCCGGTGTTCGATCCGGCGCTGCAAGCGACCATCCCGGCCATCACCCGCAGTCCATCGTTGCTGCAGGCCATCAATGGCCTATTCGACGTCGTGCGCCGCGTGGCACGGGTGATCGGCCCGGCGCTCGCCGCCTTCTTGTTCGCGCGCGTCCCGGTCTATGCCTTCTTTCTGCTCAACGCCATCACCTTCCTGATTTCCGGGCTGGCGATTCTGTCACTCGGCACGCGCCTCGACACGCCGGTTCGTCCGGCAACGCATCGCCGCGCCGGGCTGATCGGCAAAACGGCGCGCGACTTTTTCGCCGGCTGGCAGGCGATGCGCGCAGAGCCGACGATCCATTACCACTTACTGGCCTACGCCATCTGCAATGGCGGCTGGTACGTCAGTCTGGTGGTGTGCGTGGCGCTGCGCATCCACGCCGCGTATCCCGCGCACTCCAGCTACTTCGGCTACGTGATCGGCATCTATGGCCTGTTCAACGTCCTGTCCAACCTGGTGTTTTCGGAAGTGCCGATCAAACGTCCGGTGCTGGCCATGTCGTTGGGGCGCGTGCTATCCGGCGTCGCGCTGTTGGCCATGGCCTGGGCGACCCGCCTACCGGGCATCATGCTGTTCGCCGCCATCGCCTCGCTCGGTGCGCCGATCACGCAAATTCCGCTGGCGACCTTGATGCAGACGCACTTCGAACCTCATCAAGTGGTGCGCGTGTTCCGCATCCGCATGTTCTACGAATGGCTGTTCCTGCTATTGGCGCTGCTGCTCGCCCCGTCGCTGCTGCGTCTGATCGGCGTCGACGCGTTGATGGCCGCCGCCGCGCTGGTTTACGTCGTGCTCGGCGCCGTGGGGCTCAAATTGACGCGCGAACTGCCGCCGCGCGGCGCATGGCCCGACGAAGCGCTCGAAGGATGAAAGGACGATATGTATCTCGATGAAAACTTCCAGCGCCTGAGTGCGGCGTATGTGGCCGCCCACCCGGCGGCGTTTCGCGCCGAGGCGGCGCAGATCAAGCAAACGCTGCGGCGGCCGCAGCGCGTGCTGGCCTTTCCGCCCATGGTGCTGTCGCCGGCCCGCTTTGCCGAGATCGAACGCAGCGCCACCGAGCTGGTGCGCCTGCTGTCGGCGCTGCCCTGGCGCGTGTTTGCCGGCCAGGTCGGCCCATGGATGGATTTTCTCGGCCTGGACGAGGCGGCGCGCGCGCTGCTCGCCCCGCTCGCCAGCGCCGAACGCCTGCGGCAGGCGACCTGCTTTGCCCGCCCCGACATGCTGCCGACCGCGTCCGGCTTCCGCGCCACCGAAATCAACGTTGCCTCGTGCATCGGCGGCATGGGCATGCTGGAGCGCTATCTGACGGCCTTTCAAGCCGGCGCGTTCGGCCGCTATCTGGCCGCGCAGGGCTTGCACGCCGCGGCGCCCCCCACCGGCGCGCGCTGGCGGCAGGCGCTCGCCGCGCGCACGCCGGTCGCCGCTCAGGCGGCACGGCCGGTGATTTTCGAGGCGCGCGCCAATCCGGCCGACAGCAATTCGGGCCGGGCCAACTTCATTCACATGGCCGAGCAAGCCGGTTTCCAAGTGCGCTGCGGCCTGATCGGCGAGCTGACGCTACGCGCCGACGGCGTCTATGCCGGCGCCGAGCGTATCCATACCGTCTACGCCATGTTCACCTGGGACGAACTGCGCCGTTTCGTGCCCGCCGCGCTCCTGCTCGACCTGTCGGCGCTGGAGCAGAACGGCAAGGTCGACTTGGTGCTGCCGCTGGTGACGGCGCTGTTCGATCACAAGGCCAACTTCGAGATTCTGAGCGATCCCGCGTTCGCTCACGCTTTCACGGCGGAAGAACAGCAGCTGCTGCGGCGGTCGATTCCGGCCACATTCCGCTTGCGTTCGGAGACGCTGGCCGACGCGCTGGCCGGCCAAGATCAGCTGGTGCTCAAGCCAACCAGCCAGTACGGCGGCAAGGGCATCGTGATCGGCAAACAAGTGACGGCGGCCGAATGGCGCCAGCGCCTGGCCGCCGCCAGCGAACTCGGCGGCTACGTCTGCCAGCAAATCGTGCCCGACCTGTGGGTCCGGCCGGCACTGGCGGGCGACGATTGCCCGGCCTGCCTGACCGCGCTCGGCCCGATCGTCTTCGATGGCCGCTTTTCCGGCGTCTACCTGCGCCAAATGCCGGCGCAGGCGGCCACGCCGGTGATCAACGCCGCCAACGGCGCCGAGGACGGCATCGCGCTGGGGGTCATGGGCGGCACTTGAACTTTTTCGCGGCAAACCCATATGAAACAGCGGGATACTGCCTTTCGGCACCCTTTCTTCAACAGGAGGAACAACCATGCTCTATCGATCCCTGTTCCCCCGCAACCTGTTTGCGGAACTGGACCGAATCCAACGTGAAATGATGCAAAGCGCCGATCTGTCGCCCAGCATCCGCGGCCTCTCCCGGGGAGGCTTTCCCGCGCTCAACATCGGCACCCGCCCTCAGTCCGTCGAGATCTATGCTTTCGCGCCAGGCCTTGACCCGGCCGGCATCGAGGTGCAATTGGAAAAGGGCGTGCTGACCATCGCCGGGGAACGCAAAGCCGCCTCGTCGGCGCAAGGCGAAAACACGACCCTGCACATCGACGAATGCTTCACCGGCCGCTTCCGCCGCGTGGTCGCGCTGCCGGACGACATCGACGCCAACGCCGTCGACGCGCAGTACCGCGATGGCGTTTTACACATCAGCATTCGCCGTCAGGCCGCGACCCAGCCGCGCCGTATCACCGTGCAATAGTGAAAGGAGCTTGCGATGAATGAACAAAACACGACTCCCATGCCTTCCGGCGACGAACGCGATGCCGCGCTGTTGCCTGCGGTAAACGTGATCGAAGACGCGGCCGGCATCACGCTGCTTGCCGATCTGCCCGGCGTACCCAAAGACAAGCTGCGGCTGCAGATCGAAACCGACACCTTGATCATCGAAGGCGACATGCAGTTGAACATGCCGGAGGACATGGCGCCGACCCATGTCGAAGTCGGTTCTCCCCGCTACCGCCGGGTGTTCACCTTGTCGAAAGAACTGGATGCCGAACGGGTGACCGCCGAGTTCGAACAGGGCGTGCTGACGTTGCGCATACCTAAGGCCGCGCACGCACAGCCGCGCAAGATAGCCGTGCGGGTAGCGTAATCATCGACAACCCAAGGCCGTACCTTGTGCGGCCTTGGGTCCAGCGGCCAGTCAGCCACGCCGCCAGGGCGTAAACCCCGTCACCAGCGCGGTGCCGGCCAACACCAGCGCGCCGCCGGCCAGCATCGTCCAGCCGACCGGTTCGCCCAGCAACAGCGCGCCCCACAGAATGCCGAACAGCGGAATCAGATAAGTCACCGTCAACGCCGGGGCGGCCCCCAGGTCGGCCACCAGCCGGAAGTACAGCAGGTAAGCCACGCCGCTGCAGAGCACGCCCAACGCCAAGACCGACGCCCATACCAGCGTCGGCGGCATCGCCATCGGCCGCGCCGTGGCCAAGGTCAGCGGCATCAGCAGCAGCGTCGCGCCCCACATGCTGCCGTGCGCGTTGGCGAACGGCTCCACCGCCGGCGCCGACTTGGCGTAGGTCGTGGCAATGCCGTAGCTGCAGGCGGCCGCCAGGCCCGCCGCGATCGCCTGCCAGCCGCCGGCGGGCAGGCGCAGCGCCTCGCCGCCGGCCAGAAGCGCCACGCCGGCCACGCCCAGCGCGAGCCCGAGCAAAGCCTTGGGCGCGAGCCGTTTTTTCTGCCACAGCGCGCCGATCAGCGCCGCCCAGATCGGCGCGGTGGCGTTGAGCACCGACAACAGCGAGGCCGACACCGTTTGGGCGGCAAAGGCGAATAGCAGAAACGGCAACGCGGAATTGAAGCCCCCGAGCATCAGAAAATGGCGCCCCTGCCTGGCCAATGGCAGCGGGCGACGCAGCCATGCCGCCACCGCCAGCAGAAACAGCGCCGCGAGCCCAACCCGGATCTGGATCAGCAGGGCCGGCCCCAATACCGGCGCGCCGATGCGCATGAATAAAAATGACGCCCCCCAGATGGCGGATAGCGACAGCAGACGGATGACGTGCGAAAACCCCATGAAGCTTCTCCTTAAGGACCTTTAGCGCTCTGTGGATATGCCTGCCAGTATCGCCTTGGCGTGAAAAAACGCATTCCGTTTATTGCGCATTGCAAGGCCGGCGGTCGGCGCAGAACCCTTTTCTTTTATTTGTGCAAAGTACTACTGTAATTGAGAGCGATATCTATTTCGCTTTGCGAGCTTAAAAAGGATAAGCAGTGAAAAACAAGACCCCGCCGACCCTGCGCGAGAGGGTGATGCGCGAGGAGGACTTCATCGTCTCCAAAACCGACCCGCGCGGCATCATTACCTACGGCAACCAAACGTTCATCGAATTCTCCGGCTACAGCGAGCAGGAATTGCTGGGCCAGCAGCACAACATCATCCGTCACCCCGATATGCCGCGCGGCGTGTTCAAGTTGCTGTGGGACACCATCGTCACCGGGCAAGAGGTGTTCGCCTACGTCAAGAATCTATCCAAGGATGGCGGCTTCTACTGGGTGTTCGCCAACGTCACGCCGGACTACGACGAACATGGCCGCATTGTCGGCTACTACTCGGTGCGCCGTTGTCCGCGGCGGCCGGCGGTGGATATCTGCGCCGGCTTGTACGCGCAAATGCTGGCGGAGGAACAGCGCGCCGGCCCGCGCGACGCGTGCGCGGCGTCGATGGCCTTGCTGCAATCGCTGCTCGATCAGAAGGGGGTCAGCTATGAACAGCTTGTCCTTTCGCTCTAGCCCCAGAGGGGCGCTGTGGCTATTGGGCGGCCTGCAGGCCGCGGGCTTTCTCTGGGCGTGGTGGCAACACGGCTTCGATGCCGGCCTGCTGATCCTGCTGCTGTTGGCGCTGGCGCTGATTGCATGGCGCGGGCGCGGGCGCGCCGGCGGCAATAGCCTGCTGCGCCAGATCAAGGAGACCACGCAACAGGCCGCCGCGGGGCAACTATCGGCGCGCATCACCGCCATTCCGCCCGAGGACGAGTTCAGCGAAGTCGCCTGGCGCATCAACCAGGTGCTCGATCAGCTCGAAGCCTGCTTTCGCGAACAGATGACGGTGATCGACAAAGCCGGCGCCGGGCAATTTTTCCGCAAGGTGCAGCCGGTTGGACTGCACGGCATGTTCCGCGCCGTGCTGCAGCGTACCGGCAACGCCTGCGCGAGCCTGGCGCAAAACGCCGATCTCGAACACCGCAACGCGCTGCTATCGCGCTTGGGCGCGCTCAACACGCACAATCTGCGCGCCAACCTGGCCACCACCGTCTCCGATATGGAAGGCATCGCCGCCACCACGCAGCAGTTGGCGCGTCTGTCGCACGCCAACGCCGACGGCGCCGCCGATAGCCAGCGCCTCATCTCGGACATCGTGCTGACGCTGGCGCGCATGATCGAGCAAATCGATCGCAGCGACGCCTCGCTGCAAGGATTCGGCACGCTGGCCGATGAGGTGGGCACCGCCGTCACCGTCATTTCCGACATTGCCGACCAAACCAATCTGCTGGCGCTGAATGCCGCCATCGAGGCGGCGCGCGCGGGCGAGATGGGGCGCGGCTTCGCCGTGGTCGCCGACGCCGTGCGTCAACTGGCCGAGCGCAGCAAAGCCGCCTCCGGCGACATCGCTCACGCGATGGGCACGTTGGCGCAGCGCGCGCGCGAAGTGGTGCAGATCAGTGAAGCCATGCGCCAGATGGCGCACGAATCGGAAGCGCACTTGTCCGGCGTCGAGCAGCGCTTTGCCGAGGATGCCGGGCGGGCGCGCCAGGCCATGCAGGATATCGACCGCGTCAACGATATTTGCATCGCCTCGCAGGCCAAGGCGGAAATTTTGTCGTTCAAGCAGAACGGCTACATCGCCGTGATCGGCGGCGAGCAGGCTGCGGACGCGCGTCAAACCGCGCAGCAGAACGCCGAGGACGGCTTTTTCGCCAGTTGGTACCAGGCGGCGGCGCAACAGCCGGCTTACCAAAACCTGCCGGCCTTCCAGTCGCTAGAGACCAGCAACCGGCAAATTCACGACGCCATGCACCAGGCCATGGTGCTTGCCGCGGATAATTGGGTCGACCGGCCCGACTTGCAGCAAAAGATCCTGCAGCAATTCCAGCAGGTGGAACAGGCCAGTCAACAGGCCTTCGCGCAGCTCGACCAGCTGATGCTGGCCAAACGCTGAGCGCCGTGCCGGCTCAGGGCAGCCAACGCCACCACACCGAGAGCAACAGCATCAGCGCCAACGCTTGGTTCATCCGTTTCACCCGGCGCGCGCTGTTGAGCAACCGTGCCGCGCCGATGCCGAGATAGGCCCAACAGGCCAGGCACGGCAGGGCGATGAGGAAGAACATCACCGCCAGCAGCAGCACGTGCTCGCGCCGCGCCGGCCCCGCCACGGTGAACAGACTCGCGCTGGCTAGCGCCATCATCCAAGCCTTCGGGTTGACGAGTTGCAGACCGGCCGCCCCGATCCAGCCTAAACGGGGCGTCGGTTCGTCCGCCGCGCGCGGCGCCAGCGCCTCGGCCGGACTGGCATAAATCTGCCAGGCCAAATAACTCAGCCAGATACTGCCGGCCCACAGCATGACCGCCTGGATGCCCGGATAGCGGGAAAACACCTCGCCAAGCCCCATGCCCATGAACCCGATCATCGCCGCCACGCTGGCGCCCGCGCCCAGCACGATCGGCCAAGCGGCAGCCCAGCCGTAACGCGCGCCGTGCGTCAGTACCAGAATATTGGTCGGCCCGGGCGTGATGGCGGCGACGAACGCGAACAACATGAAAGGCAGCAACTGAGTCATGGCGGCGCTCCGCAATCGCAGGATGAGCGTCGATTGTCGTGCGCCGATGCCGCTCAGTCTGGAAGATTTGTGCAGTGGAAATAACGTGCCGGCGTCAGGCGATAGGCGCGGCGGAACCAGCGGCCGAGATGGCTTTGATCGGCAAAGCCCAGGTCGGCCGCCGTCCGCGCCGGGGGCACCCCCTGAGCGAGCAAGACGCGCGCCCGCGCCAGCCGCAGCTGGATCAGATAGGCATGCGGCGCCAAGCCATAGGCGGCCTTGAACGCCCGGGTCAACCGGAAACGGTCCACGCCGGTCACGCGCGTCAGGTCGTCCAGACTCACTTCATCCCCCAGATGCGCGTGCAGATAGTCTCGCGCCTGACGCGCCACCACCGGCTGACGGGGATCCGCGGCGGGCCTTTGCCGCCAATACACATGCGCGGTCAGCCGCGCCAGCAGCGCGTCCAGCGCCGCCTGGCGCACGATGAGCGGGTCGCGGTCGTGCAGCGCCGCGAAGGCGTGGGCGATCGCGCGCGACAACACGACATCGCTGGTCAGCGTATTGCCGAAAGTCAGCAGGTAATGGCTGGGCGTTTCGTCGAACTGGGCGCGCATGGCGCCATCCAGCCACGCCGGATCGAGATACAGCGTCGAGTAGGTGAAGCCGCCGCGTGCGGGCGCCTCGCCATCGTGGATTTCGCCCGGTTCGAGCAAAAACACCTTGCCGGGCGTGCTCTGGTGCCGGCTGCGCCGGCAATGAAACTGCTGCACGCCTTGGCGGGTGACGCCGACCAGATAGCTGTCGTGCCAATGCGGATCGTAGGCATGGCCTTCGAAATGCGCCTGAATGGTTTCGATGCCGGTATCGGTATCTTGCTGCAAATCGATCCAGTCTTGCTGCAGATCGATCCCGTTTTGCTGTCGCATCGCCGCGCCTCCCGTCAGCCAGGATGGTTCTCATTATCGTTCATAACCCATTTAGTTTGGCAAGCCACAACAACTACTGATCTGTATTGTTTTCACCCGCCAAGGCGCGCACACTACCGATCTGTAGCATTTATCTTTGGAGCCCCGGATGCCCCCCTTGTCTTTGCGCACGCTGGAAACCGCCGACGATCTCGCCAAGCCGGTCTTGCAGGAACTGAAAAACCGCTATGGCGCCATTCCCAATTTCTACGCCGGGCTTGCCATCGACGGCGCCACGCTCAACGGCTACCTGGCATTCGAACAGGCCATCGAAGACCGCTGCCTGCTGACGGTGAAGCAGCGTGAAATGATTTCGCTCGCGGTGGCCAACGCCAACGGCTGCCACTACTGCGTCAGCGGCCATACGTTCAGCGCCGGCCAAGCCGGGCTCGACAAGGCAGCGTGCCTGGCGATTCAGCAAGGCCAATGCGACGACGCCACCGATCAGTTGATCCTGGATGTGGCGCTGGAAATTCTGCAGCAGCGCGGCCGTCTGTCCGCCGGCACCTGGCGCGCCTACCGGCAGGCGGGGCTCGGCGAGGCGCTGCTGGTACAGATCTGCGCCTGGGTCGGCATCAACAGCTTCAGCAATTGGCTCAACAACCTCGTCGAGCCCAAGATCGATTTCCCGCGCGTGCCGCTGCAGTGAGCGCCGCCAAACGCGACGCCCTGCTCGACGTGGCTGAGGCGCTGTTTTACCGCGACGGCTTTCACGCCACCGGCGTGGATGCGATTCAAGCCGCCTCCGGCATTGCCAAGACGACGCTCTACCATCACTTCAAAACCAAGGACGATTTGATTCTGGCGGTACTGGAACGGGCGGCCGAACGGGCCCGGCGGCAACTGGACAAACTGGCGGACGCCGGCCGTGGCCGCGGCGCGGCCCGGCTGGCGGCGATCTTCGACGATCTGAGAAACGAGTGCCAAGCGCCTGGCTTCAACGGCTGCCTGTTCAATAATGCCGCCGCCGAGTTTTTCAGCCGCAACCCGGCGATCGTCGCGCTGGCCCAGCGGCACAACGCATGGATTGCCCAGCTATTCGCCCGGATATTGACGGAGGAAGGCCTGAACGGCGCCATCGCGCCGGCGGTGCTGGCGCTGTATGAGGGCATCATTGCCTTGGGCCGGGTACAGCCGGTCGAGCCGGCGCTCGGCGCCTGCACGGCTTGGTTGAACGCATTGGCCGGCTGACGGTAACAAGGGTTGTTCCACGGGCGCAATGGGTGTACGGTTTATGCCAAATAGATCACATTCAAACACCCCATCATGCCTGTCATCACTTGTATCGAAGATCTGCGCCGCCTGGCGCAACGGCGCGTGCCGCGCATGTTCTACGATTATGCCGACAGCGGTTCGTGGACCGAGTCCACCTATCGCGCCAACGAGCGCGACCTGCAAGCCATCCGGCTGCGCCAACGCGTGGCGGTCGATCTGACCCGGCGCAGCACCGCGACGGAAATGATCGGCCAAGCAGTGGCGATGCCGCTGGCGCTCGCGCCCACCGGCCTCACCGGCATGCAGCACGCCGATGGCGAAATCCTGGCGGCGCGGGCCGCGGCGGCCATGGGAGTGCCGTTCACGCTGTCGACCATGAGCGTGTGCTCGATCGAGGACGTCGCCGCCGCCACGGGCCAGCCGTTTTGGTTCCAGTTGTATATGATGCGCGACCGCGATTTCATGGCCGACCTGATCCGGCGCGCCAAAGACGCCGGCTGCAGCGCGTTGATGCTGACGCTCGACTTGCAGATGCTCGGCCAGCGTCACAAAGACATCAAAAACGGCCTGACGACGCCGCCGCGGCTGACGTTGCCCAATCTGCTGCACTTGGCCACGCGTCCGCGCTGGTGCCTCGGCATGCTGGGCACGCGGCATCGCAGCTTCGGCAACATCGTCGGCCATGCCAAGAACGTCACCGACTTGCGCTCGCTGAGCGTCTGGACCGCGGAACAGTTCGATCTGTCGCTCAACTGGCGCGACATCGAGTGGGTCCAGCGGCAGTGGGGCGGCAAGCTGATCCTCAAAGGCATACTCGATCCCGACGACGCCCGCCTTGCCGCGGACAGCGGCGCCGACGCCTTGGTGGTGTCCAACCATGGCGGCCGGCAGCTGGATGGCGCGCCCTCGTCGATCGCCGCGCTGCCGGCGATCGTCGACGCGGTGGGAGAGCGTATCGAAGTGTGGATGGACGGCGGCATACGCAGCGGTCAGGACGTGCTCAAAGCGCTGGCGCTGGGCGCGCGCGGCACGCTGATCGGCCGCAGCTTCCTTTACGGCCTGGGCGCGCAAGGCGAAGCCGGCGTCAAGCGGTGCCTGGAGATCCTCCACAAGGAATTGGATACCACCATGGCGCTCTGCGGCCTCACCCACATCGATCAGATCGGCCCCCAGGCCCTGTGGCAAGCGCCCCGCTAAGCGCCTCCGATCAAACTCGCCTCGCGCGCCGGCTGGCGCGCGTTCGCACCGCAATGCACGGCCCATCGCAATTTTCTTGATGAAATACCCGCCCCCCTGGCAAATAACCCAGGAAACACGACTTGAATCAAATATCCCCGCAATTTTGCGTTGCTATTGAAGCAGGCGGATTGCTAGATTAAGACAAGATGTAACACATTGTTTTAAAAAGATATTTACCCAAAAGCCAAGCTTTTATTATAGCCAACGATTTCAAGGAGGGATATGGCCTTTCGTTTCGCGACATTCAAGCGGGAACACTTAATCAACCATGACAAATAACTACAAAAATAATATACAAATAAAGGACTTAGAGAATGAAGACCATCAGAGCAAGACTGATCGTATTCGTTGTGCTGCTGGGCACGCTGATCGCGTTGGCGCTAACGATCGGCAGTTATCTACAAATGCGCAGCAATCTGATCGATGTCCAACTGACGACCAGCATTACCGGCGCAGCGGGGGACAGTACAAAACTGATTCAAAACTGGATCGCCGTGCGCAAAGCGATTTCCACCGCGGGCGCGGCGGCGGTGGCGGCGGCGCCCGACCCGCATCCGGCGCTGGTGCAGACCGCGCAGTCCGGCCAATTCGCGGCGGCCTACATCGGCATGGCCGATAAGCGCATGCTGACCGACCACGACATGGCGCTGCCGGCCGGTTACGACCCGACCGGACGGCCGTGGTACAAAGACAGCGTCAACGCCGCCGGCACGGTGATGACCCCGCCCTATGTCGACATGTCGACGCACAAGCTGGTGATCTCTTTCGTCGCCCCGGTCCATAAGAACGGCGCCTTCATCGGCGTGTTCGGCACCGACGTGCTGCTCGACGACATCGTCAAGAGCGTATTGAGCATCGACTTACCGGGTAACGGCTACGCGTTGCTGGTCGGCAAGGACGGTTCGGTGCTGGTGCACAAGGACGCCGACCGCGTGACCAAGCCGGCCAGCGATCTGTCGCCGGCCTTCAGCGCCGCTGCGCTCGCCGGGCTCGCCGGCAGCGGCAAATTGCAAGAGGCCAGCGTCAATGGCGTGACCAGTTTCGTCTATGCGCAGGAGATCCCCGACGCCGGCATGTATCTGGTGTTGGTGATCGACAAGGGCACCGCGCTGGCGCCGCTGTCGGGCTTGCTATGGCGCGCGATATTGACCTTCGTGATCTTACTGGTGCTGATCCTGCCGTTCGCCAGTCTGCGCATCAATCGCATGCTCTCCGGCCTCAAGCGGGTGCATGACATGATGAACGAGATCGCCCAGGGCGGCGGCGACCTGACGCGCCAGATCGAACTGACCGGCGAGGATGAAATCGCCCGTACCGCCCGCGCCTTCAACCGCTTCCAAGGCACGCTGCGCACCATGTTCCAAGAAGTGCGGCAAGAAGCCGATCAATTGGCGACCGGCATGCAGCGCGTCACCGGCATGTTGTCGGACGTCGCCACCGACTCGCAATCGCTGTCGGCCCTGGTTTCGGAAAACGCCGCCGCCATCGAGGAAATCACCGTCAGCATCTCGCACATCGCCGACAACACCAACGACGCCAATGGGCTGGTCAAGGACACCGGCACGCTGTCCTCCGAGTCGAGCGAAACGGTCAAGGACGTCGCCCGCGAAGTGGCCAGCTCCGCGCACGACGTCGAGGAACTGTCGTCGCTGCTCGACCGCTTGAGCGAACGGTCGCAGGAGATCAGCGGCATCATCAATGTCATCAAGGACATCGCCGACCAGACCAACTTGCTGGCGCTGAACGCGGCGATCGAAGCGGCACGGGCCGGCGAACAAGGACGCGGCTTCGCCGTCGTGGCCGACGAGGTGCGCAAGCTCGCCGAGCGTACGGCACAAGCGACCGTACAGATCACCGGCATGATCGAAGGCATCCATCACGAGGTCGACGCCGCGGTCACCGACATGGAGGACACGTTGCACAGCGTGCGCTCCGGCGCCGACGCATCGGACAACACCGCGCAGAAGATCAGCTCCATCCGCGAAAACATGGACGCCGTCATGAACAAGATGGACGAAATCGCGCTATCGACCCGCGAGCAGCTGGCCGCCACCACGGCCATGGCGCAAAGCGCGGAAAAGATCACCGGGCGCATGCAGAATTCCGATTCGCTACTGCAACATGCCGCCGCGGTGGTGGGTGAACTCAACAGCAGCGTCGAGGGGCTGCACGCCAAATTCAGCCACTTCAAGCTATAACGTCTCGGCATCCGGCCCGGCGATGGCGCGCCGGGCCTAAGGAAAAGTCGATTTTTCCCGGCCGATCCCGTACCCTGCAAACATGAATCAGCACTTCGCATCATGTAAGGCCTGGGTCAGAAGTAGCTGGCACAGGTTTCTGGTGAACCAGACCGCGCTGCTCACCGCCTTGCTGCTGATTGGCGTGTTCGGCGTGGGCGGGCTATTGGCCAATTCCGCCGCGCACGAAAACCGTGAATTCCGCATGCTGCTGCAGCATCAAGTCGCCGCCGGCCTGCGCGAACAGGCCGACGCGCTAGGCAAAACGCTGAGCGACTATGCGGTATGGAATGAGTTCAAGGACAGCGTCAGCCGCACCCATCCTGACTACCGCTGGCTGTCGCAAAACCTGACCCCGTCGATCTATACCAACCTGGACGTCGATATCGCGCTCTTGCTCGATCCCGCCGAGCGCAAGGTCGTGTATGCAATCAAATTCGGCCAAGTGCTGGCCGATCCGTCGCACGCGCTGCCCCTATCCGATGAGGACTGGCGCTGGATCGATGCCGCCATGCGCGCGCCCCACCAAAAAGCCAGATTCTCCGCCCTGGCACTGCGCGAAACACTTGGCAAACACGACCGTTCCCCGCGGCTGTATTTCACCGCCATCCAACCGGTGGAAAGCGAACAGGGCGAGATTCCGCCGCAACATGCCAAGCTATTGCTGTTCGCCCGCGACCTGGACGCGCCGCTGCTGCATAGCCTGTCGACCAGTTATCTGATCCGCGATCCACAGGTGCTGTTCGCGCCCGAAACCAACCCGGCGCGGATGAGCCAGCCGGTGACCGACCACGACGGCAGGCCGGTCGCCTGGCTGAGTTGGGACTTTACGCCGCCCGGCGACGCGTTGCTGATCCGGCTATTGCCGGGCGCCATCATTCTTTGCCTGTCGTTGATCGGCGTCGGCGCCTTATTGAACCGCCAGGCACGCCGCTTGCAGCGCGCCGAGGGCGAACTCTCGCGCCTGTCCTACCACGACCACGCCACCGGACTGCCGAACCGACACAAACTGCGCCAGCATTTGGACACCGTCACCGCCGCATCGCACCCGGGCGCCTGCGTGCTGCTGACGCTCGCCAACCTGGCGCAAGTGGCCGAAACCTATGGTCCACGTGTGAGCGAGCGGCTGATCACCGGTCTTGCCGCCCGCTTGGACGGCGAGATCCTGGCGGGAGAGATGGTGGCGCGGCTGGGAGAAGCGCGCTTCGCGCTCTGGTTGCAAAGCAACAGCGACACGGAACGCGCGGCCAGGCTCACTCGCTTGCAGCATCACCTGTTGCAGCCGCTGACGATCGACGAACTCACGCTGCATCCGCGCTTCCAGATCGGCGTCAGCCTGTTTCCCGACGACGGTGGCGACGCCGAGACACTGCTGCAACAGGCCGGCTCGGCGATGCAGCAAGCCGCCAGACAAGGCCGGCAAGCCTGGGTACGGTTCAATAGCGGCCTGAGCGAGGCGCGGCGCCAGCAAGGCCAGCTGCAGATGGCGTTGCGCCACGCGCTCGACCTGGGTCAGCTGCGGCTCAATTACCAGCCCTTCGTCGATCTCGGCAGCGGCCGCATCATCGGCATGGAGGCGCTGCTGCGCTGGTCCCACCCGCAGCATGGCGACGTTCCGCCAGGCGTGTTCATTCCGCTGGCGGAAGAAGACGACGCCTTGATCAACTCGCTCGGCGCCTGGGTGCTGGACGAAGCCTGCGCGCAGATCGCGCTATGGCGCCGCCGTTATGCGCCGGCGCTATTCATCGCCGTCAACGTATCGGTGCGGCAGATGGAAACGCCGGGGTTTCATCATATCGTTGCCGCCGCGCTCAAGCGGCATCACCTGCCCGCCGACGCCATCGAGCTGGAACTGACCGAAAACATTGCCGCCGACAGTGCGCCAGAATTGGAATTCAACCTTTCCTCGCTGCAGCGCATGGGCGTGTCGCTCGCCATCGACGACTTCGGCACCGGCTACGCCTCCTTTAGTTACTTGCGCCGCTTTCCGGCGGTGCGTCTGAAAATCGACCGGCAATTCTTCGACGGCGTGCCGGAAGACCCGCAAAGCAGCAACCTGGTCAAGATGATCGTCGCCCTTGGACACGCGATGGGCGCCCAAGTCATCGGCGAGGGCGTCGAGCGCGCCGAGCAGGTGGCCTTCCTCAAGCAAATCGGCGGCGATATTGCGCAGGGTTATTTCTTCAGCAAGCCACTGCCGCCGCGCGCGCTGGAAGCTTTGCTGGCCGAGGCACCCTACATGGTCCCCTGATACGCGCCATTTACGCCAAATAGCTTTCCATTTGTCATCTTTATACATAAAGAATAAATCTTAGCCCTGGACGGATGTCCGACCCTCGTCTAAGCATCAAGAGAGCGGTCCGGGCAACGCGTGGGGCGTCGTCCGCTTCTCCCGCCCTGCTGATGGAGACGCAGCCATGACGATTACCCAGAAACTAATGACAACACTTGCCGTCGCCTTGCTTTCGGTGCTATTGGTCGGCTTCTACGGCGTCTGGCAACTGGGTCAAGCCCAAGACCGCTTCCAGTACGTAATTACCAATACCTTTCCCAGTCTGGATGCCATGGTCCGAGCCCGCGCCGGTTTCAACGGACTGCGTCTGGGCGTGCGCGACCTGATGCTGGCGCAGACGCCGGCGCAACTGGATGGCGCCAAACAAGCCATCGCCAAGTCTGAAGCCGACTTCGACGCCGCCATCGGCGACTATCAAGCCCACTACATTATCAACGACGCCGACCGCCAATTACTCGACGCCGACAAGGCCGCCATGACGCCGTATCACGCTGCGGTCGACAAGGTCGCGGCATTGATGGCGGCAGGCAATCACGCGGAGGCCGACGTCACCTTGCGCCAAGTCGCGGTGCCGCAAGCGGCCGTGGTCTATAAAGTGCTGGACGATCATTACAAGTTCAACATCGACCAAGCCACTCAGGTCGGCCGGCAAAACCAAGCCGCCTATAGCCAATCGCGCCTGCTGTCATTCGCCAGCATCGTTGCCGCCTTCGTGATCACCGGCCTCATGGCGGCTCAGCTCTACCGCACCATCCGCGGCGGGCTGGAACAGATGCGCGGCGGCCTGGTCGCGGTCAGCGAATCGTTGGACTTCCGCCACCGCGTCGAGATCAAACGCAACGATGAAATCGGCCAAGCGGCGCAAGCCTTGAACCAGCTGCTCGACAAGCTGCAGCACAGCTTTCAGGCATTGCGCGGCATCGCCGAGGAAGTCGGCAGCGCCTCGCGGCAATTGACCGAGACCGCCGGTCAAGTGTCGACTGCCGCTTCGGCACAGAGCGAGGCCTCGTCCAGCATGGCCGCCACCATCGAGCAAATGACGGTGAGCATCAACCACGTGGCCGAACAGGCGAAAGTCACCCATGGCGGCGCCGTGTCCGCCAAGGACCTGGTCGACTCCGGCTCGACCGTGATCCGCCAGACCATCGACGACATCCACCGCATCTCCAACATGGTCAAGCAATCGGCCAACCGCATCCAGCAGCTGGAAACCGACAGCGGCCAAGTCGGCACGGTGATCAACGTGATCCGCGACATCGCCGACCAGACCAATCTCCTGGCCTTGAACGCCGCCATCGAGGCGGCGCGCGCCGGCGAGCAAGGCCGCGGCTTCGCGGTCGTGGCCGACGAGGTGCGCAAACTCGCCGAGCGTACCGCGCGCTCGACCCAGGAGATCTCCGCCACCATCGAGACCATGATGACGCGCGCCAAGGAAACCGCCGGCGAGATGGGCTCGGCCGAGCAGCTGGTGGCCACCAGCGTCGACCGCGCCGACGAGGCCAACAACGCCATTCAGCAGATCGGCGGCAATGCCGCCCAAGCGGCGCAAAACATCAGCGAGATCTCGGCCGCCATCCAGCAGCAAGGCGGCGCGAGCAACAGCATCGCCGTCCAGGTCGAACACACGGCGCAGATGTCGGAGCAATCGAGCGCGGCGGCCAAGCAAACCGCCGAAAGCGCCTCCTACCTCGACCAATTGGTGAAACAGCAGATGAGCACGCTGGCGCAATTCCAGGTTTAGCCGCGCCTGGCGGGATTTGCGCTTCATCAAATGCTGGCGATTTTTTGCTGCCGAATTGCGTGTGTACATTTAAAAAAAGCACAACAACAATATTCGAATATGTACACATTCACGAATGAGGCTGGGAGGATCGACGCATGACTATCACCAAAAAATTGTTCGTCACCTTATGCGTGGCGTTGCTCTCGGTGCTGCTGGTCGGCCTGTACGGCGTCTGGCAGCTGAGTCAGGCGCAGGCGCGGTTCCAATATATCGAGACCAATATCTTCCCCAGCATGAATGCCATGGCCCGCGCCCGCATCGGCCAGAACGGCGTGCGCATGGCGGTGCGCGACTTGGTGCTGGCCCAGACGCCGGCACAACACGATAGCGCCAAAAAAGCCATTGAAACCGGGTTCGCGCAGTTCAACGCCGCCATGGCCGACTATCAAGCCAACGACATTACCAATGACGCCGACCGCCAATTGCTCGAAGCCGACAAGGCCGCCATGGCGAGTTACAAGGACGTGGTGGATAAAATCGCCGCCTTGGTCGACGCCGGCAATCACGACCAAGCGCAGGCCATGTTGCCGCAAACCAAACCGCAAACCGCCCGCCTGAGCCAAGCGCTGGCGGACCACGACAAGTTCAACACCGATCAGGTCACCCAGATCGGCCAAGAAAACCAAGCCGCCTATAACCAATCGCGCCTGCTGTCATTCGCCAGCATCGTTGCCGCCTTCGTGATCACCGGTCTCATGGCGGCTCAGCTCTACCGCACCATCCGCGGCGGCCTGGAAGCGATGCGCGGCGGCCTGGTCGCGGTCAGCGAATCGCTGGACTTCCGCCACCGGGTCGAGGTCAAGCGCAACGATGAGATCGGCCAAGCGGCGCAAGCCTTGAACCAACTGCTCGACAAGCTGCAGCAGAGTTTTCAGGCATTGCGCGGTATCGCCGAGGAAGTCGGCAGCGCCTCGCGCGAGCTAACCGAGACCGCCGGTCAGGTGTCGACTGCCGCTTCGGCGCAGAGCGAGGCCTCGTCCAGCATGGCCGCCACCATCGAGGAATTGACGGTGAGCATCAACCACGTGGCCGAGCAGGCGAGAGTCACCCATGACGGCGCCGTGTCCGCCAAGGATCTGGTCGACTCCGGCTCGAATGTGATCCGCCAGACCATCGACGACATCCACCGCATCTCCAACATGGTCAAGCAATCGGCCAACCGCATCCAGCAACTGGAAACCGACAGCGGCCAAGTCGGCACGGTGATCAACGTGATCCGCGACATCGCCGACCAGACCAACCTCCTGGCCTTGAACGCCGCCATCGAGGCGGCGCGCGCCGGTGAGCAAGGCCGCGGCTTCGCGGTCGTGGCCGACGAGGTGCGCAAGCTTGCCGAGCGTACCGCGCGCTCGACCCAGGAAATCTCCGCCACCATCGAGACCATGATGACGCGCGCCAAGGAGACCGCCGGCGAGATGGGCTCGGCCGAGCAGTTGGTGGCCACCAGCGTCGACCGCGCCGACGAGGCCAACAACGCCATTCAGCAGATCGGCGGCAACGCCGCCCAAGCGGCGCAAAACATCAGCGAGATCTCGGCCGCCATCCAGCAGCAAGGCGGCGCGAGCAACAGCATCGCCGTCCAGGTCGAACACACGGCGCAGATGTCGGAGCAATCGAGCGCGGCGG